>Ga0209536_100002752_pt1 | contig 28622 bp, 20 predicted proteins | sample DeeMarSeWOR28_12_FD_187461 | JGI IMG/M metagenome (GOLD analysis project Ga0209536, IMG submission 187461) | Marine sediment microbial communities from White Oak River estuary, North Carolina - WOR-2-8_12 (SPAdes) (version 2) | ecosystem: Environmental > Aquatic > Marine > Intertidal zone >... | reverse complement strand
GGCTGCTCGATTTGGTCGAGCGCCTCGCCGACGTCCTTGGGGGCTGCGGTGATTTGCTTTTTTGGCTTCGCCACCTCCGGTCGGTACCGCGACAGCCCCCCAACGGCAAGTCAACGGAGCCGCACAGGGTCCAGAACAGCCCAGAAACGCTGGGAAAATCCGACAGCAAGGCCGCCGGCGTTGCCTGCGGTGAGCTAGCTCGCATAATTCCGTCGTTCCCGGGATTTGGGCTAGATTTCGGTATTCGCAGGCACAGCCCTTGAGCGCGGGTCGTTTTTGTGAATAAATATACTAAGGCTGGAACTCGGTTAGGAACGACACGAGCATGAGTAGAAACAGACTGGGCGAGCTCCTCGTACGCGAGAAACGAATCAGCCTCGAGCAGCTTCGCGAGGCGCAGAAACAACAGAAGGACGACAACGTCAGCCTCGGGTATGCGCTCGCACGGCTCGGCGCGATTTCCGACCAGGAGATCACGGACTTCCTCAGCGAGCAGTATCGCGTGCAGTCGATCGACCTCTCGGAGTACGAGATCGATCGAGAAATCCTCAAGCTGATCAGCCCGCAGGTTTGCGAACGACACAAGATCATTCCGGTATCGCGTGCCGGAAGCTCGCTCATCGTCGCGATGGCCGATCCGTCGAACCTCAACGCGATCGACGATGTGAAGTTCCTGACCGGCTACAACGTGGAGCCAGTCGTATCATCCGAGAGCGCGATTCTCAGCGCGCTGGAGCGAGCCTACGCGCAGCCGGAGATCTCCTACGACGACATCATGGAGGGCTTCGACGAGTCGGAGATCGAAGTCGCCACGACGGACGACGACGACAATCTCCTCGATCTCGAGCGTGCCAGCGAGGATGCACCGGTCGTGCGTCTCTGCAACGCGATTCTGCTGAACGCGATCAAACAAGGCGCCTCGGATATCCACGTCGAACCGTACGAGCGCGTGCTTCGTGTTCGGTACCGGGTCGATGGCGTGCTTCACGAAGAGATGACGCCACCGATCAAGCTCAAGAACGCAATCGCATCGCGTCTCAAGATCATGAGCTCGCTCGACATCGCCGAGCGTCGTTTGCCGCAGGATGGTCGTATCAAGCTGAAGCTCGGCAAGGGACGCGAGATGGACTATCGCGTTTCGTCCGTCCCGACGCTGTGGGGCGAGAAGATCGTTCTTCGTCTGCTCGACAAGTCGAACCTGCAGCTCGACATGACCAAGCTCGGCTTCGAACACAAGCCCTTGTCGGATTTCCGAGATGCGATTCATCAGCCGTACGGCATGGTGTTGGTCACCGGTCCGACCGGTTCGGGTAAGACGACGACGCTCTACTCCGCCATGTCGGACCTGAACACCGTCGACACCAACATCAGCACGGCCGAAGATCCCATCGAGTTCAACTTGATGGGGATCAACCAGGTGCAGATGCACGAAGACATCGGCTTGAACTTTGCTGCATCGCTTCGCTCCTTCCTCCGTCAGGACCCGGACATCATCATGGTGGGTGAGATTCGAGACTTCGAAACCGCCGAGATTGCAGTCAAGGCAGCGTTGACGGGGCATTTGGTCTTGTCCACCCTGCACACCAACGACGCACCGAGCACGGTGACTCGTCTGCTCAACATGGGCATCGAGCCCTTCCTCGTGACCGCATCGGTCAATCTCGTATTGGCACAGCGGCTCGCGCGCAAGATCTGCCAAGAGTGCAAGGTCCAAGTGCCGACCGACGAGCAGGTGCTACTCGACGTTGGCTTCCCGGAGAACGACATCCCAGACGTCATCGCCTTCCGTGGCACCGGCTGCAAGGTGTGCAACGACACCGGCTACAAAGGCCGCGTTGCGCTCTACGAAGTGATGCCCTTCTCGGAGAGGCTGCGTGAGATCGTGCTTCAGGGCGGATCGACGGCCGAGCTGAAGGACGAGATGATTCGCGAAGGGGTCTCGACGCTGCGCATGGCCGGCCTTCAGAAGGTCCTTCAGGGCGTCACGACGATCGACGAGGTCGTGCGGGTGACCGCTGCGGACTCCTGAGCCACCGCCGACGGACACGCTGCACGCAGCCTTTGTCAACCTCGGAAGCCGGGTGCGCTCCGATCCTGCGATCGTTGATAGCAGTATAGCCAAATCCATAAATTTCAGACTCTTAGGGGCTTAGCTACCAAACCTGGAATCAGCATGACATCTCATGGCCCTACGTTGCACGTCACGGATTGTCATGCCCTGGGTCTGGTGGTAGATCCGATCGCATGCGCATCAGCAACAGCTTCTCCGAGGGCGAGATTCAGGTCCTCGAATTCATCCTCCAGACCCTCTTGCGCGGCGGCACCCCCACGATGGCCACGCGCAACAAGGACTTCGCGTCGGTGTATCGCAAGGTGATGACGATGAAGAAGCGCGTCGAGGAGAAGAAGACGCAAGCCAAGCTCTCCTCCTCGGTGGGCACGGTGGCCGCTGCCGATGCGGACGACGACGATCTGCAGCGCAAGGCCGGCTAACCGGGTTGACTGATTCGGACCGGTCACGTAAGCGCGCAGCGCTATGGTGCTGCCCCTGATCGTCCTTCGTGGCGGGCGCGTTCTCGACCCATCACGAGGGTTTGACGAGATCGCCGACGTGGTGGTGGAAGCGGGGCGGATCAAGGCCGTCGGGCGAGACGCCGGCGCTGGCTATGCCCCCTCCGACGGCGTTCGGATCGTGGACGCGTCGGGCCATTGGGTGTGTCCCGGCTTCATCGACTTGCACGTCCACCTGCGTGAGCCGGGGCAGGAGTACAAAGAGGACATCGATTCGGGCTTGGATGCCGCGGCGGCCGGCGGCTTCACGGCAGTGTGCCCAATGCCCAACACGAAGCCGACCAACGACTCGCGCGCCATCACCGAGATGATGCTGTCACGCGCCGAAGAGCACGGCGGCACACGGCTGCTTCCGTTCGGCGCGGTCACGAAGGGGCAGCGAGGTGTCGAGCTCACGGAGATGGCGGATATGCGAGACGCTGGAGCGATCGGCGTCAGCGATGACGGCCGCTGCGTGATGAATGCTGCGGTGATGCGTCATGCGATGGAGTACGCACGCACCTTCGATCTCCTGGTCAGCCAGCACTGCGAGGACCATCACTTGACCGAGGGGGCGCAGATGCACGAGGGCGCGCGTTCTACCCTGCTCGGCCTTCGAGGCTGGCCGCGGGCGGCGGAGGACGTGATCGTCGCGCGAGACTTGGTGCTCGCCGAAACGACCGGTGCACGCTACCACGTCGCGCACATTTCGAGCCTCGGAGCCGTGCGTCTCATCCGCGAAGCGAAATCGCGCGGACTGCGCGTCTCGGCTGAAGTCACGCCGCACCACCTGCTCTTCACCGACGAAGCTCTGCTGAGCTACGACACCTACTGCAAGGTCAACCCGCCACTACGCGAGGAAGAAGACCGCGCCGCGCTTCGTGAGGCGCTTGCGGATGGCACCATCGATTGCATCGCGACCGATCACGCACCGCACACGGATCTCGAGAAAGATTGCGAGTTCGAGGCGGCCTCCGTCGGCATCAACGGACTCGAGTCGGCCCTTGGATCCATGCTCGGGCTGGTGCGCGACGGTGTGATCCGACCGCTCCGGCTCGTCGAGGCACTCTCGACCGCCCCCGCACGTCTCCTTCCGGATTTCGAAGGAGGATCCCTGCGAGAGGGGCGCGCGGCAGACATCACCGTCCTCGACCCGGATGCCCGATGGATTCTCGAGCAGGACGCGCTACGCTCCAAATCGCACAACACGCCGTTGCTCGGTCGCGAGCTGATGGGGAGGCCCATCATGACGATCGTCGGGGGCGAAGTCGTGTACGAGAACGAAGCATGAACAAAGAAGCACACCTCGTACTTGCAGATGGAACCCGCTTTGTTGGGACGAGCTTCGGCGCGCATGGCGCTGCCACTGGCGAAGCTGTGTTCACCACCGGCATGACCGGCTATGAAGAGGTGCTGACCGATCCTTCGTACTGCGGCCAGATCGTCACCATGACCGCGCCCCAAATCGGCAACACCGGAATCAACTTCGAGGACGGCGAAGCGAAGCGCCCTGCCCTTCGAGGCTTCGTCGTTCGGGAGCTCTCCGCAGTCGAGAGCAACTGGCGCGCGAAGGAATCACTCGACGCTTATTTGAAGCGAAACGGCATCGTCGGCATCACCGGAATCGATACGCGCACACTCACGCGGCACATCCGCGACGTCGGTGCCCAGATGGCCGCCGTCGGCACGGAAGATCCGGACACGTTGCACGATCGCGCGCAAGAAGCGCCACCCATGATCGGGCAAAACCTGACCGGAGAGGTGACCACAGCCGAGCCATACCAGTGGACCGAAGGGAGCGGGGTGTGGGGCACACCGCGCGCAGACGGCCGACCGTGGCACGTCGTCGCCATGGACTTCGGGGTGAAGCTCAACATTCTTCGTTGCCTCGTCGACGAGGGCTGCAAGGTGACCGTGGTCCCCGCGAAGACCAGCGCGGAGGAGGTGCTCGCACTCGATCCCGACGGCATCTTCCTATCGAACGGCCCGGGAGACCCAGCCGCGGTATCCGGCGGAATCGCAACCGTGCGCGAGCTCCTCGGGAAGCGGCCGATGTTTGGGATTTGTCTCGGCCATCAGCTGATGAGCCTCGCGCTCGGAGGATCGAGCTACAAGCTCAAGTTCGGTCACCGGGGTCTCAACCAACCGGTGAAGGACCTCAAGACGGGGCGGATCGAGGTCACCACGCAGAATCATGGTTTCTGCGTCGACGTCGAATCGCTTCGGGGCAAGTGCGAGCTCACGCATCTCCATCTGAACGACGGGACTTGCGAGGGCATCGAACACCTCGAAACCGGCGCGTTCAGCGTTCAATATCACCCAGAGTCGGCCGCAGGGCCCCATGACTCGCGCTATCTTTTTCGGCGCTTCACGGATGCCATCGCCCGGGCACGCAGCTGACCTCGAGCGCGTGCTCTCACGCGCAGCGGAGGAGTGCGAGACGGGAGGCGCGTGGTTTGGTGCGGGATTGCCGCAGGCACTGAAGAGCGCGATCGAAGCCACGGGCAGGGTCATCGAGCCCGGCTCGCCGTCAGTCGTCTTCGTCGAAGCCGGAGCCGACGCCGCCAACGCGCCAGCCGCCCGCGTCGTGGCGCTGAGCACTGCCGCCTTCGACGACCTCCCCGCCCTCATCGCAACCTGTGACGCCTCGAGACCACGGGTGACCCGCTTGATTTGCCCGCTTGGCGTCTTCGACTTCGCTCCCGAGGGGCTTCGCGTCCGAGAGGTTCGTCACGGCCTGACCGCCGCGGACCTCCAGAGGAAACTGGGCACGGTGCTATGGGCAGGTCCGGATCTGAAAGAGCTAGGCACACACTAGCTCGCGACGGGACCCAGGACGCCTGCGCGTCGGCCCGAAGTTGTGAGCGGCAGCGCGAGCCGGAAGGGCGAAGCCCGGCGCGAAAGTGACACGGGCGCCGTACAACGGGGCTCTGCAAAACACGACGCGGGCGTCCGGCGGACGGGCGAACGCCAGTGATTATCGGTTGAGCTCCGCGCGCAACACCTTGCCCGTGTGGCTGCGCTTCCGCTTGGCGATCGTCTCTGGTGTGCCCTGGGCAACGACGCGGCCACCGTCGACGCCGCCCTCCGGCCCGAGATCGATGATCCAATCCGCGGCGAGCATGACGTCGGGGTGATGCTCGATGACGGCGACCGTATCGCCGCGTTCCACGAGGCGGTCGAGGACCGCGAGTAGGCGCTCTACGTCGTCCCGGTGAAGCCCTGTCGTCGGCTCATCCATCACATAGAGAGTCGGGCCAGTGTTCAATCCGGTCGCCAGCTCGGAGACCAACTTGATGCGTTGGGCCTCGCCGCCGCTGAGCGTGTTGGAAGGCTGGCCCAGGTGCAGATAGCCGAGCCCCAGCTCGTCGAGCAACTTCAGTGGCTCGCGGACGGTTCGCACCGGGGAGAACACATCGACAGCCTCGGAGACCTCGAGTTGAAGCAGCTCGCCCGCATTGAGCCCCTGCCAACGGACCGCGAGCGTTTCGGGCGTGAATCGCATGCCGTTGCAGCTTTCACAGGGAATGTCGACGTCTGGCAGGAACGCCATCTCGACATGGATGGACCCCTGCCCTTCGCACTCCGGGCAGCGGCCCTCTTTCACGTTGAACGAGAATCGGCTCGCCGTATATCCGCGGGCCCGCGCTTCCGGTGTACCGGCCAACAACTGGCGCACCGTATTCCAGATGCCGATGTAGGTCGCTGGCACCGACCGTGGCGTGCGGCCGATGGGGCTTTGATCCACTTCGATGGCGCGGGTGAGAGGCTCGAACCCGGCGACCTTCGCGAAGCTGCCGGGCGGCACGTCGTTCACCATACCGACGGCTTCGCGGGTGGCCCGAAGCAGAACCTCCCGAACGAGCGAGCTCTTCCCCGATCCGCTGACGCCCGTGACGGCCACGAAACGCCGGAGCGGGAAACGCACGCTGACGTCCTTGAGGTTGTGATGCGAGACGCCGCTGAGCTCGAGCCAGGACGCGTCGGCGGTCGATCGGCGTTTCTCGGGCAGCTTGGCAGGTCGTCCGAGCGCCCTCGCCGTCACCGAGCCCTCCATCTCGGCAAGCGGGCCTTGTGCGATGATTCGGCCGCCGTGCTTGCCGCCGCCCGGACCCACGTCGATCACGTGATCAGCGGACCGGATCGTATCCGCGTCGTGCTCCACCACCAGCACGGAGTTTCCTCGGTCGACCAAGCCGCGAAGTGCACCGATTAGCTGGCCGGTGTCTCTCGGGTGCAAACCGATGGTCGGCTCGTCGAGCACGTAGAGGACACCCGTGAGCCCACTGCCAAGTTGCGCGGCCAGACGCACTCGCTGCATCTCTCCGCCGCTCAGCGTATTCGCGGCACGGCCGAGGCCCAGATAGCCGAGGCCGACCTCGTCGAGAAACGACAATCGCCGCAGCGCCTCCTGGAGCGGGGCTTTCGCAATCGTCGCATCGCGCCCTTCGAGATCGATGCGCCGGAGCGTGCCGATCGCTTCGGAGACGCTCTGATCGAACAACTTCGTGATCGACATGTCCGCGACTGTCACACCCCGGGCAAGCGGCGACAGGCGTGTCTGGTCGCACTGGTCGCATAGCCGTGTGTTCACTGCCCGCTTGCGGCGCCGGCCGCGCCACTTCTTCTCTACGATTTCGCCACGACCCTCGCATGCAGCGCACTGCCCCTGCCGCGTGTTGAACGAAAAGAACCGGGGGTCGAGCGCGGGATACCCTCGCCCACAGTTGGGGCAGGCCCGCGTGCTCGAAAGCTGCATCTCTTCCTCTCCTGCGATCGCCCACGCGGCTCCGTCGCCAGTCGAAAGCGCGCGTTCGAGCAGCGATTGGAGCTCCTTGCTCTTGGCGGAGACCCGCCCCACGACCAGCTCCACGTCGTGCTCCATGTAGCGGTCGAGCTTCATCCCCGGTTCGAGGGGCAGGATCGTGCCGTCGATGCGCGCTTCGCTGAACCCATCCTTCCGGGCCTTGGCGAGAAGCTCCCGGTGGATGCCCTTTCGTCCCCGCACGACTGGCGCGAGCAGGGTCACTTTCCGAGCGCCAAACCGCCGGCCAACGTCGCGCGCGAGCTGCGCTGCCGGCCGCGCCGTGATGGGGACGGCACAGTCGATGCAGTGCAGCACCCCGACGCGCGCCCAAATCAGGCGAAGGTAGTGCGACACCTCCGTTACCGTAGCGACGGTCGAGTTGGCGCCTGCGCGCGTCAATCGTTGCTCGAGCGAAACGCTCGGTGGTACTCCGATGACCTGATCGACCGCAGGACGTGGAAGCTGCGGCATGTACTGACGCGCGTACGGGGAAAGCGTCTCGAGGTAGCGCCGTTGCCCCTCCGCGAAAAGCACGTCGAACGCCAGCGTGCTCTTGCCGCTGCCGCTCGGACCCGTAATCACAACCAACCGGTCACGGGGAATGTGGACCGTGATGTCCTTGAGGTTGTGCTCCCGCGCGTGTGTGATCTGGATCTCTTGCCGGCTCGCCTTCGCGCGGGCTTTTTTCGCTGGCGCGGCCGCGCGGTCGGGAGGGCCTTTGCCGAGGGCCTTCGCGAGATACGGTGCGGTCTGAGATCGTTTGCGCCGGGCGAGCGACTCAGGGGGACCTTGCGCCACGATCTTGCCCCCTTTTGCACCGGCGCCCGGGCCGAGGTCGATCACGTAGTCCGCATGCGCGGCGAGTTGCATGTCGTGTTCCACGACCACCACGGTGTCCCCGCGCTCCACGAGATCATCGAACACCTTCATCAGCGGCGCGATGTCGTTCGCATGGAGCCCCGCCGTCGGCTCGTCGAAGATCAACAGCGAGCCAGGCATGGCCCGGAGCAATGCCTCCGCCAGCTTCAGGCGCTGCGCTTCGCCACCGGAGAGCGTGTTGAGAGGTTGCCCGAGGCGTAGATAGCCGAGTCCCACGTCGAGCAGGGGTCGAAGCGCTCGGGCGATCAACGCGTCTGCCTCGAAGTGCTGCGCTGCCTGCTGCGCGGTCAGGTCGAGGACATCGGCGATGCTGAGGCCCATGTATTCGACGTCGAGCACGGGCCCGATGAATCGTCGTCCCTGGCACTCCGGACAACTGAACACGACGTCGGCCAGGAACTGCATCTCCACCGTCTCGGCGCCGTCACCGCGGCAGGCCTCGCAGCGCCCCCCGGCGACGTTGAATGAGAAGAAGCCCGGCTTGTACCCCCGCTCCTTGGCGAGGGGTTGCATGCTGAAGCGTTTTCGGAAGGTGTCCCAAATCTTGAGGTATGTCGCGGGATTACCGCGTGAAGTTCGTCCAAGGGGAGATTGGTCTACGCCGACCACCCCGTGGAGTGAGGCGAAGCCGGTCAGGCTCTCGTGCGGGAGCGGCGCCCCCTCGGACTTGAGGCCGAGCTTGCGTTGTACGGCCGGCAGCAGCGTCTCCAGCACCAGGCTGCTCTTGCCGGAACCGCTCACTCCGGTGACGCAAGTCATCACGCCGCGTGGGAACGCCGCGCGGACGGACTGCAGATTGTGGCCCGACGCACCCTCGAGCTCGATCCAGCTCTTGGGTTCCCGTCGCGTGCGCTTCGGGGTGCCGGTTGCGCGCAGTGCGGCGCCGGTCGCCGTCTTGGCCTCGGAGAGCGCGGCAGGCGTCCCATCGAAGACGACCTCTCCGCCGTTCTCGCCGGCCCCAGGACCGAGCTCGACCACCCGATCTGCGCCGAGGATCATGTCCCGGTCGTGTTCCACGACGATGGCGACGTTGTCGTCCCTCGCCAACGCACGGACCACGCCGAGAAGACGCTCGACGTCGCGGGGGTGAAGCCCGACGGTCGGCTCGTCGAGCACGAACATGGCACCGTTGAGCGTCGCGCCGAGCGCACTCGTCAGCGCGACACGCTGCGTCTCCCCTCCCGAAAGCGTTCGCGAGGTGCGGTCGAGCGAAAGATAGCCGAGGCCTACGTCGTGTAAGGCGCGAAGCCGACCGATCGCCTCGCGCCAGAGCAATGCGGCTCCTGCATCGCCTGCGAAGCGCTGCTCCTGCGTCTCCAGGAACGCGAGCGCGCTGGAAGCCGGGAGCCCGTAGAGCGCTGGGAGGCTGAGACCATCGATCGACCAAGCGAGGGCTTCGCTCTTCAGACGCGTGCCCTTGCAATCGGCGCAGGTCTCGTACTTGCGGTAGCGAGACAGGAAGACCCGAACGTGCATCTTGTACGCCCGCGACTCCATCCACTTGAACCAACTCCGAATTCCCCACCAGCCCTTCGGGTAGCCCAGCTCGTCGCCTTCGATCAGCCAATCGAGCTCCGCGGGGGTCCACCTGGACAGCGGCTTGCCGAGTGGAATGCGCGCCTTCTTCGCGTGCTTCTTGAGCTCGCGGCGCTCCCAGCTCGTGGCCTTGCCCTGCCATGCGCGGATGGCGCCCTCGTCGGGCGACAAGTCGTAGTCGGGAATCACGCGGTCGAGGTCGATCTCGATGGTGCGGCCGAAGCCCCGACAGGTCTCGCACGCCCCGATTGGACTATTGAAGCTGAAGAGCCCCGGCGTAGCGCGGCGAAAGGAACGGTCGCAGCGCGGGCAATGAAGGCCTTCGGAGAATCCGAGCTCCCTGCCCGAGATCGACCAGACACTGGCGCGTCCCGCGCCGCGACGCATCGCATCTTCGAGCGCTTCGACCAAGCGGTCCTGGTTTCGCGCTTGTGCGACTGTACGGTCGGCGATGACGTCGAGGTGCGTGCTACGTCCGTTGCTGATCTCGCTCGGTCGGAGGCCATCGAGATCACGAACCTCGCCGCCGACGCGCACGCGTCGGTAGCCACCCTTCAGGAGGCCTTCGCGCACGCCGAGGAAGTGCTCGGTGTCGGCCACCGCGACCGGGTACGTGACGAGCACCTTCTCGCCAGCAAGCTCGCTCATCACGCTTTGCGCTGCGCGCGTGGGCGCATCGCGATGCACGAGTGCCCCGCATCCCGTGCAGTGAAGCTCGGCGGCGTGCGCCCAGAGGTGCTTCGCGTAGTCCGCAATCTCGGTCATCGTACCGACCGTCGAGCGACTGGTGCGCACGGGTGCCTGGCGGTCGACCGCGATCCCGACGGGGACCGGATCGAGCTCGTCGACTGGCGGGCGGGAGAGCCGCTCGAGAAACTGCCTTGCGTAGGCGCTGAAGCTCTCGACGTAGCGGCGCTGACCCTCCGCATAGAGGGTCTTGAACGCCAACGACGACTTCCCGGCCCCCGAAACGCCTACGATGGCGAGAAAGGTCCCGGGCGCGATGTCGAGGTCAATCGAACGTAAATTGTGCGTGCGCGCGCCTCTGAGTTTGGTCGGCTGCATGGACGGGACGTGTTTCTAGGATGGAGGCCCCCGATGTCCAGGTCCCCTAGCGCCGTCCCCAGCGGCGCCGAAGGACCCAGGTAGCCCCAAGCACGGCGATCGTGAGGAAAATGAACCAAGGCGTCGACAAGGGCTGTTTGGAGACCAGGCCGGCCGCTCGTCGTGTGGTCGAGGCGAGCTCCGACAGAGGCGGCACGTCGCTCACGCCGAGGAACGAGCGGCCTCCGCTGCGCTCGGCAACCGCTCGTAGCTCGTCGGGTACCGCCTCGAGATCGGCCAGCTCGTCACCGCCCTCTTCGACGAGAAAGACCTCGCGTGCGACTTCTTCCCCTTCGACCGAGGCCACGACCTCGTACGCACCGCTTTCGGTGGGTGCGGAAAGCTCGGCGCGGATTTGGCCGTCTTCGTCCGTTTCTACGGCGGCCGCCGGCGCATCCCCCTCGGAGGGCTCGATACTGAGCTCGGCCGCGGCGTTCTTCATCGGCTCGTAACGCTCGTCGCGCAGCAGCCCCGAGACGTCGATCTTCGCCCCGATGCCATAGCGCTCGCGATCGGTCGAGATCCGAGCCGGCTCGAGGAGCGGATCACGAGTGAGCCAACGAACCATCCGGTCCCAAAAGAGCTCGTACTCGTCGGACCCCACCGTGACGTCGTCCGCTGCAAACCGCCACCGCCAACTCGCATCGACCATGAGCGCCGCGGAGCGACCGCGACCGGCTTCGCCGACGACGAGGATCGGCAGCTTGCGGCCGTCGAGTCGCGCGCGCGGATGATGGAGCAGCACCTGCGCCCCGTCTTTGACGCCGGCGATGCGGTTTGCGCCTCGGAGCGCGGGCAGTGACTTCCAGGCCTGCCGAGTCAGCGCTGGATCGGGACCGAGCGCCACGATCGGATGGCGCGAGAGCCGCTTGCTCACCTCCGCCCGAAAGCTTCCTTCGAGCGCGCCCGGCGCACCGATCTTCACGGGCAGGATCGCTTCGAGAGGGGTTCCCGCGTAGCGCCCCTCGGCGAAAGAACGGTCCCCGCCGATCATGACGAACGATCCGCCGCGCTGCACATAATCATGGATGCGCGGCAGGTACGTGGCCATCTCGTAGGGCGCGTAGTCGAAGTTCTGGAAGATCACGACGTCGAAGCTGCCGAGATGCTCGCGAAATAGCTCGTCGGTGGGGAACGGAATCAGCGCCAGCTCGTTGGTGGGCGCCGCCGTGAGGTCGGACGCGGCGCGAAGGATGAAGAACGACACGAGGTCGACCGACCCATCGCGTTTCAGGAAGTCACGCAAGAAGCGAACATCCCAGCTCGGACGACCGGCGACGAGAAGCGCGCGCAAACGCTCGCGACCCACGCGAAGCAGCGCTGCTCGAATGTTGTTTGCAGGAACCTCGTCCTCCCGCAATTCGGGGATCAGGACGCGATACAGGGCGCGTCCAACTCGATTCGGGACGACCTCGAAGCTCACGATCGCGCGTCCGTCCGCATCGAGAACGGCCACGACCTCTTGCTCGATTCGGCTCTCGTGCCAGAGCTGGACACGCAGCTCGCGGTCACGCAGCGCCCCCACCGCGCGAACATTCGCGCGAATGATCGCGGGAACTCCAACATAAGCCGTCGCGTCGGCCCGCAGAGACACCACGGCTTGATCGTCCAATGGGTCGTCTCCGCCGACGATGATGGCGTGCACGGCAGGGGACTCGGCATCTAGCGCCAACGAGTCCGCGCGGAAGCGGCTGTCCGCTCCATCTGTCACCACGACGACCGAGCCGATTTCACTGCCCGCGTCCTTTCCGAGTGCATGGTCGAGCGCCTCGCGCAGGTTGGTCGTGTCATCGGTCGGCCTGTAGCTGGCCGCCAGCCCGTCCCAGGCAACCCCGCGGGTGCTGGAGCCAAACGAATAGACCATGGGATTCACGCGGCCGTCGTCCTGCCACTCCGCGATGAGCGACCGCACCGCGTCCGCTCTGGACCCCCGAGCGCCAGAGAGGGTCATGCTTCGGGAGTTGTCCAACAACAAGACGGTGCCGCCGGCAATCTCCTCGAAAGTCTCGCGAACGAGCGTCACCTGAAGCGAGAGCAAGTAGACGCATAGGATCCCGAGTCCGCCGAGCGCGCCGAGGGTTGCACGGCGCTTGCGGTCGCTCTCGCCGCGCATCGAACGAAGCTCGAAGAGCCAGAGCACCAACAGAGCGACCCCGAGCACCCACGCGGTCAGGGCTCCCCCCGCGATGCCGAGCTGCCATTGCCATCCGTCCATGGCGAGCACGCCTCAGCGCCCTGCCCCGCGCCGCCGCATGATGAACGGGGCGTGTACTTGGTCGTCTTTGTAATCGGTGCACAGGGCGTAGAGAACCAAGTTCACCCCGAGCCGGATCGCGCGCTCTCGTTGTCCTTCACCTCCGGGAACCACCGCCTGGCTCCACGCGCCGAGGCTGTCGCGCTGCAGGGCGCCGCCGAGGTCATGGCGCGAATACACGATTGCAATGCGATCGCCGTAGGTGACCCCTTCGAGATACGCCGGGCCCTCCACGCGGCCGACGGGACGGTCCAACAGATAAAAGGAGCGATAAATCGTGTGGTCGCGCGAGATGGGTTTGAGCGGCATCGCAGGAAATGCGCGAAGAAGCTCGCGGCGAACCGCCCGGTCGAAGCCCTCCCCGCCCGCGGTCGCATCGTCGATCAGGATGAAGCCTCCGCGATGCACGTATTTCCTGAGCCCTTCGATCGCCTCGTCGCTCAACGGCGGGAACTCGTCGTCGCCGCGCCAGTAGAGGAAGGGGCTTCGAAATAGGGAAGCCTTGTCGAGCCGCGCGCGTCCGGGCTCGAGGAGCGGCTCCACACTCGAGCGCTTGCGAACCTCCCAGGCGAGACGTTCGGTGACACTCCGCGCCTCTTGGACGCCCTGACCCAGGTCCAACGAAACGAGCTCGACGCCGGCAGCATCGCCGAATGCCATCGCGCGTGGCATCGGCACCACTGAAAGGCAGGCCAGTACCAGGAAAAGGCGACCCCAACGCACCCCGAACACCGCCCGCATGCTGAGAGGAGTACCAACAGTGCGCGAAATCGCAAGCGGGTTGACGTAGCGGCCGTGGGCGACGAAGGTTCCCTCGTGCTTCGCACCCGTGCCGCGTACTGCTTGCTCGCACTTGCGATCGGTTGCGAGGCCCAGAGCGAGACGCTCGAGCCGGCGTCTCCGGGCCAGGTTGCGAGCTCATCGAGCTCTCCGTTGCTCTCGCGCACTCGCCCCTTGATGAGCACCGTATTTCGCATTCAAGTCGATTCAGCGCCCGAGAATGCGGAGAAGGTCATTCGCGACGCGTTTCGAGAGATCGAGCGTTTGGAGACCGTGCTGTCCGAGTGGCGAGACGACAGCGACATTGCCAAGGTCAATTCGCTCGCTGGCAAACGAGCCGTCAAGGTCGGTGACGATACCCTGCGCGTGGTCGACGCTGGCCTCGACGTGTCGATGTGGTCGAGGGGCGCGTTCGATCTTTCATGGGCCGCCCTGTGGGGCCTTTACGACTTCCGCCCGGATTCGATCAAGATCCCCAGTGCCGCGGACATCAAGCCGCGCCTCGCCTTGATCGACTACAAGAACATTCGCATCAGCAAGAAGTACAGCACGGTCTTTCTGAAGAAGCGCGGGATGGCGATCGGGACCGGAGGCATCGCCAAGGGCTACGCACTCGATCATGCTGGTGCAATTCTGCGCGGCGGCGGCGTCGACAACTACATGATCTTCGGTGGTGGCCAGGTGCAGGTCCACGGCCGGCGCGACGGGCGACCGTGGCGAGTCGGCATTCAGCACCCACGCGACCCGCAGAGCTATTTCGCGGCGCTGGAATCGACAGGCGCTTCGTTTTCGACCTCCGGCGACTACGAGCACGCCGTCTTCGACGGGGCCGGCAGGCGCTGGCACCACATCATCGACCCGAAGACGGGCCGCCCAGCCGACAAGTCGCTGTCGGTGACGATCATGACTGCGGAAGGAATCTACGCGGATGCACTGAGCACGGCGGCCTTCGTTCTAGGCCCGGCAAAGGCTCTGAAGATGCTGAGCCGAATGGCCTATCCTGCGGAGGCCGTGATCGTGGGTGCCGACTGCAAGGTCTACTTGACGCCGAAGGCGAAGAAGCAAATTCGGTGGACGCTGGACCTGGTCGATGGCCGATTGCCGAACTGCAAGCCGGAGTGAAACGACCGAGCCTGCGCATGATCGCTCGTGGGTTCATCCATGTTCACCGTCGACTTGGCGCGCGAGCCCATGCGCTGAGGCGCTCTGCGAACGAAGCGCGGGCCGAACCCAAGATGAGGTCGGCACCCTCTTCCAGGACATCCGCGCGAAGCCGCGCCTCGGCCGACTGCGGCGTCGAGCGAATCACGATCCGAAGGTCGTTCCCCGATTCATCGGCAGCATCGGTCGCGCCCGCGGCCTGCAAATAGGATGCAAAGCGCCTCGCCGCAGCCCCGTCGTGCGCATCGGCCACGGACACGAAGCGCTCCGCGAGCCTCAGCCGAATCGGCGGCGCCGGCGTTCGATCGTTGGGCTCGCCGAGGAGTCGTAGCGCCCGCTTCAACCGCGCTCGACCTCCAAGCCTTCCGCTTCCCAGTGCAGGAAGCCACCCGCGAGGAAGCCGACCTGAACACCGTCCGCTTGCAGCTTCTCGCCCCACTCCTTGGCCTCTTCGCTACGCCCGTAGAGCACGCGCACGCGACCGTCGAACGGTTGCAGCTCTTTCGACCGCCCCGCCAGCTCGCTGGCGGGTATGTGTATGGCCGTTGGAATGCGGTAGCGACCGTAGGAAGCCGCATCACGGATGTCCACGGGCAAGGCTTTGCCCTGCGCGAGCCAAGCGGCAAGCTCGTCTGGCCGCACCTCCGCGGCGGACCGTGGCATGACCGGCTCGAGCAGCCGTAGGAGCCCCGCCTTGTCGAGAACGCCGACGTGGTGCTGCACGACGCGACCTTGGGCAATGACGAGCAGCATCGGGATGGACTGGGCCCGGAACGTCTGCGCAACCATCGGATTGTTGTCGACGTCGACCTTCACGACCTTGATCTTGCCGGCCAGCTCCTGCGCGACCTGTGCGACGATCGGCGACAGTTGTTTGCACGGCTGGCACCAATCGGCGTAGAGATCGACGAGGACCGGGAGCTCCGACCGCAGAACCTCGGCTTCGAACGTTGCGTCTGTGACCGATTGCACTGTCATCTCAATAACCTCTCTGCTCTATCTCGAATCCTGTCACGATTGCGACGCCGGCGCTCGTTCCGAGACGGTTGGCCCCGGCCGCAATCATTCTATCGGCGCTTGCTGCATCGCGAATTCCGCCGGACGCCTTCACGCCGAAATCGGGGCCGACCACCTGCCGAAGCAGCCGGACGTCCTCCTCGGTTGCGCCTCTGGAGGAAAATCCGGTCGAGGTCTTCACGAAGGCGGCGCCCGCTTCCCGGGTCCACTCGGCCCCCCTTCGTTTCTCATCGTCGCTGAGAAGGCAGGTTTCGAGGATCACCTTGACCGCGGGCTCACCCGCGGCGTCGAGGACACGGCGAATGTCTTGCTCGAACGCGTCTCGGCGACCCTCTTTCAGCCAGCCGATGGCGCAGACCATGTCGAGCTCCCGCGCTCCATCTCTCGCGGCCTGAGCCGCCTCGGCGGCCTTGGATGCTCCGCTCGCTGCGCCCAGGGGGAAGCCTACCGTCGCCGCCACGGGGAGCTGGCAGTCCTCCAGCAGTGCGGTACATAGCCCGACGTGGGCCGAGTTGACACACACAGTGGCAAAGCTGTGCTGCGCAGCCTCTCTGCACAGCCTCTCGAAGTCCCGACGGACCGCGTCGGGGCGGAGCAACGTGTGGTCGATGAAGGCGGCCAGGTCGGGGCGCATCGGGCGTCTCGTCCTAGCAACAATCGGGTCGGTCGACCAACCGCACCTGAGAGCGAGCTTGGGGGGCTTCAAGACTGATGGACGTTACTTGCGAGCGTTGCGGCACCGAATACGAGTTCGACGAAACACTGCTGTCCGGCCGTGGGACGAGCGTGAAGTGCACGAATTGTGGCCATGTGTTCAAGGTGTACCCGAAGGCCCTCGAAACGGCTGACGCGGGGCCAAGCTCTTGGAAGCTCAGGACGACGTCGGGCTTCGTCGACACGATCGAGACACTGCGCGAGCTCCAGCGCCGAATCGGTTCCGGCGACCTCACTCCCGACGACGAGATCGCACGCGGCGATGAGGACTGGAAGAAGCTTGGCTCGATTCCGGAGCTCGAGACGTTTTTCCAAGCGGCTGGAGTCCCGATCGCATCGAGTCGGATTCCTTCTCCGCTCCCACCCGCTGCGCCCGGCTCGCGCGGCAGGGAGTCGAGCTTGCCTCCCGGGAAACGTCCCCGCCAGCCCACCCTGCTCGGCGTCAGCCCGGTCCAGCGTATCCCTGCGCCGGCAGCGGTGCCGGAGTCCGTGACGGCGCCTGATTCAACGCCGCCCGGTTCGGCGCGAGGCTCCGACTCGGTGCGGGAGTCCGCCCGAGAGCAGGCCGCCGACCTGGTGTCACCGCCCCTGCCGGAGTACGCGTCAGAACCCGACATCTTGCCGGACGACCTGCCATCCACCGCGGAGGGGTCGTACCGATCGCCGTATACGCGGGACTCGCTGGCCGACACCGCAGCCATCGAGCCGGAGGATGCGATCTTCGAGGAGCAGCACGGCACATCGCTCCAAACCAGCACCGCACCACCTCCGTACTACGACGACGACGATGACATCCCGGAGCTTCCTGCGCGGGGGACGTCGCCGCTGCGCTGGCTCCTGATCATCGTCGTCGTGGGCGGCCTTGCATTGGTGGCCACGCAATGGACTCGAGTCGCCAGCATTCTCGGGATTGGCGGTGACCCCGCGTTGATCGCAAGCAACGTCGCCGAGGGGGATGCCGCCATCGCCGAAGGGTATACGGCCGCCTATGCGAATGCGATCGAAGCATACGGCCGTGCGGTCGAGGCTGGCGGCGACGCAGACGGAGAAGTGCTCGCGAAGCTCTCGAATGCGTATGCGCTGGCCGCGCAGGCGCAGTTGGACGGCGGAGCGGCCGTCGAGAGCGTGACGACCCTCCTCGACGCCGCGGTCTCGACCGCAGAGGCGGCAACCTCCATCGATCCCCGAGCCCTCGCAGCCAAGCTCGCGAGCGCCGATGCGTTGCGACTGACGGGGCGCAATGAGGAAGCGCGCGCGCAGATCGAGGAGGCTCGAACGATGCCGTTCAGTCGGACCGCGGAATTCTATCGCGTCGACGCGCGCCTGGCCGCCGCGGAGGCGGGCGGCAAGCTGGAGGAGGGTCTTCGAAGTGCCAGACAGGCTGCCGAGCTCGAGCCCGACGCGATCCGCTACGGCCTGCTGCTAGCGCGGGTAGAACGCGCAGCCGGGCACGACGAACAGGCGCAAAAAGCACTCGAGGCGATCCTGGCGGCGCAACCGCAGCATCCGGTGGCGACTTCATTGTTGGCGGAGTTGCAGGCAAAGGCGGAGGACGCGCCGGAGACGGAGCCGGAGACGGCTCCAGCGACCCAGGTAGAAACAGACGCTGGGACGGAGCTGGCCGGTGACGTGCCCGCCGAGACGCAGGCGGTGCCGGCCGTGGAGCAGGCGGCAGCGGCAGAACCTGCCGAAGAACCGGCGAAAGAGCCGGCTTCCGAGCCCGCGGGAGCGAAGGTCACCGCAGGAGCCACCGCGCGCGCCGAGGTCGAGCCTTCGGCGGAGCCAAGCCGGCCGAAAGCGCGCGACGAAAAGAAGCCGCAGATGGACGAGTACGATCGGCTGGCGCAGGCTGCCGGCTCCGATGCGTTCGTGGATGGCCGCCCGCCGATTCTCGACTACGAGTCGACCATGAAAAAGGGGCGCGAGGAGCTCGAGGCAGGTCAGTATGCGCGGGCTCGAGCCTACTTCGATAGCGCCCTCGAAGTGCATCCCGGATCGGCGGACGCCATGGACGCCCTCGGCGACGTGGCGACCGCCGTGAACGACTACGCGTCGGCCTTGCGTTACTACCGCGTCGCGGCGCAGCGCGGGCATCCGGACGGCTACTTCAAGCTCGGCCAGACCTACGAGCGCTTGGGTAGAAATGAAGAGGCGGTCTCCGCCTACTACACTTACGTGAAGCGGCGTCCCACGGGCACCCATGCGGAGGCCGCCAGAACCGCAATACGAACCTTGGAGCCTCGTGCAAAGCTGCCGCCGGAACCCGAGCCAGCGCCGCAACCCGACACCCGAGACGAGTCGGAGGCGGCGCCGGATCGCGATTCCGCGAGCAGCGAAGACGACGCGGGGGAATTGGACCCGGCCACACAATGAAACATCCTTCGCGCGTCGGCGCCCTTCTGACCCTGGCGTTGCTCGCCGCGCCCGCTATCTCGTCCTGCGATGAAGCTGAACGCACAGTCGACGAACCCGTCGTCAGCGAGCTTCGCATTCTTCAGCCCTTTCCTGACGGTGCCGAGCACGATCCGTTCGCACGGCCTCAGCCCACACTCCACGACATCCTGACGCGCGTTTGGGAGGCAACCGACAACGAGAACGTCAAGGGGTTGTTCCTGCGGGTGGGCCCGCTGCAGGGCGCATGGGGCAGCGTGGGAGACCTCGTCGAAGCCCTCGGACGATTCCGGAGCGACACGCGGCCCGTGCACTGCCACTTCGAATCGGCCGACAACGTTGCTTACCTATTGCTCGCGTCGACTTGCGATCGCGTGACGATGTCGCCAGCGGGCATGCTGAACCTCATAGGCCCGGCCGCGGTCATGTTCTACGCGCGCTCGTTCCTCGAGAAGGTCGGGATTGAGGCTGAAATCCTCCACATGGGCCGCTACAAGGGCGCCGGTGACATGTTCATCCGCGACGACATGCCCAAAGAAGCGAAGGAGTCGATGGACGCGATCCTCGACGACCTCTACGCCTCGCTCATCAGCGCAACGCAGGCGCGAACACAAAGTGGTGTCGACGAGGCGAAGGCACTGATCGACGGCGGGCCGTACACTTCGGCTGCCGCCAAAGACGCAAAGCTCGTCGATGCCGTGGGATTCCTCCGGGAGTCCCGCCAAGAGATCAAGAAGGCAGCGGGGGTCGAGACGGTCAGCCGCACGAGGATGCTCCCCAAGCAGGACCCGCTCACCCTCGGTCAGTTCTTGGATCTGGTGAGCGGCGACAGTGACGAGCCTGCCAGCGCAGACGAGCGCATCGCTTTGGTCTTCGTGACGGGAAACATCACGGAGGGAGAGTCGTCCGCCACCGGAGACGCCGTTGCCGGACCGTTCGTCCGGGCGATGGAGCGGCTACGCGACGACGATGACGTCAAGGCCGTCGTGCTTCGAATCAACTCCCCCGGCGGTTCTGCTCTGGCGAGCGATCGAATGTGGGCCGCGGCCCGTGAACTGGCGGAGGCCAAGCCGCTGATCGCGAGCGTGGGCGACATGGCAGCCAGTGGCGGCTATTACATCGCATCGGCGGCCGACGAGATTCTCGCGCATCCAAACAGTCTGGTCGGGTCGATCGGCGTGGTGGGCGGAAAGCTCAACGTCGCCCCCCTGACGGAGAAACTCGGCGTGAGCACCGTCGTGCTGCAGCGGGGCGCGAGGGCCGCATGGTCGACTCCAGTGCGAGGCCTCACGGTCACGGAACGACAGGCATTCGAGGCACTCCTTCGCGATACTTACGAGCGCTTCATCGATCGCGTTGCGACGGGCCGCAACATGGAGCGCGCGGAGGTCTTGGCCGCCGCGGAAGGCCGCGTGATGACCGCGCAGGACGGCAAGGCCCTCGGCTTGATCGATGAGTTGGGCGGCCTCAGCGAGGCGCTCACGCGGGCGCGGGCGGCCGCGGGCCTGGACGCCAAGTCGCCGGTCGAGCTCTGGCCCGCTCCGAAGGGGCTCGTCGATACCATCAACGACCTCCTGAGTGGCAATGGGGGAGACGGCGCCAAGACGCTGGAGGGTCTCAGGATTCGCCGGCATCCACTGGCAGCGGCGCTTCCGCTCGAGCCCTGGGCCACGACCTTGCAGACCCTTGCCGCAGAGGGCGTGCTGCTCGTCCCACCCTATCTGTTCACGCTTCGCTAGTTGGCTGGCGGAACGATGGCGGCGCAGTAGGGCCAGATGTCCTGACCGGGGAAGCAACCCGTGCCCTCGCCTTCGGAGCCCTGCTCGCACAGGCCCCCGAGGCAACCCTCGCAGAAATCGATCGGCCAACTGAACGGAGGCGATTGCTGGCTGAAGCCTCCGGAGGTCTCGCCATTGGCGCGAACGTCGATGACGATCGAATTGAAACCCGACGCATTGAGGAGATCGACGATGGCCGTGCGGTACGACTGAGGAATCGCAGGCGCGGCCGCAGCCCCACTCGAGACATCGCCGCTCGAATCGCTCGGCGGGATCACGGCGTTCGCGGTGACCATGTAGGGGTTGGGAAGGTCGCCCGAGAGCTCGGGAACACTGCCGTCGGGCAGCTTGATCGTGATGTCGAACCCGGTGACCTGGAAATTGGTCTGGACTGCTTGGTTTTCGAGCGAATTGTCGACCAGGTAGCTGTCGATCCGCGGCGTGATGAAATAGTCGAACGCCGGCGCGTCGAGGTCGTACAAACCCCGAAGGAGGATCGTGTCCTGGGTCGCCTCGATCGTGCAGTTGGTCTCGTCCGGTGCCAGGTTCGCGGTCACTTGGATGCTGAGGTCGGGGAAGCGATTGCAACCGGCAACCGTCACCGCCAGCGTGATAGCCATGAGGATGATGCGACTCATAAGTCCCCTCCAAAGGGTGTAATCATGGTATCGAGACGGGACGTAAGCCGCCAAATTTCCGGAGCTTAGGATGCGCCCAACGCCGCGCGAACCTCGTCGAGGCCGAGCAGGTCGATCTCGGTTTCCCCCGGATGACGTGGAATTACGAAGTGTATCTGGTCGCCACGGCGCTTCTTGTCCGAGCCGATGAAGCGCAGGGCACGGCTGTTCAGTCGGGCGTCGAGGTCGGTAGGAAGCCCCAAGCGAGCGAGCAGGCGAGTCAAGCGTTCCGTCTCTTCCGGTCGTCCACGTCCAAGTCGGGCGGCGACACGCATCGCCGCGATCATCCCGAGCGCGACGCCCTCGCCGTGACGGATGCCGCGGTAGTCGCTCGCTGCCTCGAGCCCATGCCCGACCGTGTGGCCGAGGTTGAGAAGCATCCTACGTCCGGACTCCCGCTCGTCCTCGTGGACGATGCGCGACTTCAACTGGATCGACATGCGCACGGCGCGAATCGTCGCCTCCTCGTCGCCCGCCAAGAGGGCTTCGGCGTCGTTTTCGAGCATCGCCACCGAGGACTCCGAGTCGAGCCAAGCGCTCTTTACGACCTCGGCGAGGCCCGCGATACGTTCGTCGCTGGGCAGCGTGGTCAGGGTTTCGACGTCGCACAGCACGAACCTCGGCTGATAGAAGGTGCCGACGAGGTTTTTGCCACGCGGTCGATTGAAGCCAGTCTTCCCTCCAACGGAGCTGTCGACCATCGAGAGCAAGGTGGTGGGAACTTGCCCGAGTGCCACGCCGCGAAGCAGCGTCGACGCCGCGAAGGCCGCGAGGTCTCCGACGACGCCCCCACCCAGTCCCACGAGAATCGCACGTCGGTCGACCTCGGCGTCGAGGGCCGTGTCCCAGATTCGTTCGACGCTCTCGATCGTCTTGTGGGCCTCGTCGCCAGGAAGCCTCACTTCGATTGGAGGTTTCCCGGTCGCGGTCAGGTCACGGATGGCATCTTTGGGCCAGGGCCGATCTTCGCCCCCATCGAATACGAGAATGGCGTCGCCGTCAGCGTGCTCGCGGGCCCGGATGCCGACGCGATGACGGACGCCCCGCCCAACCTCGACGCGGTAGCTGCGCCTGCCGAGTGGCACGACGATGGGCTTGATGTTTCGGACCGCTACGATTTCGCGCGTGATGGTTTCACGGTCGAGCACCCCGCTGTCGAGGACCGCGTGGGCCTCCGCATACGCGTCTGCCCGAGCGGCCAAGATCCGCTCCAAATCGGCACGTGGATCATCGCCGAGCAGAGGCCGCCCTTTCCCGCGGCCCACGCGCTTCGCGAGCAGCGCGGGAGCGGCCGTCAGCGTGACGACGATACCTTCGCGAAGGAGCCTCTGCCGGGTATCGTCATCGACGACCGTCCCGCCACCGAGCGAGATGACGCCTACATCGGCCGGGAGCTGCCGGAGCGCTTCCCGTTCGAGCTTCCGGAATGCGCCCTCCCCCTGTTCCGCAAAGATCCGAGGAATGGGCTGTCCTGCGAGACGCTCGACCTCGGCGTCCAAATCGAGCGCACGGGTGCCGAGCTGCCGCGCCACCGCGCCGGCCACAGTCGACTTCCCGGCCCCCATGGGCCCTGAGAGATAGACGCGCATCACGGGGAGCATAGCAGCAGGCGTTAGCTACGCAGAGGATCGAGGGCACAGGACCGAGGCCTGGCTGTGGAGCATGGAGTGTGGGGTATGGAGGCGGCGCCACGTGGCAGCCTTGCGTCCGTTCGCCCCCTCAATACGCAATACCCGACACCCTATACTCAGGCCTTGGGCCTCGGGCCTCCTTACTCCGGTAACGCCAACGCCCGATTCACGATGCGCGGTGTCAAGAAGATGAGGAGCTCGTTTCGGTCTTCACGGAACCGACGGCGCTTGAAGAAGACGCCGAGGACGGGGATGTCGCCGAAGAATGGCACCTGGTCGACGTTGCGGCCGGTATTGCGCGTGTAGATGCCACCGATCACCGCGGTGTCGCCATCGTCGACGAGAAGTTGCGTGACCGCCTCGCGCTCGAGGATGGTGGGATCGCCGTTCGCGCCCACACGACCGAAGTCCGGCTCGTTGCGTGTGATCTTGACGTCCATCGCGACCGCGCCGTCACTGGTGACGTGCGGTGTCACGTTGAGCTCCAACTTCGCCTCCTGGAAGGCCGTGTTGACACCTTGGGCGCTGACCTGCGAGAAGGGAATCAGCGTACCCTGCGAGATCGACGCCTCGTTGTTGTCCAAGGTGAGAACTCGCGGCGAGCTGATGATGCGCACCGAGCCTGCTGCCTCTGCCGCGCTCAGACGAACATTCAGGTTCACCGCGCCGCTCAGGCTGCCCATGGTCAGGCCGAGCGCACCGCCGGCGCCATTGCCGGTGACCGCCGGCAGGTTCACGGCGAAGTTCGGGTTAGTCGTCGTGCCATTGAACGGCGAAAGACCATTGGTCGGCGCATTGTCGATTGGCACGCCGCCCGCGATGCCGAGGTCCGACGGGAATCGCAGCCCCGTCGGGTTTCCAGTCGCGCTGCTCATGACCGCGCTGCCGCCCCACTGGATGCCGATGTCGCGCGAGTACGTGCTGCTCGCCTCGACGATGCGCGACTCGATTAGCACCTGCGGGGTCTGCGTGTCGAGGTTCCGCACGAGATCCTCGACGTTGTCCAGCTGGCCGACGATGTCGCGGACGATGAGCATGTTGGTCCGTGTGTCGACGGAGACGGAGCCGCGCTCGGTGAGGAGCTCACGGACGCGCGGCTGAAGATCGGAAGCCGTGGCGTAGCTCACCGGCACGAGGCGCGTTTCGAGTGGTGCCAGCTGCTGTTGTTGCTTCTGGCGCGCAATGGCTGCCTCGCGCTCCTGCTCGAGCTGAGCGAGCGGGGCGACGCGAAGCAAGTTCCCCTGGCGCACCATGCCGAGCGCCTTCGCTTGCAGGATGACGTCGAGCGCCTGATCCCACGGAACGTCGCGCATACGAATCGTGACGGTGCCGCCGACATTGTCCGCGGTGACCACGTTGACACCACCAACCTCGGAAAGGAGGCGAAGAATGTTGTGGATGTCCGCATCCTTGAAGTCGAGGTCGATGCGGCGCCCCGAGTACTTGCGGTCGGATTTCGCACCGACCTGCGCGGGCATCTTGCTGAGGAACCCGGCCACCTCAGGGCCGTCGATCTCCGCGGCGTAGTCCTGCTCTCGTGCGATCGTGCGCGAATGCGGGCGTGTCTCGGCAGTCGTTGGAGAGAACATCCACACGATTTGGTCGCCCGACCGAATTGCCGTGCCTGCGGCACCTTCAGCGCCGTGGACTTCGACCACGGCCCGATCCCCTCGTTGCTCGAGCTCTACGGAGCCGATCAACGCGCCCCGAGGGGCCTCCACTCGGCGCTTGGCACCGGAGTCGATTCGCGCTCCCAAGACCTCCAAACGGGGAGCGGCGCCCGGACGAGTCGACACGCGGAACTCGGCGTCGCCACGGAGCGAAATCACGACGCGGTCTCGACCGGCCTTCTGCTCGAGGTGCACGTGCTCGATTCTCGGTTCCTTGGTGCTGACCTTCTTCTTGGGGTTGGCCTTGGCGGATCCCTCCCCTCGCGCGAGCCTGACGGTGATCCGGTCACTCGTAGCCCGCGCGTGGTACGTGGCCCTGCCTGTGAGTGTGAGCTCGATGCGGGCGCCGCGCGCTGTGTTGCTCGCAACCGTGCGGGCGATGAGAGAGCTAGTGCCGCTCGTATTGATGCCGCCGGAAGGCAATGCCGCTTCGTCGACATCGATGACGATCAGTCGGCCGTTCTCCTTCGCACGCACCGCGTACTGCGGATTGTCGAACACACCTTCGATGGAGATTTCCGCGCCGTCCCGTTCGCCATTGATACGGACACTGTCGATTTTCGGCCCCGCCGCCCGGGCCATGTTGCTCGATGCAAGCACTGCCGCCACGGCGACTGCGAGACCCCAATGAATACGCATTCCTGACTCCTCTGCCAGCACTCGTTAATCATCGAACGCGGGCGAGGGCCGGGGCAAGAAAACGGCCGATTATGTTTCGGCTATCACGGGTTCGCGATCGACACCGGCTCGCCACCTTCGTGCAACGGCATCACGCGTGTCAGTGGTGGCTTGTCTGGAGATGTTGGATCCTCACGCGTCAGCACGACCGAACCTGGACGAATGCGATCCACACGCCAGTTCAGTGTGACTGGCATTCCCTCTGAACCTCCGGACTGTACTACTTCGGGACGCCCGATGTAGTCACCGCGTCGAACGACGTGTCCGACCTGTGCGGTATCGGTGAGCATGGCGCGCGGCGTGGCAATGCCGGTGACGATGGCGATGAGCTTCATCTCATCGAGACTCGTAGTTGGCAGCAACACGCGACGCTGCGCGGGCGCAGCCGCCTGCGCCTTGAATGCCCTCGCGTACGCGCGGAAAGGATCACGATTCTGAATGTCGAGCTCGACGAAGTCGTCGTCGGTGTAGACGATCGGGCCGAGGTCATGCGTTTCGTCGGCTGTGGTCGCATCAGCCTTCTTGTCCTCGGATTTGCTAGCGCCGTCGTTCCCACTGCCGAGACCGAGAGACCCCGAGAATTCGTCGTCGCCTCCACCGCAGCCGGTCGCAACGACGGTTGCGGTCAGCAGCACGAGGAAAGCACTGGTCTTGAAGCTCATGACTCGCTATTTCCTCTTGTCCGGCGGACGACGATACGTCGTCGCACGCACGTCCACGTTGACGACCACCTCACCGGACGAAAGCAGCGTGGGCTGCGTCATCCGGATGTTCTCCATGCTGATCGCGCGGTCCAACTTGCTGACGTTGTAGAAGAACTTCGTCAGTTGGTGGAAGCGCCCCTTGAGCGCCAATACGACGGGTATCTTCGAGTAGAGCTCTTGGCGCTGCTCGGGACGCGGTTCGACGAGCCGGATCGTGAGCCCGCTCAACTCGGCGACGCGGTTGAGGTCCTGAAGGAAGGCCGCGATCTCGGCATCCTCCGGAAGGATGCGTCGGTTTTGTCGGTCCGCGACCTCGCGATTGGCGAGCTCCTGCGTGAGCTCGAGGTATTGCTTCTCGCGGCGCTCTGCCTCGCGGATCTGATCTTGGAGCTGTTGCTTTTGCGCCTGCGCTGCCTGCAGATCGGTCGCAATGGAGCCGTGAACGAGCGCGTAGTAGGCGACGCTGAGCAATACGAGGATCCCGACCAGGGCCAAGACCTTGCCCCAGCGCGGCAACCCAATGAACGTATCTTCGAGACTCGCCATCAGTAGTTCACCTTACAGGTCACATCGAAGCCGACCATTGGCAAACCCGTCTCGGGATCGCTGGCGGCACGAGTTCGTTGAAGAGTCACGCTGTCATAGATCTCGCTAAGTGTCAGACGACGCAAGAACTCGGCAACGTCCTCGTTGGAGCGACCCATCCCCGTGATCTTGCACTCGCGGTCGATCTCTTCGAACTTCGTCAACCACAGCCGCCTCACGTCCCAGGACTCGTTGAAGCCGGCGAGCGGGTTCTCTTCGCGCATACGCTCGAGCTCCGCCGGGTTAATCGTCGGACCGCCCGGGCTGCTCAACACCTTCGAAAGCTCCATGACGGCGCGGGTGGGCCCTCTGCGCGCTCGCTCGAGCTCCTGCACGACCTGCTCGAGGCGGCGGCTCTTCTCGAGCCGCGCTTCGACGTCCGCCAAGCCTCGCGTCTTACTCTGGAGCTCGTCCCTGCGTGCCTCGAGGGTCTTGTTCTCCTGCGCGAGCGTCTCCACCTCGCCGCTCTGCACGAAATACATGATGCCGAGGACGACGAGCCAGACGGCGATGGCTCCTGCGTAGATGGCGCCCCAGGTACTGAGGCTGAAATCCGCACCGGGCAAGGGAGACGGTGCGGCGCGCCGCGCTCGTTTCTTCCTGTCCGTGGGCAGCAGATTGATGCGAATCATCAATGACGCTCCCGCTCTTTCCGAAGAGCCAGGCCGACGCTCACCACGGCTTGCGCGGTTCGTCCCTGCAGGTCCGCAAGCGCTTTTTCGTCGACCTCTGCCGCGCGAGTCGGATCGAGAACCTCGACGGGGACCTGCGAGCGACCCTGAAGAGCGTCAACCAGCGCGCGAATGTTGGCCGTGCCGCCGGACAGACAAATGCGGTTCAGGTCGCGGTCGCCGCTAGTGGCGAGATAGAAATCGAGTGAGCGCTGAATTTCGCCGGCGAGCTGCTCGACTGCCTGGTTGACGATTTCGGGCACCTCTCGAGGAACGATGCCACGCCCCTCCCCACCGCACTTGTACGCCTCGGCCTCATCCCGGCCGATGCCCAGCTGGCGCTGTATCTCTTCCGTGATCGCGTTGCCGCCATTGGCGATGTCGCGGGTAAAGGCCGTCGTGCCGTCTGCGAGGATATTGACGGTCGTCGTTGCAGCGCCGCAGTGAACCAGGACCGTCGTCTCGTCCGCCGCCGAGCCATAGCCCACCTCAAACACGTTTTGGACCGTGAACGCATCCAGATCGACGACCATGGGACGAAGTCGAGCTTCCATCGCCAGGTTCGTGAGATCGGTGATTTCTTCCTTCTTCGCAGCCACGAGCAACACGTCCATCTGGCCGTGGTCAGGACGCTCGTGCAGCACCTCGTAATCGACCTGAACCTCGTCGAGGTCGAAGGGGATGTGCTGCTCGGCCTCCCAGTTGATCTGCTCTTGGAGCTCCGCGGCCGTCATCAGCGGCATCGCGATCTTTTTGATGATCACGCCGTGGCCACTGGCGCGCAGCGCGATGTTGCGGCGCTTGGACTTGGCGAACAGCATCTCGAGGCCCTCGACGACGGCCCCCGAGTTGATGATATGGCCATCGACGATGGTTTCTGGAGGAAGCGGGTGGAATCCGAACCGTGTAATGGTCCGTCCCCCCCGGCGCCCCTCCTTGATTTCACAGACTTTAATCGAGCTCGAACCGATGTCGACGCCGATTAAGTTCTTCCCCTCGGATGCCATGCAGGCACGCTACTCCTCCTCACCGAAC
>Ga0209536_100002751_pt1 | contig 28628 bp, 20 predicted proteins | sample DeeMarSeWOR28_12_FD_187461 | JGI IMG/M metagenome (GOLD analysis project Ga0209536, IMG submission 187461) | Marine sediment microbial communities from White Oak River estuary, North Carolina - WOR-2-8_12 (SPAdes) (version 2) | ecosystem: Environmental > Aquatic > Marine > Intertidal zone >... | reverse complement strand
CACCTTCGAAGCCGTGATCCCACGCCTTGACGAATTGCGGGAACTTGGAATAAATGCCCTCAGCATCATGCCGGTGGCCCAGTTTCCCGGGGAGCGGAATTGGGGCTACGACGGGGCCTATCCTTATGCAGTCCAGAACTCCTACGGCGGGCCGGAGGGATTGAAAAAGCTGGTGGATGCCTGCCACAGCCGGGGCCTGCTGGTGATCCTTGACGTGGTGTACAATCATCTGGGTCCGGAGGGAAATTATCTCGGCGACTTCGGCCCCTATTTCACGGATCACTACAAGACGCCGTGGGGTATGGCGGTGAACTACGACCGCTCGTACAGCGATCATGTCAGGAACTTTTTCATCGAGAATGCGCTTTACTGGTTTGAATTCTTTCATCTGGACGGACTGAGGCTTGATGCCGTCCACGCCATTTTCGACATGAGCGCCACGCCTTTTTTACTCCAGCTGGCCGAGCGGGTGGGCGATTATTCACGGGAAAAGGGAAGAAAACATTATCTTATCGCGGAGAGTGACCTCAACGACACCAGGGTGATCCGGCCCGAAGAACTTGGAGGCTATGGGCTGGACGCCCAGTGGTGCGATGACTTTCATCACTGCCTGCATACTCTTCTCACCGGGGAGAAGAACGGTTACTACACGGACTTCGGGAAAATGGAGCACATGAAAAAAGCGTTGCAGGAGGGATTCGTTTATTCCGGCCAATACTCCTCTTTCCGGAAGAGGAAGCACGGCAATTCCTCTCAAGAGCGACCGGCGAGTCAGTTCACCGTCTTCTCTCAGAACCATGATCAAACAGGAAATCGAATGCTGGGCGAGAGACTGACGGCCCTGGTCCCGGTTGAGGCCCTGAAGCTGGCTGCGGCCGCGGTGGTTTTTTCGCCATTCATACCCCTGCTCTTCATGGGAGAGGAATACGGCGAAACATCGCCTTTTCTTTATTTCGTCAGCCATTCGGATCCCGAGCTGATCAGGGCGGTCAGAGAGGGTAGAAGCAATGAGTTCCGGGAATTCGCGTGGCGGGGCAAGATCCCGGACCCGCAAAGCCCGGTTACTTTTAAAGACTCCCGCCTCAAATGGGACGATCGCAACCAGGGCGCTCATCAAACCCTTTTAAAGTTTTATAAGCAATTGATCCGCCTGCGCCGGGAGATTCCGGCCTTGTCAAGCTTGAGCAAGAACAACCTGGCAGTGACCATCGAGCGCGAAGTATTGCAGATGAGAAGATGGCATGAAGATAGTGATGTTCTGTGTTTATTCAACTATCATCCCGCTGCGAACAGGTTTTCATCGGCGCGACTCATCCGAGACGGGTGGAAAAAGGCGTTGGAGTCCAGCGGGGAAGAATGGAACGGCCCGGGCGGCTCGCTGCCCGAATTGATCGCAGACAGCGACGAACTGACCATCGGGCCTTTTGGCGCCGCCTTGTATACGAGAGTGATCAGGTCATGAACCGATTCATCTGCATTCACGGCCACTTTTATCAGCCGCCCCGGGAAAATCCCTGGCTGGAGTCAGTTGAACTTCAAGATTCCGCTTATCCCCACCATGATTGGAATAAAAAGATCACCGCCGAATGTTACGCTCCCAATTCAGCCTCCCGTATCCTTGATGGGGAAGGCGGGATCGTGGACCTGGTGAATAACTATGCCAAAATCAGCTTCAACTTCGGCCCCACCCTTCTCTCCTGGATGGAGAAAAACGAGCCCGAACTCTATCGTGCGATTTTAGAAGCGGACAAGGAAAGCCAAGAGCGTTTTTCCGGGCACGGCTCCGCCCTTGCCCAGTCTTACAATCACATGATCATGCCCCTGGCCAACTTCCGGGATAAACGAACCCAGGTGGTCTGGGGTATCAGGGATTTCGAACGTCGTTTCGGTCGCAAACCCGAGGGCATGTGGCTCGCTGAAACCGCGGTTGACCTGGAAACCCTGGACATCATGGCCGAGCATGAGATCAAGTTCACCATCCTGGCACCCCGCCAGGCCCACAGGGTTCGAACCATCGGAGAAAACGACTGGCATGACGTAAGCAGAGAGAACATTGATCCAAAGCTGCCATATCTCTGCCGCCTGCCCTCGGGAAGGTCCATCACACTGTTTTTCTATGACGGTCCGATTTCCCTGGATGTTGCGTTCAGGGGCGTCCTGAAAAGCGGCGAGACTTTTGCAAACAAGCTGATGGGGGCATTCCGGGGGGACGGCGGCGATCAGCTTGTCCATATCGCAACGGATGGAGAAACTTACGGCCATCATCACCGGCATGGCGACATGGCGCTTGCCTACAGCCTTTTTCACATCGAAACGAACAACCTGGCCGTCCTCACTATTTATGGGGATTACCTGGAAAAGCATCCTCCCCAGCGCGAGGTCGGGATTTTCGAGAACTCCTCCTGGAGCTGCATCCATGGGGTGGAGAGGTGGAGGAAAAACTGCGGCTGCAACTCGGGGATGAAACCGGGCTGGAACCAAGCCTGGCGGGCGATCCTGCGGGGAGCGATGGATTGGCTCCGAGACAGCCTGGCCCGGATCTACGAGGACTCCATGAGGCAGTTCGTGCCGGATCCGTGGCAATGCAGGGAAGATTACATTGACGTGGTCCTTGACCGGTCGGCCGGGAACATAGAATCCTTTTGGTCGAAATGCGGCGCCGGCGGATTATCCTCCGAGGACAAGTTGAGGGCGCTCAAGCTCCTGGAAATGCAGCGCCACGCCATGCTGATGTACACCAGTTGCGGCTGGTTTTTCGACGAGATCTCCGGCATCGAGTCGGTGCAGGTTATCAGGTACGCTGCCCGGGCCATGCAATTGGCGAAACAGGTCGCCGACATCAACCTGGAGCCTGCCTTTATTAAAATCCTTGAACGGGCCCCCAGTAATATCGCCGATCTAAAAAATGGAGCCGTGGTATACGATAAATTCGTCAAACCGGCGGTCCTGGACCTGACTAGGGTGGGGGCGCATTTTGCCATTTCTTCCTTGTTCCAGCGCCATCCCGATTCTCTTCAAGTATACTGCTACGCCGCTCAAAGCTCCGATTATGAGCGGCATGAGCTGGGACGGCATAAGTTGGCTCTGGGCAAGGTCAGGATAAAATCCGACGTCACTCTGGAAGAATCGGCCGTGTCCTTCGCCGTCTTACACCTTGACGATCATAATTTCGTTGGAGCGGTCAGACAGTACCGGGAAAACGAGCCCTGGGAGGAGAGCCATCGGAAAATCAGGGAATCATTCATCAGAAACGACCTTCCAGGTGTTTTGGCCGCGATGGATGAATATTATAAGTCCCATGATTTCAGTCTCTGGCATTTATTCAAGGATGAACAGAGACAGATCATGGGCCAGATTCTGGACGCCACCCTCAAGGACGTGGAGTTGAATTATCGCCAGGTGTTCGATCATTATTACCCGCTTATGCAAGCGATGAGGGAAATGAATATCCCTCTCCCTCGCGTTCTCCTGACGACGGTGGAATTCATTCTCAATAACAACCTTATTGATCTGCTCAAGAGCGGGCAAGTGGACCGGGCGGAATTGTCAAACACAATTGAAGGGATCAAACGATGGTCGGCGCAGGTTGAAAAAACAACCATCGGTTATTTGGTCACCGGGAAAATTGACACTCTCATGCGCGAACTCGCCGATAGGCCTGCAGGAGAAACCTCCACTCTGCTCGAGGAAATAAACGCCATCTTTGGAGCGGTCCAGGACCTTGAGGTTGATCTCAACTTATGGAAGTCGCAGAACATGTATTTTTCTTTGACGAAAGGCATTTATAAGGACATGAAAAACAAGGCCGATCAAGATGATCCTTCGGCGCGGCAATGGGTGGAAAATTTCCTTCTCCTGGGCGATTATTTGAGACAGAGAATCCTATAATGAAAGTACCCAGCGCCACCTACCGGATTCAGTTCACTCCTTCCTTCGGATTCAAGGAGGCGAGGAAGATCGTGCAATACTTGGCTGATCTCGGGATCTCCCATCTCTATGCCTCCCCAGTGTTCAAAGCCCGAAAAGGGAGCCAGCATGGATATAACATCGTTGATCCGAACGCCATTAACCCGGAATTGGGGGGTAAGGAAGAGTTCGAGGTGTTGATGGATGATGTCAAAAAGCTCGGGCTTTCGTGGCTCCAAGACATTGTGCCCAATCACCTGGCCTTCGACAGCGAAAACCGAATGCTCATGGACATCATGGAGAACGGTCCCGGATCCCCTTATTATGAGTTTTTCGACATTCAATGGGATTATCCCTCCGAGAGCATGAGGGGGAGGCTCCTCGCTCCCTTCCTGGGAAAGCTCTACAGCGAATGCCTGGAAAGCGGAGAAATAAAAATCCAGTTCGACCGGGAAGGACTGAGCGTCAATTACTATGAATTGCGGCTCCCGATAAGAATCGAATCGTATTCTTCCCTCTTCACGCTGAACCTGGACCGGCTGGAGGAAAGGCTCGGGGCCGCCCATCCTGATTTTATTAAATATATAGGTACCATTCACACGCTCCCCTCTCCTCCGGAGGACGGGGATATCGAACCCAACGGCGAGCAGATCGCTTTTGTCAAGACTATGCTCTGGGAGCTTTATCAAACGAACCAGCAGATAAAAGAGCACATTGATCAAAATATCATCACCTTCAACGGCGATCCTCAGGACATTTCCAGTTTCAATTTAATGGACGGCATGTTGTCTGAGCAGAGGTTCCGGCTCTCTTTCTGGAAATTCGCCAATGAGGAGATCAACTACCGCCGCTTTTTCACCATCAACGAGCTTATCTCCCTGCGCATTGAAGCTGAAGAGGTCTTCAACAACATACACCGGCTGCTCTTTGAACTGTTGCGGGATGGAAAAATTGCCGGGCTGCGCATTGATCACGTCGACGGCCTTTATGATCCTTCAGATTACCTGAAACGGCTGAGGAGTAGGCGGGAGGACCTCTTCATCGTGGTTGAAAAAATTCTGGCCTCCGATGAAGACCTTCCCTCCGACTGGCCCGTGCAAGGGACCACAGGCTATGATTTCCTGAATCAACTGAACGGCGTTTTCATCCGCAATGCCAATCATCAGAAGTTCGATAGCATCTACACTCGCTTCATCGGCAGCAAGACCTCGCCCTCGGAGGTCGCCATTGACAAAAAAAGACTGATCACGGGGAAGCACCTTGCCGGCAACATCGACAACCTCGCCCGTTACCTAAAGCACATCTCAAGCCAGGACAGGTACGGCAGAGACATCACGTCCTACGGATTGAAAAGGGCCTTGGTGGAGGTGATGGCCCACTTCCCTGTCTACCGCACCTACCTGTCCCATCATGGTCTTAGGAACGCCGACGAAAATTATATCAAGGAAGCAGTGGCGGGCGCCCTGAAGGATAGTCCGGGCTTCCTCTACGAACTGATATTTATTGAAAAGTTTATGTTAATGGCCTTCAAGCAGGGCTTGATCCCGGAAACCTTAAAACCGGTCATCGACTTTATGATGCAGTTTCAACAGATCAGCGGAGCGTTGATGGCCAAAGGTTACGAAGACACGCTCTTTTACGTTTATAACCGGTTCATTTCAATGAACGAGGTCGGAGGACAACCAGGCCGGTTTGGGACAACCCGAGCCGAGTTCCACGACTTTAACGCCAAAAGAAAGCAGAACCATCCTCACTCGATGTCCGCCACCACCACTCATGACACGAAAAGGAGCGAGGACGTGAGGGCAAGGTTGAACGTATTGTCCGAACTCCCCGAGGAATGGGACAAGCAAGTCAGAGAGTGGAAAAGGATTAACGCGACCAAGAAGCGAAAGGTCGGGGGGCTGAGGGTTCCGGACAACAATGACGAGTATTTCCTCTATCAAACCCTGGTCGGTTCCTATCCCTTCGACGACAAGGACTTGCCTGATTATGTGCCCAGGATCAAAGAATATGCAGTCAAGGCGGTGAGAGAGGCGAAGATCCACACCGCATGGCTCAAACCGAGCATCGACTACGAAGACGCCTATGTCTCCTTCGCCGAAACCATCCTCGGGTTCTCGCCGGACAATGACTTTCTGCGGCTCTTTTTGCCCTTCCAGAGAAAAATTGCCCACTACGGCTGTTTGAACTCGCTTTCCCAGACTTTGCTCAAGACCGCAGCGCCGGGCCTGCCCGACTTCTATCAGGGCTCGGAACTGTGGGATCTCCGGCTGGTTGATCCCGACAACCGGGGCCCGGTGGATTTCGAGAAAAGAATTTCACTTTTGAACCCATTGACAAATTCAAACTTCCATGACTCTCCGGATCAGGTCAAGGAGCTTCTGGCAAAAAAAGAAGATGGAAGAGTGAAGCTGTTTCTGATCAACCGCGCCCTGAAAGCCAGGAACTCTCATCTTCGCCTGTTTCAAGAGGGCGAGTACATACCGCTTACAACCAAAGGCAGGCATGAAAGTCACCTTATCTGCTTTGCCAGAAATTTCCAAAAATCATGGGCGCTGGTTTTTGCGCCGCGATGGTTTACCGCCCTGGCCAAGGAGGGAGAAGCCCCCGTGGGTGAGAATGTCTGGGGAGACACCGCTATCCTACTCCCCGAGGGTCTGCCCGAAAAGTGGACGGATTCTATCACCGGGAAAGAAATAAGCGGCCGGGGATCCCTTTCAGCGGGCGCAGTTCTCAGCCTCTTTCCGGTGGCCATGCTGACAAACGAGGAGAAATCCTGATGAGACGAGGTAGTGGAATCCTTTTGCATGTATCGTCGCTTCCTTCGCCTTTCGGCATCGGAGATCTGGGGCCGGAGGCCTACAAGTTCGTGGATTTCCTGGCCGAGAACAAGCAGACCTATTGGCAAATTTTGCCGCTCAACCCAACCAATCCGTCCACCAATAACTCTCCCTACCGGAGTTCATCTGCGTTTGCCGGGAACCCGCTTTTCATCAGTCTTGAAATCCTGGTTGAACAGGGATTGCTTGAGTCGAAAGCTCTGGACCGATTACCCAGCTTGCCGGAAGAGAAAGTGGACTATTCGGCCGTAGCCGATTATAAAAATGGATTTTTCGATATTGCCTTCAAAAACTTTCAAAAGGACGGGACAATGACCCGCGAATGCGAAAGATTCTGCCAGCAACACCATGCTTGGCTTGAGGATTTCGCTCTCTTCAGGAGCTTGAAAAGGCATTTCCATGAAATACCCTGGAGCGAATGGCCCGAGGAAATCAGGGACAGGCAACCGGAGGCGATCAAAAAGATAACAACAGAATTTTCAAAAGAACTGGAAAAGGAAAAGTTCCTGCAGTTCGTCTTTTTCAGCCAGTGGAACGATTTAAAAACATATTGCAATCAAAAAGGGATTCACCTTATCGGAGACGCGCCGATTTACGTGGCCTGTGAGAGCGCGGAGGTCTGGACCCATCCAGAACTGTTCAAACTTGACGCCGATAAAAAACCGCGGTTCGTCGCCGGGGTTCCTCCCGATTACTTCAGCGAGACAGGCCAACTCTGGGGCGATCCGGTCTACGATTGGGAGGTTCAAAAGCAGAGCGATTATTCATGGTGGACCAGGAGAATCGAACATAACCTCAAGCTCGTTGACATCCTCAGAATCGACCACTTCCGAGGGCTGGCCGCCTACTGGGAGATACCCGCAGGTGAAAAAACGGCCGTCAATGGAAAATGGGTGGACGGCCCGGGAGAACATTTCTTCCAAACCCTCCTCAAGAGGTTCATCCACCTCCCCATCATTGCCGAAGACCTCGGAGTCATAACCCCGGACGTGCGAGAGCTGATCGGCCGTTTCGGTTTTCCCGGTATGAAAGTGCTGCTATTTGCTTTTGACGAGAGCCTTCCTCGAAATCCCTATGCTCTCCATAACCATGTTGTCAATTCCATTGTTTACACCGGCACCCATGACAATAATACGATCAGAGGATGGTTTGAAAACGAGGCATCATCCGATACCCAAAAAAGGCTGTTCTCCTACCTGGGAAGGGAAGCTGCGGCTGCAGACCTACCTTGGGAATTTATCAGAATGGCGATGATGTCTGTCGCCCTAGTAGCAATCATTCCCATGCAGGACTTACTCGGCCTGGGCCAGGAGGCCAGAATGAACCTGCCGGCTGTACAGGAAGGCAATTGGGAGTGGAGGCTTCGCCCTGGACAATTGACTCCAGGTTTAGCGGCAAAGCTCTCGGAAATGATCTGCATTTTCGGTAGAGACTAATGCTCCATGAATTCGAAAATGGGTAAGGCATCCTGCGGAACCTCCCTGAACTTTTATGTTCGATTAATTAGCCAAATTCCTTGCCATTATCACAATTCCCGGCCAGAGGCCTGGTCGAGCAGAGCCGATTTTATAAGTCCCTTATAATATTGACCCTAAATCCGAGAGAGCCACTCGTGGTATCCGGTCTGGTTCGAAGTGTGGATCTTTGCCGAGAAGTACCTGGCCTCCGGCGTTGGAGGCTTGTACGTTGCGGATACGTTTCCAGGCCCATTCGCAATTCCTAGGAACAATAAACCGACGGCGGTGAAAAATATTCATGAATTTTGAATTAGGTTATCTACATCACATATCCTTATAGAACCGTACCGATAAATTCTGATAGCTACAAACTTTACCTCCTTGAAAGGTGAGGACGCGGGCTGGGTGCAGAAGTACCCAGCCCTTCTTCTTTTTAAGCGATTCCCCAAAATGCATTACCCCAGTTTCTCCTCTCAGCTTGAACCCCTGGAACGACAGGTCTACAATGATTGAAACTCATCACAGATCAGGCACGTCCGTGAGGGTGCAGGAGGGCAGTCATGGGAAAGACGAACTGGACGAGGGTATTTCTTGGTGGGCTGCTGGCGGGAAGCGTTCTTCTTGTTTTTTCATCTGTTGTAACACCACAATCCCAGATAAAAGAATGGTATCCAGTGATGGAATCATTGGGGCATTTTCTTCCAGGATTAACAACACTGACAATCGGAGATTGTGTATTCGGTATTGTTTTTTCTCTCGTCATAGGGATGCTGGCCGTTTGGCTGTATTCGTCCATTCGACACCGATATGGTGTGGGTTTAAAAGCGGCTGTGATAACAGGAATCGTGGTCTGGATTTTGGGCCCGTTATCCTTTGATGCTTTTTCTGCAGCCTTGGGTTTGTTTCCAGCCAAGGTGCTTGTAATGGACGCTTTTTTAGCCCTGGTAACGTATGTTATGGCCACACTGGCAGGGGCATGGGTTTACAAAGAGCAGCCCTAAGGGAAACAGATTGCGTCAGGCGAGATTTTTTTTTTAGCTAGCGCATACCTTTGATAAATTCGGGAAAAGTGACTTGTCAAGGGCACCCGAAATTAAGATTATGTGGGATTTAGGGTTATATTCAGTCCCCAAAAACTGCCCTTTTGCAAACCCGAAAGCTAATTGTTTGTTGTGTATTGCAGAACGGGGCATATAGCCTCTACACACCCCTGATGGTTTTCAAGGTCCCCCACGATTTCGGATCAAAACTGCTTTACAATCCGCTGCAGATTCCATATAGTCGTTTTCGTTCGCTGTATTCCTTCGTGAATGTGATGATTTAGTGCCCGAAGCGTGCGGGGGAAAATTTTCCTGATACGTAGCGAATATCCAACAATTAACGTTTATTCGTCCTGCTAACAAGAGGTGGAGATTTGCCTGTTCGTTACGGAAAAACTTGGGGAATTTTGGTCTTGATTCTAGGATCTATTGCTTTGCTTTTAAATGCAATCCTATTGTTGTTGGGAGAAAGGTTAGAATGGCTGGTCTTTATAATCATAACTTTCGTTATAATCATTGGAATTACGATGTTGACGCGTCCCTATTTTGTAGTTAATAGAGACAGCCTTAGTATCAAAAACTTTCCTTGGAAAAAAACCTACCATTTGGATGAGGAAGAGAATTTACTACTTGATGGAAACAGGATTTTCCTCATCAGAAACGGCATAAAGAAAAAAATCCGTATCAGCCGATATTTGGCCAATAACCAGGATTGGATTGATTTCTCGAATTATGTAAGAAGTCGGTGATTTCAGCTGCAATCTTATTTACTTGCATACCGGAAACGGATTCCCGCCAGAGTAAGATAAATTCCTTGTACTTCCAGTATCATTTCATAGTCTTTCCCTTAAGACACCGGTGGCCTACAAACCGAACACGGACCATACCGCCTAGCCGCAGCATCCTTGAGTAGCATCGGAATCCGGTTTTTCTGAAGATGCCGACATCCCGCACTGTGATATCTTGAACCTGTCTTCATGATATAGACAGTCTGCTCTGCATCGTTCTGAGCGGCAGGCTTGGGGAAGAACCGTCTGTATATGTAGCAGGCGAAAATTAATCCAGATAAGCAAATCACGAAACGCTTCATAACGCTCCTCCCTGAGCTTGGTCAGATAAACATTCCGACAGATTAATTCTAAGCATTCAATTTCCCAACCCAAGGCTGAATTGAAAATGATATTGAAATAATCAACCTGAGGCTGGAAGATTGCAAGAAGATATCCCTTGTGTTTTGGCATTACGAACTTGCTGGGAGATAGCGGGGGAATGCCTAATTTACTTTTTTACTAAGGCAAAGTGTGTTTCTAATTTAGAAACATTCATGCTAAAACTCTATTATAGAGACAGGACAGAACATTTAAAGAGACCGTTATGACAGCCATTGAATCGTGGTTTTATAAACCGGATGAGAAAATATTATCAATTCTTGGTCAAGTTTATGTGACTTCCGTACTACGGGGAAAACCTAAAAAAAGTGTTCTAGTGTTAACAAACGAACGTTTATATCAGAAAGGTATAGTTTTTTATCGTACTCAAACAGGACGATTACAAAAGTCTAAGGGATCTAAGGTAGTTGAGGTCAAGAATATTACGATGACTTCAATCACAGAAACGGATAGCGTTGCAGTAATGGCAATGAGTGTTCTACTCGTTATTTTGGGAACTATTGGACACATCTCCGCAGCTTTGAGTGGGAGTGAAAAATTTGGCATCCTATCAGGTATCGGTGTAATTGTAGGCTTACTTTTTATGCTGGTTTCCTTAGTAACTCGCCGTAAATTGTTTGTAATAGACTATCCCGACGGATCAATATTAACTTATGCGAGATGGTATACAGAAACAGAATTGAGCCAATTTCAGGAAGCAATTAATCTGGCCATTGAGGAGTACATATGAAAGTCAAATCAGTGATTTTCCAAAAGACTTAACGGTCAGAACAGGGCAAGGAGCTCTGCGAATTACCTTCTCCGCAATACCACCAAGAACAAAATGTTTCAATCCCGTAATCCCATGTGTGGCAATAACGATTAGATCAATGTTATTGCTGCGAGCATACTCCAAGATCTCGCTGACCACATGACCCGTTACAACTTTGAACTTCACAAGAACACCTGGGCCAGGAGATGCATAAAACAACTGCTTCATTTCCTTTTCATAACGTTCAGCCATATCCTGCGGCAATCTCAGATTGGTTTTCTCCTCAAAGATGTTGTAGGGGCTATATAATGTATTTTTGACAACATGCAGTAGCTCCAATTTTGCGCTGTAAAGATCGGCGGCCTCTCTGGCCATGGATATGGCTGCCTTTGAATATTCTGAAAAATCAACAGGGGAAAGAACCACATTTTTATTATCCGGTGATAGAGGTTTTTCAGATTCGCGGACTGTATAAACAGGGCATTGTGCAAATCGGACTACCTCCTGTGCAATGTTCCCAAGGAACATGTAACCTAAACCGCGTCGTCCATGCGTTCCCATTACAATCAGATCAATATCGCGTTCGCTGGCATATTGCAGTATCAGATCTGCTGCTGAAAATCCCCTCAATACCTCCATGCTGATAACTTCTTCCCTGAAACCTTTAACATATGCCTGTAAATTACTATTCATCCTTTCCCTTGCGATGCTATTTAATTGCTCATGGAGCTTCTTTGTATCCGGTAAATGATGATCAGGATCTTGAGGGTCTTCCTGGTCGAAAACATTTGCATGGACTATGTGTAATTTTGCCCGGTAATAGTTGGCAAGGTAAACGGCGTGTTCCAGGGCTTGTGCGGCACAATTTGAATAATCAGTCGGGAAGAGAATATTTCTTATATTAAGCATTTTCAAAATCCTCCAATGGTTTAAACATTGTCTATCTATAGAAAATGAAGTTAAGTCATGCATCCCTTCACGCTTATTGCTGTTGAATAAGGTCCATCGATATAATTAGGACTTGAATTCCTACTTATTCCCGTCATTCCTGTCTTTTGAAATTGCTCCTATCGAATTGAATCCTCCTCGATATTTTTCCGAAATATTGCTCAATGAATTAGATAAACTGAATTATTCTCTTATATATATAAGAAAATATTATCATATAAATAGATGCTGATATAGACAAAAAACATGCTGAAACAACTGGTTATGGCTTATTGGACCGGCTGCCGCAAATTGGAGATTATCGGCTTGAAATGGTCGTAGGTCGGATTTATTGAATCGATAGATTTTTCTGGAGGCAAGAAACACCAGGAACAAAGAATAATTCCGATGTCCCTCATAAATAGGGCATCCTGCGCTTTTTATGCATCGCTTAATATTTTGATAGTCTATTTCGTCCGCGATAGCAAAATCTTATGCTGAAGTAGGGTTATTCTCAAGTAATCCGAAAGTAGCTATTTTGAAATTTACTTTTATGATTTGGCTAACTTATTGATTCTAAATGGTGAGCCGTGAAGGAATCGAACCTTCAACCTACTGAATGTCGATCAGCAATACATTTAGGACTAGCTCTTTCCTATGACAAAACTGAAAGGATATACAATGCTTGACTTCTATACAGATAGTTCTAATGGAAGTATTTCCATATTTATGGAATTATGGCCCACAGACCATAGTCAGATGACATGGAAGTCACTTGCCGACGCTTTAAGCCAAGGCCCATGTAACTTGTGGCAATGTTGAAAGCGGCCGTTACGACAGATCAGGAATGTATAGCCTTCTTATTCCACTTGTCGGCTTAATTACTGGCTGTCCCGGAGAATTTTCCCCGTGATTTTATCTTTCCAGTAAGCCCGCTGCTGAACCGGCCAGTTAAAGGTGATGGCCTGGTTGGGGCAATCTGTAGCGCAGCAGCCGCAGTACCAGCATTCATCCGGGTGCAAGATGACTGGAGGCATTTTCTCTTCCGGATTGGGGATAAAGACATCTACCTGACAGACTTCCACACAGTTGTTGCAGCCGACACAGACATCAGAATTGAAAATTACCGGACTAGATGGGCTGATAATATTTGGTAACGCATAAATTTCTTTACGAGGCATGACGGTTCTCCCTATTTTCCTTTATAGACTCCGTTGTAGTCCTTGTTGTGGGCTTCATAGTTCGCCTTCATATTGCCCCAGTAGTTCAGGGGTAGTTCGCCTGTCTTAACCCTGTTATTCTCCAGCTTGACGGTAACAAACTTGTTCCATTCCGGCGGATCTATGTTGGGGTAATCGATTCTGAAGAAGAACAGCGCACGGCTGCTGGCCTTGCGCGCCAGGGATGCATTGATGATAATTTGCGCGTGAGTAATGAGACTCAGGTCTTCGATACTGCGCATGAGTTTGTGGGGGTCGAGGGCATACAACCTGGGCACAAAAACCTCTTGTATTTCTTTCAGGGAATCCAGTCCAATATTAAGCATGTGTTCCGTTTTGTATTCACTGCACCAGTACTGTAAGGTGCGGGCAACACCTGCATGCAGTTCTTTCCAGTCGATGCCGTCGTTGCGATTGATCGGGGCGTAAACGCGGGCTTTTTCCTGGGTGATTTGGTCTCTGGATATTTTACCTTCGCCTATCTGCCTGGCGTAGGCAGCGGCCTTTCTGCCGGCATACCGCCCGGTCGAAGCGGCATAGCTGTGATCGCCGGCGGAGAACATTGATTCTCCAGCGACATACAGACCGTCGAGGGTTGATTTCAGGTCCCAGTCGACCACTGGACCGCCACGGCCCGCCGTTAGCCAGTTGGACGGGCTGGTTCCTTCAATCATGTTATAATTCATCAGCAGGTGTCTGGCCGGGTCAAAGCCGGCTTTTTCATAAGAATTGATGATGTTTCGAGTGGTAGATTCCTCTCCCAGCATAAGTTTCCATGTAGCCCTGCGTTCGACATCGGACATAGCGGGGAAATCGCCGAAGAAAGGCAGGGCGTAGGTGCCATCCCGGACACCCTCGGCAATTTTTTGCCAGTTTTCCGGAGAAGGTCTCATAGCGCCGCCGTCCAGCCATCCCTGCAAAGGCCAGGGCAGCTTTTTGCCGTTGGCGTCGACCTGTTGGATATTCTCGAAACTGGCGTCGCTGGCACCGCCGTACCAAGTATGCTTGAGCCCGGTGCCGAGCCCATGCGGCATAGTCTGTTCCATTAGAGTCAGCTCGGCGCCGGCCTTCCAGGCCATGGCCACACCGTCTCCAGTCTTAGTCCGGGAGCCAGGGAAAGTGTTGTAACCAGCCAGCTCGGTATTCAGGAACCCGAGTGAATTACTGCCGGCGGTAGCCAGAACGGCGGCTTTTGACTTGAAGATCATAAACTCACCGGTGCGGTTGTTAAAGCCCGTAGCCCCGATTACTCTGGCTCCTTGGATCCCTCCCTCCGTCAGCAGGCTGGTAACCATGACACGGTCGTATATCGTCACGCCAAGCCGCTTGCATTCTTTTTTCAAAGCGGGCTTAAAGGTAGTCCCCCACACGCGGACGGTCACCTCGGTGGCATGGTTGGGGCTCATGCGGGGAGAGAACATCAACTTGTCGTCATAGCGGCCTTCGGCTCCCACGTATTCGTCGTCGGTATCCCGGATCTTGCCGCCCATCTGTTCCATTTCCAATAACGTATCCCAGTCCTCACGGCATTGAATCTGAGTGCCGATGCCATTGGCGTATGAAACCGGCAACGGTTCGGTCGGCGGGTCGCCGGCATGAACCGGATGCTCAACAAGTCGCTTAGCCCAATCATCAGGGTCAACCTTGGAATGGGGATTGGCCGGTGTGACACACCAGTGGTCGCAGCCGGGGCCTCCCGCGCCGCTCCTGATGGTATCCGCCTTTTCCACCATCGCGACTTTAACGCCGGTTCTGGCGGCACTGATAGCTGCCCAGCAACCTGCGATACCCCCGCCGATAATCAGGATATCGGTTTCGATTTTCTGTTCTTTATCGTAGCGAATGGGATAAGGCCAGAGCGTTGGCTTGCCATATTTTTCCAGTAAATCCTTCCATTTGGTCATATCACTACACTCCTTTCACAAGCGATAAGCCTTAGTAAAAAAATCTAGCGCCAGTCGTCGATGCGTATGCCCCGTCACGGCATTGAACCCGGTCCCGGCATGAAATCCCTCACAAACCAGGGTGTCTGGATTCCGCCTCCGGCAACAAGTATTTTGATTCCGGAGGCTTGATTGAACGGCTTTATCTTTTTACCCGAAGGGTAAAGAGATTTTCCAACATTTTCTGAATGAATTTTTTCACTTGCCTGGTTTGCGGGCTAACCAGACATTTGAATTTTACAATCGTGACTCAGTTTGCAGTGATTTCCTAATGGAAGGCTAGGCGGTTTCCGAGGCAAGTGGAGTTACTTCCTAGAAAACGCTTTATGCGGAGTTGAGTTGGTTTGATTAAGCATGCCCGCATATTTTAATATCAAAAGCACTCTGAAAGTCAGGTCATATTTCCATCGATTGTTTTTCCAGCTACCTTCCAGAGCCGACCCGACATAGACACTCCAATTCTGAAAAGAGCGGGCAATCGGTTTTACAGGGAAAAAGCCCGTATCTTTCGTTAGCATTTCTCTCAGCTCATATACTTGTTGTTTGAGAACCGGTATCTGTTGCACGACGCCCATCCTGGAAAACAACTCAACAGTCTGCAGCCACCAATACCAATCTTCAGGCCGTAAATTATACGGGGACTGTTTTAAGTCCCGCTTTATCCTGGCCGGAGCAATCAGCTGGTTTTCGCATTTAATATAAGTCACCGGTATTGGTGATAACTCGATGAGATGATTTAACGCTTTGGCCAGAGCGGTGATATTTTTACTATTCCGCCAGCTTTTCGTAAGCGCCAGTAATTTCAGATGGTATATGTCCGGTAGCGCGATGCCTTTATTAAAGTACAGTTTCTTCTGATAGGTACCGGTTATGCTTTCAAAAGATGAGATTTCTGTAACTCTGTTAATGACTCCAATAGCGCGTTGAATTTCGGTCTTGATGAAATCGTACTCCTCGATATCAAAATACGAAAAAACCACCGCGCGGATATAGTCACCACCGAATAAGCCGATAGCAGGTTCATACACTTTTGACCACTTCCAGGGATCGGGATTCCAGTTGTCTTTCAGTAATGCGTTTAAGCCTTTTTTCACCACTGGATGAGTTTTTGGTATTCCCACCTCCGAAAGAAACCGCAAAGCTGCTTCAGCGCCTGTATTATATAATTTTAGCTTTGCATCCGGTATCCAGCCGCCATGAAAACTCTTTCCCAGATAGCCATCGGGTTGTTGCCAGGTAAAAACGTATTTCACTCTTTTATCGCAAAGCATCTCCCCGAGATATTTTTTAATATCCGGATTCTCTTGAAGGATTTCTTTTCTTGTCCTGAATCTTATGGAAGCGCAGGCTTTTTCCGTCAGGGCTTCAATGACTTCTTTGTTCAATTGTGTCCCCCTATACCAAATGGCTTATTCTTAAATTTATACCCACTCCGGAGAAGACTATCTTAACGCTAAATATAGGTTTTGCGGTCAAATCTCTCCAGTTTCCGGTAGCGCGAGTATGCAATAGTTTATGGAAACAGTTTTTCGATTCTGGTTGTGATGTTAATCTCTCCTAAATTTTCATTAAGCTTAAAGAAAGGTCCAATCGGGAAAGAAGCTTTTACATTATAATCATTTGTAGGTATAGGCGGAAATCTGGACATAGATTCAACATTTAATTCACTGTGAGGAGAAGAGAATGGACGCTATCAAAATCATGCCTTGCTTGGACATGAAAAACGGCCGTGTGGTAAAGGGAGTGCACTTCGTAGATATCAGGGATGCAGGAGATCCCGAAGAAAATGCCGGTTTTTACCAGGATGAAGGAGCCGATGAGCTGGCGATGCTTGATATCGCTGCGACGGTTGAAAATCGAAAGACCCGCCTGGACTGGGTTCGGCAGGTATCAGCAGTCATTACCCTCCCGCTAACCGTGGGTGGAGGAATCAATAGCCTGGAGGACATAGAGCTGGTTCTCGAAGCCGGAGCGGAAAAAATCTCCATAAACAGTGCTGCCGTAAAAAGACCTGAACTTATAAAAGAAGCAGCTGAAAAATACGGTTCTGAAAAAATAACGATTGCTATCGATGGCAGGCGTAACGAAACTATGCCCTCGGGATTTGAGCTTGTCATTTCGGGGGGCACCAAGCCCGTCGGAAAGGATGCCGTCGAGTGGGCAAAACAGTGCCAGTCTCTAGGTGCGGGAGTTATTTTACCGACAAGTATGGATGGTGACGGGACATTGGCAGGATATGATCTTGAGTTTACAAAATCCATTTCCGATGCAGTCACCGTTCCTGTAGTTGCTTCAGGTGGGGCTGGAAAGCTGGAGCATTTCTATGAGGCCGTGGTGAAGGGTGGTGCAAGTGTTGTTCTCGCCGCATCGGTTTTTCACTTCCGGACCTTCAGTATTCGCCAGGTGAAAGAATACCTGAGAAACAAGGGCCTCGAGGTTATTCTCTGATTGAGTTGTCCAGCCCCATTGTGAGCCGTCAGCGAAAGGTGAACATTTTTAGCCAAAATGGCAGCAAAGATTTTTCATGCAGAAAGTTCTAAGTGATCGCAAAAACCCTAATTGAAATATGTTTCCCGTACTGGAACGACGTTACCTTTCCGCCACTTTGGCTCTTTCACTCTTAATATAATCATCAACCAGTTTCTCAAGTACGTTTAACGGTACGGCGCCGTTTCCCAGCAATAGGTTATGAAAATCTTTAATTGAGAATTGTTCGCCCAGCGCTTGTTTTGCCTTGTCGCGCAATTCAAGAAGCTTTATCTGGCCGATCATATATGCGCAGGCTTGGCCCGGTCGCATAATATAGCGGTCCGCCTCGCTCTCATCAACTCCATAATCGATTGCCTGCTGGCGCGTCCAGCGCTTCGCGTGAAGCCCGGTGTCTACAACCAGCCTTCTGGCCCTGAACAATTCCCAGTAAAGCTGTCCGAGGATCCCTTCGATATCTCCTTCGTACCATCCTGATTCGGCTGCCAACTTTTCAGCATAGAGAGCCCAACCTTCGATAAACGAGTTGATTGGCGCAAATGCCTGGCGGAATCGCGGCAGTTCCTGATTTTCCATTTGAAGTGCGATCTGAAAATGATGGCCAGGAACTGTTTCGTGATACACGGTCGTGCGCATGCCGAAACTGTTCATGCGACTCAATCTGCGGGGATATAGAAAGATGGCCGTCCGCGAACCGTCCATTGCTGGAGGATTGTATCTTGCGGAATCGCTTACTTCCTGGAAGCTGGGAGTTGGCTGAACGATTACGGGTGATTTCGGCATTTTGTCGAAAATCAATGCAGCGCGTTTTTCCGCATCCCTCACAATATTATCGATATCCTTGATGATTTTCTCACGGCTCTCTTCCGATGTGGGATTGGGATACCCTAGATCCTCCTTCAGTTTTGCAATCCTGTCGTTTAGAGATCCTTCGGTGCGGCCAAGTTGACGAAGCAGATCATCCATCCGCACTTCAATTTCCTGTACGCGCTTCAGTCCGATTTTGTGGATCTGATCCGGAGTGAGATCGGTTGTTGTATTGCTGCGCAGGGCAAAGCGGTACGCTTCATCTCCTCCTTTGAAGCGCCAGAGCCCGGCATCGTCAGTGGCTTCCTCCTTCTGGGATTCAAGCAGGGAGATTCCCCTTTTCCACGCAGGATATACCTGTTCTGCAACGATCTTTTCTGCGGTAGACTGAAGCTGACTGCGCTTGTCATCCGGCAACGACTCGATTGAAGACATTTTCTGTAGGAATGTCACCACAAAGGGGTTTTGGGAAGGTTCAGAGCTGATGAATAATTGCATCTGATCTATCGTGGACTGAATAATGAACTTCGGTGGAATAATACCTTTTTCGGCTATACGCCGGGCTTCTTCAATGGCCTCATCCATGCGGGTTTCCACCTGCCCGAGAACCGCCACATAATTCTCGGCGTCTCTTTCGGTACCAAGTGAACGTCCCCTGACAAGCATATTCACTAGATTTACATTCGCCCCGTTCCACTGGTTTAGCGGAAACGCATAATCAAGGAAGGGTTCTCCATCGATTATATTATTCATTGACCACTCAAATACTTCGGCCGAGACGCGCTGCACATCGGTCATCCGGCCTCTATCATATTTGCCCAGCTCTTCCAGCCCCTTTCTTGCCAGCTCAACATTTTCCTTTTTATGTTCCAGCGTCAGGGGCGTTGACTGCCGCTCAAGCCGATCCTGCTCTTCGCCGGAAAAGTAGCGGAGGTATGTGGCATAGCCCGGGTTATGACGATAGAAGTCATCCATGCAATGTAGGAAAAAATCATCGACGTTCTGCTGCGGAGTTGAGGAACATGAAAAAAAGAGAAAAACAATGCCTGTTGCCAGAACCACTAATTTAATCGTATTCATATACTGATCCCCCGTTAAGGTTTATTAAGTCCTTATATCCCCGGTCGGAGATATGGCGGGTGAATAAAAATAGAATTCAGTCGATCAATGGTTTTAATGCCGGGAAATTCAATATCTGGCTTTGTTTTATAACGTTTGTATAAACGTGTCAATTCAATAAATGTATGAGTTCTTGCTTTGCCAAGGTATTCCGGGACGGTATTATTTCCACACTCGAAATACAGACATTTAGAGCATTCATTCTTTACGAAGGCGATGCCCCATGGCTCATTTAGGATTCCAACAGGTAAAGCTGGCAGCGTCATTGATATCACCGGTTCCTTTATACAACTCGACCTGCGGGTATGGACAAAGAGGGCGCGTCCGGTCAGTTTTCTCATCCGGTCCTGTGTGGAATGCGGTGATCGAGGCAGGCGGCTGCCCTTTCTCAACCCAGCTCTCTAGTGCCGTGAGCGCATCGAAAGTGTTCGGTCCGTTGCCCCCACCACAATGCATCATCCCGGGCGCCATGAAGAGGCGGAAGAAATCGTTTGTGGGCTTTTCGCCGCCCTGGAGAGCAGAGACACTCTCGTAATAAGCGATACTATTTCGGGGTGCAATGAAGGAATCTGCCCAGCCGTGATACATGATCAATTTGCCACCGGCGCGCTTGAAGCTATTGATATCCGGATCGTTTGAGTTCAGGACCGATCTCAACTTGGCATCCGCATCGTACATCAGCTGCATATTTCTGGGATCAGTCATGTCGAAGCCTTTCCAGTCCCAACCAGGATCACCAAGGTAAAAGTACTTGAAATATGCCAGGGGTGTGCCGAATGCGCCTCCAATGTGGCTATCCCAGGCGGCTTCGCCCCCGGGTTCAAAACCGGGCCAGAACTGACGGCCAGTAGTTGGGTCCTTGAGTCCGCCATAGATGGCTTTAACGGATGCGACCTGTCCCTCCGTGAGGCAGTCGGGAGCATCTCCATCCCTGCATTGAATCGACATCGGATCGAATTTACAGGTGCGAGGATCGCGTATGATCCCATCTTTAACGCCGTCATCTGAATCACAGGCTCGGATTGCGGCAGACTGAATCATCGTAAGTTTATTGGGCGGTATGAGATTGGCTGGATCTTTGTGTGTGAACCAGGCGGGCCAGAGCTCGCCGGGCCACATTCGGGTTGGATAGTTGGCGGGCGCACCCGATACGATCCCGTTGTAATCCAATGGATAACGTTGAGCTTCCGAAAGCCCTTGTCCGCCGCCTCCTGAACAACCCGTAAAATACGAATATTGGGGCGCCATCCCATAATATGCCTGGATGATCATCTTGGCGACGAGTGTCATCGCATGGATTCCCCGCGACGCAAAATCCACTAACAATTCCGGACGCCCCAGTGCCCAGCTTCCGTTTCCACCCTGATGACCCGTGTCCGTGCTTGCTGTCGCATAATTCCGGGTGAGAGCCGCACTCATTCCGGAGTAATTGATGAAACCGGCCAAGCCTCCATTTCCGATTCCATTGAATTTGCCATTCCAGTTCGCCGGCACGGGCATCCAGACCTCAAACCGGATCTCAGGATCAATAACGCCTGCGACACGGCAAAATTGCATTGGCGGAACAACTTTCTCGCTGGTACCTTGCGGAATGAACGGCTGCTCATCCCGAGACTCAGCCAAAGTAATGGTCGTCTGGAGCAGGGATAGGAATCGGAGATTTTCGCATATCCCGTCCACCTGCGCCGCTGCACCTTGCCAAACAAACATGGTTGACTGAGCGAACGCTTCGCTCACTCCTGCAAGAGAAGCGAGCAGTATTCCAGTAATCAGAATATCAATCCATTTTGTCTTCATTACCTGAGCCTCCGTTAATTGAATTTAAAAATCTTTATGCGATAGCATAGCGCAGACCAGGACAAGCTGCTCATTGAATATAATCCTTTGGCAATGAAGGTTAAGCGCAAACTTAGTCGGGTCTTGGCAGCATGATACAACTGGCTAACGGGCAAAAGGACAGAGACTTGGCGCACTTCATGGAGATCACACGCCATACAAATGCTTTGACTTACAATACATTCCACCGGAGGGCTTATATGGCGTAACACTACGCCGTCGTCCCTGCATTCTCGTTTCCAATTCCAGACAAAAACAGATGTCGTCAAGGTGTGCATGCTATGCGATGCTTCCTCCACAATTGTTGTCAAAAATAGGATTCTTGTGTCCAACGAAACACAGATTCCGCCTAATGATTTGATGGCATGGTGCCGTAGTCACAACAGGCAATGCTCCGCCGAAGTCGCGCTATAGGTAAGAATCTTTGAGATATTTGAGAAATCAGATGGCGGGATACGCTGTTACACGGAAACTAGAAGCTATAGTCACTCGCCCTATCAGTCAAGATATAACGCAGCGGATAAATGGTGGCCTTTAGGCCGTCCGATTTGATCTGCTTGTTAGGTTTTTTAGGATTATTCACAGTTGACGTTCAATTTCATAAAAAGTCGAAAATTCTGATAGATCCTTGTTACCACAAATTTTTTCGAATTCTTTTTGTCTTTCAGCACCCAATTCTCCATTTTTCATCTGCTGTAGGAGATCTTTCGCTTCTGGTATCATTACTGTCCCGATTTTTCTGAATCCATGTTTGCTGTACGTGCGCAGCATGGGGGTGCACATCTCTGAAGACAACCAATAGTTATCGGGATAAGCAAAACACTTTACGCTTTTCCAAGCATTATTCTTTGCCCACTCTAGGATGGCGTCGATGAGCTTATGGCTGAGTCCCTGTCCCTGATAATCTTCATGCACGAGAAAACAAGTAATTCTGAGTATTCGTTCAGCTGGGTTGGCCAGTGGAGGGAGCTTCATCTCCACCATCTCTTGAGTTATTGCATGGTTTGGATCCTGACAACAGAATTCGAACTGATCGTAAATTATCTGAGGATAAAATCTGGCGTGAGCCACAACCAAATCACCCTCCATCGCCAACACGGCACATGAACCATAGGTATCAATCAACCGTGCAAGAAAAGTCTTGTTACGGTCTAATTGCTCCTTTGGTAAGCTGCATTTTTCGTCAATGGTTGATCGGCTGAGTGGGCCACAGTGAAGACAGCAGAATAATATGAAATCTTTATTCATGGAACAAAGCTTCATATATCCTCCTTAAAACCTAACAGCTGCAATAGCGCTTGGCAGTTTTGTAGCCAAGTCCGGCTTAATGCAAATGTTAGCTAGTCGTTACTACTTTTTATATCTTTTATCACCAGGTTTTTTCTTGGGATTTTTCAATCCAGTGGTCAATTTATTCCTCACCTCTCGCTTTACCTGTGCTGCCAATACATTTTCATATTTATCCAGAAATTCATTAACTTTATCTGGATCATGCACAACTAATGCCCGTAAAGCCCATGATAATGCTTTGAAAACCATATCATCATTATCGTCCACTAAAAGTCGGCAAACCTGAAGAGTCCGTGTAACATCTCCCTTTCCACCGTGTGACCTTACGTTTAAGGCGACAGTACTGACTAATGCTGCTCTGCGCCACCAACGGTCCTCAGAGCAAGCCCACCTATGGACCAGCGCATCGGAAATCCGCCCCGCGAGCCAAGCAGGTCCAGCAAGACAACGGGCAAATTGGTCCACAGAACCCCAACTGTCGATACCTTGGCCGAATTCTTCAACTTCTCGTTCACCGATATTTGAAAAGGCTTTATCGTGATGCCTAAGCAACTCGCAAGCAAGCCAACGCTGACCGTGAGTTCTGAAAAGTACTCTGGCCAATTCGAGAACAAAGACTGGACTTGCCACCTTAAGTTTGCGCGAGTACTTGCGGCGCAATGTGTGACCCACCTCAGTATCAGCAAAGATATCTGAAACAACCTTCTCAACATCTCCTGGATGAAAAGTCTCTGACATTAAGGACATCTTATCAACCTGCTAGCTAACTTAAATTAAACAGAACTGGCGAATTATTTCGCCAGGTGGACGGTATATCCAGGAATCGTAATCTGCCTTAATTTTCTAATAGAAGTATAGTCTGTTTCCCAGTATTTGGGAATCGCTGAAGCTCCAATCAAAAATCGGGCTAAGTGCGTCCACTTGCCAATAACTCATTAGCAAATCAGCTGATATAATGAAATTATATTCGTTGACGTGCAGTTCAGAAGAAGTTTTCCCGCTGGCGCAAAAGATATTGGTAACATGCGTAATCCGGTGAAGATGGACACCCAATCCGGTGGAAGTTGGCCATATATCTTTGGAAAGACGTTTCTAAAAAAGGGAGGTCTTATGAAGACTAAATCATCACGCAGGACGTTTTTGCAGGCAGGATTAAGCCTGCCCGCAGCTGGACTTGCTATCACTCCAGTCAGCCTGGAGGCGGCTTTCCAGCAGCCCGCAGAACAGTCGCGGCGCTTAGGTTACACAGATAGCGGTAAATATGGGAAAGGTGTAAACCAAGAGGGACAATCAAAATTTGAGCAGTACATTGTAAGAGACTTGTGGCATAAGTCGTATCCTGAGGACTTTCATGCTGAGGTTACAAAACCGGCTCTCGCTCTAAGGATAGATGAGATGCAAGGTTCCACTTATTCTCCCTTCACGTTATCCTGGGTGCCGATAACGGAAGCCTTTTTAATGGCACCGGAACCTCACGTCCATGACTGGGACGAGTTTCTCATGTTCATTGGCGGAGATACTACCAACATGTTAGACCTGGGTGGTGAGGTCGAATTTTCTTTAGGTGACGATCCGGATAATATGGAAAAGTTTGTCTTTACATCTCCTACGGTCGTTCATCTTACAAAAGGATTATGGCATTGCCCACTCAATTTCAAGAGAGTAGATGATCCTGCCAAGCCTGTACTTTTCACGAACCTGATGTTTACAACCGATTACACGATGACAAGAGCACAAGATAATCAATAAAATACAGAGAGCCTGATCAACTCAACGGTTATTAGAAATAATATTTCTTGAAATAGCGGCCTAGATTCCTAAAAACAAATGGATAGGATTGGATCATTTTATTATTAATTTAGAGTTGCCTATTCAGGATTTTCCATCTTCTCGCTCCGGCCGGCACGCCTGTGAGCATCACTCTATTTCATCGGCCGGCGGCTTCGAGAAAGAGTATTCACCGCCTTCCATTCCAACTCCTAGCGTAAACCATAATATCGGTTTGTCTATCCGGGCAAATCTCACCGGACAATGGGGAAGATCCGGCGGCATCCAGACCAGGCAGCTTTTGGTTAATACGTGTTTCTCCCCGTCAATCCAAAACTCAACCTCTCCCATCGGACCATACGGATCTTCCTGTCCCACGAATCCTATATAGCCAAAAACTTCACCCCAGGCATGAGCGTGTTCGGGGTGAGTGGGTTTTTCCTCTGAGCCGCTATACAACCAGGCAAATTGGATGTATGGAGCCCCCTCTATCGAGTTCATACTCAGTATGCCGCTTGACTCTATGGTTGATCCGCTCTCTTGGCGTGCTTCTTCCAGTTTCCTCTCAGCCTCCGCAGAATCATCCTCTGGGGGAATCTTTTTGGGATTCACAAAATAGGAGAAATTTTTTGCGTAATTTCGCTCTGCGGCCTTGGCATCCGTGAACTCAGTCGGAGTGCTCTCGTACTCGCCAAGTTCAAAGGCTCCTGTAAAGAAGAGAATAGGCGTGTCTATCCGGGTGAATCGAATCGGGCAGTGCTTCAATCCCTTCGGTATATAGATGAGGCAACTCTCGGTTATCTGGTATTTTTCGCCACCCAACCAGAACTCGATCTCTCCGCCCAGACTGCGAGGATCCTGCGGCCCTCTTGTGCCTAAAAATCCTATAAACTCGTCAAAATCATGCATGTGTTCCGACCCGGCATACTCCTCTGAGGATCCTTTCCACAGCCAGTTAAAATCCATGTAAGGAGTCCCCTCCAACCTCGCTGGGTTCATATTTATAAAGCGGGTTAATTCTACGGTTGATTCCGATTTTTGCTGAGCTTCCTCCCTTTCTTTCGCCGCCTCTGGAGAAATCTCAGGGGCTTCGTAATCGTAAAAGAAATACTTGGAATATTTCTTTTCCGAGCTTTCCTCACTTTGCGGCTCTTGGCTCGCTTCTTGCTGGGCGGAATTACATCCGAACGGAATTGATATCAATATCATCAGGAATGCCCAAAATCCGATACTTCGATAGATTCTTTGCATGATTATTACCCTCCTCCAGCCATGGGTTAGTTATAAGGCAGTTGAATGTTTTCAGTTGAAACTTGCACGCATAATATACCACTGTTTCTGAGGTCGTAAGAGAAATTCCAGGCTTACAGTTGCAGGGTTTTCAGATCCGATAGGTCACTTTGGAGTGTACGCTGTTTTTCGTGCACTAGAAACCAACGTTCCTAAAAAAACCACCAAGAATCCCAATAATTAATCGACAGGAACCTTTTCCTTTATTTCTTCAAACCAGTTGAGGACGATGTTGATTTTGCGGGGTGCTTCAAATGTAAATTCTTCTGCTTGGGATTCGTCATCTGCTGTTGCGGCTTCTTTCAACATCAGGAATCGCTTGCCATCTGGATCGACGTCATAACTTTGTGATGTGGCTGCAAGACCAAAGCCAATATCTTCTGGGCGGAAAAGGATTTCGGACTTGACTAATTTGAACGTCGGCTCTGTTTCCACTTCAACCGCCTTTAATAAACCACCGCTGGAGTAGAACAAGTCCCGACCATCCTGTGACCATAGGAAACCGTTTCCATCACCATCTGTGGTGACTTGCCATTGCCCACCACCTTCCACATCAGAGAATAGACGTACGTAGATCGATCTCGATCTGTCCTCATTGAAAGAACTATATGCCATCCATCTGCGATCGGGTGAAATTTGAAGATCAGTCACCGTATTTGTTATATGCAATAGCGGCTTCCATTCGTGTTCGCCTTCCATTGACAGAATTCCGATATCCGTACCGCCTGTTTCCTGGCTTGATGACGATTCCTCGGAACCTGGCGCTCTTCCGAAATCTGATGATCTGCTGGGTTGTGATCCTGAGCCTCTACCACGCATACCACGGCCAAGCATTCGCCTCATCATCGCTTGCCGGGATCCTTTAGTTGTCACCAGGGTTTTCCCAATATTGTCTGCCCAGGACCACGGGGGGCCGCCCCCCTCTGACATTAAAGCTAGAAGTTTCTCCGTTCCTGTTCCATCCGCTGCCTTCCAGTAGATACCCCTTTCGTCCCCTTCCCCTGCCACAAAAACAACCCGCTGTGTTAGGCTCCTGCTTTATTGAAGCCTCCGACCCTTGAAATGCGCTTTCATATGTTGCCTTCTCCAACATCTCGAGGAATTTCTCCTTGCCAACCTGATTACGGAGATTCTTAAACACAGGTATATATTTGCTATAGGAGAACGAGAAGAGATCTAGATAGCTCATATCCGTTTTTTCAGTTGCCCGCTTATCAATGGAGAGAGACTGTGTAGCTTGGGCAAATGTGCCGCTTAATGCGAACTGTGGAATACCAAGACAAAGCGAACAGGCCGGGAAAATCCGAAACAGCAGTTCTCTGCGGCTTGTCATTTGATTTCCCATGATCACCTCCTATATGGATAAATATTTTAAACATGTATGTTAAATTGCTTTGGCTGCTTTGAAATCGATCTTTTTGTATCCCAATAGCCAGGATTCTAATCTGTTCAGATATTGTCTGGAAAATCTTTGTGAAGCTGAGGGTATTATAAGGGATAAATCGGAGGTCAGAAGCGAAAAAAAAGGATTCTTAGCTGGAGGGATTTAGCCTGAATCCCAGGCTTAAACCTTAAAATACAAGAAATTGTGTTTTTTCGTGAATTTTGTAAGTCTTTTGTATTCTTGAATTTATTCAAATGCCTGGAAAGGGGCAAACCGGATATTTGAATTTATGATGGTAGTTCAGTTTGCAGTGATTTTCTAATGGAAGGCTAGCCTGTAATTCGGGAGTTAGGAATGTTTCCACATATAGCAAAATCAAGAAATTTTAAGTTAATAATTGCATTTATAAACATAATACCGAATTATCAGTAGCTGCGATGGGTCTGATAGATGAAGGATTTCTAAAATCAAGGCTTATTTTTCCTATCTACCCCACAGGACTCGGTATGATAAGTTTTGCATCCGCCGTTGAGCAAGGAGCAGAAGCCACGGCTCTATTAGGGGGAGAGAGGATTGATAGTAAAAAAAACAGGCCTGGGCAGAACTTCCTACACTTCTGACCTGGATTTACAGCTTCCTCGGAGAACATATCGGGGATTAGCGAGATCAGGTCGGCAGTGACACTTTACTTTTTATTACATTTCAACGAGGAGAATTAACCGATGCGTAACTTATTGTTTTTTGCAGTAGCCCTCTGGGGGCTTTCAGTGACAGTCCAGGCGCAACCGCCAGCCAAAGATCCCAACTGCGACCGAGCTTGTCTTGAAGGGTATATGAATCGTTATCTCGAAGCGATGATGAATCAGGACGTCAGTGACGATCTGTTCGCGCGCAATACGCGTTTCACGGAGAACGGCATCCAGTTGCCGCTAGGTGGTGAGGGATTGTGGTACGGCATGTCCGGGATGGAAGGCTATCGGTTCTACGTGCCTGATCTGGAAACGCAGCAGATCGCAATGCTTGGAAGTGTTAAGGAGAACATGTCCAATGGAGGTGTCAACGACGGTAGCGGCAACAATGTTGGTATCTCGGTTCGCCTGAAGATTCGCGATGGTCTTATCACCGAGGTTGAGCAACTGGTATCACGCCCCGAGGTGCGACTCGGCGGTGGTGGAGGCAGTAATAATGAGAATGGCGGTGGTGGCTTTGGTAACACTGGCGACAATGTTCTTGCCATGGGCAAGCCGCATCCGGTGTTCTTCGAGGTCATTCCTGAAGACGAGCGTCATACGCGGGAAGAGCTGGTTCAGGCCGGCAATAACTACTTCACCGCTCTCGCCCGTCACGACAGCAAGGGTTATTACCCGTTTACAGAAGATTGCGTGCGCTTTG
>Ga0209536_100002750_pt1 | contig 28628 bp, 20 predicted proteins | sample DeeMarSeWOR28_12_FD_187461 | JGI IMG/M metagenome (GOLD analysis project Ga0209536, IMG submission 187461) | Marine sediment microbial communities from White Oak River estuary, North Carolina - WOR-2-8_12 (SPAdes) (version 2) | ecosystem: Environmental > Aquatic > Marine > Intertidal zone >... | reverse complement strand
TTTGCTCGGAATACTATATATAGAGCATACCATAAGGGAGCGGTAGTCATCTCTTCAAGTGTCCAATAAAATCACTCTCGATATCTGCGAATCCAAACTTAAAAAAATTTAAAATTTTCAAATTTCTCACCGATGTCACTTTTTTGGTAAACGAAGTTTGATAAAGAACCTCTATAAATTACAACGGCCGGACAAACTTGGGCCCGGAACTGCCCGCGAAGACATTCATTCCCGAAATCCCCGCTGATTTTACGTTGGAATCAAACAGCAACGGCTAATTATACTTTAAATATAACTAACAGGCCGGACTTGATATAAGCCCGGTTTGATTTTTCTTGACTATCGCTATCTCCCTTTGTACACTCACTATATTAGCGAAACAGGAAAAAGCCGTTAGTGAACCTGTGTTTAAAACATTGGGCTGGAGGATAAGAGAATGGCAAGAATATCAAATTCAAGAGCTTGGTGGATAATGTCTATTTTTATGACAGCAATTGTTATCTCGTCTGGAGTTTTCGCCGCAGATGACAATGTTGCATACCTGCTTATAACAAACCGTGAACTCGCACCGGCGTTCCAGCCACTGGTGGACCGACGGACATCCCAAGGCTTTCCAGGCAAACTAATAACTGTTGAGGATATTTATGCTCACTACCAAGGCATAGACGAGCCGGAACAGATCAGGAATTGCATCATTGACCACTACGCGCGCTACGGCACTCAGTACGTCGCTTTAGGTGGCGATCAAAAAGCAGTTCCTGTACGCTACTGTAACCCACAGTCATCTAACGCATTAATACCTGTCGATTTATACTATGCCGATGCAGACGGCGGCAATTGGGACGCAAACAACAACGGCATATTTGGAGAGACAGAAGATATCACGGAGACAGAACTCACACCTAACGTCAATATAGGCCGAATCCCACTAGAAACAGTGGAGGATGCAGCGGTCTATGTCGACAAGATTCTCAGATACGAGACCAAAGCCCCCGAAAGCTTCGCCAGCAGGATGTTCTTCCTTGGTGCGTGGGGCACCTGGGCGGGCAACGCGCGTCCTATAGATTTCAGTCATCACGACCCCATAAGCGGCGCAGAAGTCAGGCAGATGGATATGTACTACGAGTTTATTCAGCCGTTTTGGCAAGCGCAGCCACTCCATTTCCTTTGGGATACGTACTCCTCATGGGACATTGAGAGATGCGGCGATTACCAACTTTCGGTTGACCATATCATCGAGAAGCTAAATGTGGGTTACCACTTCGTCTTCTACTGGGGTCATGCAAATTATTACGTATGGGGAATGGAGGGACGTCGTTTCAGGATAAAGCACGTGGCGGAATTAGTCAACCCGATACCAAGTATCATCATAAGTTTCGCGTGTTCGCCAGCTGCATTTGATGCCGGTGACACCTGCATGAGTGAAGCTTTTCTGCAGAATCGAAATGGGGGTGCTGTAGCATATTTTGGTCACACGCGTTCCCTATTAGGCTCGATAGCGAGCGAGGATTGTCAGGAATTATTCCTTGCCATTTTCCGAGATCATGCCACAACTACCGGTGAAGCTTGGACCCGAGCCATGACCGGGCTAGCATCCTCTCGGGAACGCGATCCCTACAAACAGTACTACTTTACACTGCATGGCGATCCCTGCATCCAGTTTCTTCGAGAGGAGAGTGGCAGACACCTACAACTCCTTCAGCCCAAGGGCTGCGAGGTGATCCAGTATGGTTCTGACCTCTACATCCGCTGGAATGCGGCGGGGGCTGGATTCAATCCGCAGGAAAACGCGAGGCTCGAGTACTCACCCGACAGTGGCCAGACTTGGCATTTCGTTCCTCATGCGGATGCGTTGCCGTATAACGACCGCTTGTTCATCTGGGAGAAATGCAATCTGCCTCTCGGCTCAACTTATCGGATGCGTGTTGTATCATTGGCTGACACCAGTGTGAGCGACATATCGGACAGGGATTTCACGATAGCTGAACTGGGATTCTTAGCAGTACAATCCCACAATGTCACAGGTATTTCCATTTCCGGGCAATTTGATGGAATGACCGATCACACATTGATCAGTAATTTCGACATCAGCGTACTAAAAAATCAGCAGGTCACACTGGTTGCGCCGGAAGCGCCGGAGAACATGCCGGAACTCCTTTTCTCACGATGGGCCGACGAAGTCGGAAACACACTCTGCACTAATCTAGGTTACACTTTTACCTTCACGTATGACACGACTATTAATGCAGAGTATATATCCTCAAGGCAAGTTACACATTACTATGTTAATGATGAAACTGCGGAGAACAATGTAGCTGCCGGAGATGATCGGAACGACGGACTAAGTCCGAGCACACCCAAACGCCACATCAAGGCTGTCCTGGATGCTTACCCGTTGCTGGGAATCGGGAGCCGGATATTGGTTTCGCCCGGGCTCTATGATGAGAACCTGATCCTCGGTGCCGACAATACTGGTCTTGAAATAGGGGGGGTAGGACAGGACTATTGCATCATTGATGGTGGAGGACGAGGATCCTGTATCACCCTGGATGGTTTCGGCGGAGGTGTGATTTCTGGTCTTACTCTTCAAAACGGACAGGCTGATAGTGGTGGGGGCATCTACTGCGACTGTTCATCACCGGTGATTCGTAATTGCACATTTGCAGACAATGGAGCAGTTAATCGCGGCGGTGGGCTGTTTGATCATAGAGGAAGCACGTACGTAACATGTTGCCGGTTCAGTGAAAACAGCGCAGGACGCGGTGGCGGGGTAGGTTGCCGCGCAAGTGATGGAGTAAGATTGCACCGGTGCATATTCACCGACAACTCGGCAACATACGGCGGAGGCTTCTATAGCGATTACAGCTCCAGCCCCACAACTCTGATCAACTGTGCTCTGACAGGCAATTCTGCGAAATGGGGTGGTGCGGTGTACGGCTATCACAGTGCAACCACTCTTGTGAATTGCACACTGAGTCAGAATACTGCCAATAACCAGGACGGCGCGATAGCTAATGCGTCCTCTAGCGAGACGACGTTGGCTAACTGTATTCTCTGGAACGATTCACCTAATGAGATTAGTGTGACAAGTGGGACCGTAATGGCCACCTATAGCGACGTTCAAGGCGGTTGGCCTGGCGAAGGCAACATCAATGTAGATCCTTTATTTGCGGATTCGACCAGTGACGACTATCACTTGAAGTCACGTGCAGGTCGGTGGCTTTCTGGCAGCAGTTCCGGCTGGGTCACTGATAATGTGACAAGCCCATGTATCGATGCGGGCGATCCAGGGGCGCTCATCGGTGACGAGCCGGAGCCAAACGGCGGGCGCATCAACATGGGTACCTATGGAGGAACGGCAGAAGCAAGTAAGTCCCTCTAAGCGCTTAAGAAACCTAAAAAAGATTGAAAGATATTTTGGTGGATTATCGAAGGGCAGGATTATCCGAGGCTTTGGTGGGAAGCTCTTGAATGATTATTGATTATTGATTATTTCTTTACTTTCTTTTGCAGTTTGATCAGCATTTACCACATAAGATAGCTTGTCCCTTAGAGGACAAAATCTTCATCTCACGGGGTTAATCAGCTTTTGGTTATAGAAACAGAATCTTTTCAATCAATCCCCCGGATTCATTGATTTTTGTGCCGGCATTTTCGTGTTATCGCAGTGATCATTTCCACCTTGCGAATCAGCGACCTGAATAAGAACAGAACTGTCATGTAAAGAAAAATCGTTGCGCGCAAGGTGCAAGGTGGCACTTTAAATTAGAAGCATATGCTAATTGTGGGGTGCTCCAACGCTTCTGTGGTTCACGGGTGATCGAAAGTCAGATTGGTGAAGCCATAGGATAATTAAATGTTGACAGACTCTTTTTGAAGGATCGAATCATGAAACGGCTCAAATTAAAATTAATCCAAGCGTGTGTACTGCTTCTGATTCTTGGCACAGCAAACGCTACTTTGGGCACCGAGGTTCAAATAATCGTGTATCCACCTAACGATTTGTGCACAGAAGCAGCCAAAATCGGTGACGTAACCAACCTTCCTTTCAATACGACGGGAGCCAGGTTCGGCGGTCGTGGTTTGTGTATGAGCAGTCCGAACATCTGGTATTGCTATACCGCCCCGTGTACCGGCGATGTTACTGTAAGTCTGGCCGGCAGCAGTTACGATACAATGCTGGCCGTCTACAAGGGGTGCGAGTGTTACCCAACCCAGGCTGATTTAATTGCATGCAATGACGACTTCGGCGGCACCTATCAGTCGCAAGTAACATTTACCGCAATTGAAGGCGAGAAATACCTGATCGAAGTCGGGGGCTACAGCAATGAAGTGGGTAGAGGTTTGATCACTGTCAAATGTGAAGGAGATGCCGAACCACCGGTGTCCAAGGACAAGTGCGAAAACGCCCGTCCGGTCGGCGACGTGAATGATTTGCCTTTCGACACAACGAACGCCACCTTTGACGGCCAGGGCCTGTGCATGACAAGCCCGAACATCTGGTTCTGCTATACCGCTTCTTGTAACGGCGATGTCACTGTCAGTCTTACGGGAAGCGCCTACGACACGATGCTCGCTGTCTATGATGGATGCGAATGCTATCCAACCATGGACGATCTGATCGAGTGCAATGATGATGCCAACAACAGTTATCAGTCAGAGGTCACCTTTGTCGCGATTGCAGGCAACCAGTATCTGATAGAGATCGGCGGTTATGCCTCCGAGACCGGCCAGGGCATCTTGAACATCAAATGCGAGGGCACAGTCGTGCAGGAAAAACCGGATCTCGGCGATGCCCCAGACAGAACGAACAATTCCGGCAGTAATATGCGTGCATACACTCAACCCTGGGTAGGCGCCCGTTATCCCACAGTTTACGATGACGGCAGTGGTGTCGGGCCTTTCGGGCCGGTCCATTTGAACGAACAGTTGGTGGCATATCTGGGCCAGAGGATTACTGCCGAGGCAGAAGCCGATATCGGCCCCGACGAGGACGGCATCAACAACATCAATCCAGAAGTGAACTCGCCCGACCATGATGAAGGCGATGATGGCATCGCACTACCCCTGGTTCTACCCAACTGTGACTGGGCCACTATCGACTATGAAGTCACCGTTATTGATCCGAACGTCGTGCTCTGGGTAAATGTCTGGCTTGACTTCAACCGTGATGGTGACTGGGACGACACTGTAGATTGTCCGGCCGGCCCGGCAAAAGAATGGGCCGTGCAGAATCAGTATCTTTTCAATCTGACCGAAGGCCAAACGACGATAACCACGCCCGCATTTCTATCTTCTCATCCTGAGGATGCGCATGAGCAGATCTGGATGAGAATCACTCTCTCGGAACAACCATGGACAGGTGGTAGCAATCCAGGTAATCGTGGCAATGCCGGTTCCGGACCACAGGCCAAGTATAAGATTGGTGAAACAGAAGATTATTTCTTCATTCCTGAGACGACAATCGATGAGGAATGCTCATTGTGCGAAGATCTCAACAATGATGGCGTGATTGACATTGAGGACCTGATAATCCTCGTCACTCAATGGCTGTCAAGCTGTCAATAATAGTTTTTGCAAACACTCAACCGGAGCTGTGGGCACTCATGTGCTCACAGCTCATCTCTTTTGTGTTGCGACGATCGGTAATGACTGACTTGGTACGAGTTACAAGGTTCCAGGCCAAACAGGATCATTAAACTTTCTTTGGCAGCTTCAACTTGCGTAGATCTATGGCCGGAATAATCTGTATTTACCAGCGTTTAACCCATGAGATAGCTTGTCCCGTAGGGGGAAAAACCATCTTCTCACAGGGTAAATCAGCAGTTTGATGATAGAATTCCTCTCACAGTATAGTATTACTTGACAAAATTCTTTGGTAAGGTACAATTTTTACCGATAATAAGGATATTCTGTTGTATAGCGGCAGACTTTAATTTGGAGGAAAAAATGAAAAGACTAAGAAAAGCTTACCAGAGGCAAGCCCGAAAACGCAATAAGTTCCGGCGGCGGGCCATTGCAGCTGGCACGGCGGCGGCAATAACTTTAGGGACAGGTGCAAGTTTGAACAAGGCTCTGGCAAAAGATAAGCCCCTTACACATCAGTTGTCGGTCAGCCGGGACGCAGATGCGGATTTACTTGCCGATGCCGAAGAAGCTGCAATCGGATATCGCCACTTTATTGCCGACCAGAATCGCAATGAGACTCCGGACGGCATAGAATTGGCTCAGCACTGTTCTGCTTTGATCGATGAACTGCCCATCTATGTTCCCGGCACGATGATGCCGATACCGAACCAGATATATAAAGTGGCGCATTCACTTTTTGGTCTGGAACGATGTGATATTTGCGGCCAGGAAGTCAACATGGGCGGCGTTGAGATCGTCAATCCAAATCTTGGTTTGTCATATCCGGATCCCACCGATCTTTTGGAAGGAGAATTCCTGCCCGAACTGGCACTGCATTATATGGAACACGGCTCATTCGATTGCTACGGTGATAACCATAAGGGCAGGGTCGATATCGCACGATTATTGAGAACTCTCGATCTGCGGTATCCTGAAGACCCGAATAAACATCAGTTCGCTGTCACCGAGGACCTCGACGGAGATTTGATGACGGATAGCGAAGAATTAGCAGCGGGCTACGACTTGTATGATGTCGACCAGGACGACAACCTTACCATAGACGGGATCGAACTTGCCAGACAATGTGCAGAGACGGTCGATGCCCTGCCGGTATTCGACCCGAATGGGCCCGAAGTACACGCAATATACAAGATAAACTATCTCCAGCGAGGTCTTGAGAATTGTAGCACTTGCGGTCTGGCGGTAAATATGGGCTACTGGGAGATTACAAATCTGAGGCTCGGGCTTTCTATCGACGTTCCCGTGCTGGCACTGCACTATATGGAACACGGCTCATTCAGCTATGAGGGAAACATCCATGAAAAAAGCAGAATCGATTTACCGGTTTTGGTCAAGATTCTGGAATTGCCCCGCCGGTGCGGAGATTTAGGAACAATATATTGGCCAGCGGATATGAACAGGGACTGCAAGGTTGATTCCGAAGACTTCGCTATTTTTACAGAGCAATGGCTGCAAAACATCGATTCTAACCAGGACAAATAAAATGAGCAAAAAGTCCGACCACAGCAAACTGCATCACGACTCACCTGAATTGCAAAAAATCCTCTGTGCGCTTAAAAAAGTTGACTTCGAGCTGGCATATCTGGCTGCCCTCACGCACGAAGGATTAAAGCCTCTAAGCAGGTGGGAAAAAAAGTTATCCAAAAAGAATCTTGAATTATTACAGCGAACAGGCTTACTGACAAAACAGGTCCGACGAACCGTCAAGACCGGCAAGGAAGTAATCGAGACAATCTTCAGCCGGGCGCCTGTTTATATTCAACTGTACGAACAGGCCTTTGACAATACTCCAATAGATAAATCCGCCCGAACTCAACTATTCGAAGGCTTCCTCTTCGGTTACCCATCCTGTTGTGTAAACGAGTATATACGCAAGCCCTACACACCAAATAACCTAAAGCAGCATCAGAAAATCCTGTTCCATTGGGTCTGTCGGGATTGCAAAGTTACACCTTTGCTGCTGCCGGCTTACAAAAGCATACATGATTTGCTTGATCATTTTTAAACTCAACCGCACTTTTAAGGCTGTAACATACCAGGACATCCATCCAAATTGATGAAAATCGTGCATAGATGTACTGAAAAAGCTTGACCTCTGACTGTGAACACATTATTATCCAAGTCAAGCTTCTTGGAAATATAAGTATCTGTGATAATGGGAATAATTAGGGAGTGATTCAGTAAAACAACAGGAATGAGCAACAATATTCTATACATAGCTTTGAGATCTGTGAGCCCATATCGATTTTGGGAAGGAGCCCGCATAGATAGCAAATTCACAAAAAGTGACATTTCAAAAAAGCCAAGCTCCGGCCTATTGGAAGCTTTTTTAGTGAAAATAAATTAGTTGACTGATTGTTATTAATGACCTGTTAAAGAAATGGGGTATTTGAGGCTCGCAACTTTTTTGCTTTGTAAGCTTTCCGCGAAAATTTTAGACTGCACCCCACGGGGACGGAGTCTAAGAAAATTCACATTCTCAAATAGAACTGGCGATATCAAACCTAATTAATTTGACAACGTTAATAGCAAAGAGCCTGCTGAAGTCGAAACCGAAGGACTAAAGAAAAAGACTTCATTGCCCTTTATTACAAATCTTTCAAAATGAAAAACTTAGTAGATAAAGAAAGATGGGACATTTTATATAAAAAGGCACAACGCCGCTCAACATGTAACACCAAAAAGACAAATCGGGCAATCGATGGTCTGCGAAAGTTTTGTTGCCCTTATTCGGATTATCTTCTATGGAATGTTATATTCAGGAAATACCTACCAAAAAACAAGGATGCAAAGGCCCTGGAAGTAGGAAGTGCTCCAGGAGATTTCCTGGTTAGGTTACACCAGACATATGGATTAATTCCCTATGGAGTCGAATACTCAGAACCAGGTGTAATTCAAAACAAAAATTTATTTCACCTCTATAACATCGATGAAGATAATGTGATACATGCCGACTTCTTCGATGATAAATTTCAAGAAAGATTTAAGGAGCACTTTGATATTGTTATTTCAAGAGGCTTTATTGAGCATTTTAATGATCTGGGAAATGTTATTGACAAACATATGAATTTACTCGCTGGAGGAGGGTATCTTATTGTTAGCATCCCTAATCTGAACCAGCGTAGCTTCTACGGTAGGTGTGCGGCTCTTTTTCATAAAGAGCGTTTGGAAATGCACAATCTGGAGATCATGTCAAAGGATGAGTTTACGAAACTCTTCGATAAAAAAGAACTCTTAACCCTGTTTTGTGATTATTACGGGACATTAAGATTAAGGATGGTAAGCCCCGGCAATATACTTCCAGTGAAATTAGCTATTTATGCATTCAGCAAATTAGATCCTCTTTTAAGCCCTCTACTTCGCTTAGTATTTCGAGATAAAGGTGCAGAAAGCAGATTTTTTAGCCCAGGCCTTCTTTATATAGGCATTAAGAGGTAACAGAACAACAACCGTAAATGGCAGACATTAACAACAGCTCCGAAATACATAGTGAACACGCCGTCAGCCCTACTCAAGAGGCATTCGTTTGCACAACAGACTTACCCAAAAACCAAAGTACGCCTTATACCTTATCTCTTCGCGCCAACTTCATATGGGCATTCATTGGAAATGCAATTGGAAACTTCTGCACCTGGTTGCTTTTAGTTATTTTAACCAAGCTGGGTACGGTCAGCATTGTCGGTATTCTGGCAATTGCCCAAGCTGTTGCCATGCCAATTAGCTTGTTATTCGGCCTAAAATTGCACGTCGTACAAGTCACTGATGCCAAGAATGATTATCAATTTGGGCACTACTTGGCCTTACGGACACTTACAGCTGCTTTGGCAGTTCTCGTTACGATTATCATCGGATTTCTCTGCTATACGAATTATACAGCCATGGTGATTGCACTGATGGCTGTAAGTTATGCAATCATTAGTGTACGAGAAGTTTTCTGGTCTGCTATGCAGAAAGCCGAGCGCATGGATCGGATAGCAATTTCGAGAATTCTTTCGGGATTTTTGTCCCTGATAATGTTCGGCGCGATATTCCGGGTGACGAAGAGTCTCATGCTCAGCATAATAGGGCTTACAGCAGCGCGCGTTATCATATTAATGTATGATATTCCATTTGTAAGAGAAATCACATCCGGAATCTGCAATAAACTTCCCACAGCTTCATTGAGACCTTTATGGAGCAAAAGAATTTTATGGAACCTTACAAAGCTGTCTTTCCCTCTCGGCTTAGTTGCCTGGCTTAGCGCCCTGTTTTTAAGCATACCCCGCTTATTTTTAGACAAATACTACGGCACCGAACAGGTTGGGTATTTCGCGGCAATCTCATCCTTGTCAGCCGCCGGTAATATGGTTTTAATTGCCCTTGGACAGACAGTTACACCTCGGCTTTCCAAATATTTTGTAACAAATCTGAGAGCATATAAAATTCTTCTTCTCAAGCTCTTAGGTGTCGGTGTTTTTCTTGCTATTATTTGTGTTACAATAACTGTTTCGTTCGGCAGACAAATATTGACATTGTTATTCAAGGTTGACTACGCTGAACATTATGACATATTAATACGTCTATCAATAGCCTGGACAGTACTGTTTGTCTTTACTTTTATGAATGTTGGTTTGCAGGCAACAAGAAATTTCAAACAGTCAGTCCTAATCTATAGTTTAGCTGCATTTACATGCGGCGTTGCTTCATTTTGCCTCATTCCCACTTATGGAATGATCGGAGCTGTTTGGTCGCTATTTGGGTGTTACTGTGTAGGTTTTCTCGGCTGTTCCTTCTTTGTAAATAGAGCAGTGGCCAAACAAAGCCAGTTATTGTAATGCCCCAGTCAAGAACTATCGTATTCGAATATAAAAGTATCATATAAAGAGAATATACTTTTGTCTAATACACCAAAACTTAAGAGACCAGAAAAATTATCAAATCTGCTCAGAAAAACCGGCTGGACCCGTGAACATTGTGATGGCACCGTTAACGACAGGAATGGTGTTAATAGTAGCAATTCCATAAAGAAAGATACGGTCATTCTTTGTCTATTGTCTATGTATTTCATCACATCTCTTTTGGGAAACGTTTTTCGTATCTCTGCAGAGAAAGGTTCCTTGGGTGTCAGCACAGTACTGCTATGCCTGATTACAATCCTAACGTTTGGAAGAGCCGTGGTGAAAATCTTCAAAAAGCCCATCTGGTTTGCTCTGCTTCTATTTTTAATATGGTGCTCTTTCAGCACTTTATTTGGAAACTGGAAAACAGGCTATTTCCGTCTGCTTCATTTAACCATCTATGTTTTTTTTGCAGTTGGTTTAAGCACTATAAAATTTACCTCGAAAAATCTGAATATTCTATTCTTGGTTATTATTATTACTTTGTTAGTCTCAACCATGCTGACCTCACTTGATTTGGCAGGTGTAATCGATGTTCCTTATTTCAACGATTTCTCCGAAGGAGTCCGAACGACAGATAACGTTCGAATTGCCGGTACATCCGGGCCGTTTATGGGAAGAACTCACATGTGTATGTACCTGGGACCATTGCTCCCGGTAGTAGTTATCTTCGGTTTGTTATCACGACAAAAAGCTATGCAACTTCTTGGCTTTGTTACATTTGTGAGCAGCATGCTTGCTCTATTGATCTCTTTCAATCGTGCTGCCCCTTTAGCCGCGGTTATATCGATCGTGATGTTTTGTGTTTTATCGCGAAATTCCTTAAGAAACAAAGGCTGGGTCTTTGGAGGCTTTGTGTTGGGCATTCTTATCAGCTTGATAATCATATACATATTTTTCCCAGCCCAAATGACAGCGATTAAATATAAAGTTAATCTTACTCTCGGTATTGGCAAATACACGGAAACGCATTTCGAAAAACAAAGAAATGCTGATATTAACAGGATAGTTATTGCCAAAGAAACATTCAAGACGATTACTTCCCATCCATTTGGATATGGCCTAACCAATATTGAAGCATCTTCCAATGGAAAAAAATTCGGCATTCATACCATTTTCATACAAATCATTTGGGCTACCGGTTTCTTTGGCTTCCTGTGGATACCTTTTTTTGTGGCGTGTTTAGTTTATACATTTAGAAAAGCACACATGTCGAACATGCTACATTGCGAGAGCATTAAATATGGATTGTGGGCATGGTTCTTGATTTCATTAGTACATGTAAACTGGGCAACCGGTATGGTATGGGCCTTATTCGGAGTTCTTATTTCACAGTTTGGACGAGGGAACGGTAACAGCACTACCAGCTTATGAGTTCAGTTCACAATTCGATCTAACCGGGCATCATCAATCCTTCATTGAAGATTTTACAAATGCAACTACTCTGTATCGGAAACGGGATTTTTACTAAAAAGTCCGGCAAATTATTAACCCATCGGCTTACCGGAAACTTTCTGATTGAATTAACCGATTATTTTGAAAAGGTCACTTTTGTCCAAGCAGCTTATAACACATCCTGTCTCAAGACACTGAATAACTTCGAGCTAAACAACGAGAAGCTTGAAGCTCTTGCATTCGAGTTAAGCGAGAAAAACAGTCTGGCTAAATGCTTCTCCTATCTGAAATCCATACCTGCCATCCTGCACCAAGTCAGAAAGGCAGACTTTTTATACATATTCCTGCCTGGCAACTTGTCAATGCTGATTTCTATCTGCTCTATAATATTGAAAAAACCCTACGGTATTTATTTAAGAGGCGAACATGGTTTTAACAGGAAGTTGATGTCTTTAATCTTGTCGAGGAGTAATTTCGTGCATGCCAACGGACAAATTCTTGCAGACAAAGTGAGCAGGTTCTGCAAAAATGTAGACCTGACAATTCCCATGCTTGACTTAACTGATAGTGACTGTCTCACACACAGGAACTTCAAAAACCAACCACCATGGAATATCCTCTACGTTGGCAGAATTGAAACAAGAAAAGGCATACACGAATTGATCGAAGCAGCTCGTATCCTAAAAGAACAAGCCATCGACTTTGAATTAAATATTGTCGGAGAAGGACCGGAACTTGAAAAACTTATGACAGAATCGCCTGCAGAACTGGGACAACATGTACGATATCTGGGACTAATATCAGACAGGGATAAACTTTTCTCCCTTTATATGAATGCCGATCTTTTTGTTTTTCCAAGTCATGAAGAGGGTTTCCCACGCGTATTATATGAAGCTATGGCTTTTCAGGTACCAATCATTACCACATTTGTTGGAAGCATCGGTTCTGTAATGCAACACGAGGACAATTGCCTTCGCGTAGATGTAGGTGATTCAAAGATGATCGCTCTGACGATTGAAAGAGCATTAAACAACATACAACTACGGCAAAAGATCGCCGGCAATGCCGGCAATGTTGTGCGTCAGATACTTAAAAGAAAAAATGAATCAAGTCACGCTAAACAAGTCCACCAAAAGGTCTCCAAATATGAAAACACAAAATAAGTTTTGGAACGGCAAGATAACAGGAATATGCGGGGCTGGTATGCAATTCTCAAAAGCATGTATGTATTGCCTTCTGGATCGACTTTCCACACATTTGACACGACCTAACCTTTGTTCTGTGGGCAAAGGAGTGGTTATTCAGCATGGTACTGCCATTCGATATCCCTCACGGGTCGATCTCGGCAACGATGTACGTATAGGCCGAAATGTAGAGATCTCCTCAGAGTCAGGCCACGGCAGATTCCTTATTGGCGACGGCTCGTGGATCGGCAGAAAGTGCCGCCTTGACTTTACAGGCGGCTTGACAATCGGCAAGAACTGCACTTTGTCCGAAAACGTTACGATCTTCACCCACGGCCACGGCTTAAAACCCCGCTCTAAGCCTGAGATGAAGTCTTTAATAATCGGCGATCGGGTCTGGATTGGTGCAAACTCTACCATATTGCACAACGTATCTGAAATTGGCGACGATAGCATCATAGGCGCCGGCTCGATTGTAACAGAATTGATCCCCCCAGGAGTAATCGTTGCCGGCAATCCTGGACGAGTAAGCGGGGAAATTAAAAAAGAGTGATGGTAGGTGATGCTTTTGTACCAACAAGCCAGAACACTTATCCGAGTGGACTTGTTTGTCCAAATCTTGTTCATCTGCAGTAAGTAGATACAAAGCATTAAGAGATTTTCTACTATGCGTATTGCCCATGTGATACCGACTCTGGCAGAGTGGTACGGAGGCCCGGTGAATGTAGTCCTGAATCTTGGATCTGCACAGCATGAAATTGGCATAAAAGTCTCTTATTGGGCAACTGGTGACGAAGAAACAAGAAAGAGGCTGGCTAATATACCTGGGGATGTGCGGCTTTTTAATACTTACTGGCCTCGAGGTTGGTGTCGATCTCCGGAATTTACCCGGAAACTAACCGAGCAAATTACCTCTTTCGATCTAATCGAGGTGCACGGTATTTGGGAATACACCGTATTTACGGCTGCGAGAATTGCCCGTCAGGCGGATATCCCATATGTGATTCGTCCTACCGGCGTTTTTACACACCCATGGCGTCATCGAACTTTAAAGAAGCGGTTATATTCTGTTCTAATCGGCAACCGTGCTCTAAAGAGCGCTGCCTGTCTTCATGTAGCTTCACAACAGGAAGCTGAGGGCTGCCGCACCGCTGGACTCAATATCCCGATCGTAGTTGTCCCCAACGGCATCGACAGAAAGTCTTTTGAATTATTGCCAAATCCACAGCAAGCAGAAGATCGATGGCCTATATTGAAAGATAGACAGATTGTCCTGTTCCTCTCACGCATCAGCCCGGAAAAAGGGCTGGATCAGTATATACCAGCGATACGGATCGTCCTTGAGGCAGCCAGCCAAAAGAAACCGCTATTTGTTATTGCAGGTCCGGATCATAAAGGTTATCTCGCCACGGTTAAAGACCTTTTGAGGCACTACGATCTGGAGTCATATGTGTTTTTTCCGGGAATGGTTCGAGGGCGTGAAAAACTTGCACTCTATAGACGAGCAGATATATTTGTCCTGCCGTCTTATTCGGAGAACTTCGGAATCGTGGTAGCCGAAGCATTATCTTGTGGAACACCTGTCATAACCACGACAGGCACACCATGGAAAGAACTGGAACAAGTCGATGCCGGGCGATGGGTGGAACCCGAAAGACATCAGATAGCTGCGGCATTACTCGAGTTGCTTGAAATGCCTAAGCAAAATAGAGATGCAATGGGACAGCGTGGCCGTAAGCTGGTATTTGAGAAATATACCTGGGAGAACGCAGCAAGAAAATTAGAAACCGTATATAGGTGTATTCTTCAAGGGAAGAACATTCCTTTGGATTAGAGACAGGACGTGACCTGAAATATAAGTCGGATATTTGAGCAAATCAATGAAGGTTTCGATAATAACAGTTTGCTTCAATAGCGCTGAGACAATAGAGGACACGATCAAAAGTGTTCTTAGCCAAGACTTTAAGGACATCGAATATATTATTGTGGATGGCGGCTCTACAGATGGCACACTTGATATCATAAACAGATATAAAAATGACATAGCCAAAGTTATATCCGAGCCCGACAACGGTATATATGATGCGATGAATAAGGGCTTTAGGTCATCAGCCGGAAGCATAGTAGCCACCTTAAACGGTGATGACATTTATGCCGAGAAGTCCATTGTAGGCCAGATGGCGGAATTTATAGAAACCAAAGACCTCGATGCCGCCTATGGAGATTTGGTTTATGTCGACCGCCATGATACCGAGCACGTTAAACGGTTCTGGCAGCCCGGCCCGTATAAGAAGGGCGCTTTTTATTGTGGCTGGGTAATTCCACATCCGACTTTTTTTTGTCGGAAAGAAATTTTCGAAAAACACGGCTACTTCAATGACAAAATGCAAATTGCAGCAGACTTCGAGCTTATGCTCCGTTTTATCGAAAAAAATCAAATTAAGGTAGGCTACCTACCGGAAGTAATCGTAAAAATGCGCACCGGCGGCAAAGCAAATGTCTTACGGGGTATGATTCAAGGCAACAAAGAAATCATGAAATCTTTCCACCTAAACAATCTACATATGTCCCCACGGTTTTTTGTCTACAAACCAATGATAAAGATTTCACAACTCTTAGGAAGATTCAGAAAATTCAATAACGAAAATATTAAATCGTGAAAACCCAAAGAAATCAAAAAAATGGCCAAATTGCTGAACAAATTAGTTTCTTTCAATGTAAGATTAAGCGAAATAGCAGACAGAACGATATTTCGTTTTTCAAAAAGGAAAGGCTATGTCGATCAACTTCGGTCTTTTATTAATGAGGTTATTAACAAGTGCAAGCCCTGCGCAGTGCTTGAAATTGGTGGTATCGACAAACCATTATTAAAACGTTCGAAAGAAATAAGATATGATGGCTTGGATATAGAGTACAAGGAACAGTGTGAGCACATATACGACAATTTTGTTGTGCAATCCGTAGAAGATCCGATCAGCAACAAATACGATCTAATTATTTCGAAAGCTGTCCTCGAACACATCCATGATAATGATGCAAGCGTTAAACAAATGTACGAAGCCTTACGAAGGGGTGGATATGCGATACATTATTTACCATCCAAATATCACCCGTACTCACTCATTCTGAGGCTACTAGGACCAGATAGGCAACGTAAATTGATTAAAATTCTTCGTCCATGGGCAATGAGTCAAACCGGTTACCCTGTCTTTTTTGATAAATGTTCGCCCAATGAAATGCGGAAGCTTTTCAAGTCGAAAGGATTTGATTATGTAAAAATAATACCCTTTTTCAGGGCCAACGACTATTTCAGATTTTTCCTTCCGTTCTATATCACCGTAACATTATGGGAGAATGTCTGTGCGAAATTCAATTGGGAACGATTCTGCTCTGGTTTCATTGTTATTGCAAAGAGATAAGGATCTTATAAAAGGAGGATGCGTTTGAGATAGCAAAGAACCCTAAACATCTTTATTTGCTTGACTCATTATCGCAGTATGATACAGATAGATTATGAAAATTCAGGTTTTACTTATCTTTACAAACGCAATTTTGATTAATCTGGCATTTATTATTTCTTTTTTTGTCAGAACTGGAATAAACATACCCGAGTATAACTTCACACCTTACAAGAAAAGTTTCGTATTTTTGACGCTGATATACATATCTGCTTTGTTTTTTTTTAGAGTCTATAAAAACAGGTTCAGATCATCATGGGACTTGTTCAAAAGAGTTTTCCTCGGATTGCTTTTTGGAACGTTATTGAATATTGCTTTTGTTTATGTCTTCAGGGCCAATTGGGGCGCATTCCCGACCACCGTTTTTGCTCTTTCCTTCTTCATCAATCTGCTATTGATTTTTAAACTGAACCAGTATATCCTAAAATCAGGAAAAAGGATAAAAAAGAGGGTTCTCGTAATCGGCAAGAACAAGATAGACGATGTTGTAGGAAGAAAAGCCGTTGTCGAAAAAATCGGAACCGATGAAATCGGACAGTTGGCAAAACATAAAGATGTCGATGAGGTTGTTATATGCGAGAGAATCCAAAATGACAAAGACCTGAATCTTCTAATTTATCTTGTACAAAAACTTAAAATAGACGTTGTTTTTAATCCTTCGATTTATGTGGAGCTTCTGTCCGGTAGAATCAACGGCGATAATTCTGTCCACTTTCTCAGCACCTTCGTAGGAGAAAGGCGGGAAGTTGAGGAATTCTCGATGAGGTGCCTTGATATAGCAGGCAGCATTCTGATTCTGCTCGTTTCAACACCCTTAACAATCCTGATCAGCCTGCTGATTAAAATTACATCTTCCGGGCCTTTTTTTTATAAACAGCAAAGAGTCGGCAAAGATGGCAAGATTTTCACACTGTACAAATTCAGAACAATGGTCGAAGACGCCGAGAAGGAAATCGGCCCGGTTCTGGCGAGCCGGGATGATCCACGTGTTACGAAAGTAGGAAAGATTTTGCGGGCGACACGATTGGACGAGCTTCCTCAACTTATCAACGTGCTCAAAGGCGATATGAGTCTGGTCGGTCCCAGACCGGAACGACCACATTTTGTAAAAAAACATAAAGCCCTGCACGAATTAAGATTGGCCGTAAAACCCGGACTGACAGGACTTGCTCAGATTCGAAGCTTCTACGATTTGAAGCCCCGGCACAAAATAAAATACGATTACCTCTATATCCAAAAAAGATCTTTGCTGCTAAACCTGTACATTTTAATTCGCACTATTCCCGCCGTCTTCTCAAGAAAAGGCTGGTAGGCCCGAGATAAAATCATCGTTAAACTTACAAGAAACAATATTATTCTGAAAATTCGAATCAAGATAAAAAAATCAGTCCAAAAATCTATGCCGCCCTGCCTTGAAGTCGTTCTTGCTTTAGCTGTTTCTCTGCTCTTTTCGATTTATATATGGCTATTAAATCAACCGGCACATATTCTTCAAATGGGAGGTGACCAGCACAATATTGCTTCTTTTGCTGCCGCACGGGAACATCCTGAAAGATATGCCAATGATATGATTTTGTCTGATACCATTAATTACAAATGGTATACACCGCTTTATGTTGGTGCTATTAAACATATAACACGATTTACCGGCAGCTACGCAGTTACTTTTGTGGCCCTTATTATTCCAACAGTGACATTGTTTTTGTCCGGAACATATTTGTTGCTGCGATATCTTACTAAACACAGACTGCTTTCTGCGGGTATGGCATTTATTTTTACTGTAATATATATCCGGATACCACAGGGAGATCACTGGACAATTATTAACGCCATGCATATGAGGCCAAATAACCAGTTTATTGCGCTTCTTCCCTGGATTTTGCTCTTAGCCATTTGGAGCAGGAGCCACATTATGTTCTGGCCATTGGTTGGAGCATGTTCGGCATTTCTACTTTATGTTCATCCCGTGAGTGCACCTGCGTGGGGATTTGCTATCTTTGGTGGCTTGTTATGGGCCTCAAAAGAATATTATGACATCAAAACCCGTTTTATATGGCTATCGCTACTAATAGTGGCTGCAGTTTTGATAGTTATCCCGTATTTTGTAATATTTCTCGGGACTTACCACGGCAAACAACCCCCTCCAGACCAGTTCGAGACAATCTATAACACCGCAGTCGAAAGATTCATTCCGGGCACTCTTGATATTGGTCTTTCATTAAAGCGCTCCTGTATCTTTGCCCTGTTGCGAAATACGAGGTATTTCACCTTATTCATGTTAATTTGGGCCGCTGTAGGACAAATCTTCGCATGGAGAGGTGACCAAAAGACACGAACAATAGCAAGGTTTCTAACTCTTGGATTAGTATTTTATATGCTTATTACAGTCGGCATTCCTTTAATAGACCAAATCATTTCAGCACGTCTTGGAAGAATGCCCTTCCAGGTTGATTTGGTCCGTGGTCTTAAAGGCTGGCCATGGTGGCTCCTGATGCTTGGAGCACCGGGATTTCCAGTACTACTCAGCACAATATCAACAAGCAAAACATGGCCCAAACATTCGGCTGGTCAACTAACAATCTTAGTCGTTTGCATTGCCTTCCTTGTCTCTTACCCTCTGATAACCGCTAACAAAAACGATTTTCTTCAGAGAACGAGAGTAAATTCAGAATTTGTCAAAGAAACGGAAGCCACCGACGAATTGGTTCATTTTATCGAGCAAAACACTCCGACCAATTCAACCTTTTTCGGAAAGTGCTGGCCGATCTGGCTCCGACACACACCGGGGCGGGCAGTCGTTTGGACGCCCAAGGATTCTGGTGTTTTGCTTTGTGTAAACTATAACGGTATGAAAAAGTTTATTGAGCAATGGGACCAGCTAAAACAGGCAAATACGATAAACCAGATAGATATTTTTTGTAAGCGCTGGAGTGTAGATTATCTCCTAATCCAGAATCCGGATGATCTGAATATTGATAAAGAAAGAATTCTTTTTTCAAACAGCATCTGGAAAATAGTACAGGTCGATTTGTCCCAATGAACTAAATGTGAAGAATCGCCAAGTGTATAGCGAGAAACACCGGGCGAACAGACATAATTTAAATGAGGAATGTACTACTTTAATGGCTAATATCAAAGTTTTATTGCTCGAAGCTCCCTATAGTTACAGTGGCGGCGGTAGCAATCTCGTCAAAAAGTACTTTCCCCTGGGGATAGGCTACCTCGCTTCATACTTAAGACAATCCGGACACCAGGTTAAAATCTTCGAATCATCATCAGATAGTTTCTCGTTCAATGATTTGGACAGGCAAATAAAATTATTCAAACCCAATCTCCTAGGAATAGGTGTCATGACTCCTTCATACCCCCGTGCGGTTGAGATATGCAATCAGGTCAAATCTAAACATAACATTAAAACCGTTTTTGGAGGACATCACGTTTCGGCGGTCAAGGAAGAAGTCCTAAAGCAGTCACAAGAGGTTGACTTTGCTGTCATAGGCGAAGGAGAGCAGACACTTCTGGAATTGGTCAATCAGTTAGATTCAACTCAACCGAAATTCAGTAAAGTAGATGGATTAGTCTGGCGCGATGGAAACAAAATTGTCAATAATCCGCCAAGAGAACTTATTCAGGATATCGATGTTCTACCATTTCCAGCAAGAGATATGGTTGATATTAGCAAATATGGCCTACACAGCTATATAGACTTCGGCAAAAAAAGTGTCAGTATGATTACCAGTAGGGGCTGCCCATATAAATGTATCTTCTGTTCAAGCTGGCTGTCTATGGGGAGAAAATATCGCTACAGGTCTGTCGAGAATATCATGACTGAGATCAGGGAATTGGTAGAGGTTAATTCCGTCGACCACATCGTATTTGAAGACGATACGATGACGCTGAATCGCAATAGAATGGAAGAAATCTGCAAAGAGCTAATCGAAATGCCAAACAGACCCAGTTGGTATTGCTTATCTCGTGTGGATACAATGGACAATTCCCTTGCGAAGTTAATGAAAAAAGCAGGATGTAGAATGGTTGGTTTCGGAATCGAATCCGGGTCTGCAGAAGTGCTCCAAAAAATAGGCAAGAAGATATCTCTTGAAAAAGCACGTCAGGCTGTTAGTGCCTGTACAAAGGCCGGACTGAGAACTCAGTGCACATTTATCGTTGGATTTCCCTTCGACACCGAACAGACCATGGCATTGACTTATAAAATGGCCAAGAGAATAAATCCTACTATAGCCATCTTTTTCCCCCTGACACCATACCCCGGCACGAAAGTTTTCTGCGAATTTATGGATCAGAAAATGGTTCCCAAGAACGTGAAAGAATGGGAAAATTACATGATGACTGATAGCAACTGTGGTATTAGCGTCAATAAAGACTTCACAGGCCAGCAAGTTCGTATTATTGCAGACAAATGGAACAGAAGTTTTTATCTGCGTCCAAAACACTGGTTACAAATGATTCGGACTATTAAAAGCCCGGTTGAATTTGTTAGATTGTTCAAAGGTGGGATTTATTTGTTTCGTACGTGGTTACGAAGATGAAAAGGAAAACAGATGACAGAAATTCAACATTGTATGGAAGCAGCAAAGAGCTGAACAGAGAGTATTTCTTACAACCTAAAAGTTTATGGCAGCATATATATGATTTTTTCGGTATCCCTTTAAGGATGATATTGCTACCGGACAAAGTCTCTCGCAAGTTCGGACTGACCAGCTTGCAGGATGAGCGAATACGCGCAGTTATGCAATTGATCAAAGGAAAACTCCTGGACATAGGAGCCGGTGATAACCTTCTTGTGAATACCTATGGAAATGGAACAGGTGTCGATGTATTTGATTTTGGTGGTGGTGCAATGATAGTCGAAGACACTCGCCAACTACCTTTCGATGATGAATCATTTGAAACAATCACATTTCTGGCCTGCCTTAATCACATCCCTTACAGACAAGAAGTACTCAAGGAGGCATTTCGTCTCTTAAAGCCCGGTGGAAAAGTTATAGCAACCATGATTTCGCCTCTGGTGGGCAAGATTGGACATAAGATATGGTGGTATAGTGAAGAAAAGCATCGCGGTATGGCCGAAGGCGAAGAAATGGGTATTGGGCGAACCGACATGTTCATATTGCTTAAGAATGCCGGCTTCGCTGATATCCAGGAACAAAGTTTTTTTTATCACATGAATCATTTATATCACGGAACTAAATAAGGCCATCTCGGAATTTGACTTTAACAATAACTTCCCTGCTGCATTTTTAGGATAAAAAATATGTCACAGGATACAAAAAAAACAGAAAGAAAAGTTATCGATTCAAGCCTGCTGACTATTATCATTCCCGCCTACAACGAAGAACAGGTCATTCAGGAAACATTAGAGGAATTACGATCAACGCCGGAACTTCAGGCTGCAGAAATTTTTGTTGTCGATGACGGATCCACAGATAAAACCGCCGAGATAGCCGGCATAGTTCCCAGTGTTAATGTGTTAAGCCACAGATATAATATCGGCTATGGTGGAGCAATCAAGACCGCTGTCAGAGCAGCAAAGACCAAGTATGTCTGCTGGTACGACGCAGACGGCCAGCACCGGCCACAAGATTTGGTCAAGCTTGTACGGAGAGTGCAGAAAACAGATGCGGATTGGGGGCTCGGAGTCCGCTCACGGGATTCACACAATAACGTCGTTCGCAAGCCCGGCAAGTTTATATTATCATTGGCCGTCCAACTTGCCGCTGGAAGGATAGTACCGGACTTTAATAGCGGCCTTCGGGTCTTTCGTACACAGTGCCTAATTCGTTACCTGCACCTGTTGCCCAACGGTTTCTCGGCTTCGACCACAACAACATTACTGATGATGGAGCGAGGTTATCGTGATGCTCATATTAAAATCCAAACACGAAAACGCGTCGGCACAAGCCAGGTCAACCAGTTTAAGGATGGAATTAGAACGCTGACCTTAATCCTTCGAATTTTCCTGCTTTTCCGGGCATTGCTCTTCTTTTCAACTATTGGAATTCTGATGTTCCTTGCCGGCATCATATACTCCGCCTGTATCATATTTATAAACAAAATGGGAATTCCCATCGGAGGTCTTTTTCTTATGACGACCGGCGTCTTGACTATTTTTATGGGTTTGATCGCCGACCAGCTCTCGCTTATACGTCGCGAACGGTTCGAAGACTTAAATTTACCATCACAAAACAAAAAAGACCCTATCGAGGAAGATTGAAACAAAAAAGCGGCCCCGTCGTCAATTAACATGTGTGGAATAACAGGCATCTTCGAATACAAAGATTCTCGCCCGGTTTCGGAACAGCTTCTTAAAAAAATGACCGACAGTCTGGCCCATCGTGGCCCCGATGCTGAGGGCATATACACTTCGGGATCTATTGGACTCGGACATCGTCGACTTTCTATTCTGGACCTCTCCGAACAAGGCAATCAGCCCATGAAAATCCTCGATGGCCGGATGGTTATAACTTACAATGGAGAAATATATAATTATATCGAACTTCGCGAGGAACTGATACAGTGCGGACACAGATTTTTTTCACACTCCGACACCGAAGTAATTATCAGAGCATACCAACATTGGGGGACGGATTGCCTGAAAAAGCTCTCGGGTATTTTTGCCTTCGCTATCTGGGATAAGCAGGCACAAACACTTTTTCTGGCCCGTGATCCTCTGGGTGTAAAACCACTGTTCTATTCTATTGACAGCAAGGTTTTCCGGTTCGGATCTGAAATCAAGGCGATTCTTTGTGATCCCAGAGTCAAACGCGACTTTTGTGATGAAGGATTAGATGCATTCTTTACATTTAGTTATTCCACGGCTCCTGTTACAGGATTGAAAGCTATACAACAACTTTTACCCGGTCATTATGCAAAAGTTAACACAAATGGAATAGCAATAACCCAATACTGGAAAATACTATATCAAGATAAACTGGTTAATAAACCCTTTGACGAATTACTCAGAGAATACGAATCTCTGTTTAATGGTGTGGTCAGACGCCAGCTAAGAAGTGACGTACCCGTTGGTGTCTTTATATCGGGCGGGTTGGATTCAAGCGCAGTTGCTGCGTCAATAAACGAACTTAATCGCCAGGATGTCACCGGTTTCACTGTTGGCTTTAAAGAATCGTCTTTTAACGAATTGCCCTTCGCACGCCGGGTAGCCGAAACACTCCAAATTAAACTGATCGAAGAAAACCTGGACCTCAACGCTGTTGAACTGATCCAGGAAATTTCTAAATTTACCGAAGAGCCGACAGCCGATTCTTCTATGATTGCGGTTTACCTGTTGTGCAAGATGACATCCCGGCACCTCAAAGTCGCCCTCTCAGGAGATGGAGCAGATGAAATCCTTGCCGGATATGAAACTTATCGTGCCAATCAACTTGCCGCGTATTACCGGATGATACCTTCGATTATACGCAGGTCTCTTATTAAACCTGCTGTCAGATCAATACCTATTTCCAACCGCAAATACAACCTTCATCTGGTGGCCAACCGTTTTGTCAACGGTGCTGAGGCCGGTCCCGGCAGAGATCACTGTAGCTGGAGAATAATGTTCGATAACGTTTTGAAAGACAGGCTCTATACCGAGGAATTCCGTCGTAGAACCAATAACCATGACCCTGTTGGGCGATATCTCAACGCGCTCGAGGGACCGCCCAAACACCTTGGATCATTAGCCGGTCATCTTAATGCCGACACAACTTTTTACCTTCCAAACGACATGCTGGTCAAAATTGACCGAATGAGCATGGCTCACGGATTAGAAGTTCGCGTGCCCTTCCTGGATATCGACATGGTGACTTTCTGTATGAACCTGCCGCCTGATTTTAAGCTGCATAAAGGAAAAATCCGCAAGTATATTCTTCGCCAGTCACTCCGAGGCAAGCTGCCTCAACAAATCCTCGACCGGCCAAAATCCGGCTTCAACATCCCGGTCGAGAACTGGATGCGACAGACCAAACTAAAGGAGCTGTTATTCGATCTCATTAGACAAAACGATGATATTGTCAGTCAATACCTTAAGATTGAACAGGTCGAACAACTGTGGTCCGAACACTATCGCCGCCGTGCAGATTACGGGCACGTTCTGTTCACAATTCTTATGTTTGCCTTATGGTGCCGGAACATAAAAAGCTACCAGTAATTTGATTCTTCTAAGGCTGGTTAGCCACTTCCACTTCCCTTACTATTCTCTTCCGCATAAACACATAATAGCTTCTTCACGCCTATAATTTTCCTGCAAACCATAATATTTTGTCCTCATCTAAATAATTGCTGGATTTTCGTTGCAAAATATTACCGGATAAAGTATAAATATCAGTAGCGAATATTCATGCGAAGCACCCGGATTTATGCTTAAGTATATGTATATCCAAAATTCTTTTTAAAATAAAGTGAGGGAACATGTCATGAAAGCATCAATTCTCAAGTCAAGTTTCATTCTATTGCTTGTCATTCTGGCGCTTGGATTTATTTTGATCGGCCGCAAGAAAGAAACTCCACCGCCTAAAGAGCTAACTGAAAAAGAGAAGGAATTCCTGTCGGCCCCGAATGTCGTGACCTGCAAGCTTAAAGAAATCAAGATCTCAAAAATCGACATTCCAAAAAACATGGCATCACATATTATCGACCACATGGAGCGGCATAACAGACGATATGTCAAACAGACCCAAATCACTCTAGTCAATCGGCCGTTCAAGATCATTTTAGGATTTTTCCCTGAACGGGAATTTTATGTCTATGACATTAAAAAGAGATTCATGTTTGACAACTCGAGCACCTCATATAACCTTTATTCATATCATAAGATCGACGATGAATTGTTCGAGTTCATGCTGATTGAGGAAGGCACAAAAATCGCTGCCCGGCCATACAATGGGCCGCTTGGCACAATTAAGCTCGGCAAAGGCGGACGCCAACTGGAAAAAATTGGGTTCAGAGGCTTGTTATTTAACAATTCAGGCAACTCGGTACCTGTTGAGACAATGCAGGGCAATTGGCCGGGCCCGGTAGAGCAATGTCGTATTCCGGTCAGTGATTATACGCTTGGTATGTTTCCTGGTAACTTGTATGTAACCTATGATAATCTGTACATCCAAATCTCCAATTATTCCAACGCTCAGGAACCGTACAGTGGAAAGGATGCCATCTACCCCATACAGATCCGCCAGGACAAGCCGTATGTGCTGGATTTTTCGAACGAACCGATGGTTATATTCAACCGTCCGTCAATGAGTAAGGCCACTTTTCCACGCGGTGATGTAATTGTTTTCGACACTAAGCTGATCGACCCGAAACTAAATATTATGATACACAGGCTGGAAGACACGTCCGTCAAAGAAGATGTAGTGATCAAGGATGGAACAGGTAAAATAGTTAGAATTGTTAAAATAAACAAGTCAATCTATCCGAGTGTAGTCATAACTCGTGCAAACGCTGAAGTAATCGTTGAGGGTGTTTCCAGCATATTCGGGTTCAAGTGGCGTGTACCAGACGATTTGGAAATTAACGGCGACCAAGAAGAACTGACCGTAACTGTGACCTACGAAACCCAGAAGCTTTACGGCAAAGTGACCGCACAGCGAAAAATAAAAATCCGAAAATAACAATTAGATTCAAGTAATGGTACGAAAAGATAAAGGCTTTATTCAGCTTCTGGTACTGTTCGCTATTATTATGTACATAGTGTTAGGAATCATTAATCCTATCGTTAATAGACGATTATCTCCATCTGAGGCATTCAGTAAGTTTGTGTGCCGCCCTATCCCGAAATCTGTGACAGATAAAAAATGGACAGGCAGGTCAGTTGGCTCGGGTCGCACAGGTTTGTTTTTCACTTCAAGATTGATGAGGTGGATTTATCACCAATTCTCAATTCCAAGCCGTTCAAAGAAGTATCAGAATTCGAATATACTGGTAGCGGCCATCTTTCGTGGGAATATCCTGGCTTGGGATACCAGCAAGGTTTTTCACTTTACACGCAAACAAGCACATCACCTGCCCCCGAATGGTTTGAATTACAGAATTGGGAAAATCCAAAAGTTTATTTATATATGGTTAGAGATATCTTCCGGGTGCGTTTCCTGATTTACAATAAGCAGCTTGGAGAAGCATATTACATAGACTACAGATCCCCGGATTAATAGAGGAAATTTTTACAGTCTCAATATCACTCCTTCTAATGAGGAGATTGTGTCATGTAAAGTGCGATTTGCCCCACTGTTCATTTATATTCGGTGTGGATCCTGACATCCGGCAAGATTATTGAAGCTCACAGAAAGATAGTGTAACATAACTCTCCGTCTTTAGTATCTTCATTGAAACAACATATAACATTTTATTTCAAAGGAAGTCGCTTATGAGAAAGTTGATTATCTTCATATTTCCAGTTCTGATACTTCTTCAACACACTCATGAAATAAAGGCTCAGCAGCAAACCGATCCCTACTTATGGCTGGAGGAAATTGAGGGAGAAAAAGCCTTGAGCTGGGTCGAGGGCCAGAACGAAGCCACGCTTGCCGTATTGAAAGCCCAACCGATGTTCGAGGATACTTATAAAAAGGTGCTGGAAATCTTGAATTCCAACGACCGAATCGCTTATCCTTATATTCTCGGCAAATACGTCTATAACTTCTGGAAAGACCAAAAAAATGAACGAGGTATCTGGCGCCGCACAACCTTAGCCGAATATCTCAAACCGTCGCCTGAATGGGAGACTCTGCTGGACATCGACAAACTCTGCGAGCAGGAAGGTGAGCAATGGGTTTACAAGGGGGCTTCAGGTTTATATCCGGACTACACTCGTTACATAGTCTATCTCTCGCGCGGCGGCGGCGATGCAACCGTTGCACGTGAGTTTGACGCTGACTCGAAAGAGTTTGTAAAAGATGGCTTCTATCTACCCGAGGCAAAAGGTTCTGTATCATGGAAAGACCTTGATACCGTTTATGTGCAAACCGACTTTGGTGAGGGAAGCCTGACTGATTCGGGTTATCCCCGCATAGCCAAGATTTGGAAGCGGGATACGCCTTTAAGCGAAGCCAAAACCATTTTCGAAGGAGAAAAAACAGATGTTGCCACAGGGTGCGGCGTGATTAATACGCCGGAAAGACAATACGATATTATTCATCGCGGAATAACCTTTTACACATCACACACTTATGTGATTGAAGATGGTAAGCCCTTGAAAATAGACATTCCTGATGATGCAAGATTCAGTGGATTCTTCAAAAATCAATTGCTCGTGCGGCTAAAGTCGGACTGGGAAACAGATAAACAAACATACAAGCAGGGTTCTTTGATAAGCATCGATTATGATAAATATATTCAGGGCGACCGCAAATTCACTGTCATTGCAGAACCTGACGAACGATTAAACGTTGTTGGTTTTTCCAGCACAAAAAATCTGCTGCTCGTGAATATGCTGAATAATGTCAGAACCGAGCTGTATAAGTATCGATTTGAAGATGGTGCTTGGCAAAAGGAGAAGGTTAAGGCACCGGGATTGGGGACTTTTTATGTCGTTTCTCCGGATGAGAACTCAGACCAATACTTTCTCAACTATGAAGATTTTCTAACGCCGAGTAGTCTATATTATGTTTCGGATGAGCAGGAAAGATCGAAAGCCAAAAGCCTGCCTGCGTTTTTTGACAGCAACCACCTGGAGGTCAAACAGCTTGAAGCTGTTTCGAAAGACGGCACAATCATACCCTATTTTCTCGTTAAACCGGAGGGAATGAAGTCCGACAGCTCCAATCCAACCTTGTTGTATGGTTACGGCGGCTTTGAGATTTCACGGCTTCCATCTTATTCGAGTGTTCTCGGCAAAGCCTGGCTCGAAAAAGGGGGCGTTTATGCCCTGGCCAATATACGCGGAGGTGGAGAATTCGGGCCAAAATGGCATCGATCAGCATTAAAGGAAAATCGCCAACGTTGTTTCGAAGACTTCATCGCCGTCGCCGAAGACCTTATCAAAAACAAGGTCACATCGCCGCGACATTTGGGTATCATGGGCGGCTCCAACGGCGGATTATTGGTAG
>Ga0209536_100002749_pt1 | contig 28629 bp, 28 predicted proteins | sample DeeMarSeWOR28_12_FD_187461 | JGI IMG/M metagenome (GOLD analysis project Ga0209536, IMG submission 187461) | Marine sediment microbial communities from White Oak River estuary, North Carolina - WOR-2-8_12 (SPAdes) (version 2) | ecosystem: Environmental > Aquatic > Marine > Intertidal zone >... | reverse complement strand
CATTACCTGCGCCGCATGATCAGGCCGTTGTCCCCGACCACCAAAGCCCCTGATGGAAAAACAGCATGCTTCATGTCTGTTCCCCTTACGCCGTTCAGGGAATAAGGAATACCCCCAAGGTCCACGGTGAAATGCTCGAACTTTGTATCTTCGGTCACATAGATATTTCCGCCGGAAGAGACCACCATGGTCTTTTCCGATCCGCTGCTCCCCCAAACCTCTATCCCGGTCAGGTCCTCAGTTATATCGGATGTGCGGTTATGCCAGGTGCTGCCACCACCGCTGTCATATCTATGGCCCACGACCCCACTGTTCCCGACCGCGACACACTCATCCAGATCATTGTCCAGGATCCGCACATCCCTGACAAACGCCCCTGCAGGAGAGATATCAATTAACGTGACCAGTTGATCCTCGGTGCGCAGAAGCTTTCCGGATGCGGTGACCGCCTCGGCGGTTTGACTGGTCGCCTGGTCCATGGCCACCACGGGCTCGCTGGTGGCGGTGGCCACAAAAACCCAGCCGCCGCCATTGTTCGTGTAGAGCCCTGCCGCATAGCTGTAAATGATCAAATTATTGCCTGCCGGGCCGTCATAGATCTCAACCAGCGCATCCGTGGTCGGGCTGGAGGTGGACACCCAATTCGTCGGGTCAGAGGCCTCCGCCGTTAACATCACGGAACTGCTGCCCCCCACCGCGAACAGGGTCCCGGCAAAAGCCGAAACAGATTCTGAGGAACAAATATCCTTCAGGCTCTCCCCGCCGCCGACCCGCAGCACCTCCCAGCTTGCGGGATAGGCAGCCAGGTTTCTGGTCACATTCGCGCTGCTGATCGTGGTTGATTCATCCGAAATGGTCCATCCTGCCTTAGAAGCAATCACGGTGTAAGCCCCCGGTTCCAGGTTAGAAAAGCTGTAAGTCCCATCGCTGGCATCCGCGGTGGTGGTGGCGATCACGGTGGGAGAAGCGGTCAGATAGACATCCACCCCGCCCCTTATGCCATCGGTAGTAGAAGCGAACCCGATCTTACCGGATATTGAATACAGAACAGTGGTGGTCGTGGTGGAAGTGGACGTGGTGGTCGCCGTACCGCTGGTGGAAGTAACACTTGAAGTGGTCGTGGTGGAAGTGGACGTGGTGGTCGTAGGTTCTTCGGCAACCTGCCCGCACTGCGTCACCAGCATGATCAGGCCTATCAGGACTATACCGATCAGCACCGCCAGAATAAGATTCCTCATAGCTATCCTGCCTCCTTAACCCGCATAAAGGCTGTTGGTTGAAAAATTGGGATCGCAGGTAACGTTGACCCCCAAACGCCTTAAGCCCGCCTCATCGCCAGGGGTAGGTATGTGCGTCAGATGCACCTCACAGCCCTGCAGCTCATTCAATTTTTCCATGGCCAACTGGGCGGTCGGATTGGTCGCCGCGCTGATGCCTAAAGCGATCAAAGTCTCGCCCAGGTCCAGGCTGACCGCCTTGGCCTTGAGCACCCTTTCCTTAAGCTTGCCGATCGACTCAACAATGGTCGGAGATAAAAGATGCAGCTTGTCCGGAATATCGGCCAGTTTCTTGACCGCGTTCAGGATAAGGCTGGAAGAAGCGTGCATCAGAGCGAAGTTCTTGCCGGTAATGACCGAGCCGTCCTTAAGCTCAATGGCTGCCCCGCAAAAGAAGCCCTCGTTGCCTTTCTTCTTTTTCTCCCCATCTACCGCAGCTGTCCGGGCGGCGCCGACCACTTTGCGGTCAGCTGGCTTGAGGCCCAATTCATCCATGATCAGCTCCGCCCTCTCGGCAGTTTCCTTATCCGCAAAGCCCATCATGTATTCGCAGGCGTATTTAAAATAGCGCCGGATGATCTCCTGCTTGGCCGCTTCCCGGCATACCTCATCATCAACAATGCCAAAACCAGCCTTGTTCACCCCCATATCAGTGGGGGATTTATAAAAGGCCTCCGCCCCGGTGATCTTCTCCAGGATCCTCTTAAGCAGAGGAAAGGCCTCAACGTCCCGGTTGTAATTAATGGTCTGCTCTCCATAGGCCTCCAGATGGAAAGAATCTATCATATTAAAATCCCTGAGGTCCGCGGTCGCTGCCTCGTAGGCAATATTGACCGGGTGCTTAAGCGGGATATTCCAGATGGGAAAGGTCTCAAACTTAGAATAGCCGCTCTTAATACCCTGGCGATGATCATGATAGAGCTGGGACAGGCAGGTTGCTAATTTCCCGCTGCCCGGCCCGGGACCGGTGACCACCACGATCGGTTTTTTGCTTTTGATGTAAGGATTGGCGCCGTAGCCCTCATCGCTGACGATGGTGTCAACTTCGGTCGGATAACCCTTGGTAAAGGCATGGGTATAGACCTTGATGTTCCTGCGTTCCAGCTTGTTCTTGAATATCTTGGCCGCCGGCTGGTCAGCAAAACGCGTTATGACCACGGCCAGCAGGTCAATGCCCCACTCCCTCAGGTCATCGATCAATTTGAGCGCGGCCGTATCATAAGTGATGCCAAAATCAGCTCTCAGCTTTTTTCTCTCGATATCCCCGGCGTAGATGCAGAGCAGGATCTCGGCCTTATCCCTTAATTTTTGCAGGAGCCGCACCTTGATATTAGGGTCAAAACCCGGCAAAACCCTGGCGGCGTGATAATCAAAGATCAATTTGCCGCCGAACTCCAGATATAGTTTATTATCGAAGCGCTTGACCCTCTCAACAATGGCCTCCGACTGTTCCTTTAAATATTTACCTGTATCAAAACCTATTTTCGACACTTTTGATCAACCTCCCACCGCTTCATCTTCGATGCTCCGGGGCACCCGCGTTATCTTGACGCGCGTGATGCGGCGGCGCAGGATACGCTCCACACTGATGGAAAGGTCCTCAAAGCGCACGGTGTTGCCGACCGAGGGGGCCTTGCCCAGCTCGGCGAACACGAACCCTCCCACCGTGTCATACTCCTTTTCCTTTTCCGGCAGGTTCAGCTTGAGGCGGTCGTTGAGGTCCTTGATCGAGATCCGGCCGTCGACAACATGCGTGTTCTCGCCCGCCTTCTCGATCATCTTCTCCTCGCGCTCGAACTCGTCGTGGATCTCGCCCACGATCTCCTCGATCAGGTCTTCCAGCGTGACCAGGCCGGTGGTCACGCCGAACTCATCCACGATGATGGCCAGATGGGTGCGCGCCGCCTGCATCTCATGCATGAGCTCCGCCACCTTCTTGGTCTCCGGTATGAAGACCGCCGGCCGCAGGATATCCTTGAAGTCGATGTTCTCCTTGCACCCGAGCAGGTCCTTGGCATAAACGATGCCGAGCACGTTGTCCAGATTGCCCTCATAGATGGGGATGCGCGAATGGCCGCTTTCCACGACCACCTTGATGATCTCGGCAACGGGCAGGCCGGATCTGACCGCGGTGATGTCCGGCCGCGGGGTCATCACCTCCCGCACCACCGTCTCCCCGAACTCAAAAATGGAGGTGATCATTTCCCGTTCCTCCTGCTCGATCACCCCTTCCTTCTCGCCCGCCGCGATAATGTAGCGGATGTCCTCCTCAGTCACAAAAGGGCCCTTTTCCGGCGCCTTGCCGCCAAAGAGATAAATGAAAGGCCGGCTGAAGAATCCCACGAAATAAGCCAGCGGCTTGATGATCACCCCCAGGACGAAGATCACCGGGGCCGCCACCCGAGAAAAGCGCTCGGCGTTGCGCAGCGCCACGGTCTTGGGCGTGATCTCGCCGAAGACCAGGAGCAGAAAGGTCATGATGCCCGTGGCCGCCCCCACCGCCGCCGCTTCCCCACCCCAACCGAGCTCCTCAAAAAAATGGATGGTGAGCGAGGTCGCCAGCGCCGCGGCCGCCACATTGACCAGGTTATTGCCGATCAAGATGGTGGAAAGGAAATCAGCGGGCTTTTCCTTGAGCTGCCTGACCAGCTTGGCCCCCGGGACCCTCTGCTCCAGCATCCTGCCCACCCGAATGCGCGAAAGCCCGGTCAGCGCCGTTTCCGCGGCGGAAAAGAAGGCCGAAAGCAGGAATAAAAATACCAGGATGACGATCTGGTTCACCATAAGAACCTCGGTATGAATATCAAACAGCCCACCAGCACCGCCCCTCCCGCCGCCAGGAGCACGGCCGCCGCGGCCACGTTCTTGGCCAGGGCGGCAGCGTCGCTTTCCCGGGGAGAAAGGAGGTTCACCATCTCCTCGATGGCGGTATTGACCATCTCCGCCACGATCACCCCGAAAATGGCAAGGACCAGCACCGCCAGCTCCAGCAAACTCACCCTGATGAAAGCAGCGACCGCCAGCGCCAGCAGCGCCATGCAGAAATGGATCCACAAGTTGCGCTGCGTCCTCAGGGCGTGGCGCGCGCCGGCGTGGGCGTACTTAAAGCTCTTGATAAATTTTTTCGGCACGTCTCATCTTCCTTCCGTGATCGTAACCCAGCAAATGCAGCAATCCGTGGATCACCAGTCTTTTCAATTCATCCTTATAGCTTACACCAAAACGGCGGGCGTTTCTCCCGGTAGTTTCGACCGAGATCGCGATGTCCCCCAGGATCCCCTCCTCCCCCATGGGAAAGGCAAGCACGTCGGTCGCCTTATCCATTTTCCTGAAACTCCGGTTCAGATCCCTGATCCTGCGGTCCCTCATCAGCACCAGGTTCACTTTGCCTTTGGCCTTCTCGGCTTTCAGGATCTTGGCGATGAGCTTTTCGAACATATCACAACATCTTTATGTCCGCGCCGATCCCCCTGAGCTTGGCGGTCAGGTTGTCGTATCCCCGCTCGATGTGGTGGTCGCGGTCCTCGATCAGGGTCTCCCCCTTGGAGCCCAATCCCGCCAGGATCAGGGCCGCACCCGCCCGCAGGTCGGAGACCTTGACCGGCGCGCTGGAAAGCCCGGAGACCCCCTTGACGATCGCACTCTGCCCCTCGAGCTTGATATCCGCGCCCATGCGCTTCAGCTCATGCACGTGCATGAACCGGTTCTCGAACACCGTTTCGGTAATGACCGAGGTCCCCTTGGCCAGGCAAAGGAGCGCGGTCAGCTGGGGCTGCATATCGGTCGGGAAACCGGGATAAGGCATGGTCTTGACGTCCACCGCCTTTATCCCATCCCGGGCAAAGACCCTCGCCCCCTCCGCGGAGAATTCAACGGTTATCCCCGCCTCCTTGAGCTTGTGCACGGTAGATTCCACCTGGTCCGGGACCACTCCCTTTATCTTCAGATTCCCCCGGGTAATGGCCGCAGCCACCATAAAGGTGCCCGCCTCGATGCGGTCCGGTATGATCTGGTACTCGACCGGCGAGAGCTGAGAGACCCCCTGGATCCGTATCTCTTCGGTGCCCGCGCCGCTGATCTGCGCGCCCGCCCGGTTCAGGAAGTTCGCCAGGTCCTCGATCTCCGGCTCCCGGGCAGCGTTCTCGATCACGGTCTCGCCCTCCGCCAGAGTGGCCGCCATCATGGTCGACTCGGTCGCTCCCACCGACGGAAAGTCAAGGTAAGCCCTGCCCCCTTTCAGTTTCCTGGCCTCCACGATCACAAAGCCGTGCTCCATGTTCACCTTGGCGCCCAGCGCTTCCAGTCCCTTGATGTGGAGGTTCACGGGGCGCGATCCGATAGCGCAACCGCCGGGAAGAGGGACCTTGGCCAGCCCCTTGCGCGCCAGGATCGGGCCGATCACGAAAAAGGACGCGCGCATCTTGGTGACCAGCTCATAAGGGGCAACATGGCGCACATTGTGGTTCCAGACCTCGACCGTGTTGGCCTGCGAGGCCGAGTACTCGGCCCGCATTCCCATGGCGCGGAGCACCCGGATGATGGTCTTGATGTCCAGCAGGTTGGGGACGTTGCGCACCACGGTCTTACCCGGCAGCAGGATGGTGGCGGCCAGGATCGCCAGGGCCGCATTCTTGGACCCCGAGACCCTCACCTCTCCTTCCAGTTTTTTCCTTCCCTTGATCGCCAGTTTTCTCATAATATTTGCCCTTATCCCACCGCAGCCGGCGCCTCAATCCGGAACTCTTCCGGCCGGCGGTCGACCGCTCCAAAATAATAAAGAACGGCCTGTATGATCCTTTCCGCGGCATGTCCGTCCCCGTAAGGGTTGATCGCCCGCGACATCTCTTCATACGCGCCGCGGTCGACCAGCAGCCGGTTAGCCTCTTCAAAGATCAGGTCCTCGTCCATGCCCACCAGCTTGACCGCGCCGAATTCCACCGCCTCCGGCCGTTCCGTCTTCTCGCGCATGACCAGGACCGGCTTCCCCAGTGAGGGCGCCTCCTCCTGGATCCCCCCCGAATCGGTAAGGATGATATGCGAGCGCTTCATCAGGTGCACGAACGGCTCGTAATCCAGGGGCTCGATCAATTCCACGTTGTCGATCTGCTCCAGCGTTTCCTCCACCGTGCTTCTCACCACGGGATTCTTGTGGACCGGGATGACGATCTCAACGTCGCGGCGATGGGCCCTGGCCAGGCGGGCGACCGCCTGACAGATGCTCTTGAGCGGCTTGCCAAGGCTTTCACGGCGGTGCGCGGTCACCAACACCATCCTCCTCTTGGGGTTCAGCCCGATACCGGCGGCAGCCAGGTCAAAATCCCGGGCCGCGGTCCTGAGCAGGGCATCGATCACGCTGTTGCCGGTAAGAAAGACAGAGTTGCGGTTGACCCCTTCCGCCGCCAGATTGGAAACGGACCTGGCGGTCGGAGCAAAATGCAGGTCCGCCAGCGCGCTGGTGAGCTTGCGGTTGATCTCTTCCGGATACGGGCGCCACTTGTCAAAGGTGCGCAAGCCCGCTTCCACATGGGCCAGGGGCACCTTGGAATAATAGGCGGCCAGCCCTGCCGCAAAGGTGGTGGAGGTATCACCCTGCACCAGGATCAGGTCCGGCTTCTCCCTCAGGATTATCTCCTGAAGGCCCTGCAGGGACCGGGTAACGATATTGACCAGGGTCTGGTTCTCTTCCATGATGCCCAGGTCGTAGTCCGGCCGCATGTCAAAGATGCGCAGCACCTGGTCCAGCATGTAGCGGTGCTGTCCGGTGACCACCACCACCGGGTCCAGGACATCCGGATATTTCTCGGCCTCGGCAATGACCGGCGCCATCTTGATGGCCTCGGGCCGGGTGCCGAACACGAACATGACGCGTTTACGGTTCATCATTTTTGTAAAGCCACCACCACCGCGATAAAGCTCAAAAGAAAACAAACGATATAAATGGCCAGGACCGCCTCCCGCTTGTTGAAGCCCGCCCTGAGCAGCATGTGATGGATGTGCCGGTCGTCCGCTTCAAAAGGGTGCTTGCCCGCCTTAAGCCGGCGGCCAATGGCAAAAAGGGTGTCAAAGATCGGGACGCCCAGTATCAGCACCGGCACCACCAGCGCCATCACCAGCGTGGTCTTCAGAACCCCGATGATGGAAGATGTCGCCAGCACAAAACCCAGCAACATGGAGCCGGAATCGCCCAGGAAAACGGAAGCCGGAAAAAAATTGTAGCGCAGGAAACCCAGCGCCGCCCCCACCAGCGCGATCATGAGGATGGCCGCCCCGATCTGGTGCGTGCGCAGCGCCACAAAGAAAAGGGCCAAAGCCGATATCCCGGTCACCCCCGCGGCCAGACCGTCCAGCCCGTCGATAAGGTTGATGGCGTTGGTGATGCCCACCACCCATAAGAGGGTCAGGGGAACGGCAAAAAGGCCGATGGGCCAGATACCGTTGAAAGGATTGGTGATAAAGCTTATCTCGACACCGAAGAGAATGACCAGGAGCGTTGCGGCGACCTGCCAGGCGAGCTTGGTGGTCGCTTTCAGGTTCTTTATGTCATCGCGCATCCCCACCAGCAACAGCAGGGTGCTGCCCAGCATTATTCCCAGGATCATCCTGCTATTCAGGTCCACTCCCCTCGCCCCCGCCACCAGCATGGCGACAAGCACGGCGCTCATGAAACCGAGATAGATCGCCACCCCTCCCAGACGCGGCACCGGAAGGATGTGCACCTTGCGGTCGTTGGGGATATCCACCGCCCGGATGCGGGAAGCGAGGGCCTTGACCACCGGCGTGGCTAAAATGGTGACCAGGAAAGCCAATGAAAAGGTCAGCAGATATATAAGCATTACGGGATTATATTCTACCATACTATCCGCACTTGTTCAAAGGTATTTTTTGTGATAATATTCCACAAACGAGCATGGTCGAAAGCACCCTCAAAAGGATCAAAGAGATCGAGGAGAAAGCGGCCGAGATCATCCGGCAGGCCCGCCACTCTGCTACCCTTGAGCTCAAGAAAACCCGCGAAAAACATGAACGGGAACTTTGCGCGCTGGAAGACCGGCTGCACAAAGAGAACACAGAAACCGTCCGCGCCGCCAGGGAAGAGGCCGAAAAAGAGGCGGCCCGGATCATCGAGCAGGCCGCAAAAGATGCGGCCGCGATCAGGAAGAATGCAGAGGCCCACAGCGTCCCGGCCAAAAAGGAAATCCTGCGATGTCTGTAGCCCAGATGCAGAAGATCCATATCATTTCGCTGCGGCGGCATAAGGACGGCGTCCTTAAGTGCCTGCAAAAGAACGAAGTGGTCGACATCCAGAAGATCAGCGAGCCGTTGCCGCCCGCCCCCCCCGGCGAGGAACCGGGCCGGCAGGAATACCAGCTCGCGCAGATAACTTCCGCCATCTCCTTTCTGGAATCCGCCGCGCACCGCAAGAAAAGTTTTATCGAGGGCTTCATCCCTCCCCGGGAAGAGATGAGCGAAAGCGAATTCCTGCAGGCCTGCCGGGAGTCCGACTGCGCAGCCATCATCAAACAGTGCCTGGGCCTTGAGGGCCGCCTCGCCAACCTCAAGAGCCTGCGCGGCAAGATGCAGAACGAGTTCGACCGCGTGGCGCCCTGGAGAAAGCTGAACGTCCCGATGAATTCCCTGGCCGGCGCCCAGAAGGTGTGTATCACACTGGGCAAGATCAAGCCGAAACAGCTCGGGGACTTCCGGCAAAAAGCGGAAATGATCAGTCCGGCGGTGGAGATCGCGGTCATCGAGCGCATCCGGGAAGCGCTTTACCTGATGGTCATCTGCCTGGCCGGGCAGGAAAAGGAGTTTGCCGGGCTTTTCTCGGAGAGCGCGTTCGAACGCGTTTCGCTCCCCCTTTGCGACAAGACCCCCGCCGAGGAATTGTCGCGCCTCCAGCGCCTGCTCAAGGAAACGGATAAAGATCTCCTCGAGATCATGGCAGAAGCAAAAAAACTGGCCCGCCACCTGCACAAACTTAAATTCATGCATGACCTCATCCTGGACCAGGAACACACCCTTTCCGTGAAGCAAAAACTGGCGGACACGGAATATACCTTTGTCCTGGAAGGCTGGGTCAAAAAAGAGGACCTGGCGCGGCTTGGCACAGAGCTTGCCAAGGTGACCGCTGAGGTCGAGCTCCTTAAGATCGATCCCGCCCCGGGAGAAAAACCCCCGGTAGCGCTTAAAAACCCTCCGGCCCTCTCCCCTTTTGAGCTTATCACCAGGATCTACGGAACACCCCGCTATGATGAGCTGGACCCCTCCATCCCGCTTGCCTTTTTCTTTGCGCTTTTCTTCGGCATCTGCCTGGGCGATGTCGGCTACGGCATCATCCTGGCCGTTTTCTCCATTTATTTCATGAAGAGATACCGGCTCCCGGAAGGGGGAAAGAAATTGTTCAGGCTCCTCCTTTTTGGGGGAGCGGTGTCCTGCCTGGTCGGGATGCTGACGGGGTCCTATCTGGGGTTCAGCCCCAAAGAGATCCCCGCCACCCTCCTGCCGCTCAAAGAGCTGCTCTCCTTGATCCAGGTCGTGGACCCCATCAAGAACCCCCTTACCATGCTCATTCTCTCCCTGGCGCTGGGAGTGGTGCAGATCCTTTTCGGGATATCGCTGCAACTGGTCCACCGCATCATGAAAAAGGACTACCTGGCCGCCTTCCTGGACGACGGCCTCTGGATCTTTTTCCTGGGCTCGCTGGTCTTCCTGATCGTCTCCAGCGCCGTCTACCCGCAGGCCGCGGCCATCGCTTCCCGGATGAGCCTGGCCGGGGCCGCCGCACTGGTCCTTACCCAGGGCAGGCAGCAGAAGAACATCGTGCAGAAATTGCTCAGCGGCCTGCTGAGCCTTTACAAGGTCTCCGGCTACATGGGGGACGTCCTCTCCTATTCGCGCCTCCTGGCGCTGGGCATGTCGACCACCATCATCGGTTCGGTCATCAATATCCTGGCCGGCATGGTCAAGGGCGGCGTGCCGGTGCTGGGCTATGTCCTGATGCTGGCGCTGCTGGTCTTCGGCCACCTTTTCAACCTCATCATCGGCACCCTGAGCGCTTTCGTGCACTCGACCAGGTTGCAAATGGTCGAATTCTTTAGTAAATTCTATGAAGGAGGTGGCCGGGAGTTCCGTCCCTATCGCAGAGAGGTTGAATACACCATTTTGAGGTAAGGAGGTAGCGAAAATGGATCTGGGTTTATCATTGGCAATGGCGGGGGTGGCGGTAGCGGTATTCCTGGGAGGCATGGGGTCGGCGTGGGGAGTGGCGATCGCCGGCCAGGCGGCTGGAGGCGTCCTGACCGAAGACCCGGAAAAATTCGGGCGGCTGCTGGTAATGGTCGCGCTGCCCGGCACCCAGGGTTTCTACGGATTTCTGGGCGGTTTTTACATCATGATGAAGGTCGGGCTGCTGACGGGCGCGGTCCCTGTTTCCAGCATGGCCGGGCTGCAGTTGCTTTTCTCCGCCCTGCCCGTAGGGCTGACCGGATTGATCTCCGGCATTTACCAGGGCAAGGCCTCTGCCGCCGGCATCCATCTCATCGCCAAGCGGCCGGAGGAAATGGGCAAGGCCATCATCCTGCCGGCCATGGTCGAGACCTACGCGGTCATCGGCCTGCTCGCGACCATCCTCATGGTGAGCGGGATCACCCTTTAAAGATGTCCTTGCAGGAGATCGAAAAAAGGATCCTGGCCGAAGCCAAGGACGGGGCTTTCGGGATCAAGAAGGAAGCGCAGGAGACGGCCTGCGCATACGAGAAGCAGCGCCGGCAGCAGGAGGCGGAGCTCCGGGAAGACCTGCAAAAACAGACCCTGCGCCAGGCACAGGAGGCCAGAAGGTCGGTGCTGGTCCCGGCCAAGCTTAAAGCCCGCCGGACCCTTCTTGAGGAAAAGCAGAAGGTCCTTTCCGGTCTCTACCAGCAAGTGAAAAAGGAAAAGAAGCTTTCGGAAGCGGAGATCAACCGGACCAGGGAAGAGAGCGAGGTCCGGGTGGCGGCCATCCTTTTTGGAGAACAGCGATGAACGAATTCTACTACGGAACAGGCAGGGTCAGGGCCCTGGAATCACGCCTGCTCACCCCCTCCCAGATCGAGCGCATGGCGAGCGCGGACGACTTTGAGTCCGCCTTTTCCGTGCTGGGGGAAACCCCTTACGCGGAGAACCTCTCCAGGGTCAAGACGGCCTTTAATTTTGAGGAATTGCTGGAAATGGAGTTCACCTCCCTTAAAGACCTGATGGATCGGCTTGCCCCCGGCAACACGGTCCTGCGGGCCTTTTTTAACAGACATGACTATCTCAACCTCAAGGTCCTGCTGCGCGCCTATTATGCCGGTAAAAAGGGGCCTCAACCATCCTCCAAAGCAGGGAATATACCGGTTGAAAAGCTCAGGCTCTACGTCTACGAAGGCGTAAAGGATATCGAAGATGTTGACCTTATCCAGGCCGCGGACGAGGCCAAAAGCTCATTTGAGCAGGAACATGACCCGCGTCTGGTCGACATTATCCTGGACCGGCACTACTTCTCCCAGCTTAAGGCCATGGCCGGCAACTCCCCTTCCCCCCTCATTCAGGAGCTGGTCGACCACCAGATAGACGCCGCCAACCTTATGGTCCTGCTGCGCGCCCGGCAGACAAAGAAGGACCCAAAGTTCCTGGAAGCCGCCCTGCTGGAACCGGGCCTCATCGATAAAGACATCCTGCTCGAGCTTATCGACAAGAGCGTGCCGGATATCATCAACCGGCTTGCTTTTACCACTTACCTTCCGTATATCACCGCCGGGCTGGAAGAGCACGGCAGGAACGGCTCCTTCCATCTCCTGGAAAAACTGCTGGATGATCTTATCCTGGAACGCTTCAGGAAAGCCAGATACCTGAGCTCGGGAGTAGAGCCCCTGGTCGGGTTCTATCTGGCCAAGGAAGCGGAGATAGGGACCGTCCGCTTCATCCTGGTCTGCAAAAAGAACGCGGTCGGCGCCCACTCCGTTAAAGACAGATTGAGGATGAGCTATGCATAAGATAAAGTTCATCGCGCCCGCCGATCTGATCGCGCCCCTGGCCGCTCTGGGCATAGAGACCTATCCGGCGGAAAGCAAGGCGGACGCGCAGCTGGCGCTGGAGAACGCGGCCGCCGGCAAAGACCCGGCCCTTGTCTTCATCACCGAACGGCTGGCGGTCGACCTGCAGGCACAGATCGAACACCTCAACCGAAAGCCCGACATGAACGTCGTGCTCATCCCGGACAACCGGGGAAGCACGGGGCTGGCAGCAGCGCAGATCGACCACCTGATCAAGAATTCCATAGGAGCGGAGGTAATAATCAGAAAATGAGCCAAGGAAAGATCATCAAAGTGGCCGGCCCCCTGGTCGTGGCCAAAGGCGTGCCCCAGGCGCGCATGGCGGACGTGGTAAAGGTCGGGGAAAAGGGACTGATCGGGGAGATCATTGAGCTCAAAGGGGACCTGGCCTCGATCCAGGTATACGAAGAAACTGCGGGCATCGGGGTTGGAGACCCCGTGGTGTCAACCGGCATGCCCCTGGCAGTAGAGCTTGGCCCCGGCCTGATGAGCTCCATCTTTGACGGCATCCAGCGGCCCCTGGAAGTCCTGCAGGAAAAATCCGGGGCCTTCCTGGAAAGGGGCGTCATGGTCAATGCCCTGGACCGCGACCGGAAATGGGAATTCACGCCCCGGGCTAAAAAAGGCGACCAGGTCAAGACCGGCGACGTCCTGGGCACGGTCCAGGAAAGCGATCTGGTCGAGCACCGCATCATGGTCCCCCCCGGCATCCAGGGAAAGGTAGATGACATTAAAAAGGGTTCCTTCACCATCACCCAAGTTGTTGCCCGGGTCGGCGGCAAGGAGATCCGCATGCTGCAGCACTGGCCGGTAAGGAAGCCGCGGCCCTTTGCCAGCAAGCTTCCGGTCACGGAACCGCTGGTCACCGGCCAGAGGATCATCGATACCCTCTTTACCATTGCCAAGGGCGGCACCGCCTGCATCCCCGGCCCCTTTGGCTCCGGGAAGACCGTGGTCCAGCACCAGCTCGCAAAATGGGCGGACGCGGATATCGTCATCTTCATCGGCTGCGGGGAGCGCGGCAACGAAATGACGGACGTCCTGATCGAGTTCCCGGAGCTCAAAGACCCCCGTTCGGGCAAGCCCCTTATGCAGCGCACCGTGCTCATCGCCAATACCTCCAACATGCCCATTGCCGCGCGCGAAGCGTCCATTTATACCGGCGCGGCCATCGCTGAATACTACCGCGATATGGGCTATAACGTATCACTCTCTGCGGACTCGACGTCGCGCTGGGCGGAAGCCCTGCGCGAGATGTCGGGCCGGCTGGAAGAGATGCCCGGTGAGGAAGGCTATCCCGCTTACCTGGGCGCGCGGCTGGCGGACTTTTACGAGCGCGCCGGTTACGGCATCTGCATGGGCTCGGACGGCCGCAAAGGCTCCTTTACCATTATCGGGTCGGTCTCCCCGCCGGGCGGGGACCTTTCCGAACCCGTGGTCCAGAACACCCTGCGCATCGTGAAGGTTTTCTGGGGTCTGGACTACGCCCTGGCCCACAAGCGGCACTTCCCGGCCATCAACTGGCTGCTCAGTTACTCGCTTTACCTCAACAACCTGGAGGGCTATTTCAAGGACCGCGTGGCCAGCGACTGGAGCAAGGTCCGCAACGACGCCATGCGCCTGCTCTCGGAAGAAGCCGAGCTTGAGGAGATCGTGAGGCTGGTGGGCGTCGACGCCCTCTCCGCGCGCGAGCAGCTCATCCTTCTTGCCACCAAATCCATCCGGGAGGATTTCCTCTACCAGAGCGCTTTTGATCCGGTCGACCAGTACGCTTCCCTGGGAAAACAATATCACTTATTAAGGCTGATCGTCACTCTTTACAAAGAGTCGCTTTCTGCCCTGGAGGCCGGGGTCGACCTGGAAAGGATCAAGGAACTTAAGGTCATCCCCCGTGTCGCGCGCGCGCGCCTCATCCCCGAGGAAAAGGCCGAGGCGGAGTTGAAGGCCATTGAGGAGGCGCTCAGGCAGGAGATCTCAGTGCTAAAAGGAGCTGTGAGATGACCAGGGAATACCAGACCGTCACCGGCATTGCCGGGCCGCTGCTCATCGCGGAAAAGATCGAAGACGCCAAGTTCGACGAAGTGGTCGATATCGAGCTGCCCAGCGGGGAGATCCGCACCGGCAAGGTCCTGGAGGTCGAGGCGGACAAGGTCATGATCCAGGTCTTTGAGGGAACCGACGGCCTCGATGTGCAGACCACTAAGCTTCGCCTAAAGGGCCGCGGCCTGGAGATCAATGTCAGCCCGGACATGCTGGGCAGGATATTCTCGGGCCTGGGAAAACCGATTGACGGCGGTCCGCAGATCATCCCCTCCAAAAAACTGGACATCAACGGCCTGCCCATCAACCCCTTTTCCCGGGACTACCCCAATGACTTCATCCAGACCGGGGTATCTTCCATCGACGGCCTCAACACCCTCTCGCGCGGCCAGAAGCTCCCGGTTTTCTCGGGATCAGGCCTGCCCCACTCACGCCTTGCCGCCCAGATCGCCCGGCAGGCAAAGGTGCTGCGCGGCGAGGAAAAGTTCGCGGTGGTCTTTGGCGCCATGGGCATCACTTTTGAAGAAGCGGAATTCTTCATGGCCAACTTTCGCAAGACCGGCGCCATCGAGAACGCGGTCCTTTACGTCAACCTGGCCAATGACCCGGCCATCGAAAGGATCGCCACTCCCCGCGTGGCCCTGACCGCCGCCGAATACCTGGCCTTTGAACTGGAAATGCAAGTCCTGGTCATTCTGACCGACATGACCAACTACTGCGAATCCCTGCGCGAGGTCTCCGCGGCGCGCAAAGAGGTGCCGGGCCGCCGCGGCTACCCCGGCTACCTTTACACCGACCTGGCCACCATGTACGAACGCGCGGGCAGGCTTAAAGGCAAGAACGGATCGATCACCCTCATCCCCGTATTGACCATGCCCGACGACGACAAGACCCACCCCATACCGGACCTCACCGGCTATATCACCGAGGGCCAGATCATCCTGGACCGCACCCTGGAAAGGAAGAACATCTATCCGCCGGTCGACCCTCTGCCCTCGCTTTCGCGCCTGCGCGACAAGGCCATCGGCGCGGGCAAGACCCGCGAGGACCATGCCCCCCTGGCGAACCAGGTGTTCGCCGCCTACGCGCGCGGCCGCGAGGTGCGGGAGCTAATGGTGGTGTTGGGCGAAGGGGCCCTTTCTGACGTTGACCGACTCTATCTCAAGTTCGCGAACCTCTTTGAGACCCGCTACCTGATGCAGGGCGAAGAGGAGGACCGCACTGTCCACGAGACCCTTGACCTGGGCTGGGAACTGCTCGCGATACTGCCCCGCGAAGAGCTCAAGCGCATCAAGGACGAGATGTACGCGAAGTACGCAGTGGTGAGCCCGTCGAACCATGCCAAGAAAAAGAGTTAACGCCACCCGCATGGAGCTCCTGCGCCTCAAGCGCAGGGCCCTGCTCGCGCGCAAGGGACACAAACTGCTCAAGGACAAGCTGGACGGCCTTATCCAGCGCATCCTGAAGATCGTCAAGAGCCACCGACGCCTCAGCACAAAACTGGAAGAGGCACTGATCGAGATCCTGCAGCAGCTGGCCCTGAGCTCCGCCCGCATCGACCCTGCCGCCCTCCACGCCGCGACCGTTCTGCCTGCCTGCCGCAGCGGGGTTGAGATCACCCTCCAGAACATCATGGGGGTCCGCATCCCGAAGTATGAGCTCAAGATCGAAGGGGACCCCATCCCTTACGGTTTTGCCGGCACCACCGGAGAGCTCGATCAGGCCCTCCTGCGCTTCAAGGAGATCCTGGGCGATCTGGTGCAGCTGGCGGAACACAATAAGGCCATTCTGGTGCTCGCCTCTCAGATCATTGAGATAAAACGGCGGGTCAATGCCCTGGAATACATCCTCATCCCCGAGCTGGAGGAAGCTGTGATCTTTATCCGCATGAAGCTGGCGGAAATGGAGCGCAGCACCATCGTCTCCCTGCTCAAGATCAAGGATATTGTCCGCGCACGCTGAAGATCTTCAAAAAAACTGAAATTTTCCCCAAAAAGTGTCGATATATATCTGAAGGAGAACGACCATGCATGTTGATAAAGTGATAAACGTGTTGAATAAGATCGAGAACAACCCTCTGGAGAGGCTGAACCGGCTTTCAAAGGATCCGGACGGGTTTGGCTCCGCCTCCGCCCTTTACACACTGACAGCACGCGCTCCGGTTGAGCTCGCCGTGGCCTCCGCGGTCGTCAAGAATGCACTGGCTTCCATGGAGCTCAAAGAGATCGTGGGCCGGACCATCGACACCGTCGTCTAACCCCCACCCCTCCTCGCACTATCGATCTCCCACTGCACCAGAAGCAATGCTACCGTGATCAGCGCCAGGATGGAGATAAAAGGCACGCTGTTGACCGGTGAAAGGGCCCAGGCAAGCTTGTCGCCGGAAACCCGGTTCAGCAGATAGACGAAATACATCACCCATACCACGCCCACGGCCACCAACCCGAGCTTGAGCGTCTTTTCCATCTTTAGTTTCTCTCCCGCTTCCTTGCTCCTCAGCGCGTAGATCAGCAAAGCGCCCAGGTTCAGGACCAGGAAGGACAGCACCGCATAGCGCTTGGTCATGGCCTGGGCATTATATTCCATCAGATACACGCCATCTTCCTCAAGCTCCGCCCAGGACATGCGGGTAAGCTCCCGGTAGGCCCGGGTCCAGGAATTGAACCGCAGGTCACTGTTCCTTACCAGATAAAAGGACGTCATCAGGGTAAAAACAAAAAGGAGCACCCAGAGCACGGCCAGCTGTTTCCTGTTCATTCCTTCACTCTCCTTTCCCCTGATTATACCCTTGGCCTTTGGCCACGACAAGGCCTTTCTAAGGGTCTATAGCGAAAAGTGTGCCATGAAATGATTGATTTAAGTTAAAGGAAAGCCAGACTTTCAGAGAATCTCAAATTTTATCCCTAATTGAGCCCTATCTCAAATTACGCTAATCCGCTTTTTCCCGAATTTTATCTCGAATTCACACAAATAACCCGAAAGTCGATGGCGATTACGATTATAATAATAAATTCGAAGGATCCGGGAAAATTCGGAAGAGATTCGCGATCGTTCATTAGAGATATTCGGGATGCGCCAAAATTAGCGAGAAATTCGAGATTATTTTACCCAAGGCCAAGCTAAAAATCATATATTTTTCCTGGAAGATTTGGCACACTTTTTGATGAAGAGCCCCTTCCTTATTGACAAACATCCCTATATAATTTATAGTTGAAATACCGCATAGAAACATGATGAAAAGGATCGCTGAATTCGTCGTAAAATACCCAAGAGCGGTAATCGCCGCCATTGTTGTCATTACCCTCCTGCTGGGCGCCGCCTCCCTGACCCTTACCCGCGAAAGCGACATCAAGAAGCTGCTGCCCGAGAACTCGGTCTCGGTCAGGACCTACAACGAGATCGACCGCAAGTTCGGCGGGGCGGACTCCCTCTTTATCGTGGTCGAGGACCAGAACATCTTTGACTTTGAGACCCTCTCCAAGATCCGCGAGTTCGGCAACGCCCTCCAGCGGATCGCCGGCGTCAGCCGCGTGATCAGCATAACCGACATGGACCAGATAAAGGGGGTCCCCGGCGGCATCGAGGTCTCCCCCCTGCTGGAAGATATCCCCCGCAGCAAGAAAGAAATGGAGCGGTTCAAGAGAACGGTCCTTACCGACGACAAATACGCCGGGGTCTTCGTTTCCCGCAGCGACCCTGATCTCCCTTTTGCCGAACAGACCGGGGCCGCCCTCATCCTGGCCAAACTCTACCTGGAAAGGGACGAGAGCACGGTCGATGATATCCGCCGCCTCGCCCAGAGTTTTGCAGGCCCGGAGAGGTTCTATCTTACCGGCGCGCCCTATGTCACGCGCGTTATCATGAAAGGCATTGCCGAGGACATGATCCGGCTCATCCCCCTGGTCATTTTGCTGGTGGCCCTGGTCCTTTACGCCGGCTTCCGCAAATGGTACGCGGTGTTCCTTCCCCTCCTGAGCGTCCTTATTTCCACCACCTGGGCAATGGGTCTCATGGCCCTGCACGGCAAACCCATAACCGTGGTTTCCAGCGCCATCCCGGTCCTCCTCATCAGCGTGGGAAGCGCCTACGGCATCCATCTCATCGCCCGCTTTGAAGAGGGAGACGGGTCCGCCCCCAAGGACCAGACCATGATCCGGGCCATCGACCGCACCGGCGTGGCGATCTTTATCGCCGCCGTCACCACCGCCATCGGCTTTTCCGCCAACATGGTCTCGGACATCAGCGCCATCAAGACCTTTGGGCTTATCACCGCCTTTGGGATAATGTCCGCGCTCATCGTGACCCTCACCTTTATCCCTGCCGCCATAAAACTTATCTCCTCTCCGATCACGGAACCAGTCGCCAAGGGAAAAGGAACAGAAGGCTTGGACCAGGAAATAAGCCGGGTCCTCATCGGGCTGAGCCACATCATCACCAAAAAGCGCTCTTGGAGCCTGATCCTCGGCCTGGGCCTGGTGGTGGTGGCCGCTTTTGGCTATCCCAGGCTATCGACCGAGACCGATCCTGTGCGTTATTTCAGCAAAAAGAGCGAAGTGGTCAGGACCGCGGAGCTGGTCAAGGAGAAGTTCGAGGGCGCCATCACCATGGATATCCTAGTCCGGGGAGACCTCAAGGATCCCTCCCTGCTCAAAAAGATAGACCTTTTCCAGCAGCGGCTTGAAAAGATCAAGGTCCTGGGTAAACCCTATTCCATCATCAACGCCCTCAAAGAGACCAACCGCCTGATGAACAATGACAACCCCCGCTTTGAACGCATCCCGGACAGCCGGGAAGGCATCGCCCAGTACCTGCTCTTCCTCTCCCTTTCCGGCGGTGAATTCACCCAGAGCCTGATCACCGCGGACCAGGAAGAGATGCTCATCTCCTCCCGGGTGCGGACCACGCGCTCGACCCCCGTCGACCGCATGGTAAGGCAGGTAAATAAAGAGGTCGAGGATATTTTCCATGAAGATGACAGCCTGGAAATAAAACTCTCGGGCATGGCAGTAGTGATGAAGGACATGCGCGAGATGCTCATTGCCAACCAGATCCAGAGCCTGGCGCTGGCACTGGCCTTTGTTTTCCTGATGATCCTGCTGATCTACCGCTCCTACCAGGGCGCACTGGTGTGCATGACGCCCATCTTCCTTACCCTCATCCTGAACTTCGGCATCATGGGGTGGTTCGGCATTGCCCTGGACATGGCCACGGTCATGGTCGCCAGCATCGCGGTGGGGCTGGGCATCGATTACTCGGTGCACCTCTTCAACCGCTATCAAGAGGAGCGGCTGAACGGCAGGGCCCGGGAACAAAGCGTGGATATCTCCCTGCGGGCGGTTGGAAAACCGATCATCTACAACGCGGCCTCGGTCGCCATCGGCTTTCTCGTTCTGCTCCTTTCGCGCTTTGAGATCCTCAAGAACTTCGGCATCCTGGTGGCGCTGACCATGCTCTTTTCTTCCTTCGGCGCCCTGGCCATTTTACCCGAGCTCATCATTCTTAAGCTTAAGGTCGTGGAATTGAAGCGGAACATAGACACCTGGAAGCAAAGGAGGTACTAGCAATGACCAGAAAAGTTGTTCTCGCCCTGATGGCGCTGCTCCTTGCCGCCTCCCTGGCCGCGGCCGGCGACCAGGAGAAAACGACCGCAAAGACCACCCGAGAACTTACCGCCCAGGAGATCCTGGACCGGTCCGACCTCATGAACAGCACCAAGGACCAGTCCTCCACCTTAAAGATGGTCCTGGTGGACAAGGACGAAAAGGAAAGCGTGCGCGAAGTAAAGCTCTGGACCAAAGCTGACAATAGACGCCTGATCAAATTCCTCTCTCCCGCTGACATCAAGGGCGTTGGCTTCCTGGTGCTGGACCCGGACACGGAAGACGAGCTGATGTACCTTTACCTTCCCGCCTTCAAGAAGGTCCGGCGCATCGCCGGCTCCGCCAAGGGCGGCAGCTTTATGGGGTCGGACTTCAGCTACGATGATATCGGCTCCACGCGATATTCCGGGGATTTTGAATCCAAACGCCTTAAGGACGAAGGTAACCGCTACGTCCTGGAGCTCAATAAGCGCGAGCAGAGCGATTCGGATTATGATAGACTTATTTTATGGGTGTCATGGGAGGTCTTTGTCCCCACCCGGGTCGAGTTCTACAAGATCAAGCTGGTCAAGAAAAAAGAGGTCCATGAGCTTATAAAGGTGATGAACGTGGAGCGCATCCAGAAAATAAAGGGCTACTGGCTGCCGACCCGGATCGTGATGGAGGACGTCAAGAAGAAACACCGGACCATCCTGGAAATGGACAAGATAAAGGTGGACACGGGCCTGCCCGACAGCCTCTTTACGCAGCGCTACCTGCAAAGATAGAAAGGAGCAAATGACATGCAAAGAATAATAGTGCTCTTCTTCATTATGTTCGTCCTGGGCTGCATCTCCCAGGCGGACACGTCCCTTAACGGCGAGTTAAAGCTGGACGAGCGTGTTTACTCGGCTGATCCCGGAAGCATAAACTATAACCGCGCCACCTTGCTGTTGAAAACCCGGTCGGACATCTCGGGCCAGGTATCCGGCTACGGGGAGCTCAAGGTCCGCACCCAGGACCGGCCCGCGGTATCCTCCCCCTCGGACCTGACCAGCAAAAGCACGGTAACGCCGATATCGATCGAGCTCAAGGAAGCCTATGTCGATGTTTACGCCTTCCCTCTGGCCAACACGGACCTGCGCGCCGGCAAACAGCGCATCGCCTGGGGCACGGCGGACCGGCTCAACCAGACCGACAACCTCAACCCCTACGACTTTTCTGACCTGCTGGAATTCGGCGAAAAGATCCCCACCAACGCGGTAAAGATCACCAGCTACCTTGCGGACAACACCCTTACCCTGGCTTTTCTGCCGGTGTTCACTCCCGCTGAAATGCCCGACAATTTCAACGATTCCCTGACCGCCTATGTCGTTTCCGCCCTTCCGCCGGGTTTTACCCTTGCCTCCTCGGAAAGCCGGGTGGGCCTGCCCGCCAGCAAGATGGAGAACTCGATGTACGCGGCCAGACTATCCCGCAACATCGCAGGACTTGACCTGTCGGTCTCATACTTCAGCGGACGGGACAGCATCCCCAATCTGGAGAACCTGACCCTCACTGCCGTGAGCACTACCCAGGTGAACTCGGTCCTGACCCTGGATTACTCCAAGGTGCAGGTGGTGGGCTTTGACCTGGCCGGGACCGTGGGCGAGGTGGGATACTGGGCGGAGATCGCCGCTTTCCAGCCGGATAACGTCACCCAGACCGTGGTTTCCCCCCTGGGGACGGCCACCACCGAGACCGCCAGCTACACCAAGTACACGGTGGGCTTTGATTATACCCTTCCTGCAGACATATACCTGAACGCCCAGTTCATGCACGGGTTCTTTGACGAGCGCGGCAGCGACCTCTCTGATTACGTGCTCACGCGGCTGGAAAAGAAGCTCTTCGACGACAAGGTCAAGCTGGCGTTCACCTGGCTGGGGGAATACGGCAGCGGCCTGGCGGGCAATCTCTTCGGCCCGGCGGTCGTGTTCTATCCGGCGGACTCAACCGAGGTCCAGATCGGCAGCTTCTCCATTGACGGGGAAACAGGCTCAAAGCTTTTCAGCATGAAGGACCTGGACCAGGTCTACTTCAGGGCAAAATACAGCTTTTAGCCGGGAAGAAAGAACAGATGACGAACGTATTGTTGTGGATGGGGATCTACTCGCTGATCCTGGCGCTGAGCCAGGTCATGCTGAAGGCCGGAGCCACCCAGATCGGCGGGTTCAGCTTGAAGGGCGCCGGCGATATCATCCCCTTTCTATTTTCCCTTATCAGGAATCCCCTGGTCCTGCTGGGAACAACGATGATGGCCTCCTCTTATTTTCTCTGGGTATATATCCTTTCCTGGGTAAAACTGTCGATCGCCCTCCCCCTCACCGCCCTGGCCTACGTGCTGGCGGCGTTCCTTTCCTATTTCCTGCTGGGGGAGAAACTGCTCCTCATAAATTACACGGGGATCGCCCTGATCGCGGGGGGGATATTCTTCCTGCTCTATAAATAAGGGGCTAAGCCACGCCGCCCCGGGCCAGCTGCTGCTTGAGGCGCTCGATCTCTTTTTCCATCTCGACGAGCTTCAATTCCCTGCCCACTGCCAGATCATTGAACTCCTTTAAGTCCTTCATCCTGTCCCTGAGCTCATCCTCGATCTTTTTGAACTTGGTCATGTCCCGGGTGATCCCCAGCACCGCCTTGACCCTGCCGTTCATGTCACGCAGGGGGACCATGCAGGCCTCCAGCCAAGCGTCCTTTTCCCCCATTGGGAACGCGGTCTCAAAAGTAAACGGCTCCCCCGAATCAAAGACCCGCTTGACCTCCCACATCGCCCGCTCGGCCACGTTGCGCGGCAAAAGCTCCTCGACCTTTTTGCCGATGAGCCGGGCCGGGGTCTGGTTGACCTGGCCCGCCGCGTAGCTGTTGATGTACTGCAGCCTTCCTTCCGCATCCACGATCGATATGTAATCCTGGGCGGATTCGGCCAGCGAACGGTAAAGCTCCTCGCTCTCGCGCAGGGCCTCCCCGGCCTTTTTGCGCCCGGTGATATCGGTGCTGATGAGGATAACGGATTCGACCCTGCCTTGGCGCTCCACCGGGATCACCCGCGTCTCATACCAGGCGGACTTGGGCCCCTCCGGCCCGGTGCCCAGGATCTCATAGGAATCCGGCCGGCCGGACCCAAAAACACGGTCGATCGCTCCCCGCATGACCTCGCAGTGCTCGGGAAGGACAAAGTCAAAGATGCTGCTACCGACGGCTTCCTCCATGCTGATCCCTTTCACGGTATGATTGATCGCCAGCAGCGTTCCCTCCCGCGAAACGGTCATGATGATGTCCGGGATGTTCCCGACCAGCGTGCGCCATTTATGCTCCGATTCCTTGAGGTCCTCTTCCATGCGCTTGCGCAGGGAAATATCCCGGGTGGTAGCAATGAAGGCTTTGGGAAGGCCGGCATTGTCCTTGATGAGGGAAGCGTTCAGCTCGCCGGCGAAGCGGCTGCCATCCTTTCTCAGCAGGCTATATTCCAGGCCCCTTACCGTTCCCTCTTCCAGGGTCTTTTTAAGATTGGCGGCGGCTTTTTCGTGGTCTTCGGGCGCAATGAGCTCAAAGGCGCTTTTGCCGAGCAGGTCCCTTTCATTAGCATAACCGTGGATCTGAAGGGTGCGCTCCGAAACGTCGGTGATGCGGCCTTCCAGGTCCGTGACCGTGACCGCATCAGGAGAGGTCTTGATCAGGGTCTTGTACCTTTCGGCGGAATCGCGGAGTTCTATATATGCCTCGTCGGGTATTTCTATCATATTTGACCGTTCCTAGAGGAGTATATCGGGATTATACTACATTTTGCCTGAAAATTGAAGGGGATCGGGGAGATCGGTCCTTCTGCCTAATGCCTCAGTGCCTTGTGCCTCCGGCCTGGTTCATTATGAGACCGTTGACATCCGCGATATTTTTGCTACAATTCAAATGAATTATGAACGAATTCGCAACTATGGACGCGGTTTCAATATTGGAAACCGAAGTTCTCGCGGGTGTCCCTCTCTGGCTTATCGGCCTGACCGTTTCCGTATCCCTTGTGATCATACTTTTAATCGTGATGATCGCCTGGGTACTCCACGCAGAAAATGAGGTCAAAAGGAAAGTACATCATAAGCCGTCTTCTCACGAGATCGCGATAGAGCTTCAAAAAGAGCTCCTGAGGAGCATGGAATCCACCAGCAAGCAGAACTGGCTCATGATCTGGCTGACAATAATATTCATTACGGTATCGGTCCTCGGCGGTGCGGTCGTTACGAACTTCCTTCAGAACATCGGGGACTTCAGCGCGACGTGGATCGCTCAGTTCATCGAATATATAAACTCCATTTTCACGCAATAAAATGAACTAGCCCCAAGGGGAATCGAACCCCTGCCTTGGCCTTGAGAGGGCCACGTCCTAGCCGCTAGACGATGGGGCCTTGTCGCTGGCCTGTCCTCCGAAGTCCGCCTTCAGCGGACGAAGGAGGACGATGGGGCCATGTCAGCGTGAACTAGATTATAGCACAATTTTTTGCTATAATAAAAAGTAATGTGGACAAAAGAAAGCCTTAAAGAGCTGATCGGGGACAAACTCAAGGATAACCTTTTTGTCGTAGCCTCCAACCGCGAGCCTTACATCCACAAGTACAGCCGGGATAAGATCGTGCATTTCAAGCCGGCCTCCGGCGTGGTCACCGCCCTGGACCCGGTGCTCCAGACCTGCGACGGCATCTGGGTGGCCCACGGCAGCGGCGACGCGGACAAGAAGGTGGTCGACGAAAAGAGCCGGGTCAGGGTCCCGCCGGAGGACCCCAAATACACCCTCAAGCGCGTGTGGATGAACAAGGCCGAAGAGACCGGCTATTACTACGGCTTCGCCAACGAGGCGCTCTGGCCCCTTTGCCACATCGTTTACACCAAGCCCAAGTTCAGTGAATCGGACTGGAACTATTACCGTCTCATCAACGAACGCTTCGCGCGGGCCATCCTGGAAGAGATCAACGGTAAGGAAGCCTTCATCTTCCTGCAGGATTACCACTTCACCCTGGTGCCCAAGATGATCAAGGACATGAACCCCAACGTCAAGGTAGCGCTTTTCTGGCACATCCCCTGGCCCAACCCCGAGGTCTTCAGGATCTGCCCCTGGAGGAAGGAGATCCTGGAAGGCATGCTGGGCGCGGACCTCCTTGGTTTCCATATCCACTACCATGTTGATAATTTCCTGGAGACAGCCAACATGAACCTTGAGGCCAAGGTCGACAAAGTGGCGGCCAAGATCGTCTACGGCGGAAGGGAAACCCTGGTCCGGCCCTACCCCATCAGCATCGACTATGAACGGATCTCCAGGGAGGCGGCGGCCAAGGGCGTGCAAAAGGACATGGAAAAGGTCAAGCAGGAGCTGGGCATCACCGGCGAGTTCATCGGCATCGGGACTGACCGCATCGACTACACCAAGGGCCTGCTGGAGAAGTTCAAAGCCATTGATATCCTGCTGGAGAAGTACCCGGAGTTCCAGGGCAAGTTCGTCTACATCCAGATCGGGTCCTTAAGCCGCATCCACCTTGACACCTACAAGGTCCTCAATGACCAGATCAACAGCCTGGTGGAGCGCATCAACTGGAAATACTCCTCGGATTCCTGGTCGCCCATCATCTTTATCCGCAAATATTTCACTCCCCGGGAGCTGCTCGCCATCTACCGCATGGCCAACATCTGCCTGGTCTCTTCCCTGCACGACGGCATGAACCTGGTGGCCAAGGAGTTCGTGGCCGCCTGCCCGGAGAACCGCGGCATGCTGGTCCTCTCCCAGTTCACCGGCGCCGCCCGCGAGCTCTCCGACGCCGTGACCTTTAACCCCTTTAAGCCCGAGGAATGCGCGGAAGCCATCAAGGCCGCCCTGACCATGCCTGAAAAAGAGCGCAAAAGCCGCATGAAAAGGATGAAGGCGCTGGTGCGCGATAACAATATCTACCGCTGGTCGGCCAAGATCATCCAGGCCCTGCTCAGGCTGTCCTGATGGCCTACTTCCTCTTCCTGGATTACGACGGCACCCTCACCCCCATAGTGAAAAGGCCGGGGATGGCGCAACTATCCCGGGCCCGCAGGGAACTTTTAAAGAAGCTGGCAGCATCCCCCCATTTCACGGTCGCTGTCGTCAGCGGCCGGATGCTCTCCGACGTCGCCAAAAAGGTCGGGATAAAGAGCGCTTATTACGTTGGCAACCACGGCTTTGAGATCTCCGGCCCCAAATTGAAGTTCCTCCATCCCAAAGCCCGGGCCGCCAAACCCATCCTTCGCCGTATAAAAAAGGAACTGCTCCGCCGGCTGAAGGGCGTAAAAGGCATCATCGTCGAGGACAAGGTCCTTACCCTGAGCCTGCATTACCGTCTGGTCAGGCAACGCGATCTTGCCAAAGTAAAGACGACGTTCCACACCCTCACCCGACCCCACCTCAAGAAAAAAAAGATCAGGATGACCAGCGGCAAAAAGGTCTTTGAAATAAGGCCCAATGCCAGGTGGGACAAGGGCCGCGCCGTGCTCTGGCTGCTGAAAAAGAGGGTAAAAGGCAGAAAGGTCACCCCCGTCTATATCGGCGATGACACAACAGATGAGGACGCTTTCCGCGCCCTGGGAAAGCGCGGCATCACCATCCACGTGGGCAGGGGCAAGAAGACCCTGGCCCGGCGCCGGCTGAATGACGTGAAAGGCGTCTACCGCTTCCTGAGCCGGCTGGCGCTGGAATTCTGAGGCGGATGTGATAGAATAAATTAATGCTGAAGAAAAAAGCCAAGGAGCCGTTCCGCTTCCACACCGTATCCTCCCTGGTGGAGATCACCGGAAAAAAAGCGCATCATTTGAAGGAATTCGTCAAACTCCTCAAGGTCATCGACAAGGCCTCCGTTTTCTACCATACCCACCGCTCCTTTCGCGAATACTCCTTTGCCCCCGGCGAATATTCCAACGACTTCGCGCGCTGGGTGGCGGAGGACCTGGAAGAGGCCCGGCTGGCCGAAAGGCTGGCATCCATCGACGTTTCCGAATTCACGGACCTGGACCTGCTGCGCGAGCGCATTATTGAGATCGTGGAGGAACACCTGATCGCAGCGGTGGAGATCCGCAAGGCCGCCCCCGGCCGGGAATTCTACTTTTTGCGCGGTATCGACCTCGTGGCCCCCACCCCCTATGAAGTGAACACCCTCAAGGAGTTCACGAACGCCCTCAACAAGGTGGGCATGCGCTCGCTCTACTACCACTTCTTTGACGCGCGCCTGCGCCTGGGCCGCAAGACCAATGATTTCTCCAACTGGATCCGGGACGCCCTGGGGGAGCCCGAGATCGCGCGCAAGATCAACGCCCTTGACCCCTATTTCATGACCATGGACCAGCTCAAGCAGCGGATCATTGAGATCTGCCTGGGCAAGGAAAAGGCGCAGTTCAACTTCTGGAACCTGCTTGAGATGACCAAGAGCTACAGGAAAAAATGATGGCGAACATGAAGTTAAGGGATTACGCCAGGGTAACGCGGCCGCAGAACTTTGAGGAGATCCTGCTCCTGGCGGACCGGCTGCGGGGCAGGACGGTCAAGATGGTCAATTCCACCTCGGTGGGCGGCGGCGTGGCCGAGATGCTCCACCGCGTGGTGCCCCTTTTCAACGAGCTGGGGCTCAAGATGAAATGGGAGGTCATTAAGGGCAGCGGGGACTTCTTCAACGCCACCAAGGCCTTCCACAACGCCCTGCACGGCAAGGAAGAGGACATCCGGCCCGAGATGTTCAAGGTCCACGAGGCGGTCAATGACGAGAACCTCAAGAGCATGTCCTTTGACGAGGATATCATCGTTATCCACGATCCCCAGCCGGTGGGGCTGGTCAAGGCCAAGGAAAGATCCCGCAGCAAATGGGTCTGGCGCTGCCACATCGACACCTCCAACCCCCACCCCGAGGTCTGGAACTACCTGTCCCGGTTCATTTCCAAGTATGACGGCTCGATCTTTTCCGCTCCCAGCTTTGCCAAGGAGCTGCCGATCCCGCAGTACATGATCTATCCGGCCATTGACCCGCACGCGGAAAAGAACCGCATGCTCACCCAGAAAGAGATCGAGTCCGTGCTGCGCCGCTTCGAGATCCCGACCGACAAGCCCATCATCACCCAGGTCTCCCGCTTTGACTACCTCAAGGACCCATTAGGCGTGTTCGAGGTATACCGGCTGGTAAAGAAGCATACCGACTGCCGCTTTATCTACGCGGGCGGCACTGCCAGCGACGATCCCGAAGGCACCAAGGTGTTGAGCGAGCTGCAGGAGCGCTCCGCCAAGGAGAAGGACTTCCACATCCTGCTTTTGCCTCCCTTTTCCGATTTTGAGGTCAACGCCCTTCAGCGCGCCTCCACCATTGTGCTCCAGAAATCTCTCAAGGAAGGCTTCGGCCTGACCGTGACAGAGGCGCTCTGGAAGAAAAAGGCGGTGGTCGCCAGCGCGGTGGGAGGCATTCCCCTGCAGGTCATCCACAATTTCACCGGTGTCCTGGTCAATTCCATCGAGGGGGCGGCCTATCAGATAAGGTACCTGCTCAACAACCCGCAGGTGGGAAAAAGGATGGGAGAATACGGCCACGAGCACGTGCGGGAGAAGTTCCTCTTGACGCGCAACATGCGCAATTATCTGCT
>Ga0209536_100002748_pt1 | contig 28640 bp, 24 predicted proteins | sample DeeMarSeWOR28_12_FD_187461 | JGI IMG/M metagenome (GOLD analysis project Ga0209536, IMG submission 187461) | Marine sediment microbial communities from White Oak River estuary, North Carolina - WOR-2-8_12 (SPAdes) (version 2) | ecosystem: Environmental > Aquatic > Marine > Intertidal zone >... | reverse complement strand
CGTAGAAGCGCCAGCCATCGACCCACTTCGGAGCGCGCAACGCGAGCTCGAGCCGTTTCGTGCCGGTGGTGGTGATATTCCCGTCGAGCGAGACGGTCGCCCGGTACGGCTGCGGCGCGTCCCAGTCATCGAAGCCGAGCTGGTTCATCTGCGTGAAGAGCAGGCCGAAGCCCATCTCGTCAGCGCCGGCCCAGTAGATCTTCGGGAGCGCGACGGCCACCCAGCTCTCCCCGAACGTGGGCAGGTCGGGGAGGAGCTTGATTTGTGCGACGCCCGGCGGAGCCAGGATCGCCAGCAGGGCGACGGCGAGGCCGAATCGCTTCACGGATTCCGTTCGAACAGATAGGCGCAATCGTGCAGCTTCGCCTCCGTTCCGTCGAAGGCGGCGTACCGGGAGCCGGCGAAGAAGGACGCCGCGCCGAAGGCTCCGTTCTTGTTGACCGCGTAGAAGTTCAGGCCGAACGTGGGTCGGCCACGCTCGTCGAGAAGTCGCTGCTCCGAGGTCGCGATCACGCGGCGCAGCGTTTCGAGGCACGCGTCGGTGGGACTCATGCCGCGCCGCATGAACTCGACCGTCAGGAACCCGCCGCACGCCTGGATGCAGGACTCTCCGCGACCCGTCGAGCCGGCCGCGCCGATCGCGTTGTCCGTGTACTGTCCGGCCCCGATGATCGGCGAGTCGCCCACGCGTCCGGGGATCTTCCAGGCGAGTCCGCTCGTGGTGGTGACGGAGGACACGTCGCCGTTCGCGTTCACGACGTTCATGTTGATGGTGCCGTGCGCGTCGCGCGAGAGCCTCTCGTCGTCCGGCACCTCGAGCCAGTTGTCGCTGGGGCCGCGCCGAGCCCGCCACCGCAGCCATGCCTCCCGGGACCGCTCGGTCAGGAGATCCTCTTCCGTGAAGCCGTACGACAGCGCGAAGCGCTTGGCGCCCTCGCCCACGAGCAGCACGTGCTCGGTGTACATGAGCACGTACTTGGCGACGACGCTGGGTGTCTTGATCCCCTCCAGGCATCCCACCGCTCCCGCGCGGTTCGTGGGCCCGTGCATGCACGAGGCATCGAGCTGCACGACGCCGTCCTCGTTGGGGAGCCCACCGTAGCCGACGGAGGTGTCGTTCGGGTCCAACTCCTGGATCTTCACGCCTTCGATCGCGGCGTCCAGCGTGTCCATCCCCTGGGTTAGGAGCTCGCCGGCACGCTGCACCCCGCGCAAGCCGTTCGCCGATGCGACCGCGACCATCTTGCCCTGCGGGCGGATGTGGACGGCCGGCGCGCCGCCGACGGAGGTGAGGCCCGGGCCGAGGGTGATCCCCGCGGCGACCCCCGAGGCAGCGCCGATGAAGTCACGGCGAGATAGCGAGTCTGACACCTGTACACCTCCGGCCAAGGACGAATCCGCGACTCGAGCACCGCGAAATAACCGCCCGCTGCGACCCGCTGTCAACTTGCCTGCACCCAGGGAGCCGCGTACGTTCCCGGCGCGGGTCGCCTCCCGCGAGGTGGAGGTAGGTGGACCCGGCATCCGCGATCCCAAGGTGGTGGCGTCCAGTGGTTTCCGTGGTTCTGCCGATCCACAACGAGCAGGCGAATCTCGCACCGCTGATCGATGAGATCTCGGTGTCGCTGCGCGGGATTCGGTATGAGATCGTGGCGGTGGACGACGGCTCGACGGACGGCTCCGCCGGGGAGCTCGACCGTCTGCGGGCTCGGCACGGCCCCCTGCGTGTCGTCCGGCTCGTGCGACGCGCGGGTCAGAGCGCCGCCATCGCCGTGGGGATCGACGCGACGCGTGGGGAGACTGTGGTCACGCTCGACGCCGACGGTCAGAACGATCCCGCGGACATCCCGGCACTGCTCGGCATGCTGGAGTCCGATCCGACGCTCACGGCCGTGGTGGGTTACCGCGTCCGGCGTGCCGACTCGGGCTGGCGGCGGGTGCAGAGCCGTATTGCGAACACCGTGCGCAATTGGATCACCAGGGATGGTATGCGCGACACGGCCTGCTCGCTCAAGGCGATGCGGCGCGCCGCGGTTCTGCGTGTCCCGCGCTTCGACGGGATGCACCGGTTCCTCCCGGCGCTGCTCAAGGCGCAGGGGGGGCGACTGGTGGAAGTGCCCGTGCGCCATCGACCGCGGCGGAGCGGCCGGAGCAAGTACGGAATGTGGGACCGGGCGTTCCGCGGCCTGGTGGACGCCTTCGGCGTGCGCTGGTTCGGCCGGCGGGCGCTGCGCTACGCAATCAGGGAGGAGACACGCTGACGATGGCGCGCCGCAAACGTCTCGATCCGGGCATCTTCCACCTGCCGGTGGAGAAGATGCAGGCGGGCTACTACACGGACAAGTACTTCGTGCGGACGCGGGAGGTCCTGCTGGCCGACGGCCACCATGCCCACGTGCTGATGCAGGTCTTCACGAAGAGCCACGCGTTTCTCGGGGGCATCGACGAGGCCATCGCCATCCTGAAGCTGTGCTCGCATTCGTGGGAGGACCTCACGGTACACGCCCTGTACGACGGGGACGAAGTCAGCCCGTGGGAAACGGTGCTCACGATCGAGGGCCCGTACGCGGCGTTCGCGCACCTGGAGACGCTCTATGTCGGGGTCTTGGCGCGCCGTACCCGGGTCGGGACGAACACACGGCTGGTGGTGGAGGCGGCGAGGCCGAAGGATGTCATGTTCTTCCCGGCCCGGCACGACCACTGGCTGGTGCAGACCGGCGACGGCTACGCGGCCCACATCGCCGGGGCCATCGGGGTGTCCACCGACGCCCAGGCATCGTGGTGGGGAAGTGAAGGGATCGGGACGGTGCCGCACGCGATGATCGCCGCGTACGGGGGGGACACGGTCCTCGCGGCACGGAAGTTCGCGGAGTACATGCCGAAGGACGTGAAACTTATCTGTTTGGTGGACTTCGAGAACGACAGCGTACGGACCTCGCTCGAGGTCGCCCGCGCCCTCGGCCCCACTCTCTACGGCGTGCGGCTCGACACCGCCGGGAGTATGGTCGACCGGTCGGTGTGGCCGCAGATGGGGGACTTCGATCCCCGCGGGGTGAACCCGCGGCTCGTCCGGAACGTCCGCGAAGCGCTCGACGCGGAGGGCTTCTCCGACGTCAGGATCGTCGTATCCGGCGGGTTCACGGTCGAGAAGATCCGTGCCTTCGAGGACGCGGAAGTGCCGGTGGACGTCTACGGTGTCGGGTCGTCGCTCTTCCGTGACCAGGGGCGCTATGACTTCACGGCCGACGTCGTCATGATGAACGGCAAGCCGTGCGGCAAGGTGGGACGCCGGCACCGCCCGAACGAGCGCCTCGAGCCGGTGAAGTAGATGGCGGGTCGCGACGCGCGGTTCCACGAGTCCCCGTCCCCCGAGCACGTCCGATGATGTCCGACGCCCTGCACCGTTTGACGGCCGCTCTCCGGGAGCGATACGCGATCGAGCGCGAGATCGGACGCGGCGGGATGGCCACCGTCTACCTCGCCCGCGACCTGAAACACGACCGGCAGGTGGCCATCAAGGTTCTGCGTCCCGATCTCGGTGTGATGCTGGGGGCCGATCGGTTCCTGCAGGAGATCCGCCTCACCGCCAACCTGCAGCACCCGCACATCGTCGCGCTGTACGACTCCGGCGAGGCCGACGGGTTCCTGTACTACGTGATGCCGTTCGTGGAGGGGGAGAGCCTGCGTGAGCGGCTCAACCGGGAGGGGAAGCTCCCGGTGCGGGAGGCGGCTCGGATCGCCGCGGATGCCGCCGCGGCGCTCGATTATGCTCATCGCCGGGACATCGTGCACCGCGACATCAAGCCGGAGAACATCCTGCTGCACGAAGGAGCGGTGCTGGTCGCGGATTTCGGGATCGCACGGGCGACCGCCGCCGCCGGCGGCAGCCGCCTCACCGCCGTCGGCCTCGCCGTCGGCACGCCGGCGTACATGAGTCCCGAACAGGCGGCCGGCACCGCCGATGCCGATGCGCGGAGCGATCTCTATAGCCTCGGCTGTGTGCTGTACGAGATGCTGACCGGGAAACCGCCCTTCGACGCGCCCACTCCACAGCAGGTGCTGTCGCAGCAGGTGGTGGCCGAGCCGCCTCCGCTGACGGCATCGGGCATTCACGTCTCGGGCGCCGTCACGGGCGTGGTGCAGCGCGCCCTCGCCAAGGAGCCCGGCGCACGCTACCAGACGGCACGGGAGTTTTCCGAGGCCATCGACCAGGCGGCCGTGACCGGAACCGCGCCGGTCGTCGGCTCGGGCGCGTGGTTCGTCGAGCAGTTCCTGCGGCCGAAGGTGCTCGGGGTGCTCGGTGGCTATCTCGTGCTCTCGGTGGCGGCGGTCGCCGCGACCAAGTGGCTGGCGGGGAGACTCCTGCTCTCCTCGCAGCTACCGTGGCTCGTGGGGGTGGCGTTGCTCGCGCTGCTCCCGGCCGCGGGGATCGTGGCGTGGCACTTCGTCGGCGGTCGCCGCGAATCGTGGGGCCGTGTGGCGGGAGTGGGGATCCCCGCGAACCTGCTGGCGGCTGGGGCACTCCTGTTTTTGCTCTTCGGGAGCGCCGATCTCGGCTCTGCCACGACCACGGTGTCGGTGCGCAATGAGATGGGGGACCTCATCAACCGGGCCATCCCCAAGTCCGAGTATCGTCGGCGCGTGGCTCTGTTTCCGGTGGACAATCAGTCCGGGGACTCGGCACTCGACTGGGTACAGTATGCGGTGCCGATCGCGGTGTCCGTGGATCTCGGGCAGGATCCCTTCGTGCGGGTGCTGTCGCCGGCCGAGTTCCGCGACCAGTTGGAAGAGGCGGGGAAGCCCGATGGCCTCGACCTGCCCCTGGCGCTCAAGCGACGCCTCGCCTCCAAGGTGTTCATGCAGTACTTCACGGCCGGCCAGATCACCCGTGACGCCGGACAGCTCGTCCTCACGATCGGTCTGTACGACACGGAGCGGGCCAGCCTGATCGAGCAGCGCACCTACCAAGGGGACGATGTGCTTGGCATGGTGGACGCCATCTCGGTCCAGCTGCGCCACGATCTCGGCATTCCGTCCGGCGCGCTGGAGTCCACACCGGACCTCCCGGCCACCGAGTTGCTCACGGAATCTCGCCCCGCCTTTCGCGCCTATGTCGACGGGATGACCGCGGCGGCGCTCGACCGGCGTTTCGAAGACGCGGCGGCCGCACTGGCGGTTGCCGTTGGGGCGGATGAGTCCTTCGCCTTGGCCAATCTGGCGCGCTACGGCACGCTCACCCAACTCGGGCGGTCGGCCGAGGCCGAGCACGCGCTCGGTCAGGTCATGGAACACAGCTACCGGCTGAATGAACGGACCCAGCTGCAGGCGAAGTTGGTCTACTACTTCCTCGTGCAGCAGGATGCCGAGAAGGCCATGGCCGTCGCCACGATGTGGACGGAACTCTACCCGGAGGACCCGGACGGGCACGTGCAGCGGGCCGGCCTACTCGAGCTGCGCAACGATCTGGTCGGTGCGATCGACGAAATGCAGCAGGTGATCGCGCTGGACTCGAACCAGTACAACCTGCTGCGAACGGTGGGCTCGCTCTATGCGGCGCGGGGAGTCTTCGACACGGCCGTGACATACCTCGAGGCATACCTCGAGCGGGAGCCGGAGAATCCCGAGGGCTATCTGGACCTTGCCGGTGTCGCGCTGACCCAGGCGGCGTTTGACCGGGCGGCCGAGCTGTACGATCGGGCGCTGCTGCTGGATGCGCAGAACGCGCTTGCCTTGAAGGGGTTGGGCGATGCGGCCACCGGGACAGGGGACTTCGCAGGCGCGGCGCGACGCTACGAGGAGGCCCTCGCCGCAGCGCGCACCGCGGGGCAGCGGTCGGAGGTTCTCTCCTCCATGACCGACCTGGCCGTGCTGCGGGGTCGGATCGGTGAGGCACTCAGCTCCCTGCGCCGGTACTGGGCGGCACAGGACGAAGTGGGTGGGCCGATGCAGGGGGACCAGATGCGACTGCAAAGCATGCGCGTGCTTGCCTCGGGCGGCATGGCCGAGGCGGCACTCGACTCCATTCGCGCCATTGCAGACCGCCTCGGCGAGGCGTTCGGCAGTTTGGCGGCAATGGGGTCTCTCCCGGTCGCGCTTGAAGTCGACTCGGTTCCCTTGATTGCAGAGGCGATCGAGGACACGGAAGTGTTGATCACCCGCTTCGGGCTCGAGGCCCTGCGCCCCCTCGTGCTCAGGGCCCGCGCCCGGGTGCTGGAGCTCGGCGGCCAGTGTCGCGAGGCGTTGCCCTTGTACGAAGAGGCCGTCACGCTGGTGTCGACGGCGCGGGGCCTTGAGATCGACATCAGCCGGTGCCTGGGTGTCATGGGCCGGTTCGACGAAGCCGAGAAGCGCCTGCGTGCGCTCACACAGAAGTGGCCCGCGCTCCCGCAGGCCGACTACGAGTTGGCGGTGGTGCTCGCGGCGCGGGGGGACACTACGGGCGCCCGCGCCGAGCTCGATCGGGCGCTCGAGATCTGGAAGGACGCCGATGCGGGCTTTCGGCCGGCGCGGAAAGCGCGCGATTTCGCGCGCACGTTGGGCGGGAGCGACGGCTCGTGACGGCTCTTCCGATCCCGCGGCATTTCGACCCCGCGCGCGTCAGCGAGGTCTGGCGCGTCGACTACGGCCCCCGCGCGTCGGAAGCGTCCGCCTGGGCGCGCGAACATGGCATTCCCCCGTCGGCGGCCGACGCGCGGCGCGTGCGTCTGTTGCTCGTGGACTGCCAGAACACGTTCTGCATCCCGGGATTCGAGCTGTTCGTGGGCGGGCGCTCCGGCACCGGCGCGGTGGACGACAACACACGGCTGTGCGAGTTCATCTACCGCAACCTCGGCAGCCTGACGGAGATCGTGGCGACGCTCGACACGCACACGGTGATCCAGATCTTCCATCCGATCTTCTGGGTCGACGAACGGGGCGAGCATCCCGCGGGGGCGGCGACCGTCATCACGGCGGACGCGGTCGAGCGCGGTGCGTGGCGGGTGAATCCCGCAATCGTCGACTCGGTGCCGGGGGGCGACTACGACGCGCTGCAGGCGTACGCCCTTCACTATGTTCGCCGGCTCGCGGCCGGGCGCTATCCCCTGATGGTGTGGCCGTATCACGCGATGCTGGGAGGCATCGGCCACGCGCTCGTGTCGGCCGTGGAGGAGGCGGTCTTCTTCCACAGCGTGGCGCGGGCCGCGCAGCCGCGCTTCGAGGTGAAGGGGAACAACCCCCTCACGGAGAACTACTCGGTGCTGCGTCCGGAGGTCTTGGACGGCCCGGCCGGCCGGCCGATCGCGCACAGGAACGAGGCCCTCGTCGCGGATCTGCTCGCGTGCGACGCGGTCGTCGTGGCGGGGCAGGCCAAGAGCCACTGTGTCGCGTGGACGGTGCGGGACCTGCTTTCCGAGGTTCGGGCTCGGGATGCCACGCAGGCGCGCAGGGTGTACCTCCTCGAGGACTGTACTTCCCCGGTCGTGGTGCCCGGCGTGGTCGACTTCACCGAGCCGGCCGAGGAGGCTTTCCGCGCATTCGCCCAGGCGGGGATGCACCGGGTGCGATCGACCGACCCGCTGGACGAGTGGCCGGGCTGGGCGTTGTGAGCGAACGGTTCCCCCCGGGACACTCTCACCCACCTACTCCACAGCATCGATGAGCGACTCCGCATTCGGACGATTCTTTCTCCCGGGGCCGACGGAAGTGCACCCGGAGGTGCTCGCCGCGATGACGCGGCCGATGATCGCACACCGCAGCAGCGAGATGGTCCGCCTGCTGCAGGCCATGGAGCCGCCGCTCCAGCAGATGTGGCGGACCGGTCGCCGCGTGTACCTCGGCACCTGCTCGGCGACGGGGTTCATGGAGATGGCCGTGCGCTCGGGAGTGCGACAGCGGGCCCTGTGCCTCGTCGGCGGGGCCTTCGGCGAGCGGTTCGCCGGCATCGTCGCCGCCACCGGGCGGGATGTCATCCGCCTCGACGTGCAGCTCGGGCAGACGGTCGAGCCCGATCTGCTGCGCGACGCGCTGAAGCGATCCGACGTGGACGCGGTCACGCTGGTACACTCCGAGACATCGACGGGGGCGCTCGCGCCCCTCGAGCAGCTCGCGGCGGTGGTGCGCGAGTTCGACGACGTCATGCTGCTGGTCGATGCCGTGACGTCGTTCGGCGCGACACCGGTGGAGACGGATGCGTGGCAGCTGGACTTCGTGCTCACGGGATCGCAGAAGGCGCTCGCGCTGCCACCGGGACTCGCGCTCGGCGTGGCGTCCGAACGGATGCTCCGGCGCGCGAGGAAGGTCCCCGAGCGGGGTGCCTATCTGGACGTCCTCGCGTACGAGCAGGCGAGCGCGGACTACCAGCCCACGAACACCCCGGCCCTTTCGCTCCTGTTCGCGCTCGAAACCCAGATCGAGCGCATCCTGCGCGACGGGGGGATCGAAGCCAGGTGGCAGCGCCACGAGTCCATGCGCGCGGTGGTGCAGGATTGGGTGGTGGGCGTGGGTGGCGAGCTCGGCTTCTCGTTCCTCCCACCCGAGGGACGGCGCTCGGCGACGGTCTCCTGCCTGAAGGTGCCGGCCGGCACGCAGGGCCGTGCGCTCGCCCAGGCGCTGAAGGAGCGGGGGTGGGTGATCGGATCGGGATACGGCCAGCTCAAGCAATCGACCATTAGGATCGGGCACATGGGGGACCACACGGTGGAAGGCGTCCGCGCGCTGCTGGCGACGCTCGAGGAGGTGGTGGCTCCATGAGACACGTCGTCGTCGTCGCGGATCACGTCGCGGAGGACGGGTTGGCGCTGTTGCGGGCCGCGCCCGACCTGGAGGTGGTGGTGGTCGCGGGACGCGCAAACCTGCTGGACGAGGCCCTTGCCCACGCGCATGCGCTCCTGGTCCGCTCGGACACCACGGTGACGGCGGAGCGCATCGCGCGCGCGCCGCGACTGCGGGTGATCGGCCGTGCCGGCACCGGCGTGGACAACATCGACGTGGAGGCCGCGACCCGGCATGGCGTGCTGGTGCTCAATGCTCCAGGGGCGAACACGATCAGCGCCGCGGAGCACACCATCGCGCTGCTGCTCGCCGTGCTGCACCGCATTCCGCGTGCGGCAGCGAGCATGGCGGACGGCCGGTGGGAGCGCCCGCAGCTCGCGGGGAGGGAGCTGTACGGAAAGTGCCTCGGGCTGGTTGGCTTCGGTCGGATCGGTGCGCGGGTCGCCGAAATCGCGCGCGCGCTCGGGATGACGGTCGTGGCCCACGATCCCCTGCTCCCAGCGGAGCGGATCGTGGCCGGCGGCGCGCAGCCGCTGTCACTCGCGGAACTGCTGGCCACGGCCGACATCGTCTCGCTGCACCTTCCGCTGACCGATACCACCCGCCACCTGTTCGATCGCGAGCGCCTGGCGGCGATGAAGCCGGGGGCGATCCTGGTCAATGCGGCGCGCGGCGGACTGATCGATCCCGAGGCGCTGCTCGAGGCGGTCGCGTCAGGGCAGATCGCCGGCGCGGCGCTGGACGTCTTCGAGGTCGAGCCGCTCCCGGCGGAGTCCCCGCTCAGGCGGTCGGAGCGGCTGCTCCTGACCCCGCACCTGGCGGCATCGACGCAGGAAGCGCAGGCACGGGCTGCCACGGAGATCTGCGGGTACGTCAGGGACTTCCTGATCGAGGGCACCGTCCGGGGAGCCGTGAACATGCCGGCTCCGGCGTCACGTTGAGCCTCTGTTCCTCCCTCCTCCCTCTTTCGCTTAGATTCACAGTCTATGTCCAAGATGAACCCGCGAGACGACCGCTATGATCCGCAGGCCGTCGAGGTGAAGTGGCAGCGGCGCTGGGACGAACGCCGCACCAACGCCGCCGACCTCACCAAGGCCAAGCGGCCGTACTTCAACCTCATGATGTTCCCCTATCCCTCCGCGGAGGGCCTGCACGTGGGGAACGTCTTCGCCTTCGTGGGCAGTGACGTCCACGGACGGTTCCGCCGACTGCAGGGCCGGGACGTGTTCGAGCCGATCGGGTTCGACGCGTTCGGCATCCATTCGGAGAACTACGCGCTCAAGGTCAACACGCATCCGGCGCAGCTGATCCCGCAGAACATCAACCGCTTCCGCGTCCAACTGAAGCGGATTGGCCTGATGTTCGACTGGGATCACGAGGTGCAGACCACGGACCCGGGATATTACCGGTGGACGCAGTGGATCTTCCTCAAGCTGTTCGAGGCCGGGCTGGCGGTGAAGAAGAAGGCACCGGTCAACTGGTGCCCTGAGTGCAAGACCGTGCTGGCGAACGAGCAGGTGATCAACGGGATGTGCGAGCGGCATCCCGATACGCCGGTGGAACAGCGGTTCCTCGAGCAGTGGTTCTTCCGGATCACCGAGTACGCCGAGCGCTTGCTCGAGAACCTGAAGACGATCGACTGGTCGGAGTCGACCCGCCTGATGCAAACGAACTGGATCGGGCGGTCGGAGGGTGCCGAGCTGGTGTTCCAGACCGAGGGGGGGATCCCGATCCGGGTGTTCACCACTCGGCCGGACACGATCTTCGGCGCGACGTACATGGTGCTCGCGCCGGAACATCCGTTGGTGGAACGTCTGACGGTACCCGAGCAGCGATCGGCCGTTCACGCGTACCGGCAGCAGGCCGCCGCGATGGACATCGTCTCCCGCCGGATCGGGGAGAAGGAGAAGACCGGTGTCTTCACCGGCGCCTACTGCGTCAACCCGGCCACGGGGGAACGGATCCCGGTGTGGATCGCCGACTACGTCCTGATGGAGTACGGCACCGGCGCCATCATGGCGGTGCCGGGACACGACGAGCGGGACTGGCAGTTCGCGACGAGGTTCGCTTTGGAGATCCGGCCGGTGGTGCAGCCGGACGAGGGGGCAGAGCCGGACGTTCCGTCCACGGAAGGCGTGCCACCGCTGTTCACGGGCTGGAACGGCACGATGCTCAACTCGGCCCAGTTCGACGGGATGCCGTGCCGTGATGCGGCGACGGCCATCACCGCCTGGCTCGAGCAGCGGGAGGCAGGGACGCGCAAGGTGCAGTATCGCCTGCACGATTGGTGCATCTCCCGGCAGCGCTACTGGGGACCGCCGATCCCCGTCATCTACTGCGACGCCTGCGGCACGGTACCAGTGCCCGAGCGGGATCTCCCGGTGATTCTGCCGCCGCTCGAGGATTTCCGGCCGGACGAAAGCGGAGTGTCTCCGTTGGCGCGGGCAAAGGAGTGGTATCGGGTGCCGTGTCCCACGTGCGGCGCGGAGGCGCGACGCGAGACGGACGTGTCGGACACGTTCCTCGACTCGGCGTGGTACTTCCTGCGCTATCCGTCCACGGACTTCGATGATCAACCGTTCGATGCCGCGCTGACGCGGAAATGGCTCCCCGTGGATTCGTACATCGGGGGCAACGAGCACGCCGTGCTGCACCTGATGTACGCGCGGTTCATCACGATGGCGCTGCACGACCTCGGCCATCTCGGGTTCGAGGAGCCGTTCACCCGCTTCCGGGCACACGGGATGATCGTGAAGGATGGGGCCAAGATGTCGAAGTCGCGGGGCAACGTCGTCATCCCGGACGAGTACATCACACAGTGGGGTGCGGACACCTTCCGCATGTACCTGATGTTCCTGGGTCCCTACCAGGAAGGCGGGGACTTCCGCGACGAGGGGATCTCCGGCATTCGGCGCTTCCTCGACAAGGTGTGGGGCCTGGTGAACGTTGCGACCTTCGAGGGCGGCGAGATCGCGGCGCCGACGATGCGGAAGCTGCACCAGACGATCTCCGGCGTTGCCGAGGATCTCGAGGAGCTGCGGTACAACACGGCGATCGCGAAGCTGATGGAGTACGTCAACGTGCTGCGTGGTCGGGGCACCGACGATGCCGCCGTCCCCGATCTCTGTACCGAGCTGCTCGAGCCTCTGGTCATCATGCTGGCGCCGCTGGCGCCGCACTTCGCGGAGGAGTGCTGGGAGCGGCTGGGCCACGACACGAGCGTGTTCGCGGCATCGTGGCCCGCGTTCGATCCGGCGCTCGCGGCGGAGGAGGAGATCGAGCTCGTGGTCCAGGTGAACGGTCGGGTCCGCGGGCGCGTGTCCGTGCCGGTCGGCATCGAGCAGGCCGACGCCGTCGCGCGGGCGCTGGAAGTGGAGGCGGTGCGGAAGTTCGTGGAAGGGAAGCCGCTGCGAAAGACGATTTACGTGGAAAACCGGCTGGTGAATCTGGTCGTGTGATACCGGCGCCGGGCGAGTGACGAGCGGGGCGCGGCCACCGGTGGTCGTGCCCCATTGCGCGTCAGGACTCCCGCGTGTCTCCGGCCGCCGCTCCACCGAACTCCTCTCGCAGAGACTCGGTATCCCAGCCGGCATCGAGGTTCTCGTCACGCTCGCCGAGGTCTGCGAGGAGCAGTTCCTCGAGATCACGGATGCGCTGGCGCGCGACGTTGATGTAGTGCTTCCGGTCGTGACGCAGGGAGGCGAGCTCCCGCACCGACGCCTCGTCATGCCGCAGGAACGTGCGCGCCGAGCGGTGGGCCCGGTAGGCCGGGACGCCGAGGAGTCGCAGGGCGTCGATGCCGAGCCGGAGCGAGGTGTCGACGGTCTCCCGATACACGTGGTGCACGCCGGCGTCGAGCAACTCGTACGCGTCTCGCCGGCCCGTGGCCCGTGTGAGGATCGTCAGGTGCGGAAAGTGTCTCCGGGCGGTGTGCACGAGCTCCAGCGTCTTCTCCGGGTTGTCCAGCGCCAACACCAGCAGGCGGGCCTGACCGGCCCCGGCAGCCTGCAGCAGGTCGTGTCTCGAGGCGTCGCCGTAGAAGACCTCGAGCCCCATCCTCCGCAGCACCTCGACCTGGTCCGAATCGACGTCGAGCACCGTCGTGCGGATCCCGTTCGCGGTCAGCAGCCGGCCGACGATGCTGCCGAACCTGCCGAAGCCGGCGATGATGACCGGTGAGGACGCGGCGAACTCGTCCGCCTCGCGCTCCACGCGCTCCTTGGTACCGAACCTCGGCTGTATCCAGCGCTCGTTGACGAGCAGCAGGAGCGGCGTGAGGGCCATCGAGAGCGCCACCACCGCGATGAGCGGAGCCGTGATCCCGGTCGTGAGCACCCGGTTCTGTGACGCAAACGAAAACAGCACGAACGCAAACTCACCGCTCTGTGCGAGCCCCAGTGTGAGCAGCAGGTTCTGATCCGTGCCGAGCCCGAACGCGCGCCCGAGCCCGAACAGGACGAGCATCTTGACCGCGAGCAGCGCCGCGACGAGGCCGGCGATCGCGGCCGGTCGCGCGGCGATCAGGGCGAAGTCGATCGAGGCGCCGACGGCGATGAAGAACAGCCCGAGGAGGAGGCCCTTGAACGGATCGATGTCGCTCTCGAGCTCGTGCCGGTATTCGCTGTTGGCGAGCACGACGCCGGCGACGAACGTGCCGAGCGCCGGGCTCAGTCCGACCTGGGCCATCAGCAGCGCGATACCGATCACGAGCAGCAGCGCCGCGGCCGTGAACAACTCCCGGAGACGGGTGGAGGCGATGAGGCGGAACGCCGGTCGCGTCAGGAACCGGCCTGCGACCACGATCGCGCCGACTGCGCCGACCACCACCGCCATCCGCAGCAGCGCGGGCAGGCCGTCGATCCACGCGTCCCCGTGCGCCGCGGCAGGATCGACCCCGACGGTACCCGCGGCGAGCAGCGGCAGAATGGCGAGCATCGGGATGACCGCCAGGTCCTGGAACAGCAGCACCGAGAAGGCGCTCTGCCCCCCCGCGGTCCGCATCAACCCCTTCTCGCTGAGCGTCTGCAGCACGATCGCGGTGGACGAGAGCGACAAGATCATCCCGACCGCGAGCGCCGACCGCCACTCCAGTCCGAGCAGCAGCGCCAGTCCGGCGACGACCGCCGTCGAGAGTGCGACCTGCAGACCGCCGAGGCCGAGAATCGGAGCGCGCAACCGCCACACGCGCGTCGGCTCCAGCTCGAGGCCGATCAGGAAGAGCATCATGACCACGCCGAACTCGGCGAACTGCATGACATCCTTCCCCTCTTCGCCGATCAGACCCAGCCCAAACGGGCCGATCGCGATGCCGGCGATGAGGTAGCCGAGCACGGAGCCCAGACCGAGTCGCTTGGCGATCGGAACCGAAATGACCGCGGCGGCGAGGTACACGAACGCCTGGTAGAAGAAGCCTTCGCCGTGCATACCGGGTCAGCCGTTTCCGTGTGCCAGGACGGCGTCGAGATCCCAGTTCATGCGGGGATGGTCCCGCGCCGCTTCGACGTCGAGCACGCCGTCCCTGAGTCCCTCGAGCACTCGCCGGTACGCATCGGCGTGCATTCGCATCTCGGAGTCGGCCATCCGATGCGTACCATGCACGACGAATGGCGGCAGGTAATCCATGCCGCAGAGCGCTGCCGTCTGCTCGATCGGCGTCAGGAGCTGGCGGATGGTGAAGCGGTTCCGACCCCCGGAACCGTAGGCCTCCTCGCGACCCCCGGTCGTGACGGCGGACATCAACCGCTTCCCGCGGAGCGCCGTGCCGCGCGAGCCGTACGCCCAGCCGTGCTCGAGCACGAGATCCTGCCACTGCTTCAGGATCGCCGGGGTGCTGTACCAGAAGAACGGGTGCTGCAGCACGATCACGTCGTGCGCGAGGAGCAAGGTCTGCTCGGCGGGGACGTCGATGTCGAAGTCCGGGTACGCCTCGTACAGGTCGTGGAAGGTGATGCCGGGCAGCTCGCGTACCGCATCGGCCAGACGGCGATTGACGCGGGACTTCTCCAACGCCGGGTGCGCGAACAGCACCAGGATTGTGCACCGCCTCGAGGTTTCGGCGCTCATGTCTCCCTCCCTTCCCGCGACAGGCGCGTCAGGCAAGCACGGACCATCGGCCCGACCGAGGCCTCGGGAACACCGGACACCGCCCGCCCGCGTTCTGCGCCGACGGCTGCGGGCCAACGGCAGGTGAGGTCGCTCCTCGGATCGCGCCCACAAGATGCCCCTTGTGACCCTCCGTCGGCTACTCGCGCCGCACGAGCTTGAACGCGATCTGCCGGGAGTGACCTCCCTTCGTGGCCAGGTGGATCCACAAGACCGCGAGGCTCTCGAGGAGCGCGGCATTCCGCAGCGGTCCGGCATCAACGGGGGTAAACCCCAGTGCCGTCGCGATCCCCGAAACCGCCTCCATCGCAACCCGGTCGTCACTCGCGAGGTAGACGTCCGCGGAAGCGCCGTCGAGATCCGGGTCGGCGTGGATCTCGGCGCCGAACGCGTTGAACCCCTTGACGATGCGCGCGCCAGGCAACGCCGCCGCGAGCGCCGCCGCGACCGATCCCTCCGGTGGCGGCTGGAGCACCGGTCCGTCGCTCCAGGCGACCGGATTGGTGCAGTCGACCACGACCTTCCCCTGAAGGTCTCCCAGGGCCCGGGCGGCAGACACCGCCTGCGCCGCGGGCACGCAGAGGAAGAGCACGTCGGCTGAGGCAGCGGCGTGCGCCGCGGCCTCGACGGCAGCGCGACCGGCGAAGCGATCCCGGACGTCCGACGCGGCCTCCGGATTCCGCACCCCCAATCGAACGGAATATCCGGCGCGTACGAAACGCTCACCGAGAGCACGTCCGACATTCCCGGCGCCGATGATGGCGATGTGTGGAGTCATGCGGGTTCCATCCGGTGAACAGTTAGTGGCCCAGGGCCTCGATGATCAACCGCGCTACCTCGCGTCCGGAGTACTGCTGCTGTCCGGTGACGAGGTTCCCATCACGGACGGCGTGCGGCCGGAACGCCGGCGCCGACACGAAGTTCGCCCCCTGCCGCAGTGCCTCGTCCTGTATCCGGTACGGCATGACCTTCGTGCCGACGACCTGATCCGCGTAGTCCTCCTCACTGTTCGCGAATCCGGTCATGTGCTTTCCGGCAATCAGCAACGTGCCGTCGGACCGGCGGAGATCCAGCAGGGCCGCCGTTCCGTGGTACACGGCAACGGTGATCCTTCCGCGCTCATAGAACGTGCGGATCAACTGCTGCAGGCCCGCGTGCCCGCGGAACGTAAACACGGGGGATTGGCCGCCGGCGACATACAGCGCGTCGAATCCGTTCGCATCCAGCGTGTCGATGGACGGCGTCGCGTCGAGCAGCCCGGCCAGTGCCGGCGTGTGCAGAAAGCCCATGCTGATCACGTCGTCGCCGGAGTATCCCGAGGTGTCGCGCGGATCGCTCAGGGCGTCCATCTCGACCTTGCCGCCCGCCGGGCTGGCGATCACGGTCTCGTACCCGGCCTCCCGGAACTCGTACCACGCGTGGGTCAGTTCGGATGCCCAGAAACCCACGGGCCACCCAAGGGTGGTCGAGACCGAGGGGTTCGCGACCACCATGAGGACCTGCCGCATGGGTCGGGTCACCGATCTCCTCGCGCTCACGCTGCCTCCCGGGCCGTTGTCGGGCGCGGAAGCTAGTCCTATACTTCCCAAATGAAAAGTATGCACCATATGGATATATACTCACCAATTGGAGAGTGAATGCCTGAGTTCGAGTTTCGCGGCAAGCGGTATCACAACCCGGTCGAGCTCGCGCTCGAGGTCGTAGGTGGAAAGTGGAAGATGCCGATCCTCTGGCGCCTGAAAGACCGGACGTGGCGGTATGGCGAGTTGAAGCGCAGTCTGGGCGGGATTTCCCACAAGATGCTGACGCAGCATCTGCGTGAGCTCGAGGCCGACGGCCTGCTCACGCGGACCGTGTACGCGGAGGTGCCTCCGAAGGTGGAATACTCCATCACGGATCTGGGCCGAACCGCGATTCCGGCGATCGACGCGCTGCGGGTCTGGGGCGGGACGTACCGGAGCGCCTCGTCGTGACCGGTACCGGCCTCCCCCTGCGACCCTCCAGCCCGTGAGCGCATCTATACCTTCGGGCATGGCAGAGACCACGGCGGCGGCAGTGGACGAGCTCGCGATTCGGCGAGCGAGAACGGGCGACATCGACGCGCTCGAGCAGGTGTACCGCGCCTACGAGGGGACCGTGTACAGCCTCGCGCGGCGGATCTGCCGGACGCCGGAGGAGGCCGAGGAGGTGCTGCAGGAGACCTTCCTCGAAGTGTGTCGCTCGATCAAGCGGTTCCGGGGCACCGCCGGGGGGAGTCTCACGGCCTGGATCAAGCGGGTGGCGGCCAGCAAGGCGCTGATACGGATCCGGTACGAGAAGTATCGCGACACCGAGGAACTGGAGGAGGAACGCAGTTGGGCCGGCCGGAGCGACACCGACGCAGGATTGCGGATGGATCTGGAAGCGGCCCTGGCCCGCCTGCCCGAGACGACGCGCGCCGTCGTCTGGTTGCACGATGTGGAAGGCTACACGCACGAGGAGATTGCCGAGCTGATGCAGAAGACCGTGAGCTTCTCGAAGTCCCAGCTGTCGCGGGCCCATGCGCGGCTGCGAACGTGGCTCGGCGAGGAGAGCTGATGTTGAGGCACTGCACGATTGCCGAATTGCTGGAGCTGCGCGACGGTGACGGAACCGCGGCGGCGCGGTCGCACGTGGAGACCTGCGACCCGTGCCGGGCGGAACTGGACGGGCTGTACCAGCGCACGGCCGCCTTGAAATCCCTGCCGGCCTTTCGCGCGCCGCGGGACCGTTGGCCGGTGGTTCGAGAGTCGCTGCGCCTGCAGCGGCGGCGCGGGCGGGTGGGACGGTACGCATGGGCCAGCCTCGCCGCCGCGGCGGCGCTCGTCGGCTTCATCGGCGTGCGCGCGCTCTTCCACTCGCCGCCGGCCGCACTGGCCGCGCAGGAGGTCCAGACGCTCGTCGAGGAGTCGCAGCAACTCGAGGCATTGCTGCACGCGATCCCGCGACAGGGGCGCGTGGTGAACGGCGCCACGGCGGCGACCATCGCCTCCCTCGAGGACCGCATCGCCGCGGTGGATCAGGGCATCGCCCGTGCCCAGGCCGTGTCCATGCCCGAAGAGTCGATGGCGGACCTGTGGCGTGTGCGGGTCGCGCTGATGGATCAGCTGGTCGACACGCACGTGAGACAGGTGGCATACGTCGGATACTGAGCCGGCCTGCGGCAGGTGAAGGTCGGCAACGGATACACGAAGGAGCACGACCATGAGACGAACGCGAATCATCCCACTGATCCTCGCCCTGGCCATCGCCGCGCCGCTGACGGCGGGCGCGCAGGAGAAGGAAACCGCCGACGTGACGGCGGCCCAGCGGCGGGTCGAGGAGGCCCAGCGGCAGCTGCGCGCCGCGCTGGAGGAGCTGGGCAGCAATCGCGCGGAGTCGATGAACGCGGCGAATGCGGCGCTGCGGAAGGCGGTTGAGGAGCTGCGGTCGGCGCAGCGCGATCTCCGGGCCGACGAGTATGCCGATCTCGCCTATCGCCTGCGTGTGGTCGAGCCGAACATCAACGTGTTCCTGACGGAAGGGCGTCCGCGGATGGGGGTGCTGCTGGCGGAGACGACGCAGCGGGAGGCGTGGGATTCGCTCGGTGCCAAGCTCAGCGCCGTGACGCCGGGCGGGCCGGCGGAGGAGGCGGGCCTCAAGGCCGGCGACATCATCGTCACCGCCAACGGCACGGCCCTTGGCCGGACGGACCGCCGTGACGAGTCGCCCAATCAGAAGCTGGTCGCTACCATCAACGAGCTGAAGGAGGGCGACGCGCTGCAGGTCGACTTCCTCAGGGACGGCAAGCGTGCCAGCGCGACGGTGAAAGTCCGCGAGTTGCGATCCGACTCGTACGCGTTCTCGATGTTCAGCCCCGACTCGAATCAGTTCCGGTTCGACGTTGCCCGTCCGGACCTCGCTTTCACATGGGAGGGGCCGCAGGAGGGGAGGGTCTTTCGAGGGGTCGCGCCCAACCTGATCTCGTCCTACATGCCGTTCCAGTGGTTCAACATGGAGCTGGTCGAGCTGGATGCGGGACTGGGAAGCTATTTCGGCACCACCGAGGGCCTGCTCGTGGTGCGGGCGCCCGACGACGACAGCTTCGCGCTCAAGAGCGGTGACGTCATTCTGAGCATCGATGGTCGCGCGCCGACGAGCCCCGCGCACGCGCTGCGCATCATGCGCTCGTATGAACCCGGCGAGAGCATGACGATCGACATCATGCGGGAGAAGAAGCGGCAGGCCGTGACCGTGACGATCCCGGAGCGCGGCCGCGGATTCTTCTGGGAGCCCGACGGGAATTAGGAGGTAGGAGACAGGAGTCAGGACTCAGGAGTCAGACGGGATACGTACCCACTCTGACTCCTGACTCCTGACTCCTCTTCTACCTCCTGCTCCCGAACAGGATCGCATTCGTCAGCAGCCGGGCCGGGCCGCGCCAGAAAGCGCGGAAGAGCGGGTCGTCGGCGAGCATGACGACCTGTCCCCGTCCCTGCCGCTCCGTCGCCGCCCAGATCGTCCTCTGCAGCAGCCGCTCGGTGTTCTCCGGCCAGGCGAAGCCCGCCAACAGCAGGGAGTCCCCGACGAACGCGACGGGGTTGTCACCGGCCTTCGACGCGGCGAGCATGCGGTTGCCCTGGACCATCACCGGCAGCGCCTTCCGTTCGTATCCCAGCGTCAGCCAGTGCGTCGTGTCGAGCGTGGCGCGGAAGATGGAGCCCGGGATGTACTCCGGCCGGTCCGGGTCGGCCCCTGGCGAGGGCAGCGGCGGGGTCAGATCCGGGCCTGCCGGCAGGCTGTCCTTCGCGCCGTTCTTCTTTTCCTCGTCATCGGCCCCGAGCGCCTTCACGCTCGAGAGGCCGACGTCGTCGAGCCCCGGGAAAAGGCTGGCGTCGTCGTAGGCGATGAGCACCCCGCCGTCGCGCACCCACTGCTTGAGACGGTCGACGCCTCCCTGGCCGAGCGCGCGGCGGATGCCGTTGGGACTCCCGCTCGGGATGATGAACACGTTGTAGTCCGAGAGGGTGTACATGCTCCCCACCGACTCGAGCGACACCGGAACGAACGGATAGCGCAGCTCCTGCTCGAGGAAGTGCCACAGCGTCCCGTAGCTGGTGACGGGGATACCGCTGCCGGCGGCGACCGCGATCCTCGGTCGGAAGACGGGATTGACGTTGTCCGAGCCGATGCCGTTCTGGCCCGAGTCCGGGAAGGCTGACTGCACGGCGGTGACGGCGACGCCGATCTCGGCGGCCAGCGCGGCGATGCGATCGTGCAGCGACTCGGCGTTGCGCGAGGTGCGCACGATGAACGTGCCTCGCGGGTAGCTGCGGGCGTCGGCACGCAGCGGCTCGGTGCTGACGTTCAGGATGTATCCCTCACGCAGAAGCGCCAGGGCCAGCTCGGCCGCGGCCTGGCGGTCGTTCTCGAAGAGATAGGCCGAGCGGGCGCGGCCGCTCACGCCCCCCGAGGGTGCAATCGCCCGGACCGCATCACCGGATTGCGGGAGTGTCAGCTCCACCGCCTCGACGGGGCGGGTGTCGTCGGTCCAGTAGGCGTCGAGTCCCATCGCCAGCGGAAGAGACCAGGCGGTGAGGTCGTAGAACTCGTACCGCTCTCCGCTCGCGCCCGGTGCCCGGCGCCGGTTCCGCTCGTACATCTCGACCTGTCGGTCGTAGAACGCCTGGTCCATCTCCGCGTTCGGCTCGAGCAGCGCCCGGGCCATCCGGCCCTCCGGTTGCGCGAGGTCGATCACGTACGCCCCTGCCGGAAACGTGCGACGCTCGGCACCGGCGCTCGGGCCGCCGAGATAGGCGTGCGCCGACGCCGCGTACGGACCGGACAACCGTCGGACCTCCACCCCCTGCCGGAGCAGCAGGGTCGCTAGGCGGGCTGCGTTGGTCTCGTCGGCGCCGGGCAGGACCACGATGCGGCGCATCGTGCCCGCGCGAGCTTCTTCGACCGCGGTGCGGTGGAATTCGTAGTAGTCGCGCAGCCGCGCCGTGCGGTTTGCCGCGGCCGTTTCGACGGTGGCGATGGCGGCCACGTAGTGGTGGGCGATGCCTTCGAAGAAGGTGATGTACGTGCCGTCGTCGCGGCGGCGCTTGAGCGCCTTGCCGCCGTCGGTCTCGTAGGTCATGCCCGTCGCGCCGTGGAGCGACGGGCCGGCGTCGAAATAGCCGGCGTAGAACAGGTCGAAGCGCTCGCGTGTGTAGTACTGCCAGCCGTACCGGTCGAACGCGGCCGCGTTGCCTTCACCGAACGTCTCCAGCCACCGCACGGCGTGGTCCGGGAGGTTCCGGTTCACCGGGATCGCCGGGGGCGGGAAGAAGTACTGCTCGGTGGTGCTGTGCAGGTCGACGAACACCTGGGGGTGCCACCGCATGAGCGCGCCGAGGATCGCCCGGGTCGGCGCGGAAGAGAGCGCCATGAAGTCGCGGTTCATGTCGAACCGGTAGTGTCCGTAGCGGCCCTGAATACCCCACGGCTCGTCCCACTCGTAGGCGAACGGCTCGTCGGTGCCGACGAACAGCGAGTTGTACCAGGTCGCGAACCGCTCGTGCCCGTCGGGATTCGCGGACGGGTTCAGGATCACCAGCGTGTTGCGGAGCGCCTCGACGGTTGCGGGCTCCTCGGAGGCGAGGAGCTGGTAGGCGACCCACATCGCGGCCTCGAAGCCGGCCGGCTCGTTGCCGTGGATCGAGAAGGAAAGCATGACCGCGGCCGGGGTGCGAGCCGCGATCGCATCTGCTTCTTCGGGCGTGGTCGTCCGGGGGTCGGCGAGGCGCGCCAGGTCGGTTCGGATCGCGTCGAGTCGCGCGAGGTTCTCGGGGGCGGAGACGAGCAGGACTCGCATCCGGCGACCTTCCTCGGTCACGCCGATCTCCTCGGTGCGCACGCGATCGGGGGCCCCCGCGATCAGCGCGTCGAGCACCGCCTGCTGTTCGGCGTACTGCGTGTGGCGGCTGCCCGCCTCGTAGCCGAGCACGGCGTCGGGGCGCGGAACCCCCGCACGGTACGGCCCGCGGCCGTACAGGTCGAATGCCTCTTGGGCGGCGGCGGTACCGCTGACCATCGTGAGGAGCACGAGGAGTGCGAGGGCGCTCGAACGTCGCATGGCAGTTGCCTGTCTGGAGAGAATGACGCGGGCAAACCTACGGCAGAGGTTGAGGTTCCGCGAGGTGCGCGGCGGTCAGGCGCCATCGGATCTCCGGCGGTATCTGGCGGCCTTGACAGCGTGGCTGGATTTCAAGATATTACTTACGTAACATCGCGTAGATATATCGACGTAGTTACTTAGGGGGTGGGTTATGAAAGGTGGCGCTTGGGGATTCGGTTTCGGTCCCGATTTCTGGGGCTTTGGAGGCCAGAAGGGCGGACGTCGGCGCCGAGTGTGGTTCGAGTCCGGCGACATGAAGTACGTGATCCTGCAGTTGCTCCGGGACAAGCCCATGCACGGGTACGAGGTCATGAAAGCCCTCGAGGAGCACACGCAGGGCTGCTACAAGCCCTCGCCGGGCACGGTGTATCCGACCCTGCAGTGGCTCGAGGATGAAGGTCTCGTGCGGAGCGAGGAGCACGAAGGCAAGAAGGTCTATCACATCACCGATCAGGGGCGGGCGTTTCTCGAGGAGAACAAGTCGACGGTCGAGGACATCTTCGACCGGGTGGAGGAGACGATCGACAGCCTGCTGCGGGACCCGATGCCCGAGGTCACGCGTCACATCGGGCGTTTGGTGACCCAGGCCTATCGCGCCACGTGGCGCCTGCGCGAGGACGAAGCCAAGCAGAAGCAGGTGCGCGAGATCCTCGAGCGCGCGGTGAAGGAGATCGAGGAGTTGGTTGGGTAGGTGACAGGAGTCAGAAATCAGGAGTCAGAGTCTGCCCGTCCGTCTGAGCGCTCTGACTCCTGACTCCTGTCTTCTGACTTCCCCCTGCCGGCCTTCTGCAGGGCACTTCGCAGGAGAAACTCGATCTGGCCGTTCACGCTGCGCAGCTCGTCCTTTGCCCATCGTTCCAGCGCCTCGTAGGTCCGAGGGTCGAGACGCAGCAGAAAGGCCTTCCGAGCCGCCATCGGGCGCCTATTGGTACAGGGAGCCGGTGTTCACGACGGGCTGCGTGCCGCGGTCCGAGCAGAGCACGACCAGGAGGTTGCTGACCATCGTGGCCTTCCGCTCCTCGTCGAGCTGAATGATCGCCTTCTCGGACAGCTGCTCGAGCGCCATCTCCACCATCCCGACGGCACCGTCGACGATCTTCCGGCGCGCCGCGATGACCGCACTGGCCTGCTGGCGCTGCAGCATCGCGTGGGCGATCTCCGGCGCGTACGCGAGATGGCTGATCCGTGACTCAATCACTTCGACGCCGGCCGTCGCCAGGCGTTCCTGGACCTCCCGCTGCAGCTGGTCGCCGATCGGGACGGTGTGACTCGTGAGCGCCATCTCGCCGCTCTCGTGGTCGTCGTAGGGGTACTGCGTGGCGAGGCCGCGCAGCGCCGCTTCGCTCTGCACGTGGACGTACTCCTCGTAGTCGTCCACCTCGAACAACGCCTCGGCCGTATCCACCACCCGCCACACCACCACGGCGGCGATCTCGATCGGGTTGCTGTTGCAGTCGTTCACCTTGAGCTTGCCGGTTTCGAAGTTCCGCACCTTCACCGAGATCTTCTTCTTGGTGAGGAACGGATTCGCGTACTTGAGACCGGGTGTCTTCACGGTGCCCACGTACTTGCCGAAGAGTTGCAGCACGCGCGCCTCGTTGGGATCGACCACGAAGAGACCGGCGAACAGAAAGAAGATCACCGTCATCGCGAGGACCGCGAGGATGATCTGCACCGGGCTCTCCGCCCGGATCGCGACGTAGCCCCACCACACCACGACGAGCAGGGCGATGAAGAGCGTCGCCAGGGCGAGGTAGCCCGACGCCACCTGTCGTTCCCGTTCCCGTACCATCGCATCCTCCGGAAAGTGACTATCACAATGATATCGTATAGATACTACAGCGTCAAGTGGGGCCGTGGAACACCGAGGGTCTCCGTCTCCCACCGGCCGCCGAGTAGGTTTGTAGCATGACTTCCCATGCCGCGCCGTCCGAGTCGGCGGTCACCGAGGGGACCCGCGAGGCCGTGGCCCGGGCGCGGCGGGGGATGTGGGTGGCGACGGCATGTGCGGCCGCCGCCGCCGCGAGCGCCGCCGTTCTGGTGGCCGTCGTCCTGACCACGCTCGAGTACGATTTCGACAACGGGCTGCTGGAGCCGTTCGCGCCGCTGTGGCGACCGGCAGCGCTTCTGGTCTTCGCGATTGCCTGGCCGGTGCCCGTGTTCTCAGGGTGGCGAGCGGCACGATGGGGGGCGGTCGCAGGGCTTGCGCTCGGGGCGGTATGGCTGCTGTTCCTCGCGGAGCTCGCTCCGGGCTGGTTGGAGGCCGGCCTCGTCGCTGCGGCGTGTTGGGGTGTCGCAGCTTTCGTGCTGGCGGCGCTGCCGGCCGTCGGTGACTTCACCACGTTCCAGAGGGAGCAGGCGCGGGTGTACGCTCACTCCCTTGGCTCTCTGTCCGCAGAGGCGGATGCGCGACGCTGGATCGCGGTCGCGCGTGCCTGGGGCGACGCCGGCGTTCTTTCACGGCGGGATCGGACGCGGATGGCGGGAGCCCTGCGAACGTGGGCGGGCGGTCGGGCCGCGCTTGACGAGGAGCTTGCGCGGGGGATCGACGCGCTCGCGCCGCCGGCGCGCCGGTGGGGCTGGCGCGTCCCGGCGCGCCTGCGTCGCCGGGGGCGCGTGGAGCCGGGGGAGTGAAGGAGGCCCCGCCAACCTCGGAGGTTGCGGGGCCTCGCCGCGTCGTGCGGACGGTGCGCGTCGCCGGGGGTCAGTTCCCGCCGGTCTGCTGCTTCTCGACCTGCAGCTCGACGATGTCGGCGTTCCAGCGGTCGTCGCCGAGCAGGTGCCTCACGAAGTACTCCGCCCGCAGCCAGTACCAGTAGTCGCCCATGTTGCCGTAGCCGTGGCGCTGGCCGGGGAAGAGGAAGAAGTCGAACCGTTTGTTGGCCTTGATGAGCGCCTCGGCCATGCGGAACGTGCCGGCGGGGTGGACGTTGTTGTCGATGTCGCCGGTCGTGAGCAGCAGGTGTCCCTTGAGGTTCTTCGCCAGCTCGGAGTTCTTCTCGATGCTGTACTCGAAGGTCACCTTGCCGGTGGAATCCGTCTTCTCCTTGATGCCGTGGTGCTGCTCGGACCACCACCGGTTGTAGACGTTGTTCTCGTGGTTGCCTGAAGACGACACCGCCACCTTGAAGAAGTCGGGGTAGACGAGCATGGCGGCGGTGGACATGAACCCGCCGCCCGAGTGCCCGTAGATCCCCACCCGGTCGATGTCGACGAACGCGTGGCGGTCTGCCAGCTGCTCGATCGCCGCCTTCTTGTCGGCGAGGCCGTAGTCCCGCAGATCGCCGTAGCCGTAGTTGTGGTACCACTTGGACCGCGCCGGATGGCCGCCGCGGTTTCCCACCGTGATCACGATGAAGCCGAACTGCGCGAGTCCCACTTCGTAGGCGCTGCTGGAGAACGACTTCGCGACGCTCTCCGTCTGCGGGCCGGGGTACACGTACGCGACGATCGGATAGGTCTCGGTGGAATCGAAGTCGAACGGCTTGTACATCACGCCGTACAGGTCGGTGACGCCGTCCGCGGCCTTGACGGTGTACGGCTCGGGGGCACGGTAGCCGGCCGCCTCGAGCTGTGAGAAGTCGGCCGTCTCCAGATCGAGCAGCTTCCGCCCACCCGCGTCGTACAGTGTGGAGACGGGAACCGTGTTCACCCGAGAGAAGTTGTCCACGAAGAACCGGTTCGATTCGCCGATGCCGGTCTGGTGATCGAAGTCGCCGGGGTTGAGCAGCGCGAGCCCGGTGCCGTCCAGACTCACCCGGTACAGATGCTGGTAGTAGGGATCCTCGCCGTCCTCGCGGCCGGTCGCGCTGAAGTACACGACACCGCGACGCTCGTCGACGCCCTCGATGCCCCGCACGGAGTACGGGCCCTCGGTCAGCCGGTTCCGGAGGGTGCCGTCCGGGCCGAAGCGGTAGAGGTGAGCCCACCCGTCCCGCTCCGACCACCACAGCATGTCCCCCGAGGGGAGCAGCTCGAGGTTCTCGACCTCGATGTAGGTATTGAGCCGCTCCTCGATGAGGATCTTCACTTCACCGGTGGCCGCGTCCGCGACGCAGACGTCCACCTTGTGCTCGTCCCGGCTGCGGCGCCAGAAATAGAGCTGATCGGAGTTGTCGGCGAGCCACAAAGCGCGGCGCGGCTCGTCGCTGTCCGGATAGTAGAACTGCCGATCCGTAATGACCGAGACGGTCTGATCCTTGAAGGCATCGGCCTTCACCTTCACCATGGCGCGCTGGGAGAAATCGTAGATGAGGATCTCGCTCTGCGCGACGTTCTCCTCGCCCGGCATGTCGTACTTGTAGGTTTCGAGCTGTGGCCGCTTGTTGCCCGTGGAGTGGATCACCCAGAGGTCGCCGGACTTCCGCTCGTCCGTCCGGACCATGGCGATGCGCTTGGAGTCCTTCGACCACACGACCCGCGCGCGCTTGCGCTTGTCCTTGTTCTTGTCCCGCTCCTCGTCGGTGTCGCCGCGGTCCGCGCCGGCGTAGCTGTAGAACTCCGCGCCGTCCTCGGTGAGCTGGACCTCCTCGACCTCGACCTTCTCCTCGGCCTTCTCGGCCTCCTTCTCCTCCTTGTTGCGTCGCGCGTCGAGGATCTTGGCGTAGTCCGCGCCGGACATCATGTACAGGTTGTCGTGTCGGGCAAAGGCGACGATCTGCCCGTCGGGGGAGACGCTCGCCCACGAGGGGTGATTGTCCGGAGCCTCCCAGTCCGCCAGCTCCCGCAACGTCTGCGTGGGCACGTCGTACTCGAAGTGGAAGATCTTCTTCTTTGTCTGCGGACGGGCTGGTCCGCGCTCCTGCTGTTGCTGCTGCTCCTCCTCCTTCTGTTCCTCCTCCTGCTTCTCCTCCTCGGCCTGCGTGACCTCCTCGTCCTGGGAGGACTCGACCTCGAACTGCAGGGTGTTCGCATCGATGAACTTGATCTTGCGGATCGGGAGATGCTGCCCGTCCCACGGGTCCTTCGTGATCCGCGTGAGCTCGGCCGCGATGCGGTCGTTGTCGAAGATCTGGCGCTTGGACGCGGTCGTCGGATCGACGAGGTAGTAGAACGTGCCCTCGGAGGTCTTCCACTCGTACCAGAAGCGCTCGCTTCCCTCGATCCAGCGAGGCGAGATCGACGTCGAGTAGATGAGCGTGCGGATCTTGTACGGGGCGAAGCGCGCCGCGAGTCGGTAGTTGGCCGTCGGCGTGGGGATCACGCGCTCGATGACGTCCCGTTCGACCCGCTGCGCCCGGACGGGCGATACCGGCGCGAGCAGCACCGCCGTCGCGCCGAGCAGCGTGAGGGTGCGCCGCCAGCGGCGCGTCCCAGCGAGTCGACGCCCCGATCCGGTCCTGCGTGGTGTCAAACCAAGGTACGGCATCGATGCTCCTTCCGGTGTGCGGTCCACGTGACTGCCCTCGCTCGATCCACGCTGAATCCATCCGGTTCGCAGGGTGCGTCCCGGGCCATCCACGGCATGCTTCGCATCAGATACGCAGGAGGGGGACGGTGCGTTGGGGCCCCCGGCTGGAAGTCGATCCCCGTCACGGCGCGTCTGGGCCCGGGCGATGGGGTGCGGCCACGGCCGCGACCGCCTGGATCTCGACCAGGAGTCCGTGATGCAGCGCTGCGGTCGGCACGACGGCCCGAGCCGGGCGATGCTCACCCAGCAGGCGGGCATACACGGCATTCACGCGACTCCAGAGGTCGATGTCCGCCACGAAGACGGTGACGGAGAGCGTCCGGTCCAGATCGCTCCCCGCGGCGCGCAGTACGGCCTGGACGTTGCGGAGCGCCTGTTCGGTCTGTTCCTCCACGGAACGGTCACCGAGTGTGCGGCCGTCGGGTGTGATGGGCAACTGGCCGGCAACGTAGACCGTGCCGTCGTGCACGATGGCCTGGGAGTAGTGCCCGGCGGGCCGCGGCGCTGCGTCGGTGGTCACGGTGTGCATGCTTGTCTCCGCGATCGGCGTTCACCGCAGCGAGCCGGGCAGGCCGGCGCGCTCAGGCGGTCCCGAGAATCCCGAGGGAAGCGCGCCACGGCCCGACGTCGGTCCCGTAGCGCGCCGCCATGGTCCGCACGATCTGCGCGATGTGTCCGAGGTCGTGGACGGTCCACGTCGCCAGAAGCTGCCCGAGGGTGACCGGACCAAGCTCGGGGTGTGTCCCGCGCCGCGCCAGAGCCTCCTCCGACAGATTCCATCCTTCGAGCGTCGCGACGTTGTGCGCGCGCAGCGCGCGGAAGGTGTCGAGCAGCTCGGTGAGCGTGCTGCCGCGCGAGGGCTCGAGCTGCGCGAACCGGTCGAACGGTTCGAAGGGTCGCGCGTCGCCCGACTCGAGGATGATCCGGGCGCGCGGAATCCAGTCCGTCCGCTCGCCGTGAACGAGATGGCCGAGCACGTCGAACGCACTCCAGGTCCCGGGGCCTTCGTTGCAGGACGTCCACTCCGCGGGGAGGTCTCCGAGCAGCGCGTCGAGGACCGCCGGTGTGCGGCGGAGGATGGGCAGGGCGGCGGAGAGATCGAACGGCATGCGGGGCATCTCCTGGCTGCGATTCACTCGCCATACAACTCGAATCGGCGCAATCGGTATCCCAGGTACGCGATCAGCCCGCCGACCACGACGAGCAGGGGGCCGCTCC
>Ga0209536_100002747_pt1 | contig 28643 bp, 17 predicted proteins | sample DeeMarSeWOR28_12_FD_187461 | JGI IMG/M metagenome (GOLD analysis project Ga0209536, IMG submission 187461) | Marine sediment microbial communities from White Oak River estuary, North Carolina - WOR-2-8_12 (SPAdes) (version 2) | ecosystem: Environmental > Aquatic > Marine > Intertidal zone >... | reverse complement strand
CAGCTGGCCATACGACTACCCAACCCTCACGGGTTTCGACTGCATGGTCCGATGGATTCCAGGCAATATCCGTCGGCGGCTGATGAACATCCGGGATAGAGATTGTCACGCGGGAGCCGGGTGCAGTCTGCTCAAAGCCAAACTGCCCGGCGACCCAGACCAGCAGAAACAGTACGGGGATGGACGCCAGCATCGCCGGCCACAGTGACAGCGCCAGTTGTCGAAATCCCAGTCCCAAAGTATGTCGAACAAGCGGCAATAACTCACTCATGTCGCCATCGAATTCCGCGATTTTCTTTTGCTGGAGTTTCTGCTCGGCTTTCAATGACCGGATCTTTTCCTGGTTGGTGAGCTGACGATAAACCACCATGGTCAGGAACCCGGCGACGACACCCCAAAGACACAGGCGTGCAATCTCCGGCAGTCCGATGGCCAGGAAACGATCGATGAGTTCAAACAGTGGGGCGGGCAGGTCGAATAGTCCCATGAATCACTGTTTCAATGGACGCACTTTATTCGCTGGGCTCAGATTCGCTGTGAGCGGTGGCCTTGCGCCGTTTCATCATCCTGCGTATCGGCCAGAGCAGGATCGCACCAATGGCAACGATAATGGTTACCAGTATGCCAAGCACGGAGCCTAAAACGCTGATCCCGGCACCGGGGCCGATGTACGCCAAAGCCGGAATCGAAATCAGGAGAAGTAAAAATATACCCAATAATTTCAATATGATGTACCAGTTTCTATGGTCACTAAGAAGGAGTATATCGTGAATCTCGTGATGGCCCCAGCGTTTTCAGGTAGACCACCCTTTTCGTTCCAGTGTCTCCAGGATCGGCTGACAGATTATCTTGATGGTCTCGAGTTCATGGCCGCTAAAATTCGGTGAGTAGTAGGCGGGACGACTGAGGTGATTACAGTAGAAAGCTCGGGCCGAAATGAAGGGCTCGGGATCCAGTTCACAATGCCTCAGAATTTCATCGATTACCTGCCCGGATTCGGCGCACAGGCGCTCGTACGAAATGAACCTGCATGCCGAAGAAAGGGTCGCATTGCTGTCAACCTGTTCCAGCAGAAACCTATATGTCTCATACCAGTACCGGGCCCAACCCTCGACTTCGTTTCCTCCTTGCCAGGCGCGTTCAATTTCCCGCCAGGTGCGGTCGTCACCGAAATTGACCGCTTTGCGTTTTGGACCGAATTCAAAGTGTCCGGAAAGCGCCAGGTGGCGGCCGATCCTTGTATCCTGCTCGTTCTGGAATTCAAAGAAGTGATGCTGTTTTATCAGTGAGGCAACGTGATCGACCGGATTGCGATAGGGCACGATGACCTTGAGATCAGGAAACAGATTTGCCAGGTAGGCCAACCTCAGGACGTTGTAGTTGCCCTTGGCCATATATCTCCTGGCCCCACGCACTGCAAGCAGCTTGCAGATGTGGTCACGATAAAAGTTCTCAAAGGCCGGATGATCGGTATCGGCTTGCACGGTGTTGTCCCGGCCGGACTCGTGGCAGTGCGGAAAGAAGTGCATCCACAACACTTCCTCGAACGCCTCGGGACTGTCCGAATTGACCTTGATGCGGTCCCGGTGAGCGCGTTCCTCAAGCGGAGGCGGCTTTCTTCGGGTCTTCTGCAGCAGATAGTTGCGCCAATAAGGTGTCCAAACGTTGGGAAAATCGCTGTAGCGGTGACACGTCACATCCTTATGGCCATCCAGCAATTCAGTGAGAATGGTGGTGCCCGCCCGCGCCAGACTGGTGACATATATGGGGCGGTCCACGTTTACTCTTTCGATATTTTCCCGAACAACGGCGCTTTCGAGGTTGCCCAGGAACTTCCATACACCCTGCGTGGCGGAAAAAAACCTCGCCTGAAGGTGCAGCCCTCCGGGTACCTTGACACGATTGCCTGACATCGAAGTTCTCGCCTATCGGGTTGACCATTGTTCCAGGGTGTAGCGGGCAACATCGGTGATGGTCTTGAGCGGCTGCTCCGGCTTAAAGGAAGTGAAGAGAACACCGGGTACGGCAGATGGCAGTATGCAGTGGTCGCCGCTCCACTTTCTATCGTTATCCTCTACCAGCAATGAAGGGGCGCCGCCCAGCGTCGTTTGCCAGGAGGCACGGTACCCGGGTTCGTAGCCGACGACCAGGTCAGGCGCATCCCGGTTGGCATTGCCGGGATATATGAGGTCTCCGTTGAAAACTTCCGCCACGATCTTACCTCCGCTCTCTGGATCCTTCAGGCTTGGCAGGGACGTCATGATGAATTGTTTGATCTCTTCGGCTTCGGTATCACTGACCGTGCCCTGGCCCTCTCGGCCAATGCGGTTGATGAAAATACTGTTCAGACCCACAGCGTATGCTCGTGACCTGGACCAGTCGATCTGGGCAAAACCGACCGAAGAGGTACTGGCGCCTGCCTCCAGCGCCAACAAGCCTTGGTCCACCAGCCAGCGGTTGAGGTGGAAGGCGCGCCGAAAGGGCGCAAACCCATGATCGCTCAACACCACCAACCGGTCATCCGGACCCATACGCCTCATCGTCTCACCCAGGATTCGGTCGGCCTCGCGGTAAATCCACTGAATAGCCCCTCGGGCGGCTTCACCGGTCTCAGGGTACAGGGGATGCCGTGGATCGATTCCGCGATAGAACATATGCGATACGCGATCCGTTTGTACAAAGACCCCGACAACGATGTCGGAATCCTGCTGGTCAAGGGCGCTATAGAACATGGCTTCCCTTTCAGCGAGAATCGTTCGTACCATGTCGAGATAAGCCTCGTCAGTCAGGTGGCCTTCGTTCAGCGACCAGGTTTCTTCAGGCATGCCAATCGTATGATATAACCCGATCTCTTCGACCAGTTTTCCTGCATAATCTGGCGGTGACGACAAGGGCACAACCGGTTCTCTCGGGTCGATATGAATCGGTGAAATGTACAACTGCACCCGCGGATAATTGCTGACGAGGTTCATTCGAACGATGCCGTCAACGGAAGCAAAGCCGAGATAGTTGAACTGTACATCGACCCAGTCAGACCACTGGCCCTGTTGAAGCGTGAGTTCGGACCTGCCCAACTGGATAAAGACTCCGTCGCCCACCGGGCGAAGAACCAGCGGTACCTCGAGGGCAGGGGCTTCCGGTTTCAGCGGATGGGCAGGCCCTTTCAATACGGTGTTGACGAGACCTTCCCGGTCAGGCCGGATGCGGACAGTGCGGGTGCTGGACGAGGAAGCAGCCGCGGGTGGGCGCGTGGTGTAAAAGGTATAGGAACCCTGGCTGCCAATCAGATCCGGAACTCCCATTCCTGACAGCATCCTGTGTATCGGGTCCGGGGGGAAAGTTACAGGCACTCGCAGGACCGTGCTGTCACCGCCTTGTGCCTCGATCTGGGACCAGAAGGGCGTGCCCTGGCGCCGATTTATTATCTGTCCGTCTTCCAGCGGCCAACGCATGCCAAAAAGTTCCAGGACCGACTCAGGAGGAATGCTTTGCGAGATCGAAAAAGCCGGTGCATAAGTCAAGGGATCACGCCTCAGAAAATCATAGATTCCGTGCGATCCGGGACCGTTACCTGTCGCGAAATCAGACCAGGCGACCGGTGACTGGGGCGGATTGCTGGTCTGCAGAGCTGTGAACGAGCCCATCGCGGCGAGCCTTTTGAAGTTTGGCAGACTGCCGTCGTCCATCCAGCGCTGGGCCAGATTCGGGTCCATTCCATCGAAGCCGAGGATGACCAGCCGTTGCTCGACGGTCCGGTCGGGTTCTCCGCAAGCAGCCAGCAGGGCAAGTGCCAGTAAAAATGTTCGTTGTAATGCCTTCACAGGTCGGAGTTTCTCGTCATTTGAACCGCCCCGGACATTCCGGAGACCCTTTCGTGTGAGTCAGGCCGCCATGGCCTGACCTTGCAGTTGCGCATAATACGCCTTCTCGAACTCAGCCGGCGGAACGTCTCCGATCGGCTCCAGCAGGCGTGATGTCAGGTGCTTGGTGAGTGGTATAGTGAGAACCGTTTTGTGGGCTGAAGAAAGATACCTATGCTGTTGGAGAACAATGACGGTCGCACAGTTTAAAATTCCCATCGCGGCGTTGCGTCAGAATGCTCTCAATGTTTTTCGGGTTAACGACGAATTCACGGTGATCGTTGTTCAAGTCAGAGAAACGATCAAGGTGGTTCGGGATATCTGCCCTCATATGGGAGGTCCCCTTTCGAAAGGAGAATATGACCCCGTTGCCAATACATTGCGCTGCCCCTGGCATGGTTATCGATTCTGCTTGAACAGGTTGGAATTGCTCGAAAATCCGAACGAACGCCTATGGGTGCAAAAGCTGGCTCCTGAAAATGCAGATCAATTCACCACGCCAAAGTTCAGATTAGGTTCTGTCAGATTCAAACGGGATGAACGCTACCTTTATCTCGAACCCAAGTGATTCCACGTCGCCTGCCCTGGTGCGCCATGAAACACTTGTTTAAGGTTCGATACGAGATTGATTGTCCATTGGCCGTGGCAGTTGTGACTTATCTCGATTGTGCCCACTACGTTCACCTCCACAAGGCCCACAGCGACAAAATTGAGGTTATCGAGCGGGGAAAGGGGGCTTACAGAGTCAATCAAGTTTGGCATGTGTTGGGCTTCACAGTCGGACAGTCGTATACCTGTGAATACGAAGCACCGAGCACTTTTCACAACCGTGACCTCTTGCCTTACCCGCGGTGGGCGCCGAGTGTCCACAGTCTCATAAAAACCAGAACCACCCTGAAATACTTCGAAACTGATCGCAGAACCACACTGAGTGAACTGACCGTCGAATTGGAAATGCCCGCATTTCTGTATCCCTTACGTCGATTGCTGGAGCGCGTGATCACGCGCGTCAAGATTCTGAAAGATCTTGAAGATGTGGCGATGATCGACAGGCGAGCCAGGTTGTTCGGGCGAGACTTCAATTCGGACTATTTGCGAAAACATGAATTCTTGTTGCACAAAGCACAATATGAAAAATATTTCGCAGAAGGATCGCAGTACCTGGGAGAAACTCCGGAAGAATATCGCTCTCTGAAGTGGACCGATATCAAAGAGCTGCCCTATAGCTATGTGCAGCGATTTCTGCAAAAAGACTATGACAAGTTCTGTTGAACGCTTTTTTCGGCCGGATTGGCTGTCATGGTCGGCGGGTTCCCTGGTCACATGGGAGTGACGCTGCACGACTCGACACAGTCGTTGAATTCAAATCATGGGGCTGGGTGGTTCGCGGATTCTTTCCAAGACGCAGGTAAACCAACCCGAGATAACTCATCCTGAGCAACCGCACGCCATCCCGAAAGCGCGAAATATTGGTTGAGCCGTAATTACGGGCCCGGTAACGGATGGGTATGTCGATAATCCCCAGCGCCAATTCGGACGCGGAGAACAGAAGTTCAAAATCACCGAACGGGTCAAAATCACCAAAGTCCTTGCACCATTCGGCCATACGCCGGTAATTCCTTCGGGAAAACATCTTTGTGCCGCACAACGAATCTCCGAGTTTCACGCCCAGCAGGAAGCTCAGTAACTTGGCGAAGAAAATATTTCCCAGTCTGTTCAGTGGTTTCATCGCACCAGTCTCCATGCGATAGACCAGCCGATTGCCATTGACGAAATCTCCGAGTCCGGAACAATAGGAACGGTAATAAAGGTCCAGGCACTCCGGCGGCATGGTCAGGTCGGCATCGAGTATGGTGACGAGATCACCGGTAGATTCAGCCAACCCCAGGCGCACGGCATCGTTCTTGCCCCTGCCCGGTTGGCGAAGAGCTGACAGCCGGAATCGGTCCTGGTAAAGCGGCAAGAGCCGCTGAATTTCTTCCCAGGTTCCATCGTTGGAGTGACCCTCGACAAAAACAACCTCGACGCGGGCGCCTTCCAGGTGTGGTATCCGCTGCAACAAACTTTCAATGTTCTCCCGCTCATTGCGGGCCGGAACCACGATGGACAACGAGGGGTTTCCGCGCTCCTCGATGACCGGCCTCAGCGTGAGAATACAGGCAAAACTCAACCACTTGGCCAGGGGCATGGCCGGCATGATCCTATTGACCAGGGTGCCCAGGCCGAAAAGCCGGGCCGGCAGGTAGCCCGACAGCCGAACCCGCTCAACCCGGTACCCGGATAATCGGGCAATGCTATCGAGGCTCGTGCTGGTGAGAAAGTTGTCCGGCAGCGGGGCCGAACGAATTCCCAGTCGGTTCGCAAGACGGTATAACCAGGACAGGTATGGGTTGTAGGTGACTGCAATGAGCCGGGATGTTCGGCACAGCTTTGGCCTCAGGCTTTCCAGAAGTTCCTGAATGTTCGAACAGTAGTTCAGGTTGCCGTTGAGCAACAGCATGGTCGAGCGTTCGGGGTCAGCCACCCATGTGGGTAAGTCATCCGGGCCCTGGACGACTGACTGTTCCGGGCAGTTGATCGACCCCGCCAGATAGCCATTGTCATGAGCCAGCGGCGAGAAATGGATCAAATGATCGTAATACCGGCTCGTGGTGGAAATCTCGGCAGCAATCAGGTTGTAGAGATAGCACCGCCATCCGTCAAGATCATTGGGTTTCGGCATACTCAATTATTTTCCAGCCTCGTGTGTGGCGGCGTCTCTCATGAAAACATGCTGTTCCCGCCAACCGGTCCGGCAACCGGGATAAGTCAGCATATCCACCGTGGTCATCCGGTCGATTACGACCGGTTAGCATTTGCTATTGATGAACCAGACAGCAAGACTATCCTACATCCAGACGAGATTGGACCCGGGCGGCCATCGACAGGTTCGAACCCGAATATGGGTCGGATGCCGTAAACAGACAGGATGCCTTGGACACTCAGTTGCAGAATAATGACGGGTAAAGAGAACGAAAGGAAACTTCGACCGGTCGGGCTCCAACGAGTAGTGACGTTGCCGTTTTCGACTGCAGCCCACTTGGAGAGGACAGTATGAGGGCGCTCGCCATCGTCGTCATCCTCTTGGTACTGCCCTTCCTGGTCTTCGCATGGATGGCCCCATTCCTCGACGCCCTCACGATTTCACATGACTACGTCGTATACGCGATCGGGAACCAACTTGAACTCCAGTTGGCCATCGCCTCTGGTGAATGGCCCCTGTTCGTGCCCGGGTTTGCGGCTGGTGCCCCGGCCCCGGCTCTGATGCTCGGACAGCTCTATCACCCGATTTCGCACCTCGCTGCAGCCCTGCCGGGCTATTGGAACGGGCTGGCGCTCGAGTGGAATTCGGCGTTGCGATTGATCTCTCTTGGGCTCACCCATCTCGCGTTGTTCGCCTTTTTGCGCCGCCTTGCCATCACGCCGGCGATCGCGTTCGGCATATCCGCCGTCACCGTGTACAACCTGAGGATGCTTGACCTGTTTCGTTACGGTGCATCGCTCGAAGGTTACACGGCTACCCTGTTGCTCTGCACCGCGCTGGCCTGGCACTTTGCCGAGCCAACGCGTCGACTCGGCCCGGTCGCGATCGCACTGTCGACCGCATTGCTGCTTGTCTCCGGTCACCCACAGATCACCTACTACGGCCTTCTGTCCGCCGCCATCATATGGGGCCTCACTCCCTCGCTCGTTCGCGCGGTTGCACCGGGGATGGGTTCCGGGCCCTGGCGTTATCGCCTGACCTCTGCCGGCGCTGTGCTGACCGGCATCGTCCTTGCCGCCATTTTCTGGCTTCCGTTGTACGACGAGTTTATCAGCGAGACTGCTGGGCGGTTCGAGCAGACCTACCAGTGGTCGACCAATCTCCAGATGAACTGGCTCGATCTCGCGCGCGCCCTCGCCCTGCCCCTGGCGGCTGATGTCCATGGGGCGTTCGCCGGGTCACTGCTTGCCGTGGTGGCGCTACTGTCGCCGGTTCTTGGCGGGCGCACGACACCTCCAGTCATCTGGGGCCTTTTTGCCGCGGTGCTCGGCGTTCTCCTGTTCTCCCTCGGGGACCAGACACCTATCCATCGCTTCTTCTGGGAACTGCTGCCCGGACAATCATCGATGCGCATACCGGGGCGAGCCACGCAGTTGCTGCCCGTCCTTTTTTTCTGGATTCTGGCCTGGCGATTCCGGCCCCACCAGCCGAGCGCCCGGTTTTTCGGCCGAGATCTACATGGTTCGGTTCCGGCAGTGTTCATCTCGGGAATTACAGTAGTGTTGTTCGCATTGCTGCTCTGGCGTGAAAAAGCAGCACCGTTTGCGCCGATGAGCATTCGAGAAATCCCGGACATCATGCCCATGATCCTGCTCGTATGCGGGATCGTTATGGCCATCTCGCTGGCTACACGGTACCTGCGTAAGGCCACGGCCGCCGTCTCGGAGCCGGTTTTTCTCATCGCGCTTCTGGTCCAGATTACGATCGCTATGGGTTATGGCACCTGGGTTGGTCCCAAGCCCGACATTCCGACCCTGTCTGACCTGCAGGCCATTAAGGAGCGATCGCTCGACTATCCCGGGGCATTTGGATACGGCATGTATTCTGCGGCCGCGATGGAACAACTCGAGCGGACCTTTCTTCAACCCGAATTTGCGCGCCTTTATGCCCGAGTCGAAGACGTCGCCTCGAAGGAAGCGGCGTGGAACCGAATTGCGGAGCGCCGCGACCCGGAAACCGCACTGATCGAGGGGGCTGGGCTTGCATTCAACTCGGAAGGGAGCTTGCCGTTTTCAGGCCGGGTCAGCCTGGTGCACGCCGGTTTCAATCGCAACGTGTTCGAGACCTTTTCGAATAGACCGTCCGCCTTTGTTATTTCCTTCGGCCATACGCCTCGCTGGCGGGCAGCGGTCGATGGAAATCCGGTGTCCACTTACCGAGCAAACGGTTACGAAACCGCCATAATGCTTCCCGAGGGTCAGCATACCGTCGAGGTGTCATACTCCAGTCCAGCTACCCGAACCGGGGCCTGGAGCAGTACCGTCGGATTGGTCGCCCTGGCGTTGTGGCTATTACTGAATCCGGGACCCGGCCGCACCCGGGTTATGAGTTTCGCGGCGTTTTCAGTCCTCCTCATGGTGATAGCCGCCCTGGTTGTGCCCGCTCCCGGAGAAGGTAAAGGACTCGGCACACGGTTCGAGTGGCATTACCCGGGGCCGAGCCGCCTTGAGGACCAGGCGTTCGGACGCCCGACACGCAGTAGCGAGGTACTGTTACCCGAAAACGTCCATCGGGTTCATTCCAGCCAGGCGGTCGATGGCAGCGCCGGGACCGCATTCGTCAGCGCACCCGCAACAGATCCGTGGTGGGAGGTTGAACTCAAGGGCGACCTTCCTGTCGAGCGCATCGTGCTCTTGCGGCTGACAGAAGCGGAATTCGCCAAAGATTTCAAAGTCATACTGTCCGGAGCGCAAGGTGAGGAACGCGTGATCGCTGCACAGGCCAGCGGTAGGCGCGCCGAAATCCGCGTGTCACCACCCATGTCGGCGCATTCCCTCAGAATCCTGGCGCCCGGTCACACCACGCTGGCGCTCAGCAGCGTACAGGTATTCGGTGAGAATATCGGTGGCCGCCGCTGATCATGCTCCCTACTGCATGAATGGGGTCAGCGCGGGAGATCCCATTTGCCGTGGTTTTTCTCGAATCTTGTGTGATAGCGTTGGAACACGATGACCCGAAGCCTGGTAACAGTCCTTGTTCTTCTGCTGCTAATCGGATGTGACGGTGAAAAATCCGCCAGTTCAGGGCAAATCCAGTATTCCCATGGCGTACTCACGATACCCGGGGTCAAATCACCCGACTGGCCCCGAGCGATTGCGCAGACCAACACCAACGCACGCGTTCGAAATGTCGTCTTGATCTCAATCGACACGCTGCGACGGGACTACGTTTCCGCCTACGGCGATCCGCCGGATCTTCCGGTCACCCACGCCACACCCCACATGGACGCACTGGCCGCGCGCGGCACATTGTTCCTGGATGCCATGGCACCGGCGCCGACGACCGGCCCGTCGCACCATGCCATCTTCAGCGGCCTGCCGGCCCCCGTCGGGAAGAAACTGAGCTTCGAACAGGTGATCGGCGGGGACGTGGCACATTCGATCGAGACACTGCAGGCAGCCGGGCTGCAAACCGCCGCTTTCACCGGCGACGGCCAGATGGCGCCGGTCTATGGCTGGACGGTCGGGTTCGACGAATACACCACGGTCTCCTTCGGGACCCTGGGCATCGACGCCATGCCGATGCGGGAATTGTCACAGATCCAGGAGCACGCGTTTGCCTGGCTCGAGGCGCATCACGAGGACGCGTTCTTCCTGTTCCTGCACACCTATGAAGTGCACTGCCCCTACTGGCCACCGGCCGAACAACGGCAACACTACCTTTCCTGGTACGAAGGCGAAGCCCACCGCATCGAGTGCCAGGCATTGGGCCATGAAAACCAGGTTGATCATACCCTGGCCAAAGCCCTCTATGCCGGCAGCGTGGCCCATGCAGATTCGTTCATCGGCCAGCTGTGGTCGAAGCTGGAACGACTGGGCCGAACGCGGGACACCATGATCATCCTGCTATCGGACCACGGAGAGCAACTCGGGGAGGATGACGGTTACATCGGGCACCAGGAAATGCATCCCAGCGTGATGCGGATTCCACTGGTGGTTTACATTCCGGGGGCACAGCCAGGGGCTGAATCAGCGGCCGTCAGCGGCATCGATGTGCTTCCCACCATTTACAGCGCTCTGGGTCTGCAGCCGCCCTACAAGTTGATCGGCCAGGATCTGCTGCCCCTGATCGATCGTCATCCGGACGCCTGGCCGCCGCAACGACTGCGCTTCGCGCACCACGGGCAGGACCTTGCGGTCTTCGAATCGAATCTCCAGCTGACGATTCGCGAGAACCCGGCTCGGACAAGCCTGTGGAACTGGCGAACCGGAGACCCGGAAGTACTCCAGGCGCACGCGGAAACCATCTCGCGCCTGCGCCTGGAACACCAGCAAATGATCGAAAGCAACCAGGGGCTCGCCCGGCAATTTCGCGTCGTTCGCTCCGTCCAGACCGCCGGCTCTGATCCCAGTGATCCGGCGCAGGACGAACGGATGGAGCAACTTCGTTCCTTGGGGTACATCCAGTAAGGGCGGGTGGCCTGGCCGACCGGAGCCCGCGAATGAGTATAATTTGAGCCGGCTTTCCGTGTTGGCTGTGAGTATGTGACGGACCATTGTCCGTCAATTGGCACGTCCTGGTTCGTGCGCCCCGGTGGAGATGGCCTGATGGGAGAGGACAAAACATCGCTGTCCCGAGCAGAAACTGCACTCTTGTCAGTTGCGGCGCTGCTGGTGTTGGGCGCCCATGCCTTTGGCGCCTTCCTGGCTCACACCCAGCCGGTATACGATCATGCAACGGGCAGCTGGTTCGTCATTGCCCATGACGTGCTGAACGGCACGCTATATCGCCCTTTCGAAAGTGATTTGGGGCTGGGCGGCACCCGCTATTTCCCGCTATACCCCCTCCTGATCGCCTTGTTCGTTAAATTCGGCCTGGGTTACGAGCAGGCCGGCCTGCTCATCAACCTGGTCTCCTGGGCCCTGGCTTTGGGAGGGGCTTTCACAATACTCCGTCAACTGGATGTGCCGCGAGTGCTTGCCGGCACGTTTGCGGTTTTTTCGGTCGGATCCTTTGGCACGCTGATGACCATGACCTCGCTGCGCGGTGACCTGCTACCGGTGTCACTGGTCCTGTGGGGCGTCGTCGCTTCCCTGAAAGCCCGCTCCGGGGGATTCACGTTTTTGATTGCGGCAGCGATGCTTTTCACGCTGGCCCTGGCCGCCAAGGTCACCTCGCTCTTCTGGCCGGCGGCGGTCGTGGTTTACCTGGCGGTTACAGGCCGTACCCGTCAGGCGGCCATCCTTTCCTCGCTCCTCCTGGTGGGCGCCGCAATCTTCCTGCTGGCCATCAACCATCTCAGCGAGGGCCGTTTCCTCGAAATGATGGCGGTCACCTCCAGCGGTGGCGGCAGCCTGTTCCGGTTCCTGTTGGGGCCGGTGACATTCGAGGGGATGCTTCGCGGCGCCGACCCTCTGGCCTACCTTGCAACCGTCGTAAGCGTTTTCCTGCTCGTGGCCCGTTTTCGTCAATTGGGCTCGAGCCTGACCGGCTTGATGTTCATATCGGTAATGGTCATGACGATGGCAATTTTCGGTTCGAGCGGGACGATCCACAACCACCTGATCGACATCAATTTCGCGGCCATGCTGCTGCTGGCGACTCGTTTTGGCGATTTCCGGATCAAACCAAACCTGGCGCCGCTCGTCATCGTGTTCTACGCCCTGCTCATTCCATGGCGCTATGATTACCAATACCTGAGAGATTGGGAACACGAGGCCAGAATCGAAGCCCAAAACTACCTGAAGTCTTTTGACGATCCCGTTCTGTCCGAGCATCCGGGCATTCCGCTGGCCATAGGCCGAACCCCGTTCCTTGCGGATGCCTTCATGGTGAACAGCCTTCGGCAAGCCCGCCCCGGGGTCCATGCCCGCCTGCAAGCGGAACTGGAGGCCAAAAGTTTCAATACCATCATCCTGTCGCACGTTGGTGAAATGGACTGGTACGAAAACGGGCACTTCGGCGGCCGATTCATGGAATGGGTGGAAGAGAACTACGAACGGGACCGGCAATTTGGTCCTTACGTGTTTTTCCGCCCCAAGCGGGAATCGGAGCAAGGCAGCCCGTGAGCCCGGCGTGTGCCGAATGGCCAAAATCGATCAAGGCGGGTACGCGCATATGAGTCGCCCAGGCCCCGATTTCTGACGAGGTGAACCCGGTAACGGAAAAGACCCGTCGCGCCCGTGCATAATTGATCAGAGGTTCCCTAAGGCGGTGCTTCGACGAGTTTCATCACCGCGTGGCGAATCCCGTTCATGAAATGGAATTCCGAGAATCTGGAGGCCCGGGCAGCGACGGCTTCGAAAAGACCCCGTTCCAGTGTCGGGTCCTTCAGGACATTGCATATTTTTGCGACGGCATCCTCGACATCCGAATAGATGACGCGCGAGTCATGATCGACGATTTCTACCGGCCCGCCGTCATCCGGAACGAACGTGATACACCCGGCTCTCTGCAGTTCGGCGGGCGCGATGCCGAAATGCTCGCCGAGCATGCCGTGAATGGCATAGCGGTACCGGGTCAGCAGGGCGACCAGTTCTGATCTCGACAGGTCGTGGCGAAATTGGATCCAGTCCCCGTGGTTCGCGGCCAGATCGTAGATCTTGCGTCCATAACCGGGGTCGTCGACATGCCCGGCGAAGGTCAGGCCGATCTCGTGACCGCGGGCCCTGACCCTGGCCAGAATATCGATGATCTTTTCCAACGATTTTTCCCGGGCAATTCGCCCCAGCACGATGAATGATCGCTGGCGATCCGCCAGCGGCGTATCTGTAAAACCTCCGGGTACGGGCGGATACAGGACGCGGCAGGGGGCGCGGTAGGTCCTTCTGAAGGCTTGGGCTGTCCACTCCGAGTTGGTGAACGTCACATTCCGGCACGCACTCGAATCCGAGAAACCCGCAACCCGCCTGGCAACCTGGCGATACAGCCTCAGTGCCCATTCGACGTGATACCACCGCATGTCCACCTCCGGCCTGGGCAGCGAGGCCCAGGGATAATGGACGTACTGGATTGCCGGTCGCCCTACGTCGATCTCGTTCATCGTGCCCAAGATGGCGTCGAAGCGGCCCTTCTCGACCAGGGCGCGGGCGTATCGCATGGTCAGAGCGATTCGCATCAGCGAGAGGGGAACGGGTGAGTAATCCAGCACGGCGCGCCAAGCGTGAGGCACTTCGAACCAAGCCGCGTCGCCCGAAAGCAACCGTGTTCCAAATGCCTCGTTGACCGTCTCCAGGTCCACCGGTCGCCAGGTGAGAACCGATACGCAGCAGTCCTCTCGAAGGCCCTGTATGGCCCAGGCGCCCACGGCGCTGCCGCCGCCCGGAGGGTCCAGGGTGATCGGCACGACCAGGACCCGCGGCCTGCTCATGCTTCGCGGGTCCTTGCTCGGGTAGCAGGTGCCGTATGGAAACCGGGCAACCATGCACCTGGTGACGCGGACTTTCCGCCGGCCCCGGGCATCGCTCTCACCGGTCAACGTCGCTTGTGGTGTTCTGCAAGAGCGCCCTGAAGTGACCATCGGCCGACTGAAGCCGCTCGCAATCCCCCTGGGCGACAATCCGGCCTTTGCGCAAACCAATCAATCGGTCACAGGTTCCCGCGGCCGAGGCCCGGTGCGTCACCATCACCACGGTCCGTTGGGTATCGTCGGCTCGTAGCGCCTCCAGAATGGCGGCCTCGGTATGGACATCGAGCGCACTGGTGGCCTCATCCAGGATCAACAAACGCGGTTCGCCGTACAGTGCCCGCGCGATCGCGAGCCGTTGGCGCTCCCCCCCCGACACCCGAATGGCATCTTCACCGACCGCGGTGTCCAGCCCCCGGTCGAGCAGGGCGACAAAGCCCTCGAGTTGGGCCAGTTTGACCACCGCTTCGAGCCGGTCGTTATCGATTTCATGGTCGGACAGCCCGAACGCAATGTTCCTGCGAACGGTATCGTTCAGGAGATAACACTGCTGGGGAACGTAACCGGCGCGGACACGACCGGCTTTACCATCGGCGTGCAGATCCTGGCCATCGACCCGAACGTGTCCCGCGGATGGCGGAAGCAAGCCCAGCATCACGTGAAGTATGCTGGACTTGCCGGCGCCGGTATCTCCCACCAGCCCAAGCCATTCACCACGGTGCACGATCAGATTGATGTCCTCCAGCGCCAGCGGCTGCCCCGGCCCGTAGGACAGGCTCACGTCCGCAAGCTCGATTTCGCTGTTGAGACCCAGGGCGACCGGCCGTTGCTCCGGCGCATCAGCGGACAAGCGCAGATCGCGGTATTGTTCACTGAGGGCATCGATGGTGGGTTTGGCGGAACGTATACGCTGGATATTTTCGGCGGTCCGGTTGGCCATCGGCATCAACCTGAGTCCGGCATAGGCGTAGACAGCGAGTAGCGGCAGGAGCGTCCGATCGGTGCCATCGCCGCCGAGAACCAGGGCCACGACGACCAGCAATGCAAGGACGAACACGGTTTCACTGAGGATTCGAGGCAGGCTGAGCAGCGTGTCGATCCGGTAACTGGCCGTCAGAAAACGGGCCTGCGCAGCACCAAAAAGATCGGAAAATCGATGCTCGCGCCCAAATGCCTTGATTTCCTCGATGGCCCGGAAACCGGTCATCATCGTCGCAAGCGTTTCTTGTGCGGCGAGATCGCGGCGCTGCCCCAGTCGAAGGAGCATCTTTCGTGTAAGCAGCGACAACAGGCTGAGGCTTGCGGCGACAAAAATCGTGGCGACCGTCGCTGCGCGCCAATCAGAGGCAAATACAACGAGAAGAATCGCCAACGCCACCACCAGGTTGTTGGTCAACACGAGCGCCTCGTGCGCCACTTCCTTGAACGCGATGCTGAGTCGCTGGATGAGCGTGTGCGCTTTCTCGATCGAGTCACGTTCGAGATGAAAACTGAACGGCGCAGCCAGGTAGCCCGAAAACAGTTGGCCTGCCAGGCGAGCCTGGGCCTGGTTCAGAAACCGGTTGCCGACGTGCACGACCGTCAACATCAATATGGTTTTGACCACGAACAGCACCGCGACGATGGCCAGTATGACCATCAGGGGCAGCTCGCCGACCATGCCCAGACCCTCTTGGATCCAGGGCAGCGAAGAAGATGCCCCCGTCTGCAGAATGACCGCCACCGTGACGAAAACCGCCCAAACAGACAGCATCTCGAGCAGCCCCGACAGGCCTGATATCAAAAGGGTTGCGAACCACCTGACCCGGTCGCGTTCAGACATCAGACGGGTGACTCGCAGCACTGTCCGGAAGGCATCCATCTTCTGTCAGGGGCGCGTATTATTGACCAATCGAAGCGGAGCCAGTTTGACCAAGTCGATGGCCGGGCGCAAGCTGAACCCGGGATTTCCAGCGGCTGTGATGACGCATCGCGACACGCCGGCATGATGGAATGCAACCAGGGTACAGACGGGTCCGGAGGCCAGGCTTGGGGAAACATGAATTGAACATGCGGCGCGCCCGACTGGGGCTGATGCATGGGCGCGCCAGCATCCTGGTGGTGCTCTGCCTTCTTGGTGTGCTCTACGTCTCGACCCTGGACACGCACGGCATGTTCATGTGGGATGAGGCCGAATATGCCGCCATTGGGCGTTCTGTACTCGAAGGTAAAGGGTTCTCGATCGGTGGCCATCCGAACGCCCTGAGGCCGCCACTTTTACCCCTTGCCGCAACCGGTGTCTTGTGGGTCTCGGAATCTGCGACTGACGTCAGCCTGAAACTCGCCATTGTGCTTTTCGCCCTGCTGGGCCTGGCGATGCTTTACCACGCGGTCCGCCTGGCCCATGGACGGGGCATGGCCCTTGTCGCCGCGATCCTGCTTGGCCTGTTTCCCGCATTCTGGCAACACACCACCCATTTCCTGTCCGAGATTCCTTTTCTCGCCTTTTTCATGGGCGCCGTTTTTTACATGCATCACGGTTTATACGGCGACCCAGGCTATTTCAAATACAGCTGGGCCTGCTTCGGCCTGGCGCTGTTGACACGATACACGGCCGTGTTGTTAGGTCCCATCCTGTTGCTGATGCTGGCCCTGGCCTGGTTGGAGCGGGATGAGAGACCCGCGATCAGGGCACGGATTTTCTCGCGATCGTTTTTTCTCACGCCACTCGTCGCCGCGGCCATCCTCTTGCCGTGGTTCGTACGCCAAAAAATCGCCTTCGGTGATGCACTCGAGGGCTTCAGGGAAGCCTCCGGGCAATTGCAGGTCTTCGCTTCGGACATCTCCATGCCCTGGTTTTTCTATCTCGCGAACATTCCCGGCATGGTCACCTGGATCGGTGCTGCGCTCATCCTGGTGGGATTATCCCGTACGTTGAAAGAACGTGACCGATTGGGCCGCACCTGTATCCTCGTCAGCTTGTTCGTGCTGACCTGGTTCAGTTTCTACAGGTTCAAGGAAGTGCGTCTGGTCACTGCGATCCTGCCGTTCCTCGCCGTGTTGGCCGCGACAGGTGCCCAGCACTTGTCCCGGAGGTATGCTCCACGCCTGGACGCACGCATCTGGGGCCTCATCGTCGGACTCGTGCTCGGGATCAATTCCTACGTGATGAGCAAGCCTTTTCTGACGCAGTCTTTCACCCTCGGCTATCCCGTCCTGCAACAGGCTCTGGATTTCCTGGAGGCCCATTCTGACGAGCATGATGTGATCATGAGTTCTCTCGCGCCTCAGGTTTCCTGGTATACCGGCCGCAGGACCACTCACCTGCCGGACCGCCAGGAACTCGCCGCATCCCTGGATGGCGCCAGCTGGGTGCTCCTGGTCAATTTCGAGCGGGGCCAACCATCCTATGTACCGAAGCTCGTTGCCAGGTTTACGGTTGAGGACGCCGAAACGGGTCGAATTCACGCGTTCACCGACCCGCGCTACCAGGCTTACGTCGTCCGCGCCAGCGAACTGAAGAAGCGGCTTTGAGCCTCTTGCAGCGCGGACCGCTGGCCAGTAAGTAGTGAACCCTACTGGATATAACCCAAAGCCCGCAGGCGCTCGATCGACTCCTGTCCAAGGATGGGCTGGTCGGACCCGCTCAGCACGAACCGTGCCGCCAATTCCTGGCTGCCGTACATCAAATGGTCGTGGTCCGCCAACAGGGCCTCCACGACCGAGGGATGATGGGAAGCCAGGTTGTCGTACTCCTCGGGATCTTCGTGCAGGTCGTACAGAAAGATGTTTTCCTCGGCCTCGTCGAACACCAGATGCCAGCTTCCCTTGTGGAGCGATATCATGTCCCCCTGGTTGGCCACCCTGAGTCGGTCATCGGGCGGCACGGTAGCGCCCTCCATGAAATCGACCAGGTCCCTTCCCTGGAAACTGTAGGGGGCCTGCTGGCCCAGGGCCCGAAAAATGGTCGGCATCACGTCGATCAATTCAAGGGGCGCATCGATCCGCCCGGGAACGGTGCCGGGCAGGTGCACGATCAGAGGCACACGGAGCTGAATGTTGACCAGCAGGTTGTGTCCCACGTAACCGCGCTCACCCAGGCTGTCCCCATGATCCGACATGAGTACGATCATGGTTTCGTCGTCAATGCCGAGGCGTACGAGTTCAGCGAGCAACTCCCCGATAAATTCGTCCGCATAAGCCACCTCGCCCTTGACCAGGTCGCGAACGTATCGATAGTCGTCAGCGCTCATTTCCCGGTTGTTGTAGTAACTTCCACACTTGTCGACCGGATCCACATCGCCCTGGTACCAGCCCGCGTAGCGCTGCGCATACTTCTCGGGAGGCGAATAAGGACAGTGTGGCTGGTACATGTGCAGAAACAGGAAAAAGTCGTCCTGATGGTGCGCCCGAAGCCATGAGCGGGAGGACTTCTTGAGCGTTTCAAGTTGTTGTCCGGTTGCCAGGCGAGGCAGCACCTCGTACGAGTCGAACCCCCTGGGAAAGCCGATCTCCGGCGCAAGGCCACCGCCGCCGACGATGGCCGCTGTCACAAACCCGCCTTGGCGAAGCGCTTCGACAGGCGCCGTGACGTTTTCTTCGGGTACCTGGTCGCGGCGGGTCTTGTGGACAGCCGGATACACCGAGTACAGGGCTGATTTGTGGGAAATGGTGGTCGACGGGGCATGCGACAGCACATTCGAAAAGACCGTGCTCCTCTCAGCCAGCTGGTCGATGTTCGGAGAGGTATCGAGTCCGGGATTGTAGGTGCCGAGGAAATCCGGGCGCAGCGTGTCGATCGAAACCAGGATCGCTTTTCTGACACGAGGCTTTTCGTCGGAACACCCGACGAGGCCCAGGGATACGCACAGCAGGGCCGCGACGACACCAGCCCATGGCCGAATCCACGATCCTGTTCCTGGATCTTTGCGAAAACGATGGCGCGAGCGCCGCTGGGTGTTGGCTTGCTGCCCTGTTCGGTGTGTCAACGTCGTGCTGCTCCGTTTCGATCCTGAGCAGGATACTTGATGCCTGGCCGCGATGAACGCAGCCGCCAGGCCACGCACGCCGAGGCGATGGCCGGAATCAGGGCAACTGCCCACAGAGCAACCGGGCGAGGCCACGGCAATTCCCAGGGAGCGACGAACGCAAAGGCCCCGATCCGCGGGACCGGCGCCCCCGCGAGCCGCGCTTCGAAACTGGGCAGCAGGAAGATATTGAGCGCATCCTTGAAAAAATCGGGTGCGAACATCGAGGTAGAAGCCCACATCAGGGACAAGGCAATACTGGTCAGCAACAGCGCGGCCAGGAATGCGCGTAACAAGGCCGGTGAATCACGCCACGCCAGGCCCAGGGGTAGCGCCAGCAGCGGCAGTGAAGCGGTCAGGTGCCTGGGACCTGATGACCATCCCCCGTCCCAGTAGGCATAACTGGAGTTGAGCACGAGGTAATACAGGGCAATGAACAGGCACAGGAGGATGGCCGGTCGTATTTCCGCACTTGAACGGAAGACCAGCCAGAACCCCGCGCCATAAGCCGCCAGTGACAGGGGCGATACCCAGGCAATGCCCCGGTACCGTCCAAAGAGCAACTCCCCCATTACGGACAGGGACGGAACGGAAAATCCGACGAACCCTTCCTTCATGGCCGGGTACCAGCTTTCCGTGTAGGTATAACCGAAATGCCACGGTGAGCCGAACGAGGACGCATTGTAGATAAACAACGGCGCAAGAAAGATCAGGGCGCTGATCGCAGTGGCCGCGGCCAGCCAGATTCGCTGTCGTACCGGCAATCGCCACGCTCTCCAGGCGCCGAAAGCCAGAAGGAGTGCGACCGCGCCGGCGGCGGTGAATTCGACGACCACGGCCCAGGCCAGGAGGGCGCCGGACACCCCCGCCAACAGGCTTCTGCCCGGCCAGCCCGGCGGGTGGTCCCTGGTTGCGCGCACCAGCATGAGCAATCCGAGGCTGAGACAACCGGCCGTCATGGCATGTCCAAGGAACGCGGTTGCCCATCCCCACAACGGCGTTCCCCAGGCAAGCGCGATGGCAGCGAACCCCGCCCCGGACCGCCCCACGCCGAATTCGATCGACAGCAGGTAGACCGCCAGCACGGCAAGCGCCCCGAACACGCCCGACGTCGCCAGGGTCGACAGGTAGGTCAGGCGTTCGAATGCCACCGTGGCATTGCCCTGCGCGTCGAACATCTCAACATCTCGTCCAATGACCCACAGTCCCGCTGCAACGGCGGGGATGGCCGCAAAGCTCAGACCGGGCGCCTTCTCAGAGTAATAGTGGTCTGCGAAAACGGCGCGATCGAGCGTGTACTCATGGTAGCCATCGATTTTCGTGGACCCGTCCTGGATCAATGCCAGGGTCAGGAACATGCGGGTCCGGGTGTTCGGGTTTTCAGTGGACTGGGAAAAGCAGGCGTAAGAAAGCAGGGCAGCTAAAAAGAGCACCAGGGCAGCGGTTCGGTCCGGAGTTGTCCCTGAAGAGACCTGCATCGCTACATGATATTCTTCCGCGATGCCCGCTGCCCACTCAATCTTTCCTGAACGCGTGCCATTTTGGAGCAGGCTTTTGACCCGCGCGGGCCAGCTGGTGGCTCCGCTCCTGCTCGTCCTGTTTTTGTCTTCCTGCGGCACGGACTCTGGCAAGCCGGAACTTCAGGACGTTGAGATTGACTGGCTGGGTTCGAATTCCTCGATCGGCCGCCTGACCGAAAAGAGATACTGGGCGCCCCCCGACCTGGCGGGCAGGGAAGTCTTTGGGCGGCATCCCTGGGTTCAGTCCCACGGAAAGCGTCCCTACATCTGGTCACATCTTTCAACAACGCGCATCCCGGTAGAAATCCTGGAGCCCTCCGGGCGTACACTGGCGCTCGACGGCTTTCCAGCGCCGTCACCGGATGGGAAGCCTCAGCAGGTCGAGGTTCGCATTGACGATGTTCCCATCGGGTCGGTCCAGTGGGCGGGCCCCGCTCGTCACCTGATTGGGGTACCGGAATCACTGATTCAGCCCGGGCAACATACGATTTCCCTGCACTACCGTTACACCGCGGACGCGCCTGGCGGCGGCCGGGGCAGCGAACTGCGCGGCATGGCCTGGCATGCCATCGAACTAATGGGCGCCGAATCACCCGACCTCGCGGAGGGCCCCTCCTCGACCAGGCAGGTCGGACCTTCCGTCTGGTGGCAATTTGCACCGCTTTCGACCCCGGTTGAACTGGCCCTGAACGGGGTTTCCGCTGCGGGCGAAACCAGGGTTGCCTTGTGGATAGACTATGGCGATGGTCGCTGGAAAGAGTTGGAGCGAATTTCCCCGGGCCGGAATGAAGCAGTGGTCCTCCGCCAGATGCTGGAAGTGCGGGAGGGCGAAGTGGCCAGGGTGGGCGTTGCCGTCCTGCGCGGCGCCGTGGAATGGGAAGGCATGAGCGCCCGCATCCATGATGTACCAGAACGCCGGCCTGTCGTCATGGTGACCCTGGACACGACCCGAAGGGATGCCCTGGGCAGCTACGCGACCGGTGTTCACACCCCGAGACTGGACCAACTGGCTGCTTCGGGACTGGTCTTCGACCAGGCTTATTCACCCACGCCGGCGACCGGTCCCGCCCACGCAACCGTGCTCCTGTCGCAGGACCCATCCGAGCACGGCGTGACCACCAACGGACGACCATTACCGCGGGTCGACGGTAATAACATGGTTGTCCAGGCGAAGGCGCTGGGATACGAAACCGCCGCCTTCGTGTCACTGGGTACCGTCGCAGCCGACCTCGGTTTTTCACAGGGCTTCGATCATTTCGATGACCGGTTCGACCACGATTGGTGGCGCTTCGCAGCACAGGTGAACGAACAGGCGCTGCCGTGGATCGATGCGCACCCACAATCAGAAGGTCAGCCTCCCGGGTTTCTCTGGGTGCATTATTCGGATCCACACCGTCCTTACGGGACGGCCGATGAACCGGGCCAACGGATCCTGCTCGAATTCAATGGCGACCTGGTGGACCAGGCGGACACTCTCGGCCTGACCGCATCCTGGCCCGTGACCGTTCAGCCTGGCCGCAATCTCCTGGTCCTCAGTGCGCCAACGGCATTCGACGACGAACGGAAGCACTGGTACATCCTGAGAGATTTTGCGGTCAGCGACCCATCGACCAGGATATCTCTGGGAGACGGTTGGGAGACGGTTCGAAAGTTCCCCAGGATGCGCGATCGGGCCACGCTCTCGATCGATTCAAAGCACGACGAGGAACGAACGATTACGCTGACACTGCGCGTGGAGGACAACCCCTCGGAAAGCGAAGCTCGCTCGCGGTATGCCGAGGAAGTGTCCGCGGTGGACGAAGCTCTGGGCGCGCTGCTCGATCGTCTCGAAAGTCAGGGGTGGCTGGAACGTGGACTCGTTCTCGTTTTTTCCGACCATGGCGAAGACCTGGGTGAAAACGGCCATTTCGGCCATATCCACCACCTGGGTCAGACCCTCACCCACATCCCCATGATCCTCTGGGGCGATGGCCTGAAGAAGGGCCGTGTCGACGAACTCGTTGGTCTGATCGACGTGGCACCAACGCTGTGGTCCCAAATGGGGCTGCCGCAGTCACCTGGCTGGAAAGGGATCGATGCCGTTCTTTCGCAGCCGGGACGCCGCCTTTACCTGGAAACATTCACGCCCGAAGCGGAGAGACACCTTCGTGGGGTGATCGAACTCCCGTATTTCGTGTGGGGCGAAGCCGGCACAGACCTGCCAAGCCTGGCCGTGACCGATCTCTCGGATACGCCGCCCCGAACCCTGGATGCCGGGAACCTGGCTACCGAACAGTTACACAGGGTTACCGAATTGGAAGACGCATGGGTCCAGTGGAGCGTCGGGCAGCGCCCGTCCGGCGACCTGTCCCCCGAAGTCCTGGAGCGACTGCGCTCCCTTGGGTATATCCAATGATGAGGGGAAGGACGAAAGCATGGGCAGCATTGCTCCTGTTGACTGTATTGCTGGGAGGAGGCCTCCTGTGGCGGGCCCAGCGTGAACCGCCGCTGGCCGTCAACGCCATCCTGATCACCATCGATACGCTGCGGCCCGATCGGATGAGCCTTTATGGCTATCAGCAGAATACCACCCCGCAACTCGGTCAATTTTTCGCGGGTTCGGCTTTCACCAACGCCAGGAGCACCGCGCCGTGCACGTTGCCTGCAGTCAAGCAGTTTTTGACCGGCCGACTGGACATGGGCGGCGCGACCCTGGCGCAAACCCTGCAGGGAGAAGGGTTCGAGACGGCCGCCGTGGTCAGCCAGCACTGGTTCGTGTCGGATCCCCTCTACCGCTCGGGTTTCGATTATTGGGACCCGCAGGCAGATGGCGAACGGGACCATTACGGGCTGTCCACGCGCAGGGGTGACGCAGTCACCGCACGAGCCCTTCGCTGGCTCGATTCGGATCGAGACAAAGACCGGCGCTTCTTTCTCTGGGTCCACTATTTCGATCCTCACGACCCCTACGACCCCCCAATGGATGAACGGCACTTTTCACTCGGCATCGATCGCTACATCCACGGCGACCGCCGCGCGGCACAGATCAGGTCGATGGAAAGCGAAGCGAAGTGGTTTATGGTCGATTGGATTTTCGATGATGCTGACCGGGACGCGCTCTCCAGGCTGTATGACGACGAAGTCCGGTTCGTGGACCGCCAGGTCGGTGATCTCCTTGATGAACTTGAAAATCGTGGCCTGCTGGAGAGCACCGCGATCGTATTCGGGGCGGACCACGGCGAAAGGTTGGGAGAGGAGGGCGTCTGGGATCACTGCTACTCGCTGCACGATCTGGAACTGCGCGTACCGCTGGCCATACGGATGCCCGGTCCGGCAAAGCCGCTCGAGTTGGACTCGGCAGTGAGTACGCTGGATTTTTATCCCACGCTGCTCGATGCCCTCGACGTGCCAGAGCCGGGAAGTCTCGACGGGGAATCATTGCTCAGGCCGATAAAGCGCGGCGCCACCTTGTCTTCCTTCAACGCCCAGGTAGCCGTTGCTGACGGAAATCTCAAGCTGTACCTGGATTGCACCGAAGCCGGTTGCGCACCGGGATCACTGGTTCGGCCGGGGGGGCTTTCAGTCTTCGATGAACGCCCGGTCACCGCTGCCAGTGCTCCGGGTGAAGTGGACCGCCTGGCGGCCGAGGCCCGGGAACTCGACAGCCAACTCAGCAGGGCCATAGAACTGGCGAAGCGCGAATTCGAGGCGCTCCACTCGCTCGGTTATATCCAATAGTGCTGAAGAATACGCCGCAAGCCGTCAAGCCATGACCCGCTTCATACTCTGGATGCAAGCGCGACCGCTGTGGACCCTGTTCGGGATCCTGGTCTACCTGGCCCTGTTGTTCCCTAAAATCGGTGTTGCTGCAACGGCATTCGAATGGTTGACGGCATTGCCAGGCCAGGGAACTTTTCTCCGGTTGGTCGCCGTCTTTGGCGCTGCAGTGCTTCTTGCCGCGCTTTGGTCAATCCTGCGAAGGCCACCCAGGCACATGGCATTGCTCCTGTTTTACTGGGTTTCCACCCTGGTATTGATCCCCGCTGCCTATTTCCTGCTCTTCGCCGTCAACAGCAAATTGCTCTTGATGCTCCAGTATGCGGTGCTTGCGGTGGCCCTGTTCGCGCTCACCGGCCGGGTGCTCGACACGCTCCTGTGGGTCGTTCTGGCCAGCGCCACGATCGAAGGAATCCAGTACTGGATACTGCTCAGCGATTGGGGTGTCTATTTCGACTTCAATGACGTGATTGTCGCACTGCTTGGGGGGGCTGTCGGAAGCCTCCTCGTGCTCAGCTCGGTCGATCCCGGGCGATTAATCCTGCCCGGGCCATCGCGGCCTGTATGGCGCTCGGCGCCGATGTACCTGTTAACGACCGTGGTCCTGGCGGCGCCCCTGATCTCTCGATTTCGCCCATTTGCCGGGAATCCGGGTTCCGGCGAGGAACCCTGGTTTACGCTGAGCAGAACCCTTATGCCGGAGGGATTCTGGCACCAGGAAGCGTGGGGCAAGGTTTTTCACGTACTGGGACCGATGGAAGCCCTGGTCGGGATTGCCCTGCTCATCGGCTTCTACTCGCTGATCGATTACCTGGCCCAGGCGCCCCCCCGCCCCGGATCCGGTTACCTGGACCGGCTGCATTCCCTGCTGGTTCGGGTGACGCGCTCAACGCCCTACATGGCGCCGCTCGATGGTATGCGATTCGTTGCCATCGCCGCGGTGGTTCTCTTTCACCTGGAATTCCTGATCCCGAGGGAAGCGCATGGCGGTGAATGGATTCGAGGACTGCTGGGGTACGGAAATATCGGCGTGCAGTTGTTCTTCGCGATCTCCGGGTTCATCCTGGCCGTGCCGATGCTCGAGGATCGCTTGTTTGGCGCCGGGCGCGTATCGCTGGGACGTTACTATCTCCGGCGGTTGACCCGCATCGAGCCGCCCTACCTGATATGCCTGGGATTGCTGGTGCTGTTTGGGCTGACCACGCATCCCGGGCCGAACGACGATCAACATTTACTCGCCAGCGCATTCTACGTTCACGGTTTGGTTTACGACACGTTTTCGACCATCAACTTCGTGGCGTGGTCCCTGGAGGTGGAGATTCAGTTCTATCTTCTGATGCCATTCATCGCCTGGTTGTTTTTCCGGGGAGACCGGCCCTGGCTTCGCCGCATTCTGCTGGCCGCTTCATGCCTGCCATTCATGGTGCGGCAATCGATGACCCACGACCATTTCCCCCACGGACTGTTTTTCGTCGACCAGGTCCAGTTTTTCGTCGCCGGAATCATCGTCGCCGATATCTACGTGTCCGGACGGCGGACGCGCGGCGATCTCAATACCGGAAACCTGCGGTACGACCTGCTTTCGACCCTGGGGTTCATCCTTGTCCCCTGCGTGATGCATTGGCATTGGGAGAGCGCCCGCTACATCGTCCCGCTGGGCATCATCATCTGGATGCATGGCGTCCTGCGGGGCGTAATCTGGAGGCGCATCCTGGGAAACCGGTGGCTCGCCGTCACGGGTGGGATGTGCTACACGATGTACCTGTATCACTGGCTGATCCTGAGCGGAACACTGAAGGTGATCGGCGGCTTTCCGTTTGAATCGACCTGGGCGAACCTGCTCCTGGTTGGGCCCGTTCTCCTGGCGCTGGTCGTCATCATCTCGGCCTTGCTCTATCTCGCGTTCGAGAAGCCCTTCATGCGTGGCCTTCAGACCAGGAAGCACCGAGATTCATTCGGCTTGGCCAAGCCCCGCCGCTGATCCGGGCCGTGGCCGCCGTTATCATTTGATTTCCATGGCAAGAGCCGATAGCATCGGAAAGACATTACGCCGAAAAAATGCACCAGGGCTTAACTTCTTTTCAAGGGTGGTTCATGAAAACATATTCTTTTGGAACGGGAATGCGAAGCGTCAAACTCGCACTTGGCCTCGCTGCTGTTTTCGCAATCGCCCTCGCTGGAGCGACCCGTAACGCCAAGGGCCAGTGCGAACTGTCGTGTGAAAACACCGACGACGATATCCAGGACGTCATCGAGCAAATGGCCGACCTGGGTTATGGCGTCGCCACCGGCCACTTCGAGGTTTACGACCACGACAACGCCGTCCAGTCAGATGTCTACATTCCGTTCGCGGATCGCAGCGTCGACTATCTGGTGTCTCACTTTGACGATGGAAATACCTACACGCGGATCGGCGGCCAGGATGCCATCGTCTTTCGAGGCTGCACGGCTCCGCTGCTGTGGAATCCGCTCAACGCTGATTGTCCCACGCCTGCGCCGAATCACTATATGCACCCTTACAATGCCGTGAGGATCGTGCAGCAGAATGACGAAAATGTCCCTACGGAAACCGTGGACTTAAATGCCAGCCTGGGCGATCCGTTCCGAATCGATGAAAACATGCTGTACGGGTCCAATCCCAGCAGCGCGTTTCCGGCACCGTTCGATCGCAAGTTGAATGTGGCGTTTAGCAGCGATGCGCAGACCCTGGCGGATTTGGAAACCGCTTTCTCGAATGCCGACCTGGTCGAAGGAGTCAACCTCGTAGGCATCCCGAGCGACTGGTTTATCTTTTCGGAATCCGAACTCGACACTCCACGGGACACCCTGACTCTGATCTACGCCCTGGACTGGGGCGCGCTGCCGGAAGATTGTGTGTCATGCAATAAAGAAATTTACCTGAACCAGAGTTTTCCTTTCTACATCTTCTACCGGGATCAAGTTGAGCCCCTTGTGCCGCTGCCCTTGACGCTGGCGAGCACCGAGCCACCGAAGTCCCAGATCAAGGAAGCCAAGAAGATCATAAATAAGTTCGACCAGTTGACGGGCGAAGTGGCGGATTATCTCGCGACCATGTACGCGATGCAGCTCGTTGGCGATTATCCCTTCTCATCCGACAGCAGCACGTTGGACGGCCTCTCGATGGTCGGAACTTTTGATCACGGCATCGAATGCATCAGCCAGGAGGTCGACTGCCAGTTCGACACACCGATGACGCATTACTGGTGGGACAGGAATTTCCACACGCTGGCAGGCGATGATTTCTTCGTGGTGGTCGGTATCGACCATACCGCACTGGGGGGGGCCGAATTCAGCAAACTGGGCGTTTACGTTGAAGAGAACGCGGAGAACGGAAATGCCTACGACCAGCTTGATGTCGCACGGATCACGGGGCTGCGCGAGGATTACGGTTTCATCGATCTCAGTCTCAAGAAGTCCCTAAGCGATCTTCCGGGCTTGTCATTCCTGTACCAGGTTACGCGGCCAGAAAATTGCATCTTTGACATTGCCGGGTTGTGCCCCGACACCGACGCCTTGGCGGCCGACCAGCCTTTCATGTTCAGGGGTGACCTGACACTGAATCCCGCTACCGGAACACGGCCTGACCCGGAGCAACTGGTCTCCTGGCGGCTTCTTCACTTCAAGCTTTTGCCATAACCCGGACCCAGGCTGCGCCCACGCGCAGCCTGGGGTGTTGACACGGCGACGACATCCAGATCCCCGGCCGACGTGAAGCCGGTTCCACCCAGAACCCTGCGCTGGATGGCCCTGCTTGGCGCCATGGCCCTGGTAGCAGGGATTCGCCTCTCGCCGCTGTGGCTGGCCGGAGCAGACGCACAGGCGGAACGGCTTGCGCAGGATCGCATCCAACAATTCGTTGAGTTGGAAGTCAACCAGAAGATTCCCGCCGCGCAGCGGCATGCCATGGGCGCGTTCGACGCCAGGCAGTGGATCGAACAAAACCCAGGCGCCTACGCCTCTTTGCTGGCCGAAGAATCCAGGGCCCTGAAAGACCAGTGGCGCTACCGGGGAGAGAACGGCAGGAATTACGCTTATCTCGGAGACCTCGACAGCTACCTGTGGCTTCGACAGGCGCGCACTTACCTGCGAACAGGTACGGTCTGCGACGCCACGCTCAACGGCGCCTGCCGCGACACCTATACGAATGCGCCGGTCGGGAGCCACATGGTCTACGAGCGTTCGCTGCACGTGGCCGCCATCGTGGGCCTGCAGCGTTTCGTGACCGTATTCGACCCCGACTACCCTTTGCCCGCCAGCGCGTTCCTGGTGCCGGTCATCGTTGGCGTCCTCGGGGTGCTGCCCGCGTTTTTCATCGGTTGGCGTCTCGCCGGC
>Ga0209536_100002746_pt1 | contig 28648 bp, 23 predicted proteins | sample DeeMarSeWOR28_12_FD_187461 | JGI IMG/M metagenome (GOLD analysis project Ga0209536, IMG submission 187461) | Marine sediment microbial communities from White Oak River estuary, North Carolina - WOR-2-8_12 (SPAdes) (version 2) | ecosystem: Environmental > Aquatic > Marine > Intertidal zone >... | reverse complement strand
CACCTGACCCACCTGAACGCCATCGGCGAGCTGTGTGCCCAGTTCCGCAACGGTATCATCGCGACGATTCGGGCTGCTGGCGCCGACTCGGTGATAGAGACTGTGGAGGCATACCACCGGTTGCATCCCGCAGCAGCGGGAGGTTGCTGGTTCCCGGAAGTGTTTGCGCGGATGGACGAGCCCGAATGGCAGCAACTGTACGTCAACGCCGAGCACGACCACGATGTGGGTGTCATCACGCTGAGCCGCGAGAGCTACAACGGCGACGTGGATGCAGAACTCAACCGGGCAATCGACTGGCTCAAAGCACAGAAAATAGACCGTGTGATCGTAACCGGCGACTTTCATCTCTCTACCCAGATGGTTGGCGCCGATACCAATGATTTCTTTCCGGCTTTAAACAATTTGGAAGAAGGCGTTAAGATTTCCAGCGCCTGGTCTCAGACCGCTCGACGGCTCCATGATGAGTTTCAGGTTTCGGTTGGTTTCGTCAATGGTAAGCGCTGTTTGGGAGGATTTCTGGAATTACTGATTCACTGCCACTATCTCATCTCCGTCAAGGATGCTGATCTTGGAACGCCTGAAGTCACCTTACCAGTTGTTCCGGGAATGGAAATGTGTCACTGGCCCTTTCGGAAAACGAGTTCGAAACATTGGCCAAAGCTTCTTCGATTGCTGCTGGAAGGAAAATCAGTCAAGGCGGATCAGGCAGTCGACTGGCTCATCGACTATACCGGATCGATGGAGGAGGCTCTGCAGATGGTCTGGAAAATCGCTTCAGATGGAAATGCGATTTTACCCCGCAGAAAATTAAAAGAAGATAAACTAAAGGATGTGCCGTCGGAGATTAGCGGACTCTCAGAATCGGATGATCCCACAACCATGGCTGCCCGAAGGGCGATTTATGAAAGTGTCCGGGATTCCTGCAATGCGAACCTGTCCGAAGCTCTCGTGCTTCAAGCGAAACATTCTGCCAATTTTATGACAACTCCTCAGTGTCAGAATGGTATGGTCGGTATCGAGTTTAAAAAGACAATGCTTGTCTAATGGCTCTTACGGATATACGACGATTGAACCTTGGTACTCTTCCATTTCGAAGGTCGGGATATTGGCTATATATTCCGCCGCGCCATCCCGAATTGCGTATGGCGGAAAAGTTCTAAACCGCAGTCGAATTTTGACATCGACTGTATTTCCAGAAATTAAACCAAGTGGAATAGAATATTGCCCCGATTTGGATTGAAGCGCAGCGATGCTTCCGATTTTAATGGAATCTGCATTAAAAACATTTGCCGATTGACCCTCTTTATATAAAGCGCTCTGAAAAATGACTAAGTCCGGATCTCCATTTGGATTCAGTAAGCTATGCTCATCCATTAGATCACCATTACCATCAAAGTATCCTGTTTTGTAAAGAGTGTCGGTGCCGCTTGTTACCGTTACTTCCAACCACATTTGCCGGACAAACGTGACAGCTGAGGGAATATCATGCCCGACTTGATCATTTATAACTGTTGCTTTAATTTGCAGGGTAGAATTTGACTGAACCGAGTCGGGGAGTTCAACGGTCATCGTTACAGAATTTTGTAATAGTTGTTCAATCTTTTGTCTTTGTTCTGCTTTATCAGGGAAATTATCTATCAAAGCGATGTCCACCCCAATAAAATCGTGACGGTGAAGATTATCCCTAATTGGACCGCCGACAGCTGCTTGGCCTGAATACGTCTCCATATGACAACCCTGACATTCTATGCCGCTCATATTATAAAGGCTTTCCAGCCATTCCGTATAGGTGATTTCTGCACGTAATCCATTATGATTGAAAAGATCATGGCAGGGTAAACACGCACTTGATAAACTATAAAACTGTTTGCCCTCGGATGAATGAAAACTGTTTGGTGCCGGGTCCATAATCGAACCATATCTATTGCCACTTTTAACATCATAATGATAAACCGCGTCTTGGCCAAATGTTGTCCCCGACGGTTTTTCCAGTAAATGGCATGCATCACAGTTGATCCCCTCTTTTACCAATGGATCAACATTTTCTTTATCAAAGCCAATTGGCGTTTCCCCGGTTAACGCTCCAATGGGACTGTGGCACTGAACACAGAACTGCCCCAATTCCTCAGCTCCCACAGTGTTTCTTAAACCCTCCATCCATGCCGTGTTAATTGGATCGACAAAAGCATAAGCATGCATGGAACCCTCCCATTCATTGTAATGATTGGGATGGCAACCTTTACATTCAGCCGAGGGAGAGAAATCAGATAATTTAAATTGCGCATTACCGGTTTGTTCATTCTTTGTTGGTTCGTTACTTTTTTCAGAACATCCCGAGAAGATCCACAGGATGCATAGAACAGCAATATTCAGGTAAAAAAACAGCTTTCCTTTTTCCCTCATGCTTAATTTTCCTTTATTGTATATTGAAGATATATTGGACTCTGTTGAAACAATGTAAAATAGTTTTTCTACCAATTCAACATTTTATCACGAATTCAACCATTTGGGTTTTCTTTTTTGCAGAAAAGCCATAATTCCCTCATTGGCGTCGGTTGTCTCCATTAGCTCATCCAGATACATTTTTTCTAATTTGGGAAGTCTATTTAGAATTACTTCGTTAAAATCGGAGCGAACCGCTTTAACAGTATATCTGAGGGAAGAGGCGCTTTTGGGAAGAATCTGCCTTTCGATAAATTCGTTCACGCCATTAGCCAGAGCAGTCTTATCAGGAAAAATTCCATTAATAAGTCCCAATTCAGTGGCTTCCTGAGCGGAAATTGTTTTTCCGGTAATGTTTAGTTCTTCGGCTTTTGTATATCCGATTTTTAATGGCAATAGCAGGGATGCCGGCGGTGGAAAGACTCCCAAAATAATTTCCGGTTGACCCAGCTTTGCCGATTGATCGACGAAAAGAAAATTACACATCAAAGCCAGCTCGCATCCACCACCCAAACAAAAACCCGATATCTTCGCAAGCGTGGGAATGCTCAAGTCAATCAGGTCATAAAAAATTTGGTGAAAAGCTTTCAGCATTTCGGCGGCATTCTCTTTTTGGTGTTCTTCGACGCTTGCACCGTAAGAAAAATGATCACCTGCTCCTTCGAATGTGATAAGCTTTATATCTTTTTTGGAAGTCAATACTTTAAATACATCCACTAATTCTAACAGCATGATCTTATCAAGTACATTCGCTTTGGGATCATTCAAAATGATCTGAGCTACAGAATTGTCGTGAATATAGTTGAGTTCTATCTTTTTCATTTTGTTTTAGTACCTCAATTTTTGCTCTGAATTATTCACGATTCGTTATTGGTTAATCGTTATTAGTTAATCGTTTAAATATTACCAGACTTCCCAATTAACCATTAACGATTAACTATTTTCGGTATTGGGGGGAAATAGCCTTGATCAATTCTTCATCCCATTCGTGTCCTTCGGCTAACATTTGGCGGAGTTTTATGAAATCTACCTCACGAGTATCTTTGGGGCCCTCGTTAAAGGCGCGGAAACCAGCCTTGGCTTCGGTCATCATATTCAGCGCCAGCCAGTCTCGATTGCTTTCCTTATTTTTGTCCCAATGCTCCAATTTCTTTTTGCGCAGCGAATTAATGGTTTTGCTCAGGCAATTCGGAAAGGTGTACATTAATTTGGTTGCAAGTATCTCTGTTGCTTTATCTAATAGCGAAAGATCTACTTCACCCGATTTTATGATTTCTTTTGCCTTGTCCCGTTCTTCTCCTTTTTTGGGCATGCCGTAAATGATTTCCCCTTTTTCATTCACCCATTTATCGGTATAAACCAGAGGATTGGGGATAAATTCGCCATTTACTTTCAGGGCTGGAGCGATCTCGGTTAGCAGGCCGTAACGAAAAGCCTCATGCGCGCTCCACGGATCGCAAACCGTGCAGGAGAACATGGCTCTTTCAATTCCCACAAAAAGGTGCAAAAAATCAGTAGAGCCGCCGTCCGGTGCGCTGCCGTGCCGAGGCCCTGCCTGACCAAACCGGGCTAAGTCCTGCGCGATGGAAAAATCACAAGCCATGCCGATCTCTTGCCCACCACCGATGCGCATTCCATTGACGCGGTTAATGACCGGTTTGTCGCACATTAATATGCTGGAAACCATATCATTAAAGAGCCGCATGTATTGCTTGTATTCCTGAGGATTCCCGGCATAATATTCGGCATATTCTTTGGTATTGCCACCAGTGCAGAAAGCTTTGTCGCCCACCGCCGTAAATATCACCGCATTCACTGATCGGTCGTTGGACGCTTCACGGAATGCCAAGATAACTTCCTTAACCATCTGGGTGGTATAGGAATTGTATTGGTTGGGATTATTCAAGATAATCCAGGCATTATGGATACCCTTAACCGGCTTCCCGTTTTTATCCAGGCAGGGACGTTTCTCAAAGATTATTTCAGAATAATCCACTTTTACCAGATCATGATTTTTTAATGTATTCATAACTCAATCCACTATTTTTTGAAATTAAGATTTTGGCAGTTTGAACTATCCCGCGCAGAGATCGCAGAGTACGCTGAGATTTTAAAGACCAACAAAGCATACCAGTTTTTAATCATAATTGCTGAAACCTTTCGCAAAATTTCTCTGCGAACTCCTCGTTCTCTGCGGTTAACCAATTAATCAAAATCCGGGATTAAAATTGGACGTTTTAAATATTTGTGCTCGAGAGTATTTTGAAAAACTTCATTTATTTTGGACATGGGAAACGTCTCGATAAATGGCTTTATTTTGATTTTTCCTTTGCCTACCAAATTAACGATTTCGGGATACAATTCCGCTTTACAGCCCCAGGTTCCTATGGTTTTTGCGTCAAACGCCATTAGATTACTTAATCGGACTTCCACCTTGTCCATTGTGAAACCGACGATTGACAGGGTTCCACCAAATGTCAGCAGGTTAAAAGCGAGCTCCTGCCCCGTTTTGGTACCGGACATTTCAAAAACTTTCCACCCGGCTGATGATGTTCCCAATTCTTTAGCAATTTCTTTGACGTTTCCTTTTAGTGACTTAGCGTCCAAATTCTTTACATTCAAAGCAGAATCGATGCCTACATCTTTTATCATTTTTAATTTTTCATCACTGATATCGAGAGCCAGAACTTTAGCGCCTTTTATTTTCGTAATTTGAGCGCCATAAGTGCCAATACCGCCAACACCAATAGCAATGGCAAGATCACCAGGTTCTAATTCCGATTTTTCTATTACCTGATAAGGTGTGGAAACGGCATCGGCGATAACAGACAGTTCTTCCAATGAATAATTGCCAAGCACTTCATTCGGCACCGGACATAGAAATCTTGCCTGCACTTTGACATGGGAAGCAAAACCACCATCAAAATCATTACCGGGCATCAATTGATTGCGGCAGATATTGCTTCTCCCCTTTTTACAGAAGGTGCATTCTCCGCAAGGCAGAACTGCCGGGACAATAACATTCTTGCCTATCCACTCATCTTCTCCATCGATCACTGTACCGCTTATTTCATGCCCGAGGGTAAGTGGTAATTCATGCCGTGTTTTGACGCCAAAATACCAGAAACTCAGGTCGGTATGACATACTCCGCAGCCAGCAACTTTAACAAGAACCTCACCTCTTTCCAAAGCTGGAATGGGTTTTTCTGACAATTGAAAAGGCTCTTTGGCATCGGTCATCTGCCAGAAATAGATTTTATCATTCTTCATAATGAATCATCATTTATTGTGAATAAAATATTTTAATCCAATACAAAGAAAGTAAGAATAAAGTATTTTGGCAATGGATTTTTAAAATTTAATACCGGATAAAAAAATGTGTTTTGCAGAATAGCCGGGTAACCAAAATTTTTATTCTGAAATAATTCAATCCTTTCTCATTCCTCGTATAAGACATAAGATATACCACACATCGTATACTTTCTATGCTTTAATTGTGGAGCCAACTCCTTCCTTCTCTACTTTTTCTCCATTATTTTTGTCATATTTCTGAGCTATTAATGCTGCCCCAAGCGATACAACATAGATGGGATTTTCTGTGATATTAATTTCCTGCTTAAATTTTTCTGCTAAAATAACTTTAAGATGAGGATGGTAAGCTGCCACTCCGCCGACCAGGAAGACAGGATCAATAAGATCCATTCGTAGTTTTCCCACTCGATTGGCAATAGAAATATAGATACCCCTGGAAATATCCTCCTTGGCGATTCCGTCAAATAGCCATCCCATAATTTCGGTTTTTGCAAAAACGGTACAGAAGCTGTTGATCTCCTTATTGAACTGAGATTTACCGGCCAGATTACTCATCTCCCCAATTTCCAGTCCGGCGCGCTCTGAAATTTCGGTGATAAAGGAACCGGTACCAGCAGCACATTTATCGTTTAAGTAAAAATTCTCAACAATATCGTCCTTATTACAGCGAATGACTTTAATATCCTCACCACCGATGTCTATAATGCTTTTTTTCCCGGGGAAGTAATGAGCCACACCTGCGGCCGCACAGTTGATTTCGGTTTTGATGATTTCTGCATCAGGGAAATGCTTCCTTCCGTAGCCGGTTGCGCAGCTATTTTGTATATTGAAATCCGAATGGATAGCCTGCATGACGTGCTTAAGTGCCAGACGATCTCGGTTGACAGTGCGCAGTAGGGATTGAAATGCCACATTCGCGTCTTCATCAATTACGGTGAATTTGGTATACGCAGATCCAAGGTCGATCCCTAAGAAATGATTTCCATCCTTATTATATGCCGTTTTCTTGCCTTTGGAAACAAGATTTGATTTTTCATTTTTTTGAGGGGGAGCGACTGATGCCGATTCAGGTAAAAGTTCGATGAGCTTCTTATGAGTGATTGCACTTACCATATTAGTAAAAGCAAGATTCAGAGGTGTTCGGATGTAATGTTTTCTACCATACTCAACAATTTTTCCGTTAAAGTAGTCTATTTCTGTAGGTCGATTGTTAATCAGATCCACCGCTAGGGAAGGAAAATGGCTGCCGGCTTTTCTCAGGTAGCGGAGACATTTCCTGATAAAATCATCTTCGAATTTGATTTTCTCTGTTTCCGATACTTCAATAGCTTCGATGATAATCTGCTCCACGATTTCAACCGTGTCAGGAATTTCCATTGCCTCTTTCATGGTTAATCTTCCGATTCCGCATAAGGCGCTTAATGCCGAGTTCAGAATGGTTTTTTCCCAAATTCGTTTTAAGATTTCAAAAGAATTGACTGATTTGGTTTGCAATTCCACACCATTCAACCACTCGGCAAATTGTTCAGCTAATAGGGTCTGGCTGTCATCAATAGACGCAATATAATTAGGCGGATTAAAAAAGGTAACTTTTACCACATTCGGCGCATTCATATTGCCGGCGTAGTTAATAACCATTCGGAGGGTCTTGGATTCGCCAAATACATCAGCAAGAATTTGTTCCACATCGATACCATTTTGAGCGCTGATGACACGCAGTTTTTCGCTCTTAAGTGCTGCGGCTTCTTCCAAAGCGCGGGGAAGCTGATGGGCTTTTACGGAAAAGATTAACAGATCCAGATCCAGTTCTTTTAAATCGCTAAGGGAAGTGTAAATCTGTTTGAAATAACAATGCTTGTTGATGACGCCTTCAAGTCGGATACCTTCCTGCCGGATCTGGTTTATTTTTAACTTATCCATGTCACAGATGGCAATATCACAGCCGGCTTCTTTGAGATGTACAGCTAAAATCATTCCTACCGGCCCCAAGCCAACCAGTCCCATTCTTAATGCTTGTTGCGGACTCTTTTGATTTGACTTACTCATGGCTTTTCACTTTTTATTTGATATTCAAAACCTAATGATTTTCAAATTATGCCAGAACTTTCTGATTTTCAATTTGCTCAATGAACGTTTCAATTTTGGTAACGGTCTGCCCTTCAGAGAAAAAACGTAAATCACACAAATCACCTTCAATCACCAAAGTCGGGATACCGGTTTCTTCTTTAAGCCGAGAGGGCAACCCAAAGCGTGTGTTTGAATTATTGAAGCAAGTTTTCGAATCGTGGAACAGGACTCCGTCTATCCGGTATTCCTCAATCCATGATTTTAAAATGTTCATTTTTGCCTTTTCACTGCGGTTGATGAAAATCTGAGTATAGGCCAATGCAGAAGACTCAAATGGTTTCTTTTCCTCAAAATTGTCGAATATCCAGCTACTGCAATAGGTGGACGCGACTAGTGCAGTATTATTCTGGATGAACAAATCAGACATGGCCCGCAGCTTACCCCAAATAGGCATCCCATCCCAAAACAGCCGGCAATCTTCCTGTTCCAAAAAACCACGACCAGCTTTTACATTCTTTTCCAATTCATTAAGAAGTGTTTGGTAATATTCTTTTGCTTCCACAGTGCCTCGCAAGACCACAATGGGACCCATATGAATCGAACCATCAAAAAAACTAAACGGAGCCGGAGAAGCTTTGGCGGTCTTTAATACCGCTTGCCACAATAAAGTTGCCTGATGACTCAATTTTAGAGTTTCTTTGAATTTGGCGATGTCAAATTTTTTTCCGCTCACTTCCTCACAGACTGGTATCATCTTTTTGAACTGGCGAACCACCAAATCAATTTCATCTTTGCTCACTTCATCGAGATGTCGAGGAGGATGAATACCAACAATAGGACATTTGTAATGATCAGCATAAAAAGAGAACCAATCTTCCACTTCACGGCACTGGTTGGTATTGTAAGCTATCAGATCAGGTTCAGGGACAGATTTTAGTCCATAGTGTTTTTGGAGGGGCGTCTCATTGCTTAGAAAAGCACCGATGTCACCGGTGGTGTAGGAACAGACATGGCCGGAGTAGCCATTTTTGATCGCGACCGGTATATAATCACCTGCAGTTCTGGTGGACCCCAACAAAGCACCATGATTTTCGGGAAAATACACTTCAAATCCAAAAGCGCGTAATAGTTCAGCGGGCCCGACACTGGTACACCAGGCAATGGGAGATTTTCTCTCCTCCATTTTTTGAAAATAATCCCGCATCACTTTTTTCAATAATTCTGTGGACTGAATTCGATATGCTTTCATGTTGTAAACACGCTTGAAGGTTAATCGAGTTTAATGATATATACTTTTTCTTTGACTGGTTCTTGTTCTTCATAAAGATTTTCAAGATGTGCTTTATAAACATTTAAAACACGTTTAGGGACAACCTTCATTGAGGGAGTGAGTGTCTGCTTATCCAGGGAGAGTTCATCATCAATCAAGACCGCAGCTTTGATTTTGGCAAAGTCCTGACCAATTCCACAATTAGCATCATTTAAGCACCCATGTAAACATTTACTAAGTTCTGCCAGGTTTCTTGGACACACACAACCCTCAATCAGAGGATTATTGGGGTCGGAATGATCCAGTAATCCATGATTGGGGAAGAGCAGCGCAACCGGATATTCTTTGCCACTCCCTTCAACCAACGCGTATGAGACATAATGGCACCTCTTCTGAATAAGGGCTTCTAATTCGGTAGGCACAACCTTTTCGCCATTGGAAAGCTTGAATATGCGGTCTTTTCGCGTAATCAATTTCAATCCCTGTGGGGTAATTTCACCCACATCCCCGGTTCGGAACCATCCATCCTCGGTAAAAATATCTTTGTTCGCTTCCTCATTTTTGTAATAACCTACCATTACGTTTGGTCCCTTAACCTGAATTTCATTCATAGCGTCTACTCGAATACTGACGCCGGGTATTGGTTTGCCGACAATTCCCGGTTCTCTCTTAACTTTTGGATCAGTGATGGTACAGCATGGCGAAGTTTCAGTTAATCCCCACCCCTCCAGAACGGGAATATTTCTTTTTTCAAATTCCTGAGATAATCTTTCCGGTAAAGGTGCCGCAGCCGTAAAAATGAACTTTAATTCCGGGTGGAAAAATACCTTTTCCGTCTCAGGATTTTCCTTGGTTAGATCAAACAACGCCTGATAAACTTTAGGGACGCTAAAAAATACTGTGGGTTGAACCAGCTTCCAGTTTTCGAATATTATCTTTGGATCCTTCCCGTAACTTGATTCCAGGTGAAGTGTGGCGCCATGATAAAGCGCACTGAATAGCTCATAGATTCCTCCAAAACTATGATGCCAGGGCAAGTAAGATAGGAATCGGTCATTTTCATTGATATCCCACAATTCTTCCATCGCGGTGCGTTGTGACAAAATATTTTTATGGGCTAACTGGACACATTTGGGTATACCCGTAGTGCCTGAGGTGTACATGTTCAAGCAAATGTCTTCAGGTGCTGCATCAAGTTTTAAACTTGATTTGGATTCCGGATTGGCTTTTAACAATTTATTGAAAGGGATCAGATTTGGAAAGCAGTTACTATGAATATCATCAAAAATAAATATGTATTCTACTGGTAAAGTTGGACTAATATTTCTTAACTGCTGCTCACCAGATACGGCTAAAAGCTTTGCGTCAGAATGTTTTATCAATAATTCAGCGGTTTCTTGATTGTAGTTTGCAAAGATTGGAACAGCGATTCCACCGGATGCCATCACCGCCAACTCCAGCTCCAGCATTTCCAACCGATTGCGAGAAAAGATGACCATTTTATCACCGGTGGAAAAGCCGTATTCTCTTAGAGTAGCTGCAATATTTAATAGATTCGTGTAAAATTCACTCCATGAGATGCCTTGATATGTATTTCCAGTTCTCTCCTTATAAATAGAATGTTTTCCAAATTTAGATGCATTTTGTCGCAACATCTGGGCGAGGTTGGGAATCACTTCCCCTAATTTCTTTTCTGAATCCAAGAATTTCATACAATTCTCTTTACTATTTCATAAATCATCCAGATTAACAATCAATTGGTTGACAACGCTTCTTCTTTTGCCAGTTTAATATGGCGATACCCACCCCATAATGCTGCTCCAATTGCGCCGGCATAAATTGCATCCTGGTGGACTTTAATCTCAAGATCGAATTTACTGCTTTTTAACGTTTCATCAATAGCTTGAACCAGCCCTCTGTTAAGCGCCATTCCCCCGGTTAATACGATAGGCGATTCTGCTTTTAGTGATGTTAACAACCGGATAACCCTTCCCGCAACAGACAGGTGGATTCCTTTAATAATATTGGGAATAGCAATGCCCCTGGAAACCATATTGATCACGTCAGTTTCGGCTAAAACGGCGCAAATTCCGGAGGGTGTTTCCGGAGTGGTTGCGTCTAATGAAATATCACCAACTTCTTCAATTGCCAGCCCAAGGTAGCGGGAAATGTTTTCCACGAATTGTCCGCTTCCCGAAGCGCATTGTCCGGTCATTTTATAATTCATCACTCTGGCATTTTCACCTAACATAATTGCTTTCACATGAAAGGCACCGATATCCAAAACCGTTTTTGCCTCGGGAAAAAAGAAATGCCCTCCTCGGGCATGGGTGGTCATACTGTAAAAATGGCCTCTCTTTCGGGAAACCATTTCGCCTTCACCTGTGGAGGCCAAATAGTTGATATCGTTATATTGAAGCTGGTTCCTGCCTAAAAGATAATCAATGGTTTCTTCAGCCACGTCTGCCGGATTGCGCTTTCGAATTTTTTCGCAATGTTTGTCTATCAGAGCGGGTTTGTCGGAATAATCCATTAATACAGCTTTTATATAACTGCCGCCGACATCAACTCCCATGGTGTAAAATTGTTTTTCCATATTTGTAATAGCCCATAATATAATTTTTACTAAGCCTGAGGTAAATCGACCTCAATATTTCTTCTGGCAAACATGGCTGCACCAAGCGAACCCATAAAAATTGAATCAGGATGCATGTTAATCGTGAGATCGTTCCCGTAATTTTGTCGAATCATCTCAGTAAGATATTTTAATGCTGCTTGATTTCTGGCAACCCCACCCGTGAAAGTAAACTCGTTATGAACCCCGCCGGAACGGGCCAATAAAGACAATGCCCGCATAACGATTGCCTTGTGTAAACCGGCAAGAATATCTTCGCGTTTTTCTCCAAGGTTTAACAATTCCCGCAACTCTGCTCCGGCAAAGACGGTGCAGGTAGAACATATATTTACCTCTTTCTGAGCTTCCAATGCCAAGGGTCCCAATTCGTTGAGAGAAATACTCAACTCATCGGCGATATAACCAAGGTAACGTCCGCACCCGGCGGCACAGCGGTCGTTCATATGAAAGCTAGTCACTAATCCGTATTTATCGACCTGGATGGCTTTAGTATCCTGTCCCCCGATATCCAATACGGTTCTGGTATTGGGAAACAGTGCATGCGCGCCAAATGCGTGGCAGAGAATTTCAGATTTGATGCAATCTTCAGGAAAAGGAAGTAGCGCTCTGCCATAACCCGTGCCTGTCATATTGGAGATGTGAATATCCAGTTCGGCTATTTGGTCAATATGTTCTCTTAAGGATTCCGAAACTTTTTTGTAATTTCCCTTTAACAAATTCAATTCGGCATCAAAATGGAAGCTTTTGTTCCCAGGAGTTGAGTCGGGCATATCAGCATATTTTTCATTTAAGAGTCCCATGGCTTGATGAACCAATTCCTTGAAGTTATGCTTCACCAATTCGTTTTCTACAGGCGTGATACTTTTATCAAAAGTAACCATTAAAGGCTCAAAATAGTCTTTATCGAACTCTGCAACTTCCTCATGGTATTTTTCACTGACTATATCCCGGAAAAACTGGCTTTTGGCTCCTAAATCTCCGTCTAAAAATTCTTGCCTAATTAAGGGGGAAATGTTTTTAACAATCGTATCAATATAATCGGTTATTTTTTTTTGTATTTCTCCAGCAAAAGCCTGCTTTGCGGTTTTTTGTAACTGGACATGGAGCATATCCAGCCGCGTTTTGAATTGTAAGTATTGAAAGGCGTCCTCTATATACTCAATATATTTTTTGTATAGGGATTCGAAATCTTTTTCCTGCTCTATTTTTCTCTTTAAGAGGGAGAATCGGGCATTGTAAATCGATTCCAGTCGGGCAATTTCGGCAGCTACCTCATAGTTTGCTCGAGTGTTGGTTATTCCTCGACCAATAATCTCATCCTGCTCGTTAATGATCACCGCTTTTGAGGTCGTTGAGCCTAAATCAACCCCTAAATAATACTTTTTCATGTAGCTATTTCTTGTTGTTTTTGAATTATCTTACGCTGATCTAACATTTGAAAGAAAGAATCCAATCTATTCTTGATGTTTGAATAAGAAAAATATCTCGGATCAACAAGATCGGATTCAATAAATCCCACCGGGATCCCCAGTTTGTCTTCCAATATTCGCATCATAAAAAGCTGGCCGGCAGAGAATGAATTGCAGCTTTTGATTGAATTAATTAAGAAGCCATCCGCCTGGTAGTCCTTAATACATTTTTCCAGTAGATCAATTCGCTGAGTCAAATTCAAATTTGTATAGCAGTTCATACAATATTCTGCCAGACTTTCCAGAGGCTTTTGAGGATTATGGCGGAATCCCCAGTCATAAACGCCGCCGACTTTGGTATAAGAGGAAGCCACGATGACTGCTCCCATATTGTAAAACAAGCTCCAAAACTCCCGAAAATGCGTCCAATTGGGAGGTCCTTCCACAACCAGTCTGAATCGTTCCTCCTCTATTTCACCTTCAGGTGTCACCGGACCTAATCCTTTCTCAACTCTGTTCTGGACCTCATTATATAATTCCTGATAATATTCAACCGCTTCAACTGTCCCTCTAAAACCAACATTGATTGGTCCTATGTAGTAAACGCCGGCAAAATAGGCATCAATCGGCGACGGCTTGTTCTTGGTACTGTCAAAAATCTGAGTAATAAGGTCCTGTGATTTACGGGAATTCTCCAAAATTTCAGCGAGCTTAGTTTGGTCAAACTTTTTCCCGGAAACCTTTTCCATTTTTGGGATGACTTCTTCCTTGAGTTGCTTAACCATGTACTGCACCATCTCGGGGGTAATCTTGCCACCTTCTTGATAAGGCGTGTGCAGCATGGCAACTTGAACACCGGGGTATAATCGTTCCAGATTTTCAAACCATTTCATAAACGTAAAGCAACCCGTGTAGCTCAATAAAAGCAAATCCGGATCAGGGAGTTTTTCGCCAGTAGGTCCGATATTTCCATTCAGCATCATTCCGATATCACACTTTACATAAGTGCATACATCTTCGGAGTGACCGGCTTTTTCGGCATCGCGGATGAAATCACGGGATTTTTTGCGCATCCCCGATTGTAATGCATTGATTTCCGGGTATACGGGCAGCATATCAAAGGCAAGTATCAATTCGGAAAGGTTTCCGGGTACGAATGTATAAACCACTTTTTTGCCGGTTCCTTTCGCGGTACTGAGTTCTTTAAAAAGACGAGCGAGCATATTCTTTTGCAGGATCATGCTCTGTTCTTTGGCGACTTGTTTATCCGGCATGGCTTAGTCCACTCTATATATTCGTGTTTTTTTCACTCAAATTACGTACCTCCGCCACCGGCTCTTCCCATAGTTTAATGGAATCGGAAAAAGCGCCCACTTGTTCTTTAATTACTTTAAATTGTCCGATGTTCTCGTGGTATTGGAAATTGATGTGTCTTATTCCGGCTTCATCACAGGCTTTCTGTAGAGTCGGCCGATCCAATAACGCGGGATCACAAAAACTGGGTGCGGCAAAGATGATTCCATCGGCATTTCTTTTTTTAACCTGCTGAACTAATCTCTTCCCCTTAGGATTGTCCACATCATATATTGTCGAAGAAAAAGTGCTCTTATTCAAATAAGCTTCCACCAGAGCTTTCAGCGGATCGTCGGTATTTTCCTCAACATTTTCCTCCATCCATCTAGAACCCAGCATAAAATCATCATCGACGATGTAGCATCCCGCCATTTCGATGGTTTTGATGAGTCCGATGGGCGGTTGTTCACAAAAAGCACCGGAAACCACCACTTTGATATTATCCATGGGTTCGCCAATATCCTCCTGGAGAAACCGGAAAGTATCTTCGAGAATTTGATTATGTTGTTCGACCGGTATAAACAAACCTGTCCGTAAAATATAATAGAAATCTTCAGTAGTGATCCTCCAGGGGAACTCTTGCTTTAAATCGCAAATCTGCACGATGAGATTTCGGTTTTTATTGTAAAGCTGAATTGCTTTATTTAATTGTTCCGGTCTAATCTTAATCCCGTTTATTTTATGCATCTGGTCAATAACCTGGTGTAACTCATTGTGGTAAAATTCCCCACCAATGTGTGAACTAAAATTTTGTGGAAAGTCCAGATATTTAACAAATTTTCCTTTACCTAATAACTGGAACATACCGGAAAGATTTCGTATGACATCGCAAATTGAAGGGAAGATGAAGCCGTCAAACTCATCTAAATTACCATTCAGCGCCATTTCAATAACCCCTCGAGGCATGTGGCAAATATAGGATTGATAGTATGCGTCACCCTTTATGATTTGCAATCTATCACCGGCTCCCATGATTCCCACTGCTAATCCATTAGCTGCGTGGGCGATTTCTCGTGGAAAGTAAACGGGGAGAAAACCTAAGAGGATTCGAGAAGGATCTTCAGACCTCCATTTTTTTGCGGAAGCGAAGTTTAAATCAAATGCTGCTTGTTTGGAATATTGGATTATTTCATCTAATGAATTCATTTAATAACCGGATTTTGAAAAATCTTTCCTAACCCGACGGACTTTATAAGGTCATTTTGTATGTTTCGCCGAGGATTGCGGAACAAATGTGCGAAATAATTATCTACAGTGACCTTATCTTATGATCGCATTACGTTTATAAAATATTAGCTTACCATATCATTTTAAAAAATGACCTTTATCATCCATAGATATGATTTTTATCATGTTTATTTAATCAAGACAATCGATATAATACACAAGGTAATCATGAAAAAAGTTTTCAGACTTTAATGTCTTTTTTCTTGATCTAAAGATAAAAATTATTTTAATTGTCAACAAGTAATTATTATTTTTTATAGAATTCAACATTCTAAATATATGCAATCCCAAGCTATCCAAATGCTGGTCGATGAACATGATGTGATCCTGAATGCCATTAAACAGATGAACACCGTTCTTCAATCGGAAGATTTATCTACACAAGCTGATTCTTTATCCTGGTTCATAAAATTTTTCCAGGAGTATGGCGATTTGTACCATCACCATAAGGAGGAAGATATTCTTTTTTCCCTTATTGAACAAAAAGATTCGATGATGGCAGAGGGTATCATTAGTTCGCTTGCCCAACATCATCAAATGTTTAAGGAGGATCTGCAACAAGCCCAAAATGCCATATCTAAAAGGGATTGGACTTCGGTGAGGAACATTTTCAAGCAGTATCTCTCCAATTTGCAAGACCATATCAGTGCTGAAAATGACGAATTCTTTGTCTCAGTCGATCAGATTTTGGATGATTCGGAAAAGGAATCGCTATATTTTTCTTTTCTGGATAAAGACAGGGAATTGGACGAAAATAGAAAAAAAGAGTTTGAAAAAAGGGTTTTAGACAACATTTGACTTCCTCTTCAAATAAACAAATTGCTGTTGTAACAGGTGCAGCACAGGGCATTGGAAAAGCTATTGCCCATAGGCTGATGCAGGATGGCTATTTTATTGTTATTGCGGATATTGACGAAAAAGCGGGGAAAGAAGCCACAATATCGATTGGACAGAATAAATCCAGGTTTGTCTTTTGTGATGTTGGAGACGAAAACAGTGTCAAACATCTTTATGATGAAATCCGGGATAGAAAAGAGAATTTGAATGTCTTGATAAATAATGCGGGAATCATTCGTGATAATGTTATCTGGAAGATGTCGGTTTCTGAATTTGATAAAGTCATCCGGGTCAACTTAAGAGGCGCCTGGCTGATGTGTCGTGAGGCGTCCAAAATCATGCGGGAAAACCATCAGGGAAGAATTGTCAATATCGCTTCCCGCGCCTGGCTTGGCAATCCGGGACAAACCAATTACTCGGCTTCAAAAGCCGGGATTGTCGGGCTCACACGTGCTTTAGCGCTTGAGTTAGCAAAATATCAGGTTACAGTCAATGCCGTTGCTCCGGGATTGATCGATACAGCGCTGACCCGCAACCTCCCCGATCCGGTACGTGAGAAGCTCATCAATGCTCAACCGACCAAAAATATGGGCACTCCGGAAGACATTGCTGAAACGGTCTCTTTTCTTGTCTCCGCAAAAGCTGCATTTATCACCGGGCAGGTATATCATGTGGACGGGGGGAAAAGTATTGGAGCTTCGGTGATATAACCGTTCAAGTGTTATAGAAAGTACTTCGGATAATATTAATGAAACAGATTCAATTTACACTTAATGATAAGAATTATGATCTATTAGTTGAACCACATGAGAATCTTGCCAAAGTTTTGCGGGATAAATGCGGCCTGACTGGTACCAAAATCGGCTGCGAGCAGGGAGCTTGCGGTGCCTGTACGGTCCAGGTAAATGATACTCCGGTGTTAAGCTGCATTACTCCTGTTATCCGCTGTAATGGCGCCAACATTCTTACCATTGAAGGCGTGGCAACAAATGGCGCCCTACATCCCCTGCAGGAAAAATTCGTAGAAAAAGGAGCGATCCAGTGCGGCTTTTGTACACCGGGCATGGTGATGACAGTTCTTGCTTTTCTTAGAGAAAATCCCAATCCAACCATTGACGAAATTAAAGAAGGCATTTCCGGAAATTTGTGCCGCTGTACCGGTTACAAGAAAATTATTGAAGCCATTGCTGAAGCTGCCCCATTGATGCAAAGTAAGGCGAAAAAAACAGGTGAAGAGGATGCAATCAAAAAAGAAACCCCAGCCAGTGAAGTACAATCTTTCGCTGATGGTTTCCAAATTGTCGGGAAACCGACCCCCTATATCGACGCCCGAAAAAAAGTAACAGGGCAAGCCCAATATGCCGATGACTATCAATTCAAAGATGCGTTACACTGCAAATTTCTGAGAAGCGTTTATCCTCACGCACGGATTATGTCGATCGATACCAGCGAGGCGGAAAAACTTCCCGGTGTCCGGTATGTTCTCATCGGAGATGAATTGCCGGAAAAGTTTGGCATATTGCCTATTTCGCAAGATCAGACCGCCCTGGCAATTGATAAAGTAAAATATATCGGAGAAATCGTCGCTGCGGTTGCGGCTGATTCGGAAACGATTGCCGCCGATGCGGTGAACCTGATCAAAGTGAAATATGAGGAACTGAAGCCATATTTATCCATTCAGGAATCGCTGGAACCGGTTTCAGAAAATGACGAGGCAATTCACCCCCATTGTCGCGAAGGAAAAAACATTCACAAAAGGGCATCATTGCGTTTTGGCGACCAGAAAGCCGGTTTGGAAGAAGCTGACCATCGCTGCCGGATACATTTCGAATTTGAGGGACTGAATCATGCCTTCACCGAACCCCATGCTTGTACCGCTTTCTCTGATACCAACGGCAATCTTACTCTCATTACGGCGACTCAGATCCCCCACTATGTCCATCGAACGCTTTCCAAAGTGCTTGACATCCCGATGGATAAAATTCGGGTCATCAAACCTTTCCTGGGCGGCGGATTTGGCGGGAAAGGCGATCCATTTGCTCATGAAATTATCGCCGCTCATTTAGCTAAAAAGCTTGGCAAGCCCGTAAAAGTCCGCTTATCACGGGAAGAAGTATTTTTGACCAACCACGGTCGCCACCCAACTGAAATGGATATGGAACTGGGTGCAAATGATGATGGGAAATTCACGGTTCTGGATTCGGATATTAAAATTGATGGTGGCGCCTATGGCAGTTTTGGGGTAGTCACGACTTACTACAATGGAGTGTTATTACAAGCACCATACAAGATCGATAATATTGGTTTTGACGCCTGCCGGGTTTATACCAATAAACCGCCCAATGGAGCCATGCGCGGACACGGGGCGGTTAATCCCCGTTTTGCCATGGAAGTGCTCATTGATGAATTGGCTCACCAAATGGGAATGGACCCTTGCGAAATTCGCTTTAGAAATTTTCTTCCATCAAATACCCTAACCCTTGGCCAATTTCGGATCACCAGTAATGGGGTACGGGAAGCTCTGCAGACGGTCAAGGATCAATCCAACTGGAAGGAGCAATACGGAAAATTGCCTTTTGGTCAGGGTCTTGGTGTTGCCTGTGGATTTTATATTAGCGGCAGTGCGTTGCCTATTATCTGGAATGAATATCCGCAAACCGTGGTTCATATTAAAGTGGATTTTGACGGAAGGGTTGTTGTGTACTCCGGAGCCAGCGACATCGGACAGGGCAGTGATACCATGATGGCAATAATTGTAGCTGAAGTTTTGGGATTGGATTTGGACAAAATTCATATCCACTCCGCGGATACATTGATGACTCCTGTGGATTTGGGAAGCTATTCCAGCCGGGTAACATTTATGGTGGGCAACGCAGCCAAAATGGCGGCAGAGAATCTGAAACAGGAGATTATAAAGAGCGTGGCGAAAAGCAGACGTTTAAAGCCCAATAGTTTAGAAATGAAGAGTCAACAGATTATCAGCAAAGACGGAAAGCTTGATCTAAGTTGGAAAGAAGCCGTTGACATCGCCACGGCGCACCGAGGTGCCTTAGCAACCAGTGGATATTATGTTTCCCCAAAATTGGGCGGCAAATTCAAAGGAGCGGGAGCCGGATTGAGTCCTTCATACAGTTTTGGGGCAGTCGTGGCAGAGGTTAAGGTTAATTCGGATACCGGGCAGGTTGCGGTGCAGAATCTGTGGGGCGCCCATGATTGCGGCAAGGCGCTAAATCCTCTGGCGGTGGAAGGGCAATTGGAAGGCTCATGGCATATGGGGATGGGGCAGGCATTAAGCGAAGCGATGAAATATCACAAAGGACTGGTTGTGAATCCCAATATTTTGGATTACAAGATTCCGACCGCATTAGATATTCCTGACTTTCATACCAATATCATTGAATCCTGCGACCCGGAAGGCCCCTTTGGCGCAAAGGAATGCGGCGAAGGTGCCTTACACCCGGCAGTCCCTGCAATTGCCAATGCCGTATTTGACGCGGTTGGTGTTAGAATTACCAGTTTGCCGATATCCCCCGAAACTATCTTGAAGGGAATAAGAACAAAAGAAAAAATCGAAGTCGTGCAATGAATTCACTCAAGATGTTAGATACCAAGCAGCCCGCATATTTATCCCCCGATACGGTGGAAGAGGCTGTCAAACTTGCCAGCCTCTTCAAGGATAGTTTTTCGTATGTGGCCGGTGGAACGGATCTGTGGGTTAACCGATATCAAGGGAACAATCAATCCAATTGTCTGATAGATATTTCTCAAATTCAAGAACTACAGACAATTTCAGTGGCGGATCAAAAACTCAAGATTGGCGCGCTGGTTAAATTGGATCAATTAAGGAACTATCCTGAAATCAGGAACAACTTCCCCACCCTAATCGAGGCTGCGCATTCGGTGGGTTCGCCGTTGATCCGCAAGATGGGAACTTTAGGCGGTAATATCCTGTGCGAAAACCGCTGCACTTTTTACAACCAATCGGATTTATGGCGTGAGGCAATCAACTATTGTTTGAAAAGCGGCGGCGATATTTGTATCGCAACCGGAGGAACAAAGGTTTGTTATTCCGAATTTGTTTCGGATACAGCGCCAGCACTGATCAGTTTGGATGCCCAAGTCGAGATTTTCGATAAGAATAATACTGAAATTTTCAAGTTAGAGGAGATTTATACCGGGGATGGTATTCACCCAAGAAAGTTGAGCAAGACGGCAATCATAAAATTTATTCTCCTGCCTTTAAAACAAAAGTATCGTGCGGTGTTTAAAAAACTAAGACCGCGAAAAAGCATGGATTTTACATCACTAACCACGGCAGTTTCCTTTTATAAAGATGGAGGACTAAAAATTGCCTTAGGCGGAGTAAGCCCAAAACCGGTTGTCATTGAAAGCAATATTGGGGAGAATCAAGACGCACTGATAAAAGAGGCTTTGAAATTATGCAAAACAGTAGACAACGATGTATACTCCCGTCTTTATCGCAGAGAGATGATTCGACAATTTTTAAGTAAAAGTTTTGAGGAATTGTCAATTTAAAAGATTAATAAAAAGTCCACAATCAAGCAGCGATATAAAGCCCATACACATATCAAAAGTCTTCAAGAAAATTTAACTCAATTTACAAAAACAAACTCAACAATAAATCCAACTACTTTTCATATACCGCCAAAAAAGTATCAGCAAACTCTTCAATACTTGTCTTGGTAGTTTTTTCCGGGGTTCTTTCGGAATCAAATATATGGGGATTTTCATTCAGGGTTTTACTCAATTCAACTGATGCCTCGGCAACACTTTCTGAGATTCCCCTGCTTATCATTGAATCTTTGACCTGTTGATAAGTAAATTGTACATACTTGAGGTCGGGTTTTCTAATTGCATTTCCCAGAATTTTGGTAATTTCCAGCAAGGTCAGATCTCTTTCACCTAAAAGATCATGAGTTCTCTTACCTGAAAAATTTAGATCCAAGAGATACTGACTTGCTACACTTGCAACATCTTGCGTGGCAACAATAGCCAAAGGAATGTCTCCCCGCAATGAGGAACCGAAGATGTTTTCCCGCTTTATTCGACCAATGCTTCCTAAAAAATTTTCCATGAAATATGCGGGTCGAAGGTGAACGACGTTAATATCCTCTATTTCATTTAATCGCTGTTCGTGATCATATGAACCCAGAAGAATCCCTGTTCCTTGGGACAAATGTGCGCCCAGGCTGCTGAGATTTACAACATACCTCGTACCAGCCTTTTCAATTGCGATCGCAATATTTTCGCTGATGTTCTTCTGGTATTCCCTTAGATTTTTAGCCTGAAAAACGGGAGGAATCATTGCAAAAACTGCCGTAGAATCCCGAAATGCCTCTATTACAAAATCTCCGTCTTCTAACTCACCTTCAAAAGCGATAGCACCTTTTTCTACCAATGATTGCAAACGATCCGCACTTCTGCTGATCGCTCTTACCCGCTTTCCCTTCAATAGCAAGGTCTCAGTGATTAATCTTCCGATATTTCCTGTGGCTCCGGTAACAACATACATTGCTTCAGACCCCAACAGTAGCTCTAATTGCCTCAATTCTTTGCAACACAGGTGGATGCGAATAATTCAGGAAAACATAGAAAGGATGAGGAGTGAGATTTGATAAATTATCTACCGATAAATTTTTCAACGCCCGGATCATAGAATCAGACTCCTCAACCGTTGTGGCTGCAAAATGATCTGCTTCGTATTCGTTTTTGCGCGAAAAAATGTGTAAGAAGATGGATAGAATCAACTCGATCGGAGTGTAGAGCATTCCAAAAAAGATAAGCCCGGCATAAACGGAGGACTGCTCCATATAGAATGCATGGAACAAACCCTGATGCGTCAGAAAGATTGAAAGCAGGTAAAACACCACACCGGTGTGTAATACGCTGATTATCATTGATTTCATGATGTGCTTTTTCTTATAGTGACCTATTTCATGTGCCAAAACAGCGACCAGTTCATTCACGGAATTCTTCTTGATAAGCGTATCAAACAAAGCTATGCGTTTATTTTTACCAAACCCGGTGAAAAAAGCGTTCGATTTTGTAGAGCGCTTGGAACCATCCATTACAAATATGCCTTTCAATGGAAAGCGGACCGATTCGGCGTATTTTTCAATAGCGCTTTTTAGATCCCCTTCTTCGAGGGGAGTGAATTTATTAAATAAGGGCATGATCCAATTTGGGGCAATGTATTGAACGAATAACATGAAAAGAACCGTCCCAATCCAGCAATACAGCCAGGCAAATTGACCTGCAAAGTGAAAGAATGCCAAAATCCCGGCCAACAGCGGACCCCCAATTGCCACCGACAAAAATAATCCTTTTAATAAATCAAGAATGAAGGTAGCCGGGGTTGTCTTGTTGAAACCAAATCTCTCTTCAATCACAAAAGTGGAGTAGATGCTAAAAGGAAGGGACAAAGCCGCCTTCAACAGGATCAAAATGCCAATATAAATTAGCCCGGTCCAAATGGGATGCAATTCAAAGCCGCGAACAATCTGATCCAAGTAATTAAATCCGCCGCTAAACCAAAAGGCCAAGGTAAGGATTAAGCTGAAGACGGTTGTCATAAATCCAAATCTTGTGTTCGTTCGGGCGTACTCCTGGGATTTCCGGTATTTTTCGGGATCATAAACATCCTTAAACTCCTCAGGCAGCTCATCACGGAGCGCATTCAAATTCAAAATATCTGTTATGATATTTAAAATGAAACCAATCAGCAGTGTGATTAAAATAATCGCCGCATAAATGTTCATCGCTTCAAACTTCCTTTAGCTAGTAAAATGAAACTTAAAATTTAAGAACTCAAGGTTCTCTTTCCAAGAGTCGTCTCATTTAACCCGAGGAGAAAGAGCTCGATCTAATTAAATATCAGAGAATTGTTTGTATTTACGGGAGGGGAATGTTCTCTTAAGCAGCCAGAGCGGAATAGTAACAGTTGCGGAGCCATTCTGTTTGAGCAGAGTTATATTCTTCTTCGACAGCCAAATGGTTTGATCTTTTAATTCTACCAAAACTGCGGACTCGGATTCGTGATAGATCTTTACGTCCTCAAAGGTAACTGCTTTGCGCAGATTGAAAAATTGTCTGAATAGCCGTTTCATTTTCTACCTGAAAATTAATATTCCATAAACGATATAATTTCAATTATAGAATCGAATGATCCGCAAATTTCTGAAGCACTTTTTTCGCGCGATACTAATTTTCATTCCCTGAGCAATATTTCGATCAGAACATTTCCCAGCTGCTGCAAACTCTCCGCACTGCATTTGTCCGGCGTGTCCCCCATTGTATGCCAATATTGATAATCAAAATCGATGAGGTCAACGACCTGAATTCCCCGTTTCAGAAACGGAACGTGGTCATCGTTCACCGCTCCCCCCTCAGCATCGACAAAAGCGGTAGCCCTTGTTATTCGGGCCGCAGCCCAGACTTTATTAACGATTGGTTCAGCATTGATTAGCGAATAAGACTCTTTTTTGATCAGCAAATCGCTATCGCCAATCATATCAATTAGAATGCCGAAGGCGGGACGATATTGCTTGTTGTGTTCTGCAAAATATTCTGAGCCAACCGAAAAGGGATTCAACGAATCGGGATATTCATAGTATTGATGATCGCCAATGTCCTCCAGATCAAACAGAATAATATCGACCCCGATATCAAGCTTGGCTTTCTTTAAAGCCCGGGCAAGCTCCAGCAACACTGCCACGCCGGAAGCGCCGTCATTGGCGCCGATGATCGGTTTAGAATGATTTTCGGGGAGCGGATCATTATCCGCCCACGGGCGCGTATCCCAGTGAGCACAGAGCATAATTCTCTTTCGCTTTTTGGGATGCAGATTGATGGAGGCAATGATGTTGGTTCCGCGGTAGATATTCGTCGAATCTTTTTTATCGCGATATTCAAATTCCTGCTGACCTACCCGGTCGCAGTGCTTCTCCAACTCATCAACTAAAAACTGTTTACATCGTGTATAACCTTCGGAGGCGGGATTGCGCGGCCCGAATTCACATTGCTGCACCAAATATTGAAAAGCCCGTTCTCCATTAAAGGTGGGTTTGACAGACCGGGAAAAAATGAACCAGACAATGCCCAATAGCAGTGCAGGCAAAAGCAGCCGACTGATAATTTTCAGAAATTTTTTGAGCAGGAGCCTTTGCACCTTTGGGCTGGCCTTGTGAGTTTTTTTAGAAGTAGATTTTGGGGGCATTAAATAACTCAAATATAGACCCTGTCATAAAATATATTTGACAATTTACAGCTAAATTGATAAACTGTGTTTGCAAGCATAAAATATACAACATATTGAAGCGGAATTATATGGCGTACGGCGCCTATAATACTCAATATCAGCACATTATACAACTTTTTAGATAACTAAATATTTGCCTGCCTGGCGTTAGACAGGCGCAATTACGCAGGTTATCCCGAAGGGATCACAATGTGATAACATGGCTTTGGGGCCATATGACTATTAGTTATATGGCCACTCGAAACAAATATAAACCTTTAAAAATTGTACAGGCTTTTAAATATGAAACACAGATCTTGGGGGCTTCTGACGAGAACCGTAAAATGATTCACTAATAATTGTTACCAAACAAACTGGAGAAAAAAAATGATTCGATTAGCGCCTTTTTATTTGGCTTTTCTGTGTTTTCTTGGGCTTTCCGGTGTAGTTGTAGCACAACTTCAAGCCAAACCACCTCAAAAGAAAATTTCTTCAAACGAAGAGACGCAAACGAAAACCGCAAAAGATTTCTATGCAAAACTTAAAGGCGATTGGAAGGGTTCATATAGCCTGTGGTTGCGGCCAGGAACGCCTGCTCAAGAATCTGACATCAATGCCAATTTTCAGTCTACTGCCAAAGGAAACTATTTTTTGATGACCTATTCGTGGAAGAAAGGAGACGAAGCGCAGGAAGGTGTGTTTCTCTTCGGAGGGCAGGGAAAAACTGCAACAGCCACCTGGGGTGACAGCTTTCACATGGTACCGGAGCCCATGCAATGCAAAGGTGAGTTGAAGGATGGCGGAAGAAAATTAATAGTCAAAGGCAGTTATTCCATGGACAAGGGCCCTGCTTGGGGGTGGCGAACGGAGTTCACCCAGCAAGGCCCGAAATTATTACTCATGGAAGCTTACAACATCATGCCAAATGGCGTTGAGGGGCTGGCTGTTAAAGCGGAATTAAAACGAGTTAGCAAAGATCAAAAATAGATACTGGGTTGGGCCAACCAGGAGGATTTGCCATATAACCAGCGGCTCAAGACCGACCCGCGAAGCGCGGGTGGCTTAAACTAAACGTTATACGCACAAGACGGTAAGCGGTAAGGAATTGGCGTTCGTGACGTCGCTGGCGGGGTGATCTTCCACCCGCTGCAGTGGCGAGGAAGCATACGCACTGGTTCCGAGTCCGACAACAGTATACTTCTGTCAGCTAACGAGGAAACGCAAGGTGAAGAACACAAACGTCATGAGTACTAACGTTACGAAGCCCGTTAAGGTGGCGATCATCGGCGCGAGCGGAACCTACGGCAAGGGGATCCTTACCCGGGCCGAGGAGATTGGTGTGGAGGTAGTGGTGGTCACTCGGTCGCCGCACAAGTTCAAAAACGTGAAGCCGACGACTACGGTGGTCGAGACGCAGCTGAATGACGAGGAGAAGTTGAAGGAGGCCTTTTCGGAATGCAATGGCGTCATCTCGGCGCTCGGCGACGACAGGAAAAAGCGTCCGAAGACACATAACCTCCCACACGTCTGGAACGCTATGAAGGCTGCCGGCGTGACAAAGTATATCGGCATGGGCTCCGGACCGATGATGATGCCGGGCGAAAAGCGTGGGGGTTTCCAGCGTACCGTGCACCCTCTGCTGAGCGTGCTGAAGCTCTTTGGCGTCGACATGCTGGAGCAGAACGAATGGGAGCGAGACAGTCTGCTCATGGGCAAGAACGGCGCGGATGGCATTACGTGGGTGCTCACCAGACCGGTGAGGCCGACCAAGACGCCCTTTGTCGGAGCCTACGTGCACAAGGATAAGCGCGGCCCGATGGACTGTTCGATCTACGACCACGGCGACTTTTGCCTGTACTGCGTGGCATCGAGCGAGTGGGATAAGCTTGCGCCGCATGTCAGCTCGGGGCCGCAGCCCTGACTAGGGGTTGAGCGACGCGGGCGGACGTGAAGGAGCGCCAGGCCGGCAACCCTCTTTCTCAACCGCCTGCCTCGACTGGCGAGGAATGTGCACAGCAGTCCACGAACTGCGCCAAGCGGTCAGGATTGAAACCAACCATGAAATCGTTGCCGCGCGCGATGGTCGGGACACCAGCACCCCCAGTAAGCGCACGCCATTCGCGCAGTAGGTTCACGTCCTTGGTGATGTCCAACTCGTCGAACTCGCAACCGTGTTCCTTGAGCCAATCCTTGGCCGTCTTGCAGTACGGTCACGTAGGTGTGGTGTAGACTCGGATCTTCTCCATGGTCTTCTCCTTCAGTTCGGGTGAAGGTTCCCGCTAATCTGCGTCTTGTGCCCGACGCCGGCAATCCGGCTGTTCCGGTGCCTGGTGTATCGCGCAGAACCCGCACGTCGGGCAGCACCGAAGCCGCGAGGGTTCACCCTACCATCTTCTGGCCCAAGCGCATGTTTCGATTGTCTCGGAGTCGCCCTCCCAAACGCTAGGAGGGGTGTATGCGCCGTCTCACACTTTCCGTACTATCTCTGGCCGTTCTGGCCGCTTGCCAGCCCGCCACAACCGAATTGACTGAGGAACAGAGATCTGCCATTGCGGACACAGCCCGCCAAATACAGTTGGAACACTACGCAGCCGCCGAACGGCTTGATGTGGCTGCAGTGGCAAACAACTTCACTGAAGATGGTGTGGTCGCCAGCAACGGCGTGCTCATGCAGGGCGAGGCGGTGGCCGGGTATGTTGCGAACTTGTACGGTGGCTTGCAGGCGTTGACCGTGACAGTGTAGGAGATGCACATCGATGTTCTGGCACGCGATGTGGCTGTCGTCACCGTACTGTCGAAAGTAACGACAACGGATACAGCTGGCGTCGTGCTTGCCGATGAAATGCCTGTCGCGCACACAGGTGTTTGGGTGCGTCGCAACGGTAGTTGGAAGACGATTCACGGCCACGAATCCTATCTCGCACCGTCGCAATGATCCGGTACTGCATCGCGACTAGTCATTCACCGCTGGGACGCACGAACGAATGTTGTGCCTTCCGAAGGACTGCGAGTGTCTGGCAGGTCGTACACGGAGGTTCGCAAGTCGCTGAAGGAGTGCCTCACGAGCCCCTTCATGTGCGACGTTCGGCTCTCCTTGAATGACGTGGAGAACCCGCTGCGCCCCTGCCCCGTGTGCGACAATCCGTGGCTGCAGCGGCGCTGGGTCGCCGAGCACAGTGCCAAGCCGGGCCAGCCGGGCGCTGACGATGTTCTCAAGGGAGACGTGGCCGCGTTCTTGGACGAGTACGCCGCCGAGATGAAGGAAATCTTCGACCCGATATTCGAGCACACGCGCGCGGGCTGTCCCTGGCCGCTGCATCCCGAACGCCCGCCGAATCCGGCGAATCTCCCCCCGAGCCGACGGCCGGAGGTGCGTGAGCCCACCAAGGAGATGCTGCCGGTTTCCGCTGGAGAGTAGAGAGGTGCCTTGCCTGAAGGAGGCGATACGGCCGAGAGGTCAGTAGCGGTCTGTGTCCCTCATTCTAGGAGAGTCGCAGCGGTACTCTCGAGCTGTGGCAATCCCGCGATCTGGCCCCTTCCAGTCACAGGTCGTAGCTTAGACCATCTCACTGGTGCTGTGCCTTGCAGTGAGGGACACGCGATAGCGCCGAAGTAGCGTCAGACGACGACGCGCAGCCAACTGACAGGAGGTCCCCTCATGCCCACGTACATTCTTGCCACCAGACTATCTCCCGACGCGATGGCAAAGAAGTTCGAGCACTACGAGGAGGAGGGACTCTCGTGGCTCGATCTCGTCAAGAAGAAGTGCCCCGATGTGAAGTTCCTCGAGCACTACACGATCCTGGGACCGTGGGACTTCCTGGACGTGTTCGAGG
>Ga0209536_100002745_pt1 | contig 28652 bp, 29 predicted proteins | sample DeeMarSeWOR28_12_FD_187461 | JGI IMG/M metagenome (GOLD analysis project Ga0209536, IMG submission 187461) | Marine sediment microbial communities from White Oak River estuary, North Carolina - WOR-2-8_12 (SPAdes) (version 2) | ecosystem: Environmental > Aquatic > Marine > Intertidal zone >... | reverse complement strand
GAGGCCCAGTTGCACCAGGAAAAGCACCATCTCTTTCGCAATTTCGATCCTTGCAGTGTTGATCGGCTCATCGGGCTTGCCCGGTTGCAGCCACACGCCTGCCATCTACAAAATGAAACCCAGGAAGTAGGGGGAATCCGGTCTGACATCGGTACCGTAGGGGTGGTGCTTGCCCCGTATCCATCGCAGGTCAAAGCCGTCTTGCCGGCCAGGGGATGGAGGTCAACAGTTCATCGATGCATTCCGTTCTTGCATTACCCCGCTTGCGGAGAAGGTCGTGGAGGATTTCTTCCTGGTCCGACCGATCCCCGCTCGCTGACCCATGAGGAATCGATGAAAGACGTGCCGAATCGATTGCCCGGAATTCCCGGAATCCGCCGGCTGGTGATCCCGGGGATAGCAATCCTCGTCGTGACAGAGGGTTGCGGCATCCCCGTGGTCGGGCTGCAGCCGGAATACCCGCCGGTGGAAAGACGAACGTTCTCCATATTGACGAAATATTTCGAGGTAAGCTCCCTGGAACCCACCTTGCGATGGGAGCCGTTTCCACGACCCATCGATCGCAAAGCGGACAAGGAAGGCAGCCTGGATCGTATCGGAGAAGTCACCTACGAACTTCGCATCTGGAGGACGACAACCGGAGAATCAGGTGTATTGGTGTATACCCGGGAGGGGTTGAAGGTGCCGTACCACACCCTGGAGAACCCGCTCGAGCCGGGAACCAGATACCTCTGGTCCGTGCGCGCCGGATATACGCTGGATGGGCGTTTCCAGGTCATCGAGTGGGGCCTGGCGGGATATCTGCTCCGCGGCCAGACGGTTCCGAATGACTCCTGTTTTCGCTTCCGGACGCCGGAGAATGCCCCTCCTCCCTGAAATCCGTCCGATCGGTTTTTCACTATCCGGCAACACGACCCGTACCACGATTTCCTTTCAACCCGAATCCCTTTCTTATGGTGGCGAAGATGGAATATCACCACCCATATCCCGCCCCCATGAGGCCGTGGAGGCCCACCACGGCAAGGTCCGTGTCGCCCCGCTCCATTGCCCGGTTCGGTGTAACCCGGTCGAAGCCGTGGGATATCGCGAAGTGCCCGATCTTCTCGGTCGGATTGGACAGGTAGAGCTTGTCGTGGTTCATCTCCAGTTCCCAGCCGTCCGGCCCATCCCATTTCCCGATCCGAATCGCGTAGTAGATCGGCCGCTCGAAATCGCGGGACTGGAGCCGGGCCCGGTGCCGGAGATCGGATTCCCCTGCCTGTCGGATCGTCAGAACCGATGATCGTGTGCCCCGGTAAATTTTTGCTCGTGCACATCCGGCAGAACCGAAATCCATTCTTATTCAATCGTGTATCGCAAGGGGTTTCCGGCGTCAATTGCGGATCCGGATAGCTCTGTTCCACCCTGAAAAAGACCTTTGTTTGCGCGATGTGTGCTGTCCGTTCGGCTTTCCCTTCCAAATTCCGATAGAAATGCCCGTTACGTTATTACACACTGATCAGGCGGGATCGCTCTGCCTCCTCATCCCGGATTGATCACCGACACCGTCGGACTGTTGCTGGGCGTGATAGGGACCGGGAGCCGGCTGTTGCGCGAAAGGAGGGTGCCCCCGGCGGGGACGGCCCCGCGGGAGTCACGAATGGGACTGCGGTTTCTGGAAGAGGAAGACGCGGGCAAGGAGGGATCATGATGTTCCAGGGATTGGACTACTACGGGATCGAAGGCGACCTCGGGAGCGAGGCCTGCATGATCCGGGACGCCGTCCGGCAGTTTGTCGACCGGGAGTTTCTGCCCGTCGTCCGGGATCATTACCGGGCGGGGACCTTCCCCCTCGCGATCGTCCCGAAACTGGGGGAGATGGGACTTCTGGGATCGACCCTCTCGGGGTACGGTCTGCCGGGGATCGACAATATTTCCTACGGGCTCGTCATGCAGGAGCTGGAGCGGGGCGACTCGGGGCTGCGCAGCATGGCCTCCGTGCAGGGGGCGCTGGTGATGTACCCGATCTCAACGTTTGGCAGCCCGGAGCAGAAGGAGCGGTGGCTTCCTCTCCTGGGGGCCGGAACGGCGATCGGTTGCTTCGGGCTCACGGAGCCCGATCACGGCTCCGACCCCGCGGGAATGAAGTCGCGGGCCGCGCGGGACGGGAAGGGGTACGTCCTGAACGGCACGAAGATGTGGATCACGAACGGGACGGTGGCGGACGTGGCGGTGGTGTGGGCGAAACTCGACGGGGTCGTGCGCGGCTTCCTCGTGGAGAAGGGGACGCCGGGGTTCTCGGCCCCGGAGATCCATTCCAAACTGTCGTTGCGCGCCTCGATCACGTCGGAACTTGTCCTCGAGGACGTCCGCGTGCCGGCGGAGAGCCTCCTCCCCGGGGTGGAAGGGCTCAAAGGGCCGCTCATGTGCCTGACCCAGGCGCGCTACGGGATCGCCTGGGGGGCCGTGGGATCGGCGATGGCCTGTTTCCGCGAGGCGCTCGCCTACACGCAGGAGCGGAAGATGTTCGGACGACCGGTGGCTTCGTTCCAGCTCACCCAGGCGAAGCTCGCCGACATGGTCAAGCAGATCACGATGGGGCAGCTCCTCGCGCTGCAGCTGGGGCGGCTCAAGGACGAGGGCAGGATGCGCCCCCAGCAGGTGAGCCTCGCCAAGCGGAACAATGTCCGGATGGCCCTTGAGATCGCCCGGACCGCGCGGGGGATGCTGGGCGCGAACGGGATCTCGGACGAATACCATGTGATGCGGCACATGTGCAACCTGGAGTCCGTGGACACGTACGAAGGGACGTACGAGATCCACACGCTCGTCCTGGGGAAGGACGTGACCGGGATCGACGCGGTGTCATGAATGGTGGGCCCCATGATCCAGAGCACGGGCGCCTTGCGGGCCTTCTCCGGGAACCGGTACAGCCTTCTCGGGGGAAATAGGCGGCGGGAACGGGCCGGGTGACCTTCGCGATGGTGGGATGGTACCGAAGGAGGGACGAAAAACCCGATACCATAGCCTCGATAGATCTTCTGTTCTATCCCACGCCACTAAATCAACTGGACATCCGCGATGATCTTTCCCCCTGGATCCCGAGATCGAATCAGACACAATATCTGTTTTCCTTTGAGCATCTTTTCTATCTGTGGTCGGGTAAATATGCCGGTCATCCATGCGATATCGGTCAGCCTGAGCCTTTTTATCTGGATATTCTGCTGGACATTGTATCTGTACCCGTATCGTTTCCCCCCGCCGGTTCGTTCCACCGTCATGCTGATGGTTTCTCCATCAACTACCTCGGTGACGTTTCCGATCAGGAAATCTCTCCTCCCCATGCTGCGCCTCCATTCCGTTCATCACGATCCATTGGTCTGTGACAGGGCACCACTCGAACTCGCCGTATGAGATCTGTCGAATGAGGATATTCAGATGAGCAATTGATGTGCCAACGGAGTCCCCGGCAGGAGACCCGAAGACAATCGCGTGGTTAGCGGAATGAAAACGGGCCGGAAGGACGATGGCCGGTTACGATTTTTGGGGAAGGGTTCCAGAAAGTGTGATCCATCCTGCGCCGTCAGACTCCCAGTCTCTTCTTCATGGGGTTGCAACCGGAATATACCGGCTGACCCCCTCGCCGGGGGGACACGAATCCTCCCCCGGGGGGTTTCGCACCACCCCAGCTACTCTTTCTTCTCCCCCAGTTGGTCTAGAAGCGGGAGGCGGGTCAGCCCCGACCTTTTTCGTGTGACGGAATACGAAAGCAGGCTATCCTGCATGCTGAAAGCTCACCTCCTGTCCCAACAGCTGTCTCATTCCGGTTAGTGGCCATTGACGACGAACAAGGAGGAGAAGCCGACGGCGGATACGTGGGCCAGCCAACGGCAAGACGGGCAGCTAGCAATCGGTTTCAGCGGACGGCGTTGCCGAGGAAATGCCGGATTGTGTCCCGGCGCAAGGAGATGCGCATGAAAAAACATCTGCTCCCCGCTCTTCTGCTCGCTCTGGCGATCATGCAGCCTGGATGTGCATCGTTTGAACGGAACCAAGGCGTTGCGAACGCGTGGCGCGACCCTTCTGTGGCGGCCCCCGTGATCGGTCAGACGACCGAGTCCGATATCATCCAGGCGCTCGGCCCCCCTTCGCAGGTGATCGGGCTGCGGGACCAGACGGTGTTCTACTACCTGACGGAGCGTCGCGAGGGCAAGGGCGCCATCTTACTTCTCTACAACTGGGTGAAGGAAGACACGATCTACGACCGAGCCATTTTCTTCTTCGACCGGAACGGGGTGCTGCGGGAATATGGCTTCAGTAAAGAGAAAATTGCACCTACGCAGTAGTGTGGTCGCGCTGCTGGCCCTGGTCTCGCTCACCGGGTCCGGCTGTACGATCATCGGCAACCGCTATGGTGAGCCGATTGACGTCGCGCACGCCGGGCTGGAGGAGGGAGTCACTGACGTCGGCCGGATCGTCGAGCGGCTCGGGCCGCCGACCCATTTGAGCGCGCTACCCGGCGGCATGGTGATGGTTTACGAGTACGTGGACGTTACCGAGCGGCAGCTCGGCATCAACCTGAATATCATCGGACTGGATTGGTTCAAGGTTGCCTTCGGACGCGGATTGGCCATGCGCGAGGCTCTGGTATTGGTGGTTGACGATGCCGGATCGCTCCGGACGAAGGAGTTCCGCAGCTGGACAGAGGACATCGGGAAGGGCTTCGGGTTTCAGCTCTTCTTCGCAGCCCTCCCGACCGTCGACAAGCGGCACCTGAGCGGACCCCCTGAGCAATTCGGCTGGGGACGTGCAGCCCTGGACCCGCTGCCGGTCACGCTGAACGCGGGGCAAAGCATCGACAGCGGGAGCCACGGGATCGAGATGCGCGGAACGCCCAGTTCGCTGGGGCAGCGCACCCTCGAGATGAGGACAAGGGGGCGAAGGAAAAAAGGCTCGGGGAATTAGGCGATAGCAAATCAAAATCGATGGCCTTCTTCCGGGACCTCTGTGCCCCTTGGTAATCCCCGGCTTTTTCCTCCGTGATCACCGGCCGCTGCCGAACGTACGTTCCATTTCCTTCCGGAAGACGACCGCAGGATCGGCCACATTGTATGCGACATCATCCCAGCTCAGCTGCACATGAGCGGCGACCTCGCGTTTGACGTTGATGCCGTGGGCAAGACCGAGCGGCAGTCCGCCCATACGCATCGACAGCCCGGCCGGCAGCAGCTTGCCGTAGACCGTGTACCCTCCTTCGCCGTCAAGCGTCTCTCCGGCAACGAGCTTCCGTTTCGCCGTCGCGACGACATCGCCGCGCCAAGCGACAGCAGCACCGGTGGCTTCGTTACGCAGGCCGACCGAGGCGACGCTGATGCCCAGTTCGAGGCCGATCGCATGGTAGGGCTTGTACAGTGCAGAGTAGCGGCCCGATGGGTCGGTGCTGAAGCCGTATTCGGAGAAACAACGACGGACGTAATCTTCCCCCTGCGGGCTCCCCGCGCGGAACGTGACATAGACGCCCCAGCGCAGGTCGCGGAACACCGGCCTGCCGTCCCGTTCCAGGCTCGAGATCACTTCCACCTGGCCGGCGTGATGCAGCCGGCCGCCATCCTCCCGCGGACAGAGCAGTCGCGGCAGATCGTCAACGCCGCATGGCGGAAATTGCAGACCGTCCGGGCCCGGAGTGAGCCCGGTGGCATTCGCGACCGCGGCCATTTCGATCGCGCTCTTCGTACCGTCGAGAAAGGAATTGAACATCTGCGCGTTGAAGTCGCCGGCGGCAACCGTTTCCGGCGAAAATCCGTAATACGGCCAGACCGTATCCGGCGTCGACGTATGGTATACAGGAAGATACTTCGTGCCCTTGCCCGCGGCAACAACTTCGAAGCCGGCCGCACGGCACCAGTCGACCATTTCGCAGATCAGCGCCGGCTGATCACCATAGGCAAGCGAGTAGACGGCGCCGGCCTCCGCCGCTTTTCTCGACAGCAGCGGGCCGGCCACCGCATCGGCCTCGACATTCACCATCACCACATGCTTGCGTTGCGCAAAAGCGCCGAGTGCGTGCCGGATGCCGGCAGCCGGGTCGCCCGTGGCCTCGATGACGATGTCGATCTCGGGCGCTGCAAGCAGAGCCTGCGTATCTTCGGTAACGAACGTCGTGCCGTTTCGCTCTGCTGCCGGGAAGGATGGCGCGGCATACCGATCTGCCGGCCAGCCCGTTCGAGCGAGCGAGCTCCGGGCGCGGTCCGGCGACCGATCGGCAATGCCGGTAATATGAATGCCCGGCGTGTGTTTTGCCTGGGCCAGGTACATCGAACCGAACTTGCCTGCGCCGATGATGCCGACGCGCAGCGGCCGGTTTGCTGCAGCACGTTCGAGCAACATCCGATACAGATTCATTGAGTTCCTCCCCCCTGTGATCGGTCCCCCGTATTCTCTGAGCGAGAACCCTGACCTGCTCCCCTGAAATATCTCCAAACGCAAAAGAGGTTTCCGGCGTCAACCGCGTACCCGGAAACCCCTGTTTCACCCCAAACAGGTCGTGGGCACCGCACAACAGCTCGTGGCAAACGCCGGTGCGGATCTGACAGACAGGTCATTCGGTCGATATCCCTTGACGGCCTCCCGGGACCCGAAATGAAACAATCCCTTTTATTTCTCCCGGTGCCCGAATTCCGGGGGAGAGCATCCGAATCCAATCGACATACCCTGACATCGTTGCCCGAGACTCACTCTAGGACGGGAGATGGATTGTCATGAAAAAAACAATCCCGCACACCTTCTTGATTGCCTTGGTTTTTTTATGGACAGGATCCATCATCGACGTCCCGGCTCCGCTCACCGAGGGGATCGCTTCGGGGATCGTGACCGCCGACAACCAGACCGGATCCATCGAAGACCCGACCCCTGGGTTCGTCCGGGAGGTAACCGCCTACAACGTAGGGATACGGGAACAGACAAACGATGAGCCTTGCATCGGGGCCGCGGGGAAAAACCTCTGTCACCTCGTTGCGCGGGGGCTGAAGATTTGCGCCGCGAACTTCGTCGACCTGGAGACGATCCTGAACATCGAGGGGTACGGCAAATGCGTCGTCCTCGACCGGATGAACCGGCGGTTCCCCCATCGCGTCGACATCGCGATGGGTGAGGAAGAAGTCGAGAGGACCCTCGAGTTCGGGATCCAGCGGCTGTACGTTGAAGGAAAACGCGAACAACCCTGAACGTGGATTGGCCGGTGTTCCCCGAGTTCGTTTCGGGACACTGCAAACCGATCCTCACCATCCCTCGCCCGGGTCGCCGGCGCCGATGTTGAACCCCGCGTCGACGTAGTGCACTTCCCCGGTCACACCGGAAGCCAGGTCCGAGAGGAGGTACGCGGCGGCGTTCCCCACCTCGTCCTGGGTCACGTTCCGTCGGAGCGAGGCGCCACGGGCGCTCTTCTCCATCAGTTTGCGGATATCGCCCACGCCGGAGGCGGCCAGCGTACGGATCGGCCCGGCCGAGACGGCGTTGACGCGGATCCCTTCCTGCCCGAGATCGTGGGCCAGGTAACGGGTCGCCGCTTCGAGGGCGGCCTTCGCCACTCCCATCACGTTGTAGTTCGGCACGGCGCGCATCGCCCCGAGGTAACTCATCGTCACCATGGCCCCCCCCGGTCCCATCAACCGGGCCGCCCGCCGGGCGCAGGCAATGAAGGAGTAGGCGGAAATATCCAGCGCAAGATGGAAATCGGCGCGCGAGGTATCCCGGAAATTGTATTTCATCGATTCCCTGTTGGCAAAGGCGATGGAGTGCACGAGGAAGTCGAGCCGCCCCCAACGGGATTCGGCCTTGGCGAAGAAATCGTCGAGCTGGGCGTCGTCGCCGACGTCGAGCGGTTCGACGAAGCTCGACTGGATCGACTCCGCCAGGGGATGAACCCGTTTCTTCAGCGCCTCGCCGAGATAGCTGAACCCGAGCTCGGCCTCCTCGCGGTGACAGGCCCTGGCCACGCCCCATGCGATGGATTTCTCGTTCGCGACGCCTAGGATCAGCCCTTTCCTGCCTTGCAGAATGCCCACGAGACCCCCCCCGGTTTTGATCACACTCAATCTTAACAGGGAGCACCGGAAAGAGCACGTGGATCGGAGGATGGGGGATGCGGTGGGATTCGGCCCGTATCGCAGCTCGCACCAGTGACCATGCCCCCGGATCCCGTTGCGTTACGAACCATCGGTATAACGGTTCGAAGCCTCATGCGAAAAGGTCTAAGGTTTTCTTTTGCATCGCATATCGCGGCTGTTGTACCCCCAGGTGATGACAGCCTCCCCGTGGTGCTCCCAAAGAGACTCGTTGCGCCCCTGGTATTTCGCGCCGCTGCCGCTCGGTGCAAGGTACATCAGCGACACCTGGTCGCCGCGCTCGGCAATCATCGTCGGCGGATCGGTCCGGAAGAAGGTAACGATCACCTCGTTTCTCGGATCGCCTTCGCAGAAATACGTGACCGGCCCCGTCCCCGGCACCAAAACATATCTTGCCTGCAACTCGGCGATCCGAAGTCGATAGCTGTCTTCGACGCACGTTCGCCGGTCGTTGCTCTTCCAGCAGTCGTTTCGCCCCCTGATCCAGCCGCGCTGCTCCGCCTTGAGCACCGGCGGATGCTCGTTGACCGCCTTTTCAGAGGCTGCAGCATAGACCTCTGCCATCTTGCGGTCCAGCGCGGACAACCCGCCGTCCCTGCAGATCAACTCTTCGATACTGCCAACGTCTGCTTTTCCGCAGGGGAACGAGGGGCCTTCTGCCATGACGGTACCGACACCCATCCAGCAGCCTAATAGCAGCAATCCGGCGCCTGTTCCGGCCGTAACCCCGAACGGAAAGATTTTCATTCGGCCTCTCCGGGTGAAAACGCGGAATAGACGGTTGGATGCAGGTGGCCGCCCCAACAGTTCGTAGTGAGGTGCTCTACCCGGCTTCCGCCAAGGGCATGTCCGAGAGGAGAGTCATCAAGGCCGTTGTTTGCCCGGGGATTGTGGTCCGGTCCGTTCAGCCTTCGGTCGGGTGTCTCATTCGCGCCGCCAGAGTCTCGTGACTGGCGTGCCCCGCGCGTCTATCAGGTACAGAATCCCCTTCTCGATCCGGTAGCTTCGGGCCTGTCCCAGCGCCTCGTGAAAGCGGTCCTCCTGCCCCATGAGGGCCGGCAGGCAGGCCTTCTTGGTGCCGGGGCGAGCGGCCCGACGTTGAGCGCCGCGCCCTCGACTGCGTAGCCACCGCGAAATCTGTTGCAGCCGCCCCGAACCCTGCGCCTCGCCGTCGGCCAGTAAGGTGATGTGCGACTGCAGATTGTCGATCACGCCCTTGCCACCGATATCCTCTGCAACCCAGGTCGGTCCGACAAGCGCGTCCACACGACCGGATGCCCCGGGCGGTTCGGGGGGCAAGGCGTTCCCGGCCGCGGTTCTGACCATCAGAATATCGACGGTATCGCCTGCGCCACGGGTCAGCACCGGGTAGACCGTGTCCCAACGGAATCCCACCTTGTCCCGCAGAATGAGCTTCGCCGATACGGAGTAGCTATGGGCCGGCTCGACCAGCGCCGGGTCGTAGCAGAGCGTGAACGGGATCGGCACCTGGCCTTGTCCCTTGACGCGGATCGAGGCGAGCCGTATCGAGGGTGCATCGGCCCGCGAGATGTCCAATAGCTCGACCTCCAATATTGCGCCGGGACTCAGCGCGATCTGTTCGCGATAAGACGCCGTTCCCTCGATCGCCGCCAACCCGGCCATGATGGTCCTGCCCCTCGTCCTGCCGATTTTCAATTGTTGCCACGGTATCTGGTTTCGCCCTCTGCCCCCCGCGATCTGGTCCTCCCTACCATCGATGCAACAATCCTTCGGTGGTTTCCAAGGGGATGCGTAAGGATGCATCGATAATTCGACGATTTCCACACCGAGATCGGGGTGTACAGATAACCGGCGCGTACTTCGAAATTCCGGTTCCCCAAAGAGGCGGTCAAAGCATGTCCGACGAAACCGCAGGTTCCGCGGAGATCTCTTACCATTGGGAGTGAAATTCGGTCCCATCAGGGCTCCCTGGAAAGGATCGAGGGTGCATTTCATCCCCGCCGTGACACCTCCCCCGGAGACGGACCGCGAAGCGTGGTGGTTCCTGTTCCACGGCGATCGGCTGATGGTCGAGACCCGCGGGGATGAGGTCGCAGTGCCGCACGGCCTGCTGCCCGGTGTACGCGGCCTGCGTCCCGTGCGGACGCAATATCTTGGGACCCTGGACGGGGTTCCCTGTTACGGCGGCGAGTTGGCGGAACCGGTCGAAGGGGACGGCACGACCCTGCGCGGCCTGCGTTCCCTATTGGGATCACTCCCGGACCCCCTGTTCTCCCTGGCGGGGCGGGCCTACCAGATCGTGGACTGGGAACGGACACACCTGTACTGCGGGAGATGCGGCGGGCCGACCAAACCGCTGGACGGGGAGCGGACACGGACCTGCCCGGGTTGCGGGATCCATTTTTTCCCCCGCGTTACGCCGGCCGTCATCGTCGCCGTGGTGCGGGACCGGAGGATCCTCCTCGCCCAGGCACGCCGCTTCCCTCCGGCGTTCCATAGCGTCCTCGCCGGGTTCGTCGAACCGGGGGAAACCTTCGAGGAGTGCGTGCGCCGGGAGGTGCGGGAGGAGGCCGGCATCGAGATAACGAACCTCCGGTACTTCGGCAGCCAGCCGTGGCCGTTCCCCCACTCCCTGATGGTGGCGTTCACCGCCGAATACGCCGAAGGAGACCTTACGATCGACGAGAAGGAGATCGTTCGCGCCGGCTGGTTCGATGCCGACGGGATCGCCCGTCTTCCGATCCCGGGTCACGGGACGATCGCCCGCCGACTGATCGAATGGTTTCTCGACAGCAACCAATGAGCCCGCACCGGCGGGAGGAATGGCACGCCCTGCGCAACCACCTGGATTCCTATCAGAAATCTCCACAGGAACACCGCCTAAGCCGCTCCCCGGAAAACGTGAGAACCGGAAAAATTGCAGGATCAGGAACCTTTCGCAGTATTGGATTCATCTTATGTTGAAATAACGTCGTAACCCGTCAATCGTACTGAGGGCCCCAGTTCTCATGGGACTGATTCGGAAGGGGACTTTATGGGTTGGCGGGAGGATTTTTCCCCAAGTGTCCGATTTCCCTTTCCTCGCACATCTCTTCTCAAGCGGAGGACGAGAAGCAAAAGCGTTTGGTTCGTTCGGGCGGCGTTTCGGGTTCGAGGTACCCAACCACGCTCAACGCAAGAGGAGGATTTACCATGAATACCCAGGTCAAAGGACCCGCGATAAAGAGATGGGCAGGGATGTTTTTGACGTTTCTTTCCATGATGGTTTTTCTCGTACCAATAACCCAAGCGGTGGAAACCGCTTCGTTCGGGACAGAAGACTGGGTACCGCCTCAGGGAGAGACACCGGTCGTGGCGATGGAAACCCCATCGTTCGGAACCGAGGATTGGTCAGGGACCATGGCATTCTCCCAGGCGGTCGGAACCGGTGCGATACCGGCACCGGCCCCGGGGGAATTGACGCTGGACGACTACAATCCCGACTGAAAACCGCGGAGAGTCAACCGGAAGACGAAGAAGGGCGGGGTTCCTACCCGCCCTTCTTCTTTGCGTAGCGGGTCACCACAACCGGCACTGTCATTGCGGGGGATCTCTTTTTTCATAGTGGGGCCTGAAGTTGTCGGTCAATGCAAAGGCAAGCTCTCCGAGGTAACGACCGTATTGATCATCGGAAGTGTTCATGCTGAACGAGATGTCTTTGGAGTCGGAGTGGATGCCCCCTACCTTCCAGCGTCCCTGACGGGAATTGCTCCAGATCGTCGCCCCGCTCACGGTCTCCCAATGCTTGGAAACCATCGAGATACTCACGGCCGCGGAAGCGTGGATGGAGGAAAGGTCGGCCCCGATACGAACATTGGGTTGCACGTTGGAAATTTCAAAGCTTCCCGTAAAAACCGAGCTCACCCCGTATGTTCTTTCAATCGCTTTGATGGCCTCGATGTCCAGCGAGTCCCGGCCGAGCCTTGTTACCAATTGGTCTTCCGGCCCCAATTCAAGAAACCGTACCCCAGGTTGGGCGTTCTGGATAAAGCCCATGAATTTTTGGGTGGCGATCCGATTGAGATTCTCATTGGAGTTGGAGCTAAATTCCACGATGCCGATCGTTTGATACGACTGCAAATCGATTTTCGGAGGAATTTCGACGGTGACCGTGTGAGCGCATCCAAAGGCCAATACACCGGCCACAAGGGATCCCAGAAAGATTTTCAGTATGCGTGGGTTGTGAATTTCCATGGGGGTTTCCTTTTTCCCGACAGGTGACGTCGACAGCCCTCCGTAGGATGTATCGGCGACAGGCGCAAAGAAGTTCATTTCCTTCGGATAGATCGAACAGCCCCTCCGGGGTATCGGTTCCGGCGCAGGTTTTCGCAGACGACGACGTCGAAGTTGTCGCTCATGGATCGTTCCTCTGCCACCCGCCTTCCCCTGCCCCGGTTCGTGGGGAACGGCATCGCCCTCCATCCGGATTTTCTCTCGCATTCCGAACCCTTTCGCTCCCAAACCGGTTCTAAAGGGAATCATTGGATACGGAGACAGGGAGAAGGGTCGCACGGGAGGCTGGGGGGGGAAGGCGATGAAGAGAATCGCTGCAGGTATCGCCATCCTGCTGGTAAGTGTCGGGCTGTATTTGCTCTGGGGAAGGGAAGTCTTCGACCACTTCACGGTGGAAAGGATCGAAGAGTTCGTCGCCGGATTCGGAAGGTTCGCTCCCCTTGCCTACATTGTTCTTCTTGCGGTATCCATCATCATCAGCCAGATCCCGAATATCCCCCTGGCGATTGCTTCCGGGATGCTGTTTGGCACCTTTTGGGGAGGCGTCTACAGCATGATCGGGGGAATGCTGGGGGCGGCTGCCTGTTTTTCCATAGCCAGGTTGCTCGGGATCGCCTTCATCAAGAAGTTTATCGGGAAAATCCCTTGCTTCACAGAGCATTGCAAGGAAAAGCACCTGGTCCTTCTCGTGTTCCTGTCCCGATTGTTGCCTTTTCTCTCGTTTGATTTGGTAAGTTACTGCGCGGGACTTACCAATATCAAGGCCAGGACATTCATGGTCGCCACATTTTTCGGAATGATCCCAATGACGTTCCTGTTTACTTATCTGGGGGAAGAAATCAGGGTTCATCCGTCCGTTTCCCTGATCCTGAACGGTATTGCTCTTCTCGTTTTTCTGGGGTTGCCCTTGCTGGTCAAGAAATACAATATGTTTCGCTTGAAAGAATACATCGAGTTCCGGTGATCGAGCCGGCCCGCCCCAATTGCGAAAAGGGAGGGGGACCGTTTGATCCTCCCCCCTGACGAGGAACGACCGACCCTCGGAACCCCTCGAGGGTGAGGTTGCCTTCAAGGAAATGATCCAACCGGGAATCCAATGCCATACGCATGGAATCTTACGGAGTATTACAAGGAATCCGTCTACCCCAGAAGCAACCCTTAGGTTGAATACATCCGGTCAATTGGGACAGGAAGGAGGGTTCAGGCGATGGCAAGATTTCTTATCGAAGTTCCTCACGAACCGGAGGAGAAAGCATGCGCTCTTGCCATTCAGCTCCTCCTCCAGACCGGGTCCCATTACCTGACGAATGCGGAATGGGGGTGCTTCGACGGGGAGCATAAAGGATGGGTGATCATCGATGTGGAAACCAAGGAGGAGGCCCGAAGCATATTGCCGCCCATCTATCGATCCCAGGCCAACATCGTGAAACTGAACAAGTTCTCCCTGGAGGAGATCGACGAAATCCTCCGTCACCACCAGGGGTAAATGCGGCGGGTATCGGGAGGCGGGATACAACACCACAGACGGTTCACGGAATGCCGAATTGTTCGGCCACAACCTGGGTCGCCAGGTTGCCAAAGGAGGAGCACACCATGGCAGTCGATCCTTCCTTCGATCCATTCAAGGCAAGTCTCCGGGGCGACCCCCTCCAGTCAGCCTTCGATTCCGCGAAAGCCGAGGCCTTTGCCGAAAAATTCCTGACAGCCCTGAACCACGGCTCACTCTGCGTGATGGCCTCCATCGGCCACCGCACCGGGTTGTTCGACGCCATGAGCATGCTGCCCCCATCGACCCCGGATGCCATTGCGAAACAAGCCGGCCTGAACGAGCGGTACGTGCGCGAGTGGCTGGGAGCGATGGTCACAGCAGGGGTTGTTGAACTCGATCCCGCCACCACGCGATACGCGCTGCCGGCGGAACACGCCGGGTTCCTGACCCGCGCGTCCGCCGCCGACAACATGTCGGTCTTCGCCCAGTACATCGCCGTCATGGGGTGCGTGGAGGACGAGATCGTCGAGTGCTTCTTCAAGGGGGGAGGCGTCCCCTACGAAAAATATCCTCGATTCCACGCCGTCATGGCGGAAGACAGCGGGCAGTCCGTGCTTTCCTCGCTCGAATCGCACGTCCTTCCGCTCATTCCCGGGTTGATCGACCGGCTCTCCAGGGGGATCCGCGTGCTGGACGTCGGTTGCGGAAGCGGCCGGATCATGAACCGGCTGGCCGAACTGTACCCCAAGAGCCGCTTTACCGGGATCGACCTGTCGCGGGAAGCGATCGAGACCGCGAGCCGGGAGGCATCGAAAAGGGAGCTTCGGAATATCGAGTTCATCGTCCGCGATGTGAGCGATCTCGACGCGTCCGCCGAGCCCGAGGCCTTTGATTTCATCACGACGTTCGATGCCATCCATGACCAGGCCAGGCCACTCGACGTTCTGAAAGGAATTCATCGGGCGTTAAAGGAGGACGGGCGTTACCTGATGCAGGACATCCGGGGATCGAGCCAGGTCCACAACAACGTCGACCACCCGATCGGCACGTTCCTTTACGCAATCTCGACCATGCACTGCACCCCCGTGTCCCTGGCACAGGGCGGCGAGGGGCTGGGAGCGATGTGGGGCGAGGAAAAGACGCGAGAGTATCTTTGCAAAGCAGGGTTCCGACACGTGGAAACGAATCAACTGGCACATGACATTCAGAACAACTGGTACGTGGTAAGGAAGTAAGGCCGCGGAGAGCGACCGCGGACCGCTTTGGGAACCCCAGACGGCGTCCAGGGGGCAGTCGTCAGCGGCGCTTTCCCACTTCCGGCAACGGTGTGCCTGACGCCCCCGATGGGGGATTGATGCCGAGATAGGCCGACAGGGTCGGCGCGATGTCGTAGGGAGTCACCGCCCGGGCGATCCGCGCGGAACCCACGCCGTTTCCGGCAAAGATCACCGGGACGTGGGTATCGTAGCGCCAGGGAGAGCCGTGTGTGGCGGCGACGCTCAGACCGTCGAAGTCGTTGATGAACGTGTGGGGCGCGAACACGATATAGATGTCGCCCGAGCGGTCGGGGTCGTGGTTGCGCAGCACGGCACCCATCTGCCAGGTATCCGGCACATCACCCTCGAGCAAGGCGCCACTGGAAACCGCAAGCGCCACGCCGGGGAACTTGACCAGCTCGGCGGCGACCGCGCGTTCCACCTCGCCCTGGTCGAGGCCGCGCTGGCGGATGAGCTCGCGGTTCAGATAGAGATAGGGGTGGAAGTAGGTCTGGATCAGTTCCTCGCCGATGCCGAAGCGCTTCTTCAGGGCTTCGATCGCCGGCTGGCGGTCAAGCGCCTTGAAATCGAAGTACCCGGCCTCGATGCCGAGCTCCTTCAGGTACCCGGGCACCTCAGGGGAGCCGTGGTCGCCCGAGAGCACGACCAGGGTGTCGGCAAGGCCGACCTTCTCGTCGATGAAGCGGAACAGCTCGGCCAGGGTGCGGTCGAGGCGGCGCTGGTTCTCCTCGGCCTCGAGGCTCGATGGCCCGAACAGGTGGTTGATGTAGTCGGTCGACGAGAAGCTGATGGCCAGGTAGTCCGTGATGGCGTCCTGGCCCAGCCCCTCGTTTTCGACCAGCGCCTTGGCGAAGTCTAGCGTCAGCTCGTCCCCGGCCGGGCTCAGCGTCAGGAACGTGGTGAAGTACTTGCCGGTGGCGGGGCCGTAGGCGTGCGGGAAGACGCGGCCCCACCCGGGGAAATCGGTCTCCCACGAACGGTCGTCCGCGTCGCCGAACAGGTACTCGCCCTCCTTGCCCGCCAGTTTCCACGCGCTGTTGGCATAACGCTGCGGGTGTTTTTCGGCGTTCCACGCCTCGACCCAGGCCGGGTACCGCTCGTAGTAATAATCGCTGGTGACGAAATCGCCGGTCGCCTTGGAAAACCAGAACGCCTTGCCGGCATGGCCGGCCATCGCCACCGCGCCGCGATCCTTGACGGAGACGGCGAACACCTTCGCCCGGCCGCCGGTATGGCTGGCCAGTTCGTCGCCGAAGGTCGAGACCCGGATCGCCCTGGGCGAGCGACCGTCACTGCGCGCCGCACGCTGGGTCGGGTCGATCTCCCTGGACTTGTCGACACCGCCGCTGGCGGTCAGCAGCCGATGTGACGGGTCCTCGATGTTATAGCGCAGTTCGCCGACCTCGCGATCGAGCCAGACGTTGGCGACCATGCCGTGGTCGGCGGGATAGGCGCCGGTGGCGAGCGACGCGTGGCCGACGATGGTCTCGGTGTTGGCGTGCCGGTAGTTGGCGAAGACGTAGTTCGTGCCCTGATCGAACAGGTAGCGCCACCCGCCCTCCCCGTAATGGCGGGCGAAGCGCATCGGCAGGTCTGCGCGCAGCGCATCCACGGTGATCTGCAGCACAAGACGCGGGGCAACGGAACCGGCTGTTGCAGGTGTGACCGCTGCCAGAAACGCCGAGAGACCGGTGATGGCGAGTGCGGCAAAGGAAAGGACTTTGATCCCAAGCTTCTTTATCATTGTTCCTTACCCCCCTTCCGAAACGAATGGAGGGACATGGCGACCCCCCGGATCCCCGGCAGCAGATGCCGGACGCTACAACCCTACCCTTTTGTCATCGAGCGTACCGCGGCGGCGCCCGTGATCATGATCAGGCCCACGAAGAACAGCTTGATGCCCAGCAGGATCCCCATGGCCCAGGCGCCGGACAACGGGTACTGCGCCCAAATCATCAGGCCGAGCAGGATCGATACGATCCCCCCGAACAGCAACCATCCCCAATTGGCCCCCGGTCGGAGCTTGAGGCCGGCGACAATCTCGAAGATGCCGTCGATAATAAAGTACGCCGCCAGCAGGATGGTCAGCAGGCCGGATATGAACAGCGGATTGGCGAAAAGCGCGGCGCCGCAGAGAAAGGTCAACCCGCCGATGGCGAACACGAAAAGACCCTTTCCGAAGCTGCCGGCCTGGAAGGCCCAGAGCATCCGGACGACGCCGCCGGCCATGACCAGCAATCCCAGGAGGGTTGCGACCGAGAGTCCGGCCAGGCCGGGTGCCATCATGCAGAGAATCCCGAGAACGATGGCGATGGCGCCGAAAATCGTCATGCGGTTGGAGGCGGCCTTCGCGCCCTCTTTCAGTGCATCCAAGGTTTCCTCCGGAAATGTTTTTTCCCATGCATCAGAACGATATCGTAACGGATATTTCCATGAAAGACATCTGCCTCTCACCGGGACGTCACGGACACGCCACGCCGTCGGGCGTCGAGGCGGAAAGAGCGAATCAGGCTCCCTCCCGGGAAACTTTTTTTGACGACGCATGCCATATTTTTTATGGTTGACCGAGAACGGAAGCAAGGGAGACCGATGAAAAGTGCAGTAATTCCTCTCCTCCGGATCCTTCTCCTCGTTCTGGTATCGACAACTCTAGCTCCCGATTGGGGAACTGCCGCAGACGCAGAACCTCCCCCGGATGAAGTGACCGCCAGAGGGACGACGCTGAAAGGACGAGTACTCGACCTGGAAGCAAACGGCATCCACTTCCGGACCATTTACGGAAAAGGGGAGATCTTCATCGCATATGAAGAGATCGAACAAATGACCACACAGGGGGAATTCTACATCTATCCCTCCGATGGCCAGATAATCAAGGGACGCCTGGTGGGGAAGGAGGGGGAGAGTCTTCTCGTCGGCACCGAATCGGAACCCGCGTCCCGGTTGAACCACAGGTCCATCGTCCGGGGCGTGCCGGCAGGTACCTATGAGAGATCCTGGATCGACCGGCTGCGGACCGAATATCCATGGTGGAAGGTCAGCCTGGATGCGGGATGGGAATTCGAAAGAACCGCTGTGGATAAGAATAAAATCTTTCTTGGTTTCAATGCGGAGCGCCGCAAGAGCCCCACCAGGTTTATCGCTGACCTCCGCTATGCCTTTGAAACCCAGCAAACAGTCTCGGAACCGAAGAGTACGACCACGGACGAGATGCGCGCATTCCTGCGGGGAGAGTACGACTTCACCCCGCACTGGTTTCTTTTTGTCGAACCGGCGGCGGAATGGGACCGGCCCCGCGGGATCGATGTCCGGGCCTACCCGGGTACCGGGTTGGGGTACCGGTTTGTGGAAACGAAAACGGCCTTGCTCCAGTTCCTTTTGGGGCCGGGCTACGTGTATGAGGAGTTCACCGACCTGGAAAGCAATGAATACGCAGCGGTGTACTTCGGCCTGGATGCCCGGTACGCCTTTCGGTCCTATTTCATTACCCTGCTCCGTTTGCAGTATATGCCTGGTATCCAGGATATCGATGAAAACTGGCTCTTCCGCGCGGAACTCGAGTTCTCGGTCCCGATAACCCAGGTGCTTGCGATGAAACTCCGGTTCACGCAAGTGAATGACAACAATCCTTCGCCGGATGTGGGCAACAACAAGTTCACTAGCAACCTGCTGATATCTTTCGGTTTTTAAGGGTTCTTACCCTATGCGGGTCTCGGCAGGATGCGCGTTTGGATCCGACACTTTTGCACGGCGAACCGTGGCGACCTCTTTGCGGACTTCGCCGAGCGCCGTGACAAAGCAGGAGATCTCATCGTCCGAGACCTCCCCCATCACCCCCACCTGGAAGTAGCTCTCGCGCAACGGCGGCTTGCAGCCATAGACCACGAAACCGCGTGCGCGCAGGCAGGCGGAGTACTTGTCAAACGAGATGTCGGGGGGCAGCTCGAGGGTGACCAGGCTCGATGCGGCGGAACCACGCGGCAGCGACAGCGGGAGCTGCCCGAGCCGCCTGGCCCCCGCGACGATGGTGCGCCGGCGCCGCAGATACCGCTGCCGGCGGGCATCTACGCTCTCGACAAGCAGTTCCTCCACCGCGCAATCAAAGGCCGTGAACAGGGGCACCGAAGGCGTGAAGGGTGTCTGGGAGAGCCGGTCGAGATAGTCCACGTGCAGCCGCACATCGAGACCGAAAGGGGGTACGGCGCCTGTGGTCTTCGCGAGCAGCTCTTTCACCACGCAGACAACTGCCAACCCGGGAGCACCGTGCAGGCATTTCCCCGAAGAGGTCACACAGACATCGACGCCGTCGCGCTCCAGATCCAGATTCTCGGCTCCCGCGCTCGACGTCGCATCGACGAAAAACCGCACTCCGTGGCGCCGCGCCATCCCGCCGACCGCCCCCACGGGGTTGAGGAACCCCGTCGAGGTCTCGTGATGGACCATGGCCAGAAGGTCCCACGGCCGCTCTCCGGCAACGGAAAGAGCGCGCGTCGGGTGACCGCGGGGCGCCTCACTCTGTGGCCCTCGCAGCGGAGCGGCTGTAGCACACCGCCGCCCAGCAACTGAGCCCCAGCCCGACGTAGATCCCCGACCTTCCCGCGAGGGACAGCAACCGATGTCATGCCTGCGGCGAAGGCCAGACGACCGTGACCGCCGAGAGAAACAGTCCCCAGTAGATGACGGCGGTCGCCAGTTTGCCGACGTAGCGCGAAGGGATTTCCATCCCGACGTGCGCTGCATACCTGCGCACGGCAGCGACCCAGAACTCGCGCAGCAGAAAGACGGCGAGCAGCGCTTGCGGTGCACCGGCGGCGGTGATCAGCCACAGCAGCGCAAGGGCGATGGTGTAGCCGTCGGCCGTCTGGTCGAGCAGGGCCCCGAGCGTGGTGCTCTTGCCGAGGCGGCGGGCCAGATAGCCGTCCAAGTGGTCGCTGAGGCAGGACGCCAGCCCGACCAGCAGGAAGGCAACGGGATACCCGATGCCATAGAGGGACACCGCCAGAGATATTCCTGCAATCCGGCCCAGAGACACCAGGTTCGGCAAGGTCAGGAAATCGCTGTATCGCAGCGACGGCCCACCCGCGATGGCCCCCGGGCAGGGAGCCGCGCCCGTCCGGTCAGACGTCATGGGGTTTCTCCGATCCGGCAGCCATCCGTCTTTCCGCGGAGTGCATGAACGGGTGAAAACGACGGGAAGAAAGAGAGATACGGGAGGGCCGAACAGCTTTCCGCCAAGGGCGCGAAGCCGGTTGTTTGCACGGGGTTTCCCCGCACACGGTGATTCCTGTTACTTTGGCGGGAAATTGGAAAGAATCCCCTCTACCGCCCGCTTCAAGTCGTTCGAAGCCGCATCGGTGTCGATGGTACCGAATGCCGTCCCCCGCCAGACCAACTCCTTGTTCTCGGCTTTGAAGATGTTCAAGTTCAGCATCCGGAGCTGATAGCTGCTCCGATTGTCGTAAAGGTTGTATTCGTAATTCATCGTGATCACCAGGCTGGACTGCTCGGACGTCTTGGTGAACCCTTTCTGTGCGAGGAGTTGATCCGCAAGAACCTGGACATTCGTCTCCAGCAGGTGGTCCGGCTGGCTCCAGGACGAAGACGGACCCCACGTATAACTCTTCTGTTCCGCGAATTTGGTCTTCGTGTCATAGGAATATTTGAACGTTGTTGCGCAGCCCCCCATGATCAGGACTGACAGAAGCACTGTCGCTATCATTGCCCAGCGTTTTTTCCCTCGGAATACTCTCATCAGGATACCCCCGTCGCGACGATGATAGGACAACGTTACCTCGTACCTTGTCGATGATGATGACTAGAGCATATCGAAATGCCCTGATGGGGGCAAAAAATATTTCCCCACCCCTTACGCGGAGGGTATGTCCCCCGGTCCCCCCCCCTGCTGCGGGTATGCGGAGGCTGTTTCCTTGTCCGGTTCGCGGATCTCCGCGGGCACCGTCGGAGAGGTTTTCTGCCACCAGCTCAGGGTGATCGACTGGGTCGCGGCGGCGAGGCCGAACGACAAGACGCTGAAAACCAGCGGCAGCCCCTTGGTGCCAAGCAGGTCTGCGGTGGACCTGAGCGCCCCCACCGCGATGACCAGGATGGCCACGTTGCGGATCTCCCGGTTGCGGGCGCGGAAGGCGTAGAGGCCGAGCCCCAGGGCGGCCAGGTTGATGACGATCGACTGGGAGCACTGGAACGCATCCGGCCCTCCGGCCCCGCCGGCAAGGATGCGCCAGGCGATCCCCCGAAGGACGAAGAAGGAACCGGTGAGGGCGACCAGGAGGGGGAGGATGCCGCTCAGATCCTGCTTGTCGTAGCTCCCGAACAGGGGGGAGCGGGCGGGCGGGGCGTGGCGCCGGCACCACCGGTAGTGCCCCAGGGCGACCGCGGCCAGTACTGCGGCAGGGACTGTTTGGGACAATGGGAGTTTGGCGAGATCGTCGGCCAGGAAATAGGGAATCAGGAACGCGACACCGCAGACCTGGAGCAGGTAGGAGGTTGCACGGACGGCGCCGCTGCCCCATCGATCGGAGAGGACGGCCAGGCCCAGGGCCGCGGCGCCCAGCAAGGGCGCGGCCAGCACGCCTCCGAGGGCGGCGGGGAGTGCAAGCGCCAGGAGGACGCTCCCGGCGACGACGAAGGAGTTGGTGCCGGGGACTCCCTCGATGTTTCGCATCGCGAGCCAGAAGGCGGCCCCGAAGTGCAGGAGAGCGAAAAAGATCGCCACCAGGCTGAGCGCCACGGCGCTGCCGGCGGCATCGCTTACGACAACCCGGGCGGCCAGGTACGACCCGACGGCGTTGATCGTGGGAAGACAGAAATCGAAGACGGAGACCTGCCCGCGGCTCCGGACGATGCCCAGGAAGGCGATCGTCACGAAGGCGATGCTGACGACAGCCAGGACCGGCAGGAACCACCCGGGGGCCAGGGTCGGCGCCGCGGTGATCTTGCGGGCGGCGACTGCCTCGAGCCGCAATCCCCAGAGATGGAACATGCCCAGGGTGACGAGGAGCACGGTCCAGCGGAGCCAACCGCAGCGCTTCAGGGTCCCCGCGTAATACCCCAGGAGGTTGGCCGTCAGCAGGATCATGAAGAGGTAGGGGAAGAAAGGATCGGGGTAGTCGATGGCCGCGCCGGCCAGGCACATCCCCAGGGTACCGACCGAAACCGGCAGAAACGCCTTGAACTGGCGGCTGATGAACGCCATGCCTGCACCGGTGGCCATCAGCGTCCAGTAGGCGGGGACGATGGGGAGCGACTGGAAGCGGGCGTGGGTCTCGACCACGATGCTCGACATGAGGATCGCCCCGCAGGCGACGAACACCGGGGCCAGGGAACTGGTCCGACGATACAGGAACCACCCGGCCACCATGAGGGCGGCGGCGTAGCCCATGCCGAGCCCCATGCCGAGGAGCGTGTTGACGATGCCGTTGTCGGTGATGGTCCGCAGGATCAGGGCGATCACCATCAGGAAGCAGAGGGTGGCAAGGCGGGGAAAGAGCGACGCCTTGCTCGCCCACTGGATCATCTCTTCGGAGATGCTGTCGGGCTCCCCGGCGGCAGGCTCGCCCGGCGGCTTCCCGGGGCGCGGCGGAAGCGCCGTCGGGGTTGTCGTTTCCGGGCGGGCCGCGGAGACGGCAGCCGATTGACCCGGGCGGGCAGAAGCCGGGCCTCGCTCGAGTTCGGCGACCCTCCGGCTCAGGCTCTCGATCTGCTCGTACAGCCGGTCTACTTTCTCCTCGATCGTCGGTTTTTCACTGCACATGCATGAGCCTCCGTGCCGCTGTCGTGGATATTTCGTGAAGGCGGGGTGAGAGCCTGCATCTATAACACGGTTATAATATCCGTAGCGGTTTCCGGAATGGCAAGCGAATTCTTTCGGCGGGGATGGACGATACCGTCCGGCCCGGGACAGGCCGGAGGCATCTGTGGGGCGGGCCGATCGTTGGAGACCGGGCAGAATCCTTCGGACTGGAGGCTCCCCATGAACCAGAAGATGTACTTCCTGGCCTGCAGCACGGTGTTCTTCGTGGTCGCCGTCGCACATCTGGCGCGCTTGATCTTCGGATGGGAAATCACGATCGCCGGTTGGGACGCTCCCCACTGGGTCTCGATTCCCGGTCTCGTCATTCCGGGTGTGCTGTCGGCTTGGGGTTTCGTACTGGCGTTGCGAACCGGGGGGAGGTTCCCTTGACCGCCTTTCGTCAGGGACGCGCGTACGGGAAGGTTACGCCGGGCTGCACCACGATGACGTCGAGCCGTTCCGGGCCGTGCACGCCGATGGCCAGGGTGAGCTCGATGTCGGCCGTTCGGCTGGGTCCCGTGACCAGGGTGACGTTCGTGGGGGGGACAGCCGCCACCACCGCGAGGAGGCCGTCCAGGGTGGCGAAGATCCGGTCCCGGCGCACGATCGCCACGTGGTGCGCGGGAAGCAGCCCCGCCTGGACCGCCCGGCCCCCCTCGCTCACGCACACGAGCGTACCGGTTTCGGCGATCGCGCCGAAGACCTCCTCCACCGTCACCTCCGCCGCCGCGCAGTCGGCCACGCGGTTCGGGAAGAGGGGTGCCGCCGCCTTTTCGAGCTCCGTCAACCCGGGGCAGTACACCGGCGATCCGGTCGGAACGATCCGGCCGAGCGCCGCGAGAAGATCCCCCGTGCCGGAGACGGAATGGGCGCCCGCCGCCGCTGCTGCGGCGTTCTCGAGAAAACGCGCCGCAAGGTCCGGGCCGCTCACGGCGCCTTCCTGTGGAATGGGGTCTTCGCCGGCGCAGGCATCCGGCCCGCCACGTCTTTGCCGCCCAGAACGCGCACTACCGGCCAGAACCAGCCGGCGAGCCGCTGTCCGAGGGCGAAGAGCGCCGGCGACGCGGCGGCCTTGCCGAAGAGTGCCATGCCCGCCTTCTCTTTCGGGTCGGAGAACCCTTCCCGAACCTTCCGATGCCGCAATTGCAGGATGATATCCACCAGAGGCACGCGCACCGGGCAGACGTCGACGCACGCCCCGCACAGGGTGCTTGCGTCGACCACGGGGTGCGACTTCGCCATCCCCGTGAGCAGCGTCGTCAGGATCAGCCCCATCGGCCCGGGGTACGTCCACCCGTAGGCATGCCCCCCCACCGTCCGGTAGACGGGGCAGACGTTCATGCAGGCGCCGCACCGGATGCACTTGAGGATGTCGCGCGATTCCCCGCCGAGGATCTCCGTGCGCCCGTTGTCCAATAGCACGATGTGCAGCTCCTTCGCCCCCGTGGCGTCCCCGGGCTTGCGCGGCCCGGTGATCACGGAGACGTAGCTCGTCATCGTCTGCCCCGTCGCGGAGCGCGGCAGCAGGCGGATGAAGTCGGGGAAGTCGGCCAACGACGGGATCATCTTCTCGATGGAGAGGATCGCTACGTGGAGCGGCGGGACGGTGGTCACCATGCGCCCGTTCCCCTCGTTGGTGAACAGCACGAGGCTGCCCGTGTCCGCAGCGGCGAAATTGGCCCCCGAGATTCCCGCATCGGCGGAGAGGAACTTTTCCCGCAGCACCTGCCGGGCGATCCTGGTGAGCACCTGCGGGTCGTCGGAGTACGGAACCCCGAGCCGCTCCGAGAAGAGCTTCCCCACCTGCTGCCGGTTCTTGTGGATCGCCGGGACGATGATGTGGGAGGGGGTCTCTCTCTCGAGCTGGATGATGTATTCGCCGAGGTCGGTCTCCACGACCTCCATCCCCGACGCCTCGAGATGGGCGTTGAGGTCCACTTCCTCGGACACCATCGACTTCCCCTTGACGATCCTGCGGGCCCCCCGGTCGGCGAGGAGCTTCCGGATGATCTCCCTCGCCACCGCCGCGTCCTTCGCCCGGTGGACCGTGGCCCCGGCGCGCGTAGCGGAGGCGACGAACTGGTCCACGTATCGCGGGAGGTTGTTCAGCACCTCCTCCCGGATGGCGGAGGCCCGGTCCCGCATCGCCTCCACGTCGGCCACGGGGGCGAAGGCGTCGGCCCGCTTCGCCCCGAAGGTGTCGGTCGCATGCCTCATCGCCGCCCGCAACTGCGCATTCCCGATGGCTTGTACCGCGTTGCTGCGGAAGGAGAGGCTGGTCTGGGCGTCGCTCATATCCCCTCCGCGAGAAGGGACGCCAGGTGCGCGACCCGCACCGGGCTCCCCCGTTTCTTCATGGCGTCCGAGATGTTCATCAGACAGCCGGCGTCGCAGCCGGTCACCGTGTCGGCGCCGGTGGCCACAACGGAATCCGCCCTCTCCTCCGCCAGCGCGCACGAAATCTCGGGGAGCTTCGCCATGAACATCCCCCCGAACCCGCAGCATCGGATGCCATCCGGAAGGGGTACGAATTCCGCTCCCCGGAGCGACCGGAGCAGGAGGAGGGGTTCCTCCCGGACGCCGAGCGAGCGGGTCAGGTGGCACGAGGAGTGGTACGTCACCTTTCCCTTTCCGGGAAAGCCTTTCTCGTGCGCCCGGAGCACCTGCACGAGGAACTGGGAGAGCTCGAAGACCCTCCCCGCGGCGTTTTCCGCGGCGGCCCGCATCTTCGGGTCGTCCCGGAAGAGGGCGGGGTAATGATGCTTGACCATCGCCGCGCACGACCCCGACGGCGTGACGATCGGATCCTCTCCCCGGAAAACCGAGAGGAAATGCCCGGCGGCGCTCCTCGCCTCCGCCTGGTACCCGGCATTGTATGCCGGCTGGCCGCAGCAGGTCTGGCCCTTCGGAAACGTGACCGTCACTCCGAACCGTCGCAAGAGCTTGACGGTCGCCTCCCCCACTTCGGGAAAGAACGAGTCCACAAGGCATGTGCCGAACAACTGAGCGCGCATGCTCCTCCCTTATCCCCCCAGGTGGTCCGTCATGACATCGGGCCGGAAGCAAGTCCTTCGGTCGGTCGATCCTCCGGTATCTTAGTGCAGAATCCCTCCCGGAGTCTCCAAGGAACTCCAGGGACCCGGTCTCCGGAAACCGACCGACCGGCACAAGGGGTTTCTTCCCGAAATAGGCTTTTTGTTGCCCGGGGTTTGCGGTCCGTTCCATGATGTGGGGAACAGGTCAACGCGGCAGCGATACCGGCAGGGATGCGGGGCACACAATCTGTCCTTGAGTTCCGGCGCAACGAGATCCTCGTCCGGACCCGTTGACTACGGGAACCGTTCCCGGAAGACGCGGCATCTGTACCTTTGACCCGGTCCTTTCGAGGGACCGGGCATCCATCCGGGAACACGGAGAGGCCAATGGGAATCCTTTCGGCGGGAGCGGCGGAGACGCCCCTCGTGGAACTGCGCGCGCTGACGAAGAGCTACCCCGAGGGCAGAGGCGAGCGGGTCGTGTTCCGGGATCTCTCCGCCGGCATCCGCCGGGGCGAAACGGTGGCCCTCCTCGGCCGCAGCGGCTCCGGGAAATCGACCCTCCTGAACCTCATCGGCGGCATCGACCTCCCCACCGCGGGCGAGGTTCTCCTCGACGGGACGAACCTGACGCGCCTGTCGGAGCAGGGGCGTACCCTGTTCCGGCGCCGCCACATCGGCCTCGTCTTCCAGTCGTTCAACCTCATCCCCACCCTGACGGTGATGGAAAACCTGCTCCTGCCGCTGGAGCTGAACGGCAGGACCGGGAGACCGGCACGCACCGCAGCGCTTGCGCTGCTCGAGAGGGTCGGACTCGCCGACCGGGCCAAGGCGTACCCGGACCGCCTTTCGGGCGGGGAGCAACAGCGGGTCGCGGTGTCCCGGGCGGTGGTCCACGACCCGGTCCTCCTGCTGGCGGACGAGCCGACGGGGAGCCTGGACGCGGGGACGGGCATGCGGGTCCTCGAGCTCCTCGTCGGGCTCGCGCGGAACGAGAGGAGGACGATGGTCGTCGTGACCCACAGCGACGCCGTGGCCCGTGCCACGGACCGGGTGCTCATCCTCCGGGACGGCCGCCTCGTGGACGAGACGTTCCCCGGGGGGGCGCCGGCGTGATCCTCCGGCTCGCCGGACTGCGCACCCTTTCCCGGCATCCCCTGCAGCTGGTTTTCGGCCTCGTGGGCGTGGCCCTCGGGGTGGCGGCGGTCTTCTCGATCGACCTCGCCAACGAGAGCGCCCGGCGCGCCTTCCGGATCTCCTCGCAGACCGTCGCGGGGAAAGCGACCCACCGGATCGTCGGGGGTCCTTCCGGGCTGGAGGAGGCACTGTACGCAACGCTCCGGCGCCACGGATTCCTGCGGACGATCGCCCCGGTCGTCGAGGGGTACGCCCGGGTTCCCGCGCGCCCCGGGATCACCCTGCACATCCTGGGGGTCGACCCGTTTGCCGAGGCGCCGTTCCGGAACTACACTCCGGGGACGTCGGCGGGCGCCGACATCCCCAGCCTCCTGACGCGTCCCGGGACGGTGCTCCTCCTCGAGGACACGGCGAAGCGGCTGGGGATCTCGCCGGGGGACGCTCTCCCGCTTCGGGTCGGCCTCGAAACCACGCACGCCACGCTGACCGGATTCTTGCGGCCGGGGGACGAAGTGACCCGCCAGGCGCTGGAGACGACCGCAGTGGCGGACATCTCGACGGCCCAGGAGCTTCTCGGCAAGGTCGGGCGGTTATCCGGAATCGACCTCCTGATCCCGGGGGGGGCCGAGGGGGAGGAGGCCCTCTCCCGGATCCGGGAGATCCTTCCCCCGGAAGCGGAGATCCTCCCCGCCGGAGCCCGGGGCAGCGCCCTGGAACAGATGACCCGGGCCTTTTCCCTGAACCTGAGCGCCCTGAGCCTCCTCGCCCTCGTGGTCGGCATGTTCCTCGTCTACAACACGATGACCTTTTCGGTCCTGCAGCGCAGGCAGCTCGTCGGAACTCTGCGGGCGCTCGGTGTCACGAGGGGGGAGGTGTTCGTGCAGATCCTCTCCGAGGCGGCGGTCCTCGGCGCGGCGGGGACGGTCCTGGGGCTTCCCCTCGGGATCTTCCTTGGCGAGTTCCTCCTCGGGATGGTCACCCGCTCCATCGGTGATCTGTATTTTGCTCTTTCCGTCCGGGAGGTTTCGGTGACGGCAGCGACTCTTTTCAAGGCGGTGGGGCTGGGGACCTTCGGCGCGGTAGCGGCGTCCCTGTGGCCCGCTCACGAGGCGACCTCCACCCAGCCCCGGGACGTGATGCGCCGCTCCGCCATCGAGACGGGGGTCAAAAAGATCCTCCCGGCGATCTCGGCGGCGGGAGCGGTCCTGATTTTCCTGGGCGCCGGGGTGCAGCTTGTTCCCTCCCGGAGCATTCCCCTGTCCTTCGGCGGACTGTTCTCCATCGTGGCGGGGTACGCGCTCCTTGCGCCGGGGGCGACAACCCTCCTGGTCCGGGGAATCCAGCCGGCCCTCGCCTTCGCGTTCGGAACGCAGGGAACGATGGCGGCCCGCAGCATCCCCGCATCGATCAGCCGCACGGGAGTGGCGGCCGCCGCCCTCGTGGTCGCCGTGGCCACCACGGTGGGAATCGGGATCATGATCGACAGCTTCCGCCGGACGGTTTCCGACTGGCTCGACCACTCCCTGCGGTCGGACATCTACGTCTCCTCCG
>Ga0209536_100002742_pt1 | contig 28667 bp, 23 predicted proteins | sample DeeMarSeWOR28_12_FD_187461 | JGI IMG/M metagenome (GOLD analysis project Ga0209536, IMG submission 187461) | Marine sediment microbial communities from White Oak River estuary, North Carolina - WOR-2-8_12 (SPAdes) (version 2) | ecosystem: Environmental > Aquatic > Marine > Intertidal zone >... | reverse complement strand
CGCGGTGGGTTACCAGCCGACGCTGGCCGAGGAAATGGGTGTGCTGCAGGAACGCATCACCTCCACCAAGACCGGTTCCATCACCTCCTTCCAGGCGGTGTACGTCCCGGCGGACGACCTGACCGACCCGTCGCCCGCCACGACCTTTGCCCACCTCGACGCGACCCTGGTGCTGTCCCGCCAGATCGCCGAGCTCGGCATCTACCCGGCGGTGGACCCGCTGGATTCCACTTCGCGTATCCTGGATCCCAATGTTGTCGGTTCCGAGCACTACGACACCGCCCGCGCGGTGCAGGGTACCCTGCAGCGGTACAAGGAGCTGCGCGACATCATCGCGATCCTGGGCATGGACGAGCTCTCCGAGGAGGACAAGCTGGTGGTGTCCCGGGCGCGCAAGATGCAGCGCTTCCTGTCGCAGCCGTTCTTCGTCGCCGAGACCTTCACCGGCACACCGGGCAAGTTCGTTTCCCTGAAGGAGACCCTTGCAGGCTTCAAGGGCATTGCCAATGGCGACTATGACAGCCTGCCGGAGCAGGCCTTCTACATGATCGGCACCATCGACGAGGCCGTCGAGAAGGCCAAGACCCTCTAGGGCGATTTCGGGACTACACTATGTCTATGACCCTGCATGTCGACATCGTCAGCGCCGAGGCCGAGATCTTCTCCGGCACGGTGACCATGGTGTTCGCCCCTGCCGAGATGGGTGAGGTCGGCATCGCGCCACGCCATGCCCCCATGCTCACCAAGCTGAAGCCGGGCGAAGTGAGGGTGCATACCCAGGAAGGCGAGGAGCAGTCGTTTTTCGTTTCAGGTGGCCTGCTGGAGGTCCAGCCCCACGTTGTCACCGTGCTGGCCGATACCGCCATCCGTGCGCACGACCTGGACGAGGCGGCCGCCCTGGAAGCAAAGGAGCGTGCCGAGCAGATGCTCTCCGACAAGCAGGCGGACATCGACTACGCCAGGGCACAGGCCGAACTGGCCGAGTCCATGGCCCAGCTGGCAGCGATTCGCAAGTTGCGCGAAAAGTCCAAGCGCTGATGTTGCGACCGGCCGGTTCTGGCCGGTGCCTTTCCGGCAGTTTCCTCCATACCCGAATCAGCAGTTAAGCGTATTTTCCATGTCAGATCAGTTTGTCAGCAGGGACAAGGTCGTTTCCTTCACCTATTCCATCCTGGACGAGTCCGGCGAGATCGTCGAGCAGTCCGATATGCCTATCAGCTACGTGCATGGCGGCAAACATGACCTGTTCACAAAGGTCGTGGAGGCGATGGATGGCTGCGTGGTGGGTGACACCGTCGAGGTTGCGCTGACGCCGGAGGAGGCATTTGGCCCGCATGATCCCGGCCTGACGTTTACCGACGACATCAGCAACGTCCCGCCGGAATTTCACCGGGTCGGTGCCGAGGTCGAAATGATGAATGATGCGGGCGAATCGCGGAAATTCACGGTTTCCCGAATCGAGAACGGCAGGCTGACAGTGGATGGCAACCACCCGCTGGCGGGCAAGACCATTACCTTCAATATCACGGTAACCCGCATCCGCGATGCCAGTCCGGATGAGGTGGCCAACGGCGTTTCTCCCATGGAAATGCCGGTCCTGCACTGAGGGCTATTCCCTTTTATTCAGATTGCCGTCATGCTCACCGTTACAGGGGTGGTAACTGGCAAAATGTTCACCGCAAAGACAGGAAAGTACCCAGAGAAAAAAATACAGGGAATAAGCACGTCATTCCCGCCTTCGCGAGGATGCATCAGGCTTTTTCCAGACCTTGTTTTCCTTGCGTCCCTGGCGCCTTTGCGGTGAAACGGGGAACCTGAATCTTCGCAGGCACACTGAATTCACATGAACCTCAGTATCATCATCCTTGCCGCCGGCCAGGGCACCCGCATGCGTTCCGACCTGCCGAAGGTCCTGCATCCGCTGGGCGGTCGGCCACTGCTGGCACACGTGCTGGATACGGCACGGTCACTCGACCATGCGACGCTGCATGTCGTGATCGGCCATGGCGCGGAGCATGTCCGGGAAGTCTTCCCGGATGCCGGGGTGAACTGGGTCATGCAGGACCGGCAGCTGGGTACCGGTCATGCCGTGGCGCAGGTGATGCCGGCGATTCCGGACACTGACACCGTGCTGGTCATGTACGGCGATGTGCCGCTGATCACCCGTGCCACGCTCGAGCCGCTGTGCCATGTCGCCGCGCAGGGATTCGTCGGCGTGCTGACGGCCGAACCGGCCAACCCGGCCGGCTACGGCCGCATCCTGCACCACGCCGACGGCAGCATCAGCGGCATCGTCGAGGAAAAGGATGCGACAGCCGCGCAGCATGAGATACGCGAGATCAATACCGGGTTTCTTGCTGCGCCTGCGGCGAAGCTGCGCAGCTGGGTGGAATCACTGGACAACAACAATGCACAGGGCGAGTTTTACCTGACCGACGTGATCGCCAGGGCCGTCTCCGATGGCGTCAGTGTGCGTGGCATCTGCACGGAACGCCTGGAGGAGGTGCTCGGCATCAATGACCGCCTGCAACTGGCGGTGCAGGAGCGTGCCTTCCAGCAGCGCCAGGCACACGCCTGCCTGCAGGCCGGTGTCACGCTGGTCGATCCGGCGCGCTTTGACCTGCGGGGCAGTCTGGACGCCGGCCAGGATGTCGTGATTGATGTCAACTGCGTGCTCGAGGGGCAGATTCGTGTCGGGCACCGCGTGCACATCGGCCCGAACGTGGTGCTGCGCAATGCCACGATCGGTGACGACGTCTGCATACTGGCCAATTGCGTCATCGAGGATGCCGTGATCGGTAATGCCGTGCGCATCGGACCGTTTGCACGCCTGCGGCCTGAAACGCGGCTGGCGGACAACACCCATGTCGGCAACTTTGTCGAGATCAAGAAATCGGACGTGGCCGAAGGCTCGAAGATCAACCATCTCAGTTACATCGGTGACACCAGTATCGGTCGCAACGTGAATATCGGTGCCGGCACAATCACCTGTAACTATGACGGCGCCAGCAAGCATCGCACGGTAATCGGCGATGACGTGTTCATCGGCTCGGACACCCAGCTGGTTGCGCCGGTGGAAGTGAAGGACGGTGCAACCATCGGTGCCGGATCGACCATAACCCGCGATGCGCCGGCCGGTGAGCTGACACTGAGCCGCGCTCCGCAGGAAACCCGCCAGGGCTGGAAGAGGCCGGTGAAGAAGAAATGAAGACCGGAGCGGAACTGCAGGTCAAGGGTAATCTGGCATGTGCGGCATAGTCGGCGCCGTCGCCAGGCAGGACGTCACCCCGATACTGATCGAGGGCCTGCGGCGCCTGGAATACCGCGGCTATGACTCGGCCGGCATCGCTGTGCAGGCGGGCAACGCCATACTGGACCGCGTGCGAACTGTCGGCAAGGTGGACGAGCTGGCGCGCGCCCTTGAGAAGGCACCGATAAGCGGCCAGACCGGCATCGCCCATACCCGCTGGGCCACGCACGGTGTACCCAGCGAGAAAAACGCCCACCCACATATCTGTGATAAGTGCGTGGCGCTGGTGCACAACGGTATCATCGAAAACCACGTCGCTCTGCGTACCAGCCAGGAACAGGCCGGCTACCGCTTCACCTCGGAAACCGATACCGAGGTCATCGTGCACCAGATCCACCACTACCTCGACCAGGGGCAGGACCTGCTGCAGGCCGTGCGCTCTGCCGCCGGCGACCTGGAGGGCGCATATGCGCTGGGTGTCATCAGCAAGGATGAGCCCGGCCGCCTGATCGCCGCGCGCCGGGGCAGCCCGCTGGTGGTTGGTCTGGCCGGTGACGAAACCCTGATTGCCTCGGATGTGGCGGCACTGGTGAACCAGACGCGCGAGTTCATCTTTCTCGAAGACGGCGATATCGCCGATATCACTGCACAGGGAGTGGCGCTGTATGACAGCACCGGTGCCAGGGTCGAGCGACCGGTTAAAACCTCGCTGGTGACGGCGGATGCCAGCGACAAGGGCGAATACAAGCATTACATGCTCAAGGAAATCTTCGAGCAGCCACGCGCCATCGCCGACACCCTGGAGGGCCGCATCAGTGGCAGTCGCGTGCTGGAGGAGGCCTTCGGTGCCGGAGCCGGCAGGATCTTCGATGAGGTAAAGGGCGTCCACATCATTGCCTGCGGTACCAGCTACCATGCCGGCATGGTCGGGCGCTACTGGCTGGAATCGCTGGCCGGCATTCCCTGCAGCGTGGAGGTTGCCAGCGAGTTCCGCTACCGCCACCCGGTGGTGCGCAAGAAGTCCCTGATCGTCACGCTGTCGCAGTCGGGTGAAACGGCCGACACCCTGGCCGGCCTGCGCGAGGCGCGGCGCCTGGGCTTCGGGCACGCCCTGTCGATCTGCAACGTCCCCGAGAGTTCACTGGTACGCGAGTCCGACCTGGTGCTCATGACGCATGCCGGGCCGGAGATCGGTGTCGCCTCGACCAAGGCCTTTTCCACCCAGCTGGTTGCCATGCTGCTGCTGACCATCGTGCTCGGCCGGCGGCACGGTATGAGTGCGCAGAGCGAGGCCTGTCTGGTGAACGAACTGCGCAGTGTGCCGTCAAAGGTGGAACATGCGCTGACACTGAACGAACAGGTCAGGACCCTGGCCAGGGAGCGTTTTGCCGACAAGCATAATGCCCTGTTCCTGGGGCGCGGCGCGCAGTTCCCGGTGGCCATGGAGGGTGCGCTGAAGCTCAAGGAGATTTCCTACATCCATGCGGAAGCCTACCCGGCCGGGGAACTCAAGCACGGGCCGCTGGCACTGGTCGATGCCAGCATGCCGGTGATCGCCGTGGCACCCAACAACGAGTTGCTGGAAAAGCTCAAGTCCAACCTGCAGGAAGTGCGCGCGCGTGGCGGCGAACTCATCGTGTTTGCCGATGCGAAGGTGGGCATGATCAGTTCGGCAGGCGTAACCGTACTGCCGGTGGCGCCGACCGAGGACAGCATCGCGCCGATTATCTTCACCGTGCCGCTACAGCTACTGGCCTACCACGCCGCGGTCTTCCGGGGCACGGACATCGACCAGCCGCGCAACCTCGCGAAATCGGTAACGGTGGAATAAGTTCGGCCTGCCCCGGCGTTCGACCGGTCGCGATTGGCCTGCCCGGCAGTACACCGGCCTTGCCGGTACGCGTCCCGTCAGGGGGTGGCCGCAAGGTGGCCGATATTCCCTGTCTAAATCATTGATATTCAAGCCAGAGTTTGCATCGCCCGGCAAATGTGGCTATAATGCAACGTTTACCCGCGACTGTGCGGGATGTTCTGTAAGTCGAAGGAAGTCACTATGGATACAATGTTTTACTGCATACCCCAGCAAGCCTACCTGAGTGTGGGTACCTGCAAGAACCTGCGTGAACGGCCTGTCGGCAAGGCCCCGGCCGGTGCTCCGCCGAAACTGATTGCCTGTGAAAAGTGCACCATGCACCCGCTGGTCGACATGGCCAAGGTGCCGACAGTGACGCTGGATGCCTATCTGAAGGGCTCCAAGCCCAAGACAGTCAACCTGAATTCCCCCAAGAACAGGAAGCTGTTGTCCGAAGTCGCCTGAGGCGGCTGCCAGCTGTCTTGAATGTGGTGCTGCCCGTGCAGGGTGGCACCACGCTCAGAAGTCCCGTCGTTCCCAGGTTGCCGCGCTTTTGCGCCGGTCCTTGTGTGACCGGCGGTCGCTTTTTTCCTTGTCGTCAAAACGCACGCCATCGCGGCGGTCATGGTGGGTACGCCGGGTCGTGTGGCGCTGCTCCGTGAGGCCTTTCCAGCGGCAGTTGCACTGCACCGCGTCACAGCCCGGTAGCGGCAGGTCCGGTGCATCTGTCAGCGGAATGCCTTTTTCAAAGAGTTCCATGGCGGCATCACAGCCCGGGTTTTCCAGGCTGACGCCCCAGAACACCTGGTTTTCCCGCATTTTCTCCAGCTGCGAGGCACCCGGCGAGAGCTGCGAGGTGGTGCGCGTCCCGGAGGCAGCTCGCGATGAAACGCTGCGGGAATGCCTGCCGAGTTTCCTGCTGCCGCCGGCCAGCAGCCAGCCCAGTCCGCCGACAACAACCACAATCAGCAGCAGTACAATTACCTTGGACATACGGACTCCTTCATGATGCGGATGGCGGGGTGTCGCTCATGACCTTGCCGGCCATTGCCTATTCGAGGCCGGCCGACAGGCTGCTGACATGACTGGCCGGGTCTTTCCAGGCGATGGCGCTGCGCCGCCGGTCCCTGCCGGAGCGGCGGTCCGGGTGGCTTGCATCGAGGCGCACGGTGCGTCGCTGGTCCGTGCCGCTGCGGCGTTGCGCGCGGCGACGCTCCACCAGTCCCTGGTAGCGGCACTGGCAACGCCGTGACTTGCAGCCGGGAAGTGGCAGCGCCGGAACCCTGTCGAAGGTGAATTTCTTGCCCAGGTAGGGCCTCGCGGCATCGCAATTGTTGTCGCGTATGGCCACGCCCCAGTAAGCGTTGCCCGTTCTCAGCTTGTCCAGCGCCTTGTGCCGGGTATTGCTGCTGTGCTGGGAGTGGGCACGCCGGCGATGCCGCGATGGCCAGGACAGCCACAGCAGGGTGATACCGAAAGCGACCAGCAACACGGTGGTGTACGGTTGATTCATAATATCCATATCGTTTCCTCTCACCCCTGCGGTTACTAAGTATCAGATACCCGCAGGGCCGGCAAGGTATTGTTGACAGGCGGTAGCAAGATGGCGACATGCTGCCCGGTACGACTTCCCGTGTCTGCCGGTAACGTAACTGCCGGTGATGGTATCCGTTGCCGTCCGGAGCGGCTATCCGCCGGGAAGGGTTCTGCTAGAATTGCCGGCCATGGATGTTTCCCGGATTATCGAATCACTCAACGAGGCCCAGCGCAGCGCGGTGTGTGCCTCGCAGGAACCCCTGCTGGTGCTGGCCGGCGCCGGCAGCGGCAAGACCCGCGTACTGGTGCACCGCATTGCCTGGCTGGTTGATGTTGAGGGGCTGTCACCGTACTCCATTCTCGCGGTGACCTTCACCAACAAGGCGGCCGGTGAGATGCGCGGTCGTATCGAGCAGTTGATCGAGGCCCCGGCAGGCGGCATGTGGGTCGGCACCTTTCATGGCCTGGCGCATCGCCTGTTGCGGACCCACTGGCAGGAGGCCGGGCTGGAGCAGGGTTTCCAGATCCTCGACAGCCAGGACCAGCAGCGGCTGGTACGCCGGGTGCTGAAGTCACTGGATCTGGACGAGGCGAAATGGCCGCCGAAGCAGCTGCAGTGGTTTATCAACAGCTGCAAGGACGAGGGTCGCCGGCCACAGCACATCGAGACCCGCAACGATCCGCATATGCGGCGCCAGGTGCAGGTCTACGAGGCCTACGAGGCGCTCTGCCAGCGCTCCGGGCTGGTGGACTTTGCCGAGCTGCTGTTGCGGGCGCACGAGCTGTGGCTGAAGAAACCCGACCTGCTGCTGCACTACCGCCAGCGTTTTCACCACATTCTGGTTGACGAGTTCCAGGACACCAACACCATCCAGTATGCCTGGCTGCGGCTGCTGGCCGGTGATAACGGTCGCATTACCGTGGTGGGTGACGATGACCAGTCGATCTATGGCTGGCGTGGCGCACGCGTGGAAAACATCCGGCGCTTCGAAAAGGACTACCCCGGCACCCGCGTACAGCGCCTGGAGCAGAACTACCGTTCCACCGGCACCATACTCAAGGCGGCCAATGCCGTCATTGCCAACAACGCCGAGCGCCTTGGCAAGCAACTATGGACCGAGGGCCACGAGGGGGAACGCATACAGCTGTACACGGCCTACAATGAACAGGACGAGGCACGCTTCGTTGTCGAGCGTATCCAGGGCTGGGTCGACGAGGGCCGGCGACGCAGCGATGTCGCCGTGCTGTATCGCTCCAATGCACAGTCACGCGTCTTCGAGGAGCGCCTGATCCAGTATGGCGTTCCCTACCGCGTCTACGGCGGCCTGCGCTTTTTCGAGCGCGCCGAGATCAAGGACGCGCTTGCCTATTTGCGCATCACCAGCAACCGCAACGACGATGCCTCCTTCGAACGCGTGGTCAATCATCCGCCGCGCGGCATCGGCGAACGCACCCTCGAGGTGGTCAGGCAAACGGCACGCGAGCGCGCCCTGTCGCTGTGGCAGGCCGCGGCTGTGGTGGTCGATGAACGTCTCGTGCCGCCGCGTGCGGCGAATGCCCTGCAGGTGTTTGTTTCACTGGTCGAGACGCTGGCAGCCGATATCCAGCCGCTGTCGCTGGGCGAGCAGGTCGAGCATGTCATGCACCCGAGCGGTCTGCTGGACCACTTCGCGAAAGAGAAGGGCGAGAAGGGTCAGGCGAGGATCGAGAACCTGCGCGAACTGGTCAATGCCGCACGTGAATACGCGGTCGATCCCGACGCGGAGCCGGATCCGCTGTCCGAGTTCCTGTCACACGCCGCCCTGGAGGCCGGCGAGGGGCAGGCCGATGCCTGGGAGGACTGCGTGCAGCTGATGACCCTGCATTCCGCCAAGGGGCTGGAGTTTCCGCTGATCTTCCTCTGCGGTATGGAGGAGGGCCTGTTTCCGCACCAGCGCTCGGTGGAAGAGCCGGGGCGGCTGGAGGAGGAGCGCCGCCTCTGCTATGTCGGTATCACGCGTGCCCGGCAGCAGGTGGTCATGACCTGCGCCGAGCGCCGCCGCCTCTACGGCACCGAAAGCTATTGCCTGCCGTCGCGCTTCATCAGCGAGATTCCCGACGAACTCATCGAGGACATCCGCCCCAGGGTCAGCGTCAGCCAGCCGTACACGTCTGCGTCCACGGCGAACGTGTACCCGGACGCGGCGCCTGCATCACTGAAGCTCGGCCAGCATGTCCGTCATACAAAGTTCGGCGAAGGCGTGGTCACCAATTACGAGGGCCAGGGCAGCAATGCCCGCGTGGAGGTCAATTTCAACCGCGCCGGGCCCAAGTGGCTGGTGGTCGGCTACGCCAATCTCGAACGCATCAGCGTTTGAATATCCCGACACCCTGCTGCAAGTGCAGGTCCGCAGCGATTCAGTCCTGGTACGAATTCAGCAGGTAGACGGTCCGCAGGGTCTGTGAAGGCTCCGAACCGGGTCCGAACCAGCGCCCGTAGACTTCCTCGAGCGAGGCATTGCGGTAGATATCGGAAAGGCCGCGGTTGACCGCCAGCCGGAAGTCACTGTCGCCGCGCGGCAGCACCAGGGCATAGGGATCAATCGAGAACAGCTCCGGCAGCAGGGTATATAGCGACGGATCGCCGGCGGCTGTCGCCTGGCCAAGCAGAACCGTGCGGTCGGAGGCGTAGGCATCGGCCTTGCCGCTGTTGAGCGCCTTCATGCCTTCGTCCGTATTGCTGACCGGCACGAGTATCGCCATGGCGCCCTGTTGGCCGAGCGTGGTGGACAGCCGCCCCTGCGTAGTCGTGCCGCGGATCACGGCGACCCGCTTGCCTGACAGGCCGGCCAGGCTGCTGATGCCCGAGCGGGAGTTGACCAGTACGCCGCCGGCGGCGACGAAGATCTCGTTGCTGAAATCGACCTGCTCCTGGCGTGACAGCGTGATACTCGTGGTGCCGCAGTTCATGTCCACGCTGCCGTCAGCCACCAGGCGCAGCGCTTCGGGGGTCGTGGCCGTACGCCAGTTGATGCGGATTTGCTGCATGCCCAGCTGCAGGGCGATGTTGTCAACGACCTGCCGGCAGAGGTTGATCGAGTAGCCGGTTGGTTCACCGCCTTGCATGTAGCTGAATGGCGGCGTGTTTGCAGGGTGGGCAATGGTGATCACGCCGGATTCGCGGATCTTCCCGAGTGTGTCAGTGGCAAGCGCCGGCTGGCTGAACAGCAGGGCCAGCAGCAGAAGTGTTCGTCCATACATGTGGCTGTCTCTCCGGTCGGTGTGCGATGAACGCGGGTTCTGGATTGCAGGACGCAAGCATACCGCATCGCGTGGCGAGGGACAGTGACGGGCGCGCCGCCCGCAGACTAGCAGGAGCTGGCGGTGACCCCGGTTTCGGCCGCTATGGCCACCTGGGCAATACTCATCAGTGCCTCGCGCGGCCGGCCGATGTAGTTGCCCTGGGCGCGGTCGACTCCCATCTGGCGGAGGATCTGCAGGGTCTCCTCGTTTTCCACGCATTCGGCGATCGTCTGCTTGCCAAGCGCGTGCGCGATCTGGTTCATCGACTCGACCATCGCCTGGTCGACCGAACTGTGGGCCATGCCCTTGACGAAACCGCCGTCGATCTTGAGCTTGTCGACCGGCAGGTGTTTAAGGTAGGCGAACGACGAGAAGCCGGAGCCGAAGTCGTCGAGTGCAAACTGGCAACCGATGTCCTTCAGCGCGGAAATAAATTCCTCGGCCGCGGCGAGATTGGCGATGGCCGCGGTTTCCGTGATCTCGAAGGTCAGCCAGGTCGGTTCCAGGCCGGTCTCCCCGAGCAGGTTCTTGATCAGCGGCAGCAGCGTGACATCTTCAAAGGCCTGGCCGGAGAGATTGATCGAGAAGCTGGCCTGCTGTCCCTGGGCATGCAGCGCCGCCAGCTGACGGATGGCGCGCTCCACGATCCAGCGGTCCACGCTGTGAATCAGACCGAAGCGTTCTGCAGCCGGCATGAAGCCGCCAGGCAGGATCACCTGGCCGTCGTCACAGATCATGCGCACCAGTACCTCGTAGTCCATGACGTGGCTGTCCACGGTCGAAACGATCGGCTGGTAGACCAGCTTGAAGCGGTCATGCTCGAGCATCTCGCGCACCCGGGCTGCCCAGCCCATGTCGGCCGCCATGCCGGCCTTGTCGCTGTCGGCAGGGTTGTACAGCTTGGCGCGGTTGCGGCCCTGCTGCTTGGCCATGTTGCAGGCGAGGTCGGCGTGAGACAGGGCATCTTCAGCGGACGCCACCTGCCGGTCGATCATGGTCACGCCGATACTGCAGGCGATGTTGCAGGTGGTGTCATCCTCGACGAACTTGTAGTCGTCGCAAAGGGCGCGGAAGTTTTCCGCGACGTTCATGACATCGCGCTTGTCGATGTTGTACAGCAGCAGGGTGAACTCGTCGCCGCCGAAGCGCGCCAGCAGGTCGCCGTCGCGCACATGCGATGACAGCAGCGTTGCCACGTCCACCAGCAGGCGGTCACCGGCCGCATGGCCGAGCGTGTCGTTGATGTACTTGAACTGGTCGAGATCGATATAGAACAGGGCGCAGGCCGTGCCGCTGCGTGCCACGCGTGCCACGGTGCGTTCGAGTTCCTGCTGGAAGTAGTTGCGGTTGAACAGGCCGGTCAGCGAGTCATGCTCCGCGTGGTAGGACAGCTGGTGCTGGAAGGCCTTTTGTTCGGTTATGTCACGCGCGGTGCCGCTGACCTGGATCACCCTGTCACTATCATCGAGATGGGTCTTGGCGCTGAAGCTGAGGAAATGCGGCTTGCCGTCGGCATCCAGATGCACCGTCTCGAACTGCGCCTGGCTGTGCTTGCCGGAGAGCAGGTCGTTGATGGCCTGCTCGTCTACCGGCGCATGCTCGGGGGAGCGGAAATCGTGAATGCGGCAATGCAGCATCTCGTCCGGTGTGTAACCGTAGATGGCGGTGCAGGCGCGGTTGAGATAGGTGAAGCGGCCCTCGCAGTCGAGGGTCCATACCAGGTCGTGTGCAGTCTCGACCAGGTCGCGGTAACGGTTTTCGGCGTCGCGCAGCTGCGCTTCGGTTGCCTTGCGCCGGGTGATGTCGGCAACCAGACAGGTGAACAGCCGCTGGCCGTTGATGTGCATGTCGCTGACACGTGCCGACAGCTGCATGGGTGAGCCGTTGCGGTGCAGGCCCTCTACCTCGCGTTCTTCGTCGATCGGGGTAAGCAGGTTGTCGGTGGTGAGCAGTTCCGGCAGCAGCCATTTCAGCGGCTGTAAACGGATTTCACTGGAGAGGTAGCCGAAGAGTTTTTCCGCTGCCGGGTTGAAGGTCTCGATCAGGCCCTTTTCGTTGACGACGATAATGCCTTCGGCCGCGGTCTCGACGACGGTGCGCATGTGGGTCTCCTGTTCGCCAAGACGGCGAAACAGCTTGCCGAGGGCCTGTGTCATGAAGCCGATTTCGTCGTTCGAACTCGCGTTAAGCTGTGCAAGATCGGTGTGGGTCGAGGCGCCGCTGCGCAGGAAGATTTCCTGAACCGGTGCCAGTGCGCGGGTGACGCTGCGCACGGTGAACAGGGTGATCATGCCGGTGATGATGACCAGGGTCAGCCAGATCGCCAGGTGGCCCGTGCCCAGTTCACCGGTCTGCTGCCACTGGTAGTTCATTAGCACCGAGTACGACAGCAGCGGGACAAATCCGCCCAGCAGGGTGAAGCGCGATTTCAGGCTGACCTGGATCTTCTGCAGGCTGAGCTCACCGCCAAGCCGCCCGATCATGTCCTGTGCCAGCTGGAAGGTCGGCAGACCGACCAGTGTTACGGCAGACAGCTGCAGTAACAGCAGTTGCAGGAACCGGCCCGGTGCATCGCTAACGGGCTGGCCGGTGGCAAGAAAGAACACGACCGGTGCCGTCAGTGCGTAGCACAGGAACAGCCCCCAGTAATCGCGGCTGAAGCGTGCCAGCCGCTGTTGCTGACGCTGTTCCAGGCCGTTGCCGCGGCAACCCATCAAGCTGTTGAAATACCAGGAAAAATAGATACCTGCGGCGGCCAGGATGGCAACCATGAAAGTCGCAAGGTAAAGCCCGGTCCAGGGCAGGCGCAATTCTGCCGGCGTAGCCAGGCCAAACAGCAGGGCACTGGCAAGTCCAGCAAGGGACGCCAGCAGCAGGCCGGTAATGATAAGGGCGGTAAACCGCGCACGGATTGTATTGAGATTGCTCACTGCCCGGTCCCCTCCTGGCATGATGCGCGGCGATTGTTGCTTGTTCGCAACAAATTTTATCTTTTGTAGAATTAGTGTGCTAGCCAGGCTTCTGGAAGCGATCACTGAATACTATGACATAACCTTAAGTAAACACAAGGCTAATTTTATGCCGATATGTTGTAATTCTGCAACGGTATGTGACGGGTACGAAATTCACTGTCGTGCGGCGTACAATCAGCGACTTTTACGACTTCGACGCAAAGGGGCTTTGACATGAAACGTCGCGATTTTCTGGGCAAGGCCGGTGCCGGTGCATTGATCGGTAGCGGCCTGCTGGCCGGCTGCAAGCAGACAGACACGGCCCCGGCCGGCGCGCCAGCACCGGCCAGCCGGGAGACCATCCACTGGAAGATGGTCACGACCTGGCCGAAGAACTTCCCGGGTCTCGGTACCGGCGCAAACAACCTGGCGCGCCTGATTGGCGAGATGAGTGGCGGCCGCCTGCAGGTGAAGGTGTTTGGTGCCGGTGAGCTGGTGCCGGCATTGCAGGTGTTCGATGCCGTCAGCCAGGGAACGGCGGAACTGGGGCACGGTGCCGCCTACTACTGGAAGGGCAAGGTGCCGACGGCGCAGTTTTTTGCCGCTGTACCGTTTGGCCTGACAGCACAGGAAATGAACGCCTGGCTGTATCACGGCGGTGGCCTGGATCTGTGGCGCGAGACCTACGAGCCCTTTGGCCTCGTGCCTGCCGCGGCAGGTAACTCCGGGGTGCAGATGGCAGGCTGGTTCAACCGCGAGATCAACAGCCTGTCTGATCTGGAGGGGTTGAAGATGCGTATACCCGGACTGGGTGGCGAGGTGCTGAAGCGCGCCGGCGGCACGCCGGTCAACATGGCGGGCGGCGAGCTCTTCACGTCCCTGCAGTCCGGCGCCATCGACGCAACCGAATGGGTCGGCCCCTACAATGACCTTGCCTTCGGCCTGTACAAGGCCGCGAAGTACTACTATTACCCCGGCTGGCACGAACCGGGCACCACGCTGGAAGGCCTGGTCAACCGTGCGGCGCTGGAGAAGCTGCCTGACGACCTGCAGAGCATCGTGCTGAATGCCTGCCGGGTGGTGAACGAGGACATGCTGGCTGAATATACCGCACGCAACAACGCTGCGCTGCAGACACTCATCAAGGAGCATCAGGTCGACGTGCGCCGCCTGCCGGACAGCGTGCTTGCGCGACTGCGAACATTGTCGGACGAGGTGGTGGCAGAGATCGCCAGTGGTGATCCCCTGTCCGGCAGGGTCTACGATTCCTTTACCCGCTTCCGCACCCAGGTGGAGGCATGGCATGACATCTCCGAGCGCGCCTATCTCAATGTGCGCGGCGCGCGGACATGAACTGCCGCTGTCGCCTGTGCCGGTTTGCAGTACCCTGAATACGCTGAATGACCATTGAGTGAGAGGAAATTCATCATGAAACGACCGCTAACCCTGCTGCTTGCCCTGCTGCTGTTAATGCCCGTGGCGGGAACCACGGTGGCAGCTGAAGAGGCGACCGCTTCCGCCGGGGATGTAACGCTTGCAGATGAAACTCAGGAACTGCTTGCCTCCATAGACGAACACCGCAAGAAGGCAAGGAAGGTCAAGGCGGAGAGCAAGGGCGCAACCGGCGAGGACCTGGCGCTGGCGATCATCAGTATCCTGCAGATCGAGGATGAACTGCGTGATGCGCTGGACCAGTCGCTGGCGAACCTCGAAAAACAGCAGCAGGCCGGCGATGACGTCAGCAGCATCATGGACAGACTCAGGCAGGATGTCATCACGCATGGCAAGACACTGCGCACAGAAATCGAAACCGCGTCGGTGTTGCTTGAAGAAATGCTGGCGCAGCGTGAATCCGTTGAGCCCGACGGGCTGCTGGCGCTGGAGCAGCAGCTTGCGAAATACAATGACCTGCTCGACGGGCTCATCGGTCACTTCCTTGCCAATACCGGGCGAGCCGAAGCACTGGGTATCGATGCTGCCGCCGATCTGGAGTACCTGGATGCTCTGCTCGAAGAGCGTGCCAACTGGATCCAGGGCCAGATACTGCTGACCCAGGAACAGATCGCCGATGGTGAGCAGCAACTGGGAAGCGCGCTCGATGACCAGAAGCCGTCCATACAGGCGCGCATCAATGCCTACGGCGAACGCATGCGAGGCTTGTCTTCAGACATGTCGAGCATCATCAAGACGATGGATTTGCGTGGACTGGATACCGCGGCATACAGCCAGTTACTGATCAAGGCGACAGGTGAAATCACCAGCAAGATCCTGGACCGGCAGGTTCTGGCCGGGATGTTGCAGCAGTGGCTGAAGCAGGCGAAGCTGTGGCTGGTCGACAACGGTCCGGCGATTGTCGTCAAGTCCTTCGTTGTCCTGCTGATACTGTTTGTCTTCAGGTTGCTGGGTAATTTTGCCGGCAAGCTGGTGCAGCGCGGCATCGCATCCTCGAAGCTGAAATTCTCGAAGCTTTTGCAGGATTTCTTTGTTTCTGTCACGTCCAAGGCGGTGCTCTTCCTCGGCATCCTGATCGCCCTGTCCCAGCTCGGCATACAGCTTGGTCCGCTGCTCGCCGGACTGGGTGTTGTCGGTTTCATTGTCGGTTTTGCGCTGCAGGACACGCTGTCCAATTTCGCCTCAGGCATGATGATCCTGATTTACCGCCCCTTCGATGTCGGTGACCTTATCGAGGCCGGCGGCGTGATGGGCAAGGTCAGTGAAATGAGCCTGGTATCCACAAGCGTGCTGACCGTGGACAACCAGAAGCTCGTGGTGCCCAACAACAAGATATGGGGTGACGTGATCCGCAATGTCACCGCGCAGCAGTCGCGCCGCATCGACATGACCTTCGGCATCGGCTACAGCGACGATATCGCGCATGCGGAACGCGTGCTGAACGAGATCGTGCAGAGCGAAGAGCGCGTGCTCGACGATCCTGAGCCGGTCATCAGGCTGCACAACCTGGGTGAATCATCGGTAGATTTCATCGTGCGGCCCTGGGTACGGACCACCGACTACTGGGAGGTTTACTGGGACATTACCCGCAAGGTCAAGGAGCGTTTCGATGCCGAGGGCATCTCGATTCCGTTCCCGCAGCGCGATGTCCATCTCTTCCAGCAGGCGCCGCAGGCCTGACGTTCGGCTGTGCGTGATGCCTGGCTAGTCAAAGTGGTAGCCGAAGCTCAGCAGGTGCAGGTCGAGGCCGTTGTTCGGTGACTTGATGCCGGCATTGCCCAGGTGCTGGAAGCGGTAGGCCAGTTCGTAACGGCCCTTGTCGCCGAAACCAAGCCCGAGGCCGATATGCGAGGCCAGCTGGAAACCGGTGCCCAGCTCGCGCTTGCCGATTTCATCGTCGGTCAGCAGATGACCGCCGACGCCGAGCTCCGAGAATGGCGCGAAGCCGCTGGAGATCTCCACATCGCGCTGCAGGCGCAGTACCGGGGTGAGGCTGAATTCGTACAGGTCGCTGTCGTCGTAGCCGGACTCCATGTAGCCCATGCTGACGTCCCAGTAACCGCCCAGGTACCAGGCGCCGTCGTTGAACCAGGTGCGGTTCCAGCGATTCTGTACGCCGATACGGTAGATATCCATCTGGTTGGAGTTCTTGTCATCGCCTACCGTGGCGGACATGGAGTCGATCCAGCGGTTCCCCGCAGCCACGGTCGGCAGGGACAGCATCACCAGTCCGTTCAGCAGGGTCTTCAGCAGTTTTCGCATGGCGGGCCTCGCTATTATGAATGCGGGGAGGGTGTGGCGGCCATTATATGCCAGTTTTGCCTCCAGGCCGCATTGCCTGTACATCGGGCGGCTAGCCGTAGATGATGCCCGGCAACCAGGTGGCCAGTTGCGGCACCAGCGACAGGATCAGCAGCATGACCAGCTGCAGGCCGATAAACGGTATCACACCACGGTAGATCTGGGCGGTCGTCACTTCAGGCGGGGCGACGCCGCGCAGGTAGAACAGCGCAAAGCCGAATGGCGGTGTCAGGAAGGAGGTCTGCAGGTTGATGGCGATCATGATGCCCAGCCAAACCGGGTCGAGGCCCATGGCCAGCAATATCGGGCCGACGATCGGCACCACCACGAACGTGATCTCGATGAAATCGAGCACGAATCCGAGCAGAAACATCAACAGCATCACGGCCAGCATGGCGCCGAGTGAGCCGCCGGGGAGGCCATGCAACAGGCCGGCGACCACGTCGTCGCCGCCGAAGCCACGAAACACCAGGGAAAAAACGGCGGCGCCGATCAGGATCAGGAACACCATGCAGGTGACACGCGTGGTGCTGCGCATGACCTCGACCAGCATGCCGAGGCTGAAGCGGCGACGGCTGACGGCCAGCAGCATGGCGCCCACGGCGCCGACCGATGCGGCCTCCGTGGGTGTGGCGATGCCGGCGAGAATCGAGCCCAGTACGGCGATGATCAGCAGCAGTGGCGGCAGCAACACGTGGATAACACGCTGCAGCAGAGCCATGCCGCCCGCCGGTGCGGTGGCCGCGTCGTCTATGGCCGGCATCAGCTGTGGTCGCAGCATCGCCGTCAGGGCCAGATAGCCGAGGTACATGCCAACCAGCAGCAGTCCCGGCAGCAGCGCGCCGGTGAACAGGTCGCCTACCGAGACCGTGTCCGGCGAATAGATGCCCATGTCGAGCTGGGCCTGCTGATAGGCGGATGACAGCACGTCCCCCAGCAGCACGAGCACGATCGACGGTGGAATGATCTGGCCCAGCGTGCCCGAGGCGCAGATGGTGCCGGTGGCAATGCGCGGGTCATAGCCACGGCGCAACATGGTCGGTAGTGACAGCAGCCCCATGGTAACGACGGTGGCGCCGACGATGCCGGTGCTGGCCGCCAGCAGCATGCCGACCAGTGTGACCGAGTAACCGAGCCCGCCACGCACGCGCCCGAACAGCGCCTCCATGGTTTCCAGCAGGTCGTCCGCCACGCGGGAGCGTTCCAGCATCACGCCCATGAAAACAAACAGCGGCACCGCGATCAGGGTGATGTTGGTCATGATGCCGTACAGCCGGTTCGGCAGCGCAGCGAGGAAGGCGGGGTCGAAGCTGCCCCCCAGCTGGCCCAGCATGGCAAACGCGAGTGCCGTGCCGGCCAGGGAAAAGGCCACCGGGTAGCCGGCCATCAATACCAGGCATACCGTGAGGAACAGCAGCAATGCCATCATGTCTACAGCTCCCCGTCGACTTCTGCACCTGCCGGCTGTTCCGCGCCGAGCAGCTTCAGCAGGCTGTGCAGGGCAATCGCGATACCCTGCAGCACCAGCAGCACCGCCATGACTGGAATGGCTGTTTTCAGCAGGAATACCGCGTTGAGTCCGCCGGCCTGCTGCGAACCTTCACGCAGGCCCCATGAGATGGCGACGTATTCCAGGCTGCTGGCCATGATGTAGATACACACGGGCAGCAGCAGCAGCAGGGTACCAAGCAGGTTGACCATGGCCTGGCCGCGCGCCGACAGCCGGCGGTAGAAGATGTCGACACGGACATGGCCATCCTGCTTCAGGGTGTAGGCGGCGCCAAGCATGAAGACGGCGGCGTGCAGGTAGGAGACGGCTTCCTGCATGGCGATGGAGCCGGAGTCGAAGCCATAGCGCAGTACCACGACGGCAAAGGTCAGTAGCACCGTGCCGAGTGTCAGCCAGGCAATGACATGCCCGGTGCGTTCCGACAGGTCGTCGATGAAACAGGCGATGCGTTGCAGGGTCGTCAGCATGTGTCAGGTTTCGGCAGGCCGGTTGCTTCGAATGCCAGGGGTCGGGGCTGGAGAAAAGATATTACCGCAGGGATGCAGAGGCAAAAATTGACTGCGAATAAACACATCATTTCCGCAAAAGCGGGAATCCATGCAGAAGTGAAATACCGTGTTGATGCCCCTCCTGCGAATATGACAATGGGGTTTCTCTCCTGCGCTTGTCTTTGCTTGCGTCCTTCGCGCCTTGGCGGTGAAACAGCCGGTGGCGCAGTGGTATCAGGCCGGGCTGCAGGCCGAATGCTGTGCTACCAGCGGTAGATCATCCAGCTCGGGACCAGGATGTCCGGCTCCAGCCTGTTGTAGCGCGATTCCAGCTGGCCATCGCCGTCACGGTCGACCAGGTAGTAGGGTAAGCCGACCTGCGGCACGATCTTGATCATGTAGAGCTGGCCGTTCATGCGGTATTCCTGAACGACATCCTTGCCGCGCTTGATGATGGTGACATCGGGTTCGAGTTCCTCCGCCTCTTGCGTGCCGCTTGGTATGGGCGGCGCGTCGCCTTCGGGCAGTGGCTCGAGTGGCGGTGGCGGCTGTTCCGCCCCGCAGGCGGGTGGCAGGGCTAGCAGTAGGGCAAACAGGTAGCGTTTCATGTGTCTGGCTGGTGCAGAAACCCGCTCCGGCTGCTAGAGCTCAAGCAGTTTCTGCTGCTCCTTTTCGGTCGGCTCGAAACTGATATGTTCGTAGTAATCAAAGATAGCATCCACGACCTCCTGCGGCTTGTCCAGCACCTTGAACAGGTCCATGTCGTCCGCGGATATGGTGCCTTCGCGCACCAGCGTATCCTTGAACCAGTCGATCAGGCCGGTCCAGAATTCGGAGACGACCAGGATGATCGGGATACGCCGGGTCTTGCCGGTCTGTACCAGGGTGAGGATCTCGGCCAGTTCATCGAGCGTCCCGAAGCCGCCCGGCAGCACAACATAGGCCGAGGCATATTTCACGAACATGACCTTGCGGGAGAAGAAGTGCCTGAAATTCAGGCCGATATCCTGGAACTCGTTACCCGCCTGTTCCATCGGCAGCTGGATGTTGAGGCCGATGCTGGGTGACTTGCCGGCAAAAGCCCCCTTGTTGCTGGCCTCCATGATGCCCGGACCGCCGCCGCTGACGACGGCAAAGCCTGCATCGGAGAGTGCCAGCGAGATGTCCTCGGCCAGCTGGTAATGCGGGTGGTCGATCGGGGTGCGGGCCGAGCCGAAGACGCTGACCGAGGGTTTGATATGCGCCAGGCGTTCAAAACCCTCGACGAATTCCGCCATGATCTGGAAGATCTTCCATGACTCGCGGGTCAGCTGGGAGTCGTCCTTGGGGAGCGTGCCGTGATGCTTTTTCTTGGTGGTGCTGGTCATACTGTAAGGGCGTCGATGTCCGGTTTCCGATGTGGCCGACAGTTGCGGTACGGGATAAAAACGGCGTTGATGATACCATGTTCGACTGCTGGTATCGGTCTTCCGCAGTCGCGGGCCGGATGCTGAATAAAAGGTGTATCGATGAACAATAAAACGGCCAGTCCCCTGCTGCTGGTAGATGGCTCCTCCTACCTGTACCGGGCATTCCACGCCCTGCCGCCGCTAAGCAATGCACGCGGTGAGCCCACCGGGGCGATCTACGGCGTCATCAACATGCTGCGCAGCCTGATATCCGAGTACCAGCCAGAGCTCATGGCCGTGGTCTTCGATGCCCGCGGCAAGACCTTTCGTGATGATCTGTTCGCGGAGTACAAGGCCAACCGGCCGCCGATGCCGGATGAACTCGCGTCCCAGGTGGAACCGCTGCATGCCCTGGTCAGGGCGCTCGGTCTGCCCATGCTGCAAATCCAGGGCGTTGAGGCGGACGACGTCATCGGTACCCTGGCCCGGCAGGCCGGCGAACAGGGGATCCCGACCGTCATCTCCACCGGTGACAAGGACATGGCTCAGCTGGTTGATGAGCGGGTCACGCTGGTCAACACCATGTCGAACACGGTGCTGGACAGTGCCGGCGTCGAGGCGAAATTCGGCGTGCCACCGGCTCGTATCATCGACCTGCTGGCCCTGATGGGCGACAGCTCCGACAACATACCCGGCATCCCCAGGGTCGGGCCAAAGACGGCCGCCAAGTGGCTCAACCAGTACGGCTCGCTGGATGCGGTCATCGCCAGTGCCGCGGACATCAAGGGCAAGGTGGGCGAAAGCCTGCGCGATAACCTCGAGACGCTGGCGTTGTCTCGCGAGCTGGCCACGATCCGGACTGATGTTGAACTGGATACCGGGCCGGGGGACCTGCGACCGGGGCAACCCGACAAGGCGGCGCTGCGCGAGCTTTACCAGCGGCTCGGGTTCAGCCGCTGGCTGGGTGAACTGGAGGATGGGTCCGGGGCCGACACCCCGGCCGGTAACGACAGCCCGGCCAGCGTGAACTACGAAACGGTCCTGACCGAGGCGCAACTGGCTGACTGGCTGGAGCGGCTGGAGGCCGCCGAGCGGTTTGCCCTCGACACCGAGACCACCAGCCTGGATTACATGGCTGCACGGATTGTCGGGGTGTCATTCGCGGTCGAGGCCGGCTCGGCTGCCTATGTCCCGCTGGCGCATGACTACCCCGGGGCGCCGGACCAGCTGAACCGGGACGCCGTGCTGGAAAAACTCCGCCCGATACTGGAAAGTGAAGAACACAAAAAAATTGGTCATCACATCAAATATGATCGTAACGTACTGGCTAACCATGGGATTACCCTTGCGGGAATCGAGTTCGACACCATGCTGGAGTCCTATGTGCTAGACAGTACCGCGACTCGTCATGACATGGATTCCGTGGCCCTGAAGTACCTCGGCCACAGCAATATCACCTACGAGGACGTGGCCGGCAAGGGGGCGAAACAGCTGTCGTTCAATGAGGTCCCGGTCGAGACCGCCAGCCCCTACGCCGCCGAGGATGCCGATATCACCCTGCGGTTGCACGAGGCCATGTGGCCACGGCTGGTGGCCGAGACCGGTCTGGAGGACATCTATCGCGAAATCGAGTTGCCGCTGGTGACCGTGTTGTCCGACATGGAGCAGGCCGGCGTGGCCATCGATACAGGCATGCTGGAGAGGCAGAGTGGTGAACTGGCCAGGCGAATCCAGGAGGTCGAGCAGGAGGCGCACCGCGAGGCCGGCCAGCCCTTCAATCTCGGTTCGCCGAAGCAGATTCAGGAAATCCTGTTCGACAAACTGCAGCTGCCGATACTGGCAAGGACGCCCAAGGGCGCGCCTTCCACCGCGGAGGGCGTGCTGCAGGAACTGGCGCTGGACTATCCCCTGCCCCGACTCATCCTGGACTGGCGGTCCTTCAGCAAGCTCAAGTCCACCTATACCGACAGGCTGCCCGAGCAGGTCAGCCCCGAGACCGGGCGGGTGCATACCTCCTATCACCAGGCAGTGGCGGCCACCGGCCGGCTGTCATCGTCCGATCCGAATCTGCAGAACATCCCGGTGCGCACCGAGGAAGGCCGGCGGATCCGCCAGGCCTTCGTGGCAAAACCCGGGGGCGTGCTGCTGGCAGCGGACTATTCCCAGATCGAGCTGCGCATCATGGCGCACCTGTCATCGGATGCCGGCCTGCTGAAGGCATTTGCCGAGGAGGCCGATGTGCACCGTGCGACAGCCGCCGAGGTCTTCGGCATTGCCCCGGAGGCGGTGACAGGCGAGCAGCGTCGCTCGGCCAAGGCCATCAATTTCGGACTGATCTACGGCATGTCGGCCTTCGGCCTGGCAAAACAGCTGGGGCTGCCGCGAGCCGCCGCGCAGGAATACATCGACCTGTATTTTGCGCGCTATCCCGGTGTCAGGGACTACATGGAGGCAACCCGCGAACAGGCGCGCGAGCAGGGCTATGTTGAAACCGTGTTCGGCCGGCGCCTGTATCTGCCGGAGATACGTTCGCGCAACGGCCAACGCCGCGCGGCTGCGGAACGCACGGCGATCAATGCGCCCATGCAGGGCACGGCTGCCGATATTATCAAGCGGGCCATGATCAGTCTGCACGGCTGGCTGGCATCGCAGGACCGGTCGGATGTGACCATGATCATGCAGGTACATGACGAACTGGTATTCGAGGTCGCACGGCAAAAACTCGAAACAGTGCGTGGACCCATCGAACGGCACATGGTGGAGGCAGCAAGCCTGAAGGTGCCGCTGGTGGTGGATATCGGCGTTGGCGCGAACTGGGACGAGGCGCACTGAGCGTAGAGCTGCATACAGGCATGTGTCGGTTTTGCCGGTTTAACATCATGGGCCGGTAAGGTCTGTACATGCTATATAGCCGTTATACGCAGAATTTTTATATTTCTGTATTACTTGTAAATATTAATGCGGCGTGATGAATAATTAAAGTAAGCACCAGATTAACTCTTGCAGCGACCGTCATTTATCGCCACCTGCCAGCGGGATGAAATGGCAGGGTCGGGGTGTCGCGCGCTGGCACCGGCTTCTCCACGCGTTAGTGCATTTGATGGATGCCTTCTTGGCATCGTGCGACAGCATATTTCCTCTGTGACATGCCGCGTCTAAGATCCAGGCGCAGCTGCGCGGGCCTTTCGCTGACCCGACAGCCCATACAAAGGGCTTGAAGCGATATGTGAAATCAGCGTATACCACGAAATTTGTATATAGTATGAATGTTTAGAAAATATAACTAACTGTTAATACGTCATTAATATATATAGATATACCTATATTTATAGTATTCATCATTAACATGAGTCATCCGGGAAGCCTGGCATTGATGCGTCTCAGGATGTGAACTTTGCCGATGCAGTGCGGTCTTATTTTTTGAGTACGCGAGTACTCACCCGCTCCCCTCCCTGAGCGGGCATTCCTCCTACCCGGCCAGATGGCCGGGTGTTTTAAAGACCCGGCATGTTCCCCCTTGCCGGGTTTTTTTTGCCAGGCGCTTGAACCATGTTGTGTGCCCGCATCTACCGCGCCTCAGTAACCCGGGATCCGGCTGGATGAGGGCGGCTGGCTGGTGCGCCACTGTATGTCAGGTGGCGGCTGTGTTGTGTGGTATCTGGCAGTGTACAGTCTGTGGAGGTGAATTATTGCTTTAGAACAGGCAATGCTTGTTATATTGAAATTACGATCTATCAGTTTTTGTTGATTATTTTAATAGATAATACTAAATATTTTATTGTAACTATATTTATATGATACCGAATGACTTCAGCATCGATCCAATCCATGCGGTTCAATCGACGATCCCGAACCAGTGATTGAGTACCAGGATGGCTTCCTCTGTGCCGGATTTTTTCAGGGCAGAGAAGAGCTGTACGGTTGCATCCGGATACAGGGAGGCCAGCTGCTTTCGGACCGAAAGCAGGGCAGCCTTGGCCGGGCCCCGCTTGAGCTTGTCCGACTTGGTGAGCAGGACATGCGCGGGCAGTTCGGCGAGATGGCACCAGCCCAGTATCTGCCGGTCAAATTCTCTCATGGGATGGCGTATGTCCATCAAAAGGATAACGCCGACAAGTGACTGCCGGGTCTCGAGGTAGCGGCTTATGTGACGCTGCCAGTCATCCTTGATCTGTTTCGATACCTTGGCAAAGCCATAGCCAGGCAGGTCGACCAGACGCCGCATGTCATCAATGGTAAAGAAATTGATTTGTCGGGTTCGACCGGGGATCTTGCTGGTCCGCGCGAGGGATTTTTGTCCGGTAATAACATTGAGGGCACTGGACTTGCCGGCATTGGAGCGCCCGGCAAAGGCAACTTCCAGGCCCTCGTCAGGTGGTGCCAGGCGGGGTTCCGGGACGCTTTTGAGAAAACGGGCGTGTTGGTAGGCATTGGTCATGGGCGTGTAGTAGACGCGAGTCAGGACAGAATGAAAACCCTGGAGTTGGCATGCACTATAATGGTGCATTCCGGTGCGTCGGTTGACCGGATGACACGTGACTGGTATACAGTACAGCCCTTTTTTGCCAGCCCGCTGGCGGTCTTTCCGCATGCCGGCTACCACACACCAAATCCTCCGCGGCCAGAGACAGAATGCGGAGCAGGAGTCGCACTGATATGAAAAACTGGCTTGTTCTTACACTTGGAATTCTGGTTTCTGTGGCCATGCACCCGGCGCAGGCGGCCGGTGATCCGGAGGCCGGCAAGAGCAAGGCCGCCAGTTGTGCAGCCTGTCATGGCGCCGATGGCAACAGCGTCAACCCGGAGTGGCCCAAGCTGGCCGGTCAGCACGAGGGCTACCTCGTCAAGCAGCTCACCTACTTCAAGCACGGTGAACGCGACAACGACACAATGAAGGGCATGTCGGCCAGCCTGTCTGAAGGCGATCGCGAAGACCTTGCCGCGTTTTACGCCAGCCAGAAGGCCAGCATCGGTGCGGCAGACCCCGAGCTGGTGGTATTGGGTCAGAAGCTGTACCGCAGCGGGAATGCCGAGAGCGGTGTTGCGCCCTGCATGGGCTGTCATGGTCCGAGCGGGGCCGGCAACCCGGCGGCCGACTATCCCGCACTGCGCGGCCAGCATGCCAAATATGTCGAGAACCAGCTGCACGGCTTTGCCAGCGGCACCCGGCATAACGAGAGTGCCATCAAGATGATGCAGATACTGGCCTCGCGCATGACCAATCGCGAGATCCAGGCAGTTGCCAGCTACATTCAGGGACTGCACTAGACTTCCCGCCATACGGCCCCCGTACCCGGGGGCCGCTGCACGGCGGCCTTGCATGCCGCTTTCCCGCAACCGGCACTGCCCGCCAGGTCTGCCGGTCTGTTTTGTCACACTTTTTCCCCCTCCAGACGTTATTATGTGTGTCCGGGATGAACTCCTGTGCTGAAACGGAGTCCACGAAATTGAACATGAAACGGAGATTGTGCATGAAATCAATGATCCGCTGGTTTTCCGCCCTGCTGATTTCGGTGCTGCTGACCGGGCCGCTCGCTGCAGCCGAGTACAGCGAGGGCATGCAGTACCTGCGCCTGGCAAACCCGCAGCCGACCTCGGTAGCTGACAAGGTCGAGGTCGTGGAACTGTTCTGGTACGGCTGCCCGCACTGCTTTGATCTCGAGCCACATATCCGGCAGTGGCTGGAAACCAAGCCCGATGATGTCGAGTTCGTGCGCATGCCTGCCGTTCTCGGGCCTGGCTGGGAACTTCTTGGCAAGGGCTTCTACACCGCCGAGCTGCTTGGCGTGCAGGACAGGATACACCCGGCGCTGTTTGAGGCGCTCCACGTAAAGAAGCAGAAGATCAATGATGAGGCCGCCCTGCAGGATTTCTTTGTCAACCACGGGGTCTCCGCGGAGGATTTCCGGAAAACCTTCGCCTCGTTCGCCGTCTCGGTAAAGCTGAACAATGCCAGGGCCATGACGCGACGTTATGCCATTACCGGCGTGCCCACGCTGATCGTCAACGGCAAGTTCAGCACCGGCGGACGCCAGGCCGGCAGCAATGCCAACATCATCAAGGTTGTTGATTACCTGGTTGCCCGGGAGCGCGATGGCATGGTGCCGGTAGCACAATCGGCGCAACCCTGACACGCATGCGGCACACGACGCTTCCATGCAACGACCTGGCTGACGGGCACGCATGAAGGCAGCGGAACTGTTCGTTCGCTGCCTGGAGAATGAGGGCGTCGATTACATCTTTGGCATCCCGGGCGAGGAAAACCTGGATGTCATGGATGCCCTGCTGGATTCATCCATACGCTTCATTACGGTGCGCCACGAACAGGGCGCTGCCTTCATGGCTGATGTCTACGGTCGCCTGACCGGGAGGGCGGGCGTGTGCCTGGCGACCCTCGGCCCTGGCGCTACCAATCTCATCACCGGCGTCGCGGACGCCAACCTGGACCACGCCCCTGCAGTCGCGATTGCCGGACAGGCCGCCACCACGCGTCTGCACAAGGAGTCACACCAGGTACTCGACCTGGGGAAGCTGTTCTCCCCGGTCACCAAGTACGCCGCCAGCCTGCTGGAGCCGGAGATTGTGCCGGAGGTCGTGCGCAAGGCCTTCAGGCTGGCGCAGACGGAGAAGACCGGCGCCACGTTTATCGAGTTCCCGGAAAACATCGCCGCAATGCAGGTGGAGGAGGTGGTACTGCCGGTGACGCAGCCGTCCGATCCGGAGCCGCCGGCGGAAAGAGTGGCCGAGGCCGCGGCGCTGATCAGCGCCGCCAGGCATCCCATCATCCTGGCCGGCAACGGTGTCGTGCGCTCCCGTGCCTGGCGGCAGCTGGCGGATTTCGCGGAACGACTGAACATACCGGTGGCCAACACCTTTATGGCGAAGGGTGTCATCCCGTTCCGGCACCCCTGTGCGCTCGGTAGCGCCGGCCTGCAGGCGAACGATTACGTCAGCATCGGTTTCAGCAGGGCAGATGTCATCATCTGCGTGGGCTATGACCTGGTCGAGTATCACCCGTACCTGTGGCACCCGACGCGTGATCGCGCCATCATCCACATCGACCACTCGCCCGCCGAGACCGATGGCTACTACCCGGTCAGGGTGGGGGTCACGGGCGACCTGAAGCACAGCCTGGTGCGCATTGCCGGCCTCGCGACGCCGCATGAAGGGCATCATATGCGCCCGCTGCGCGAGGCGCTGATCGCCGAGATGGACCAGCATCGCGATGACATGGAGTACCCGGTCAAGCCGCAGAAGATCATCTGGGACCTGCGTACGGCGCTGGACCTGGAAGACATCGTCATCTGCGACGTCGGCGCGCACAAGATGTGGATGGCGCGCATGTTTCGCTGCGAACAGCCGAATACCTGCCTGATTTCCAACGGCTTTGCCGGCATGGGCATTGCCGTGCCCGGCGCGATTGCCGCGAAGCTGGTTCACCCGGAACGCAATATCGTTGCCGTGACCGGGGATGCCGGCTTCATGATGAACTCGCAGGAGATCGAGACGGCAATGCGCTGCGAGCTGCCGATTGTTATCCTGATATGGAACGACAGCGGCTTCGGCCTGATAGAATGGAAGCAGATGAACGAATTCGGGCGCGAGTCACACGTACGCTTTACCAATCCGGATTTTGTAAAATACGCCGAGGCGTTTGGCTGCCGGGGTTACCGGGTCGAACGCACGCAGGACCTGCCGGCTATTCTGCAAGAGGCCCTGTCGAACGACACGGTGAGTATTATCGACTGCCCGGTGGACTACCGGGAGAACATCAAGCTGACAGAACAGATGGGTAATCTGGTATGCCCGACATGAGTACAGCCGCTACGATAGAGGCGGGTACGGACCCGCGTGCCGCGGGCACCGCCACGCAGGCGGGACAGCGCATTCGCCTGCTGAGCTACAACGTCCAGGCAGGCATCAGCACCGCCAGGTACCGGCATTACGTTACGCACAGCTGGAAGCATGTACTGCCGCACACGCAGCGCTTCAGCAACCTGGACCGGGTTGCGCGGCTGGTGAGTGATTACGACGTCATCGGCCTGCAGGAGGTCGATGCCGGCAGCATGCGCAGCGGTTATGTAAACCTGACCCAGTACATCGGTGAACGCGCCGGCCTGCCATTCTGGTATGACCAGACCAACCGCCGTATCGGGCGCATCGCCAGGCACAGCACCGGCATGCTCAGTCGCTTCGAGCCGAGCGAGGTCGTCGAGCACCGCCTGCCGGGCCGCATCCCGGGTCGCGGCGCCATGTTCATCCGCTACGGCAACAAGAAAGATTCCCTGGTGGTGCTGATCCTGCACCTGGCGCTTGGCCAGCGCGCCCGCATGCGCCAGCTGGATTATGTCAGCGAGATCGTCAACGAGTACCGCCACGTGATCCTGATGGGCGACCTGAACTGCCGTTCCAACAGCGCCGAGATGGATTTTCTCATCAACCGCACCCTGATGAGCGAACCGGTGCACGACCTGCACACCTTCCCCAGCTGGCGTCCACAGCACAACATCGACCACATCCTGGTGACACCCACCCTGCGGGTCGATAACGTCAAGGTCCTGAACTACTCGCTGTCCGATCACCTGCCGGTGTCCATGGAGATTACCCTGCCGGAATCCGTACACCTGCCGTCCTGAACAGGCCCTAATAGACCCCGC
>Ga0209536_100002741_pt1 | contig 28668 bp, 21 predicted proteins | sample DeeMarSeWOR28_12_FD_187461 | JGI IMG/M metagenome (GOLD analysis project Ga0209536, IMG submission 187461) | Marine sediment microbial communities from White Oak River estuary, North Carolina - WOR-2-8_12 (SPAdes) (version 2) | ecosystem: Environmental > Aquatic > Marine > Intertidal zone >... | reverse complement strand
CCTGACACTGTTCGGGGAGTACGCAAACCTCCACCACAGGACCTGGTCCCGAAATCGGAGGGAGTATGTTCCGGACCCGATTCCCGGCTCCTTCACACAGATGGTAGGCCGGCTTGCACGGCGCTACGGGATGAATGTCGCCATGCCTATGTTCGGCACGTATCGAGGTGTTCTCTCCAGCTGGGTGGTCCTGTTCGACCGGTCGGGGAAGATCTCTGACGCGTATCAAAAATCCCATCCGACGCTGGATGAACAGCGGATCGGCATCAGAGCAGGTGACGATCTGCCTGTCTACGAGTTCGATTTTGGGAAGGTGGGGATCATGACCTGCATGGACATCGAGTACCCGGAGGTTGCCCAGGTCCTCATGCTTCGTGGCGCGGACCTTCTCCTCTTCCCGCATGTGCAGGCGAGCTGGGGTGAGCCCGACTGGGAGGTTCGCTATCGCGCAAGGGCGGTTGATACGGGTCTCTATGTCGTTTCGGCCTGCTACGGCTACGAGGAAGGCGAATGGATCCCCGGAAAGATGATCGGTCGCACCAGCGTTGTCGGGCGCGACGGTCTGATCATGAGAGATCTGGGTCGGGCGATCGACATTCTCACGGTCGATCTGGATCTTTCTCGAAAGCGCCTCACAGAGTTCTACTTCCCCAAGAAGTACGACCGGACCCTCGCTGTGGCGGCGTCCAGACGTTCGGAGCTCTATGGGGATCTGGTCAATCCAGAGTTCAAGCAGGTGGCCTTGAGGCGACTCGGCCTGGCGAAAAACCCGTTGGTCCGGCGGCGGGCTGCTATTCCTTCGGGCCGAAAATCAACGCCCCGATAGTTCCCATATCCCACCAGGATTGATTCTGGTTGTATCCCGCCCAGATGTGCTGGTTCTTCCGGTAGTTCGTCCCGTCGTTGTCGTTGATGGCGACGTCGAATCCCATCTTGTATCCGGGCTCTGCCACGATGTCTCCTAGGCTTGAAAGAGGAAAGCGCGCCATGATGGAATAGCCATCGTTCGTGCGGTGGAAATAGGTCTCCGCGCCCGGGACAAGATTCGGTTTTGGCAAGAGAGGCCCTCCCGCTCCGGCTCCCTGCCACATCTCTGCAGAGAAGTCCGTTACACGATGCTCGGCCATCGAAAGATGCCGGAACAATCCCGGTGTGGGGGGGTCAGAGCCCTGAGAGGAATTCACACGCGTATCCAGCACAACCTCCATGCAGTCGGTATCCCATGGATAGCTCATTCTCGGGAAATCCCAATGCGTCACGAGACTATCGTCTGTAACAGCCGCGCCGATGTAGAGGTACGTATCGTCATACATGGCTGTTATGTGTGCCGACAGGTCCGCTTTGCCACCCCATGGCTGGTTGCCGAAGAGCAGCCTCCCGATTTGAGACGCCTGGCTTATGAGGATCGGGCTGCTCCTCTTCCAGCCATCCCATGACCCATCGAGAGAGGGGGGTGAGGGAGCGTAGTGAACCACACCGACGTAGAAGTCATGCTCCACCTGCTGAGTGAAATCCTGCTCCTCGATTCGCAAACGGATCGGATAGAGCTGATTCTCCTCTGCATACCCCCTGAGCGAGATGGGAAGATTCAGACGCTTCGTCTCGAACGGGCCCAGCTTCACATCCCGCCGAAGGGTCCCGGTCGCGCTCCAGGCGGGATCCGGCGTGAGGGTGGCTGCGAGGTCTGCGTCATCCGGTGTCTGGTTCGTGACGTCAATCCAGAGGAGGTTTTGCCGTCCGTTTGGAAGCACCATCTGAGCTATTACCGGCGCTTTCACGACAAACGGCATCCGCAATGTATCTGCGTCAAAGGAGACCAGGGTGGGATAGCGTACCGGGGGGGCGTCGTTCGGGACGTGAAGTTCCATCGTGAATGTTCCCATCCCTCCAGGAGGAATGCTCCTTGCCACTGACGACAGTCCGTCTATCCAGGATGCATCATGAGAGTATGCATTCGGAGAGACTGTCCGCTCGACGGGCCCCTTGTTTGTCGCGAGGAGATTGACAATGCCGCCCCACCAGGTAAGCTGGCTCTGTACACGCTCTCTCCAATCGGCGACCAGCGTGACCCCGGCTGCCCCCTCCACGGTCTTCGTTGTGGGGTTCCAGACTTGCACGGTCACGGCGTTCTTTCTCCCCAGGAAAAGGATGCTATCGTTCGAAGACGCCACGGTCATGGCAATTCGTGAAGACTGGCCGACGAGGATGTACTCCCCATCTCTCACATAGGCCGTCTCCGCTTTGTTGAGCGTTACGCCGGACACCCGGGGTGCCCAGATCCTGAGATGGTCGAACTGCTCCGGGCTAATCAGATCAAGTGTGGTGCCGTGCCATTCGCACTGGATCTCTCGAAGCGGAAACGGGGAGCTGAGGAGCAGTCTCGATTGATGATGCAGCTCCTGGAGATTAAACCCGGCCACGAGGGAGAGACCGCCCTCTTCTTCTCTCACGAACCAGTACCCTGACTTTTTGATGTCGACGTGAATGTAGTCCCTGCCATCTGATCGCTCAATGACGTACGTGCCGGGACTTTCCCCCTTGGAGAATGCTCTGGCTGCCGGTACCACGTCGTAGGAATGGATCAAGCTGGCAAACCTGGTGTCCTCTGTTTCCCGGCGGACCAGGAGCATCGGGAGAGGCACCTGCTCTTTCACCATCTGCTTGTAGAAGCCGCCGATTGGCGGCGTCATAGCCTGGAGCACCCAGGTGCCCGGTTCCCCAATGACGTGGACTGAAAGGTGCTTCCCGTTGTCAGTGAAGAGACCGCTCCAGGAGTTGGCGGTATGCCCGGCGTAGATGTCGGTGAGCTGATCATATCCGGGAATACCCGGCCTGACGCCGAACAGGTCATCCGGTTGGGCCTCCAGTGGTATCCCGTCGAGCGTCAGCGTTCCGAAGCTGTGAAGAGGCAGATCAAAGACACGTTTCTCAGGTGCCCTCGCATCGAAGAGGTCAATGAAGTAGTCCCCGACCTGTACCAGTGTTCGCGTGAGAGTGACTCCCGGGTATGCGGTCGTCGATCCACCCGATGCGACCTGGAGTGCGGGGAGGGCGCCAAAGAAATTGCCGTATCCGTTCGTCCACGTTTGACTCGTCTGATCGACGACAAGCGTGTTGTGGGCGATCGTCTGACGGTACCAGAGTTGCAGGTTGGGGTTCATGTATGATTCGTTGAGGGGGTCGACGATCCAGTTGCGCCCATCAGCGTAGTATCCCAGTTGCAGCCGATCGGGATGCCCGTGCTCTCCCCCCATTATACCGTAGTCGAGGTAGAGATACCTCCGCCTGTTACCGCTGCCGCTGCGAAGGACTGCAAAGCCGTTCCCTTCCAGATTCACGCTCCCTTCCGGATAGACCTCCGTCCTCTCTACGGGAAGATCCGGCACCAGGTTGAACATCGTGATCGGTTCGGGTGCCTTTCCGAGTCCGGACGTTTCCCCGACGACCTGCGTCCCCCTCTGGAGATGTGTTAGGTTCAGGAGGGCCAGATATTTCCGGTCACCGTAGACGGCATATCCGACCTCGTAGAACGGCGCGTACTCGAGAATGCTTCCTCCACCGCTGTCCTTGATGCGCGGGAATTCATAGTTGGGCTTGATGAGCAGAAACGGAGCGTCGAACATCTTCTTCATCGTCCGTCCCGCTATCTCCACGTGGTAGAGGTCATATCCGTTGTGGCGAGCCATCTCCGCCAGATGGATCATCCCTCTGAGAGCGACAAAATGGTACCCCGACCACTCAGGCCAGAAGCCACTTTCTGGAAGCGCGGAGCCGAGTTCCCACTCGAAGCCGTAGATCCCCTCCAGCGCAAAATCAATCAACTCCTGATCGCTATAGAAAAATCCCACGGCCGCAGAGACGTTGTTATACCACAATTGCCTGTTGGAGGCGCTCTCGGGGAAGAGCTGCGTGATTCTGGCCAGGGGGTAGAAGAGCTTCTCCTTCAACTGCCTGTGGTCCGCTTCACTGAAACCATGGTAGTTGTGGAGAAGATCATACCCGTAGGTCATGTCCACGCCCCAGAAGGATTCAGAGAGTGTTCCGAAGAAAACGTGTGCAGGTCCCAGTATCGTGTTTGTTGTGGGATACTCCAGGTAGAGCTCGGCAAACCGCATGAGAATCTCCCTGCCTGCCTCCGCGTACTCTTCGTCCCCGTACACATTGTAGAGGAGCCCCATCCAGACCAGGTGACTTGCCAGGACCCGATTGTACCATCCCGCCCAGGCCATATCAAACTTGCCGCCTGAATAGACCTCATTCGTGTCGGCCGGACAGCGGTGCTCGAATGGTCTGAACTGCTCATAGAGCAATTCCACCCCGTGTTTGGGGCATGCGTACATCTGGTACTGGTATGTCTGCTTGAGGGGAGATACAAAGATGGGTCCATGGGCGATGAAGCTATCAATCTCCCTCCTGTGCTCTTCAAAGATATTCCGGTACCAGGGGTATCTCTTGATCCACTCTCTGGCGGTATCGAGCTCTGCCTGGTCCGCCATGAGCCGGGGATGTGTAGGCTCTCCCGCCCGGGCGGGATTCAAGAAGGCGGCAAAACAGAGGATGAGACAAATGAGCTGAACACGGGATATCATGGTCTGTTCTCCTGGGGGAATGCCGAACTAACTGCGAGGAATATAGCAAAAACCATCAGATGATGTCCACCCTCAGTGTCTCCGGCGAGGGTGAGCACATCATGGGTCATGGCGAAAGATTCAGGAGGGTTTTGACGTCATGCGACGGAAAGCGGGGTTGTGTGGACCTCCCCTCACATAGAGAGCCTCGATATCTGGCGTCTTCTGAATTGTCTGTGCCAACGTGTCTTCGTCCAGGCAAAAGAACCCCGTTGAAAGGGCGTCTGCCGTGATAGCCCTGGGTGCCGTCACAGTCATGCTCAGCAGTCCATCGCCCGGTGATCCGGTGCGGGGATCCAGAATGTGTCCTCGCCGGATGCCGTCCAGGAGGAGGAACTTCTCATAATTCCCCGATGTCGCGATGGCTCGGTCGCGAAGTCGCATGCTTGCAATGAACTCCGACTTTGTGCACGGGTGGGGGATGACGACTTCCCAGCCTTCGGTATCGGGGGGCGCGCCAAGCGCGTAGGCATCCCCGCCGTGGTTGATGAACGCCCTCTTGATGCCCCTCTCTCTGATGATCTCCGCGGCGCGATCGACAGCGTACCCGACGGCGATCCCTCCCAGATCGAGACATGCGCCTCGCTTGGCGAGACCGGCCACGTATCCATTCCCCTCCAGAATCAGGTTTTGCATTCCCACACGGTCCAGTGCCCATACGATTTCCCCGTCTGTCGGCGTCTGGTTTCGAGGGTGTCGGCTTTCCCTGAAGCCCCAGAGCCTCATGAGTGGTTCGATGGTAATGTCAAGCAATCCGCATGTAGCGGTGGAGAGCTCCATTGCCATTTTGAGCAGAGCTGCGACTTCGGGATGGACCCGTGCGGCGTGGTCACCGGCAGCACGATTGATGCGACTGATGTCGCTGTCTGACCTAAAGATACTGAGGAGTCGATCGATCCGGCGGATTTCTCCAAACGCCTTTGACGTGGCGAGAAGCGCCTCATGCTCGGAGGGGGCGTAGACCGTGATCCGGACGACGGTTCCCATCGTAAAGATTGCCCTCTCAACCGCTATCTCGCCACTCCTTTTCTTTGATGGCAGAGCGGTGCCCGATGTGGTACTCCCGAACGCGTGCCGTGGAGAGGTAAGTGCCAGGACGCCCCCGGTAAGCGACCTGCTCAGGAACTGACGCCGATTCATGGGGTGGTGTCGGAGTTCTGGCGGGGAAGGGGCTGGGTCCCGTTGCCATACTGAGCCCGAATCAAGAAGAGGGCGAGCGAACCCAGAATTCCTAGGAGACACAGCTGCAGGGTCACGAATGCTGCCACCTTGAGCGGGGCGAAATCAGGATGGACAAACCTCACCAGCCAGCCCGCACCTTCACCCGCGAGCGCAGAGGCAAAAGCCGTCAGGATTATTGCCACTTTTGCGCCTTTCGGAATGGGTGGGAAGATGAGAAGATGGGTGAGGAGCAGGAGAACAAGAGCCATCATGGCAAGATGGCCGTGTGTGACCTCCACCATGGATTGATACGATCGCGGGGGTCTGAATTCCTTCTCGGATCCCTGGTAGTATGAAACAACCGACTCGGGGGAGAGATCCATCTTCGCGAAATAGAGAAGGAAGTTCGTGGCGACGAAGCCTGTCAAGAGAAGGAGGGTCAGTGCCAGGGTAAGCCGCATCAACGGGTGCAACTGAAAGCCTCCGTTTTGCAGATACTTCATCTCAGTCGCCTCCCGCTACAGCCACTTCGAACAACGCCAGTACTCTCCGCACACCCTGGGTGAGTGTCCGGGCCGAGAGCGTAGCCCCGACGACATTCTGAATGCCACGTTTCAGCCAGAGGTCATCATCCAGAACGGTTCCCTCAAACTGAGCGAGCCAGCGTCCTGTCGGAAGGTAGTCCTCGGGCTCGTGGAACGCGAGGATTTCCACTGCCCGCACGGTGGTATCAGGGTTCAGTACCACCATGTAGACAACCGGCATGGTTCTGACCGTCTGTCTTTCAAGAAAGGCATAGCCGGTAATCTCTTCGGCTGCATGTCCCACGTAGTAGGTAACGACCCGGGAATCGACTATTGCTTTTGCCCTCTGCTCAATCGCTGAGATCTCCTGCTCTGTCAGGTAGAGCGTTCGCCGCTCGATCGAATCCGACTGCGCGAAGTGGAGGTTCAATGCTCCTTCCTTGGTCAGGTACATCTGTGAATGGGTCGTCTGTGGCACCAGGAAACCCACCATCAGGAAGGCAGTGCAGATGTGGAGGGACATCTTTCTCCTCGACGAGTTAAAACATGTAGTTTACGGCGACGTTCCACTGGTTCACCGCTGTTCCCGCGGCGTTCCAGTTGTTACGATAATCAGCCTTGAATGCCACATCGGGGTGAGGCTTGTACATCAGGCCGAATGTCAACGTTTTGCGGTCGTTGGAGGGATCGGCCGTAAAGCCGGAGGGGACCGCGCTCTGCGTATTGTACTTTTCGTACTGAACGTAGGGTACAAGTGAGTGGGGGGAGGAGGGTGCCAGCTGAGATAGCAAGTCGTATCCCCCGGCAATGTACCAGCCATTCATGTGCGATCCGACGATCTCGCCGACAAGGCGACTCACCCTGTCAGCCTCATCGACACGACTTGACGCGTAGAGAACCCTGATCTCCAGCCCTCGCCAAGCCAGCTCGGCGTGAGCACTGGCTACAAGTGTGAATGCGCTTATTGTTCCGAGTGAGTCAGCTGCACCCTGCCCGGCATTTCCGCCGAAGAGACTTGCTGCCAGGGATGCCCCCGGAACCGGCGAATACTCCAGCCTCCCGGCAAGTCCAAAATCCTCAGCAAGAGCCTTTGAACCCTTCTGCCTTCCCCCGCGAATGCCATCACCTGAGGAAAAACCGCTGGCGTCAAGGCTCTCAACCAGATAGACCCGGTAGGAGAGGTTGGCCGGGAGATTGCCGGTTGCGCCGGCTCCGATGGCTCTCCAGGTTGCCGGGACAATGTAGCGCTCGGAAAACGGACGCACCGTCCCGAAGAATGTCGTGGGTTCATGCTTCTCGTTTATGATGCCGACCGGCATGAGAACCATCCCCGAACGGATGGTTATCCACTCTGATAGGATCAGATCGATATATCCAAACTCGACAGAAACCTCGCCGCCACTTCCAGTCGACGCATGTTCGAATTCGATCTCGGAGTTGAAGAGGATCCAGTGATTGAACCGGTAGCCAAAGTAGACGACCGCACGTAGATAATCGATCTGGTCTTTCTTGCCGGATTCTGATTGGTCATCCCTGGTATCGGAAAAGTTCTCATAGACCAGCTCACCGTATCCGGCCAATGAGACACCCGGCTTCCTGAGTGAATAGACGCGTGAGGCAGCCGGTCCGAGCCCACGGTCTGAAACGGGGGGGAGAGCGGCAACCTCGCCCAGTTTCATCCGTTCCAGCTCTTCAGCAAGAACGTCAATCTGCCTCCTGATCTCGGCCAGCGAATCAGGGTACTGAGTGTGGGCAAGGGCAGGGCTGATCAGCAACAACGCGGACAAGCGAAACAGCGATCTCCACACGCTGGGCAATCCAGACTCCTTGTCTTAGGGGTTCACCATCGAGAGCAAAGGCTGATTCTCTGTGGAGAGAGCGCAAATATCGACAAACAACAATAAATGGCGCTGCTCTGCTCAAGAAATGGGATTCTTTTGCTTATTTAGATTTAGACTAAATAAAGATAAGCGACTATCTGACCATTTGTCAAGCAAAAAGATCTCGAAAGTGATGAATTTCTAGACACCCCCGGGGGGGTTCAGGGGGATGCCTGCGCAGCAGCCATGTCGTCTCATCCTGACGGGATGACCGCTCTCGCTGCCCATCGTGCCAATCGGGGGTAGGCGGCCCCAAGGGCAACGGCCGCGTCTGCCACATGAGGGTGTCTCAGGAGAGGTGAGAACACATTGTTTACCCAGAATCTGGAGTGCCTACTCGTGGAGACAACCTTTGGGCCGTGCAACTGAGACACGAGCTCTTCAGCTACCCTCACTCCATCGAGCAGTGCAAAGAAGATTCCTTCTCCCGTAAAAGGCTCAACGAGTTTTCCGGAATCACCAACCAGGTAGACGTTGCCCACGCGACGCCTCCGGGCCCGCGGAGTAATGGGAAAGGTAGTTTGCACCTCTGATACCGGCGTGAGGTCGTGCAGCTCGCGGTCAATGGCGGAGTTTGCACCACGCATGGCCAGGATGAGCGCAGGAAGGTTGTTTGGGCTTACCTCCAACCTCCGTGCATTCAGCACCATTGCGAGATTCGCGGCCCCGTCCTCCACGTGGACGATTCCAAAGTAGCCGAATGGAAGAAGATAGAGGCAGAGACCTCTCTGCAGTTTAGGCTGGTTTGAGGTATACCATTGTACCCCGATTCTTCCGTCGTGCCCGGAGGTGCCTGTTCGCGCCGGATGTGGCCGGGTCTTCTTTGCCACGAGAGAGTTACGGCCATCAGCACCCACCAGGAAGCGGCACTTCAACCGAAGGGTACGCTTCCCACAGCGTGCCTGAACCGCGATTCTCTCGTTCACGGAGACATCTTCAGCACTGGTCGACTCGAACACCTCTGCACCGAGGTTGGCCGCGTGCCTCAACAGGATGGTGTCCAGGACGCTGCGACGGACTGCGACAAACGGGTATGAGGGATCGTGAGGAAGCTCCAGGGATGACTCTCGCCCGCGCGCATTGAAGATTCGAAGATTCCTGATACTCATCAGTGGTGCCGCACGGAGCTCGTCGCTCACCCCAAGCTGACCAAGTAGTGGCCAGGCGCGGGGGTTGAGTGTGTCGCCGCAAATCTTCTCACGCGGGAAGCGTTCTCTCTCAAGCAGTCCGACAGTCGCACCAGCCCTTGCGAGAGTGGCAGCACACGCGCTCCCGGCCGGTCCGCCCCCAACAATAAGGACGTCGTATTCAGGACCCGTCATCACGATTCATATCGACCAAGCACCAGTGTAGCGTTGATGCCTCCGAACCCGAATGCATTTGACAGGATGGTGTCTACACGTGCCTGGCGGCCCGTGTTTGGAATGTAATCCAGATCACACTCCGGGTCGGGTGTGTTCAAGTGCAGAGTAGGAGGAAGGTAGTCCTCCTGAAGGACCAGGCAGCAGATTGCGGCCTCCACTGCCCCCGAAGCTCCCAGGGCGTGGCCATGCATCGCCTTCGTGCCGCTGATGGGAATCTGCGATGCACGTTCGCCAAAAACCTTCTTCAGGACAAGGGTTTCCACCCTGTCGTTTACCTGTGTGGCGCTTGCGTGTGCGTTGATGTAGTCGATCTCCGCTGGAGACCGGCCTGCGTCCATGATCGCATCGGTGATGGCGCGTGCGGCGGTCTGGCCGTCCGCTCGGGGAGCAACCATGTGGTGAGCGTCATTGTTGCACGCGTATCCCAGGATTTCAGAGTAGATTCGCGCGTTTCGGCGGAGAGCGTGTCCCAGCTCCTCCAGGACGAGTACCGCGGAAAGTTCCCCCATGACAAAGCCGTCCCTCTGAAGGTCGAACGGACGGCAGGCGGTGAGCGGATCCGGGTTGCTGGACATCGTGCGAATGAGCGTGAACGCGCTAAAGGTGAGTTTGTAGAGCGGCGCCTCGGCGCTGGCTGCGATCATGGCATCCGCATACCCGTCTCTGATGTACCGGAATGCCTCGCCGATGGCAATGGAACCCGAGGAACAGCTGTTGGCATTGGCGTTGCTGGGTCCGCTGAGGCCATAGCGGATGGCAATGTTGCTCGAGCCGGACCCTCCGAAGACGATGAGTGCCAGACTCGTGTCAACACCCCGAATGCCCTGCTGCAGGTACTTCTCGTGCTCACGTTCCGCTCCCGCTACCCCGCCCAGGGCGGTTCCCATCGTTACACCAATCCTGGGGTTGGGATGTGACGGATCCAGCTTCAGACCCGCGTCCTGCAAAGCCATATCACACCCCGCTACAGCCATCTGGGCGAATCGGTCCATGCGTCGGACGAGTTTTGGATCGAAGTAGTCGAGCGGGTCAAAATCCTCCACCTGCGCTGCAACGGTGGTTTTGATGTCATCTGTCGGAAAGCGATCAATCGTCCTGATGCCGCAGCGGTTTTGTCGGATACCGGACCAGAGTCCTTCGGCCCCGTGGCCGATGGGAGTGACAGCGCCGATACCCGTGACAACAACTCTTCTACGCTTCACGATTTTCCTCAAGGTGACGCTTCATATGGGTAAGCGTCTGGTTCGCTACGTGGTGGATGAAGAATCGACCTACGATCCATTCGGTGACAATGCGACCGATAACGGGGATGGTGGGTATGAGGTCATGTTGGATTCTGACAAGCACTCCTTCCGGGCGCTGTTCGAAAGTCCACACCACCTCCATGCCTCTCGTGAAGGCCTTTAGGTGGCGGAATCGGACTTCGCGGCGATGAGGATCCACGATCTGTTCAGAGGTCCAGCGGATAGGGATCCAGCTGCGCCTCGCAGCCATCATGACGACATTCTTTTCTGAGGATCGATGCAGGTAGCGCACCCATCGATAGTGGGGCAGGAAGTCAGGCCAGCTGGAGAGGTCTGTCGCTGCGGCAAAGATCCTCTCCACGGGTGCCCGCATGATGATCGAGTTCTCGGCGTGCATCAATGCTCTCCCACGAGTACAAGACGGAAGAATGGCTCCCTGTGCACCGAGAACCGCCGTACGCCGGATTCGGTCCCCATCTCCGCAAGTTCTTCCTTATTGAATCCCCGCTGAACTGAGACAACAGCGTCATTGCGGGTCATCGGGTTCCGGGTGGTTGTTCGTGTCCAGAGCCATGCTGCAGCCTCTCCCAACCTGCTCCTCTGAAGGTCATTGACAATGAATCCGACGCGAGAGAGACGACGCATGCTGCAAACAATCTCACGGGCTACTTCCAGGGAGAAATGATGCAGGGCCAGCGAGCAGAGTACAAAGTCAAATGAGCCATCGGGCCATTCCGGGTAACGAATGTCCCCCCGGAGGACCGTAATGGCGGGGACGTGCGCAGTCCTTCGCCGTGATGTCTCTACCATGTGCGGGTTGCTGTCGATGGCTGTTATTGAAACCGGTCTTCCCAGTCGGCGGGCCAGGTCAACGAGTGCCAGAGGATGATCGGCTGATCCGGTCGCCATGTCCAGAACGGTCGTAACGGGCCTTCCGTTCGAGTTCTCCAGGAAGGGGCGAATGTGCTTCCTGAGGGCTGAGTGCCCGCCGAGAAACCGGTTGATATTCCTCAGGTTCTTCAGGTCGTCCATGAGGAGCAAAGGGTCGGCATCCGGCAGGTCCATATGCTCCGGCTGCGAGCTATCGAAGCGGCGGGGGAGTGGACGGAAGCTCATGGATCAAGGTACGCTATTTGAGCGGCAGCGGCAAATATCAATCCCCCGGGGGTACTCCCCCCGGGGAATCTTTCGGGATTGCTGATAGATTCTAGTAGGCCTTCTTTGCCTCCCCTGCTTTCTTCGTCTGCTCTGCCGGAGGCATGATGACGGAATCAATCACGTGAATGACGCCGTTGCTTGCCTCGATGTCAGCACTCACCACTTTGGCGTTGTCCACCATGACCGCCTCGCCGTCTACGGTGATCTTGGCCTCACTCCCCTCCACGGTCTTCGCCGACTTGATCTTCACGACGTCTGTGGACATGACCTTGCCGGAAACCACGTGATAGAGCAGTACCTTGGTAAGCTGCTCCTTGTCATTGAGAAGAGCAGTGAGTGTCGACTCCGGGATCTTTGCGAAGGCCTCATCCGTGGGTGCGAACACGGTGAAGGGACCCTCGCTCTTGAGGGTTTCGACAAGGCCGGCCACCGTCAAAGCCTTGGCGAGCGTGTTGAAACTCCCAGCGGCGACAGCTGTTTCGACAATGTCCTTCTGGTCGCTCTTCTTCTCGCCTGCCACACTATGGGAAGCGAGCACTGCCGTCCCGAGCGCAAGGGAGAGAAATGCAGATGACAAGATTGAAGCTCTCATTGGATGCCTCCATGTGATTATTGGTTACGTTGGTTAATAAACGCCAGGCCGAGTTGGGGAGTTCCATGCTGAGGTGTTGAAATCGAGATGCATCTGGCATATATTGGGCACCGTGTCTTACATCGAATGCCTTGTCGCAAGTTCATAAGGAAGCTGAGATGGAAAAGGTCAATCTAGGGCGAACTGACGTAGAGGTCTCCCGTCTGGGATTGGGGACAATGGGCATGTCGGAATTTTATGGTCGGCGAGACGATACCCGGTCCATCAAGACGATCCATCGGGCAATTGATGAAGGGGTGAATTTCTTCGATACCGCCGATATGTATGGTCCTTTTCACAATGAAGAGCTTCTTGGAAGGGCCATCAGAGGTAAACGCGATCGCGTTGTGATTGCCACCAAATTCGGCATAGTGCGAGGGCCAAAGGGTGAATTCGGGGGCGTCAGCAACAAGCCCGAGTATATCCGCCAGTCAGTCGAGGGAAGCCTCAAACGGCTGGGCACTGATACGATTGACCTCTACTACATGCATCGTCGCGCCTCGGATGTTCCAATCGAGGAGAGCGTGGGAGCGATGGCTGATCTGGTGGGGGAGGGAAAGGTTCGCTCTCTGGGTCTCTCGGAAGTGGGCGCCGAGACCCTCAGGAAGGCCAACGACGTTCACCCGATCAGTGCAGTTCAATCCGAGTACTCTCTCTGGAGCACCGATATCGAAGCTGAAGTGATCCCGGCCGTGAAAGACACCGGTTCCTCACTGGTGGCATACAGCCCTCTGGGGAGGGGATTCCTGGCTGGAGCTTACAAACGGGAGGAAGACGTACCTGAGAATGATTGGCGCCGGACAAACCCTCGATTCCAGGGAGAGAACTTCAGGAGGAATATGGCCATTCTGGAGGCGGTCCAAAAAATTGGAGAGGCCAAAGGCGCCACACCGGGACAGGTCGCCCTGGCCTGGCTTCTGGCGAAGGGAGACTACGTTGTACCAATCTTCGGTACGACACGACCTGACCACCTGCTGGAGAGTATCAAGGCGTTTGAGATCCATCTCTCGCCAGGGGAGGTCAACATACTCAATGGTCTTGCCAAGCTGGTGGCTGGCCCTCGCTATGCCGAAGAGGGGATGAGTCGGCTGTTTGGATGAGGTGATCCGAGCGCTCAGGATTTCTCCCGGGCAGAGATTTGGCGCGATTGCCTGGGATTGCCGCGCGAATCACCGTCTCGGCGTGACCGGCACCATAGAGACTGCGGGTATCCAGGAGTGTTGTTCCTCCCTCCATGACCCGATGGATCGTTGCGACGCTCACCTTCCTGGAGGCGGGACCGCACGGATCGGACCTCCCCACATATCCCAGGCCGAGGCGCGAGATCTCTCTGGATCATTCTTCCAAAGGGCTGCGTTATCCCTCTCGTTGGTGCAAGCTTCTCAGAGATCAGCTATCTACCACTCTGTGAGTCGCACGGGTTTCGTCTCTTTGCAGGCCCCAAGATCTTGATGTTCTGACTGCAATCTGATATATCTCAATGGTGGCTATCTTCTCTGTCAATTTGCTGCCATCTCGAATCTGCCCGGGAGATGAGATAGCATGCTCACGATTGTTCTGATTCTTGTCAACGTAGCGGTTTCACTGATCGCGTTCTCCGCGTTCAGGCAGGGGCGCCAGGAGGAGAGGTTCCTCTTCATCCCCGCACAGGTGGCAGCGGGTCAGAATTTCAAGGGGATGATTCTGTCACAATTCTCCCACGCGGATATAGGCCATCTCTTCTTCAACATGCTGACGCTCTATTTCTTTGGTCCTGTCGTGGAGCATTTCCTGAGTTCTTTTGAGTTGCTGGTTGTCTATCTCCTCACTGGTGTGGCTGCCACACTGCTGACATTCATCATGCACAGGAACGACCCGCGCTACCGGGCGCTGGGTGCAAGCGGGTCGGTCTCCGGTGTCATCTTTGCCGCCATAGTCCTCTACCCCGGTATGAGCCTCTACATCTTTTTTCTCCCAATTCCCATTCCAGGGCCCATCTTTGCGGTTGGCTACATCGTGATCTCCTTTTTCCTGGCGAGACGGAAAGTGGGAAACATAGGACACGATGCCCACATCGGGGGGGCCCTTGCCGGGCTCTTTCTGGGCGCTCTTCTTTCTCCTCTCGGTTTCGGGCCACTTCTTGAGGCATTCAGGGACCTTATTCCGTAGGTAGTGTGGGCCTTTTGCCCCTGACACCAGGAACCCGGTGCGCGTTCGGGACGTTATGGTAGAAGAAGATCTGCATGTTCGAGGTTTTGTCTCCGACAACCTGAAGGATGCATTCCATGAGAGAACTGCTGAAGACGAAGGGGCTCAAGGTTGGCGCTTCTCTCTTGGTTCACCTATTGGTACTGGGAGTGACCGAATCTACACGGGCTCAGGTGCAAGAGGTTGCTGTAGCGGCTTCGAAAGACAACACGCTCTACCAGGACCAAACCGGCAGCCTGAGCAATGGTGCCGGCATTCATTTCTTCGCGGGGCAGACGAATGTGGGCTTGCTGCGACGGGCCGTCATCGCCTTTGACCTCGCGGAAGCAGTTCCTCCCGGTGCAGCCGTTGATTCTGTGAGGCTCTCGCTCACCGTGTCAAAATGGGCCGAGGTAACCTTTCGAGATGTTTCTCTTCATAAATTGACTGCAGACTGGGGGGAGGGTGCCTCCAATGCCGGTGCCAGCAGAGACGGCGATGGCGCACCATCACAGGCGGGCGACGCGACCTGGGTCCATCGATCTTTCCCGGCCGAGGGCTGGTCAGCGGAAGGTGGCGACTACTCTGTTGATGAGAGTGCCAGTACGATGGTCGGAGGGCCCGGCGAGTACAGCTGGGGCGGACGCGGCTCTGATCGCATCGTGCAGGATGTACAGGAGTGGATCAATACTCCCGCTTCGAATCACGGCTGGATCCTCATTGGAGGCGAAGGCATCAACAGATCGGCGAGACGCTACAATTCGCGTGAGAACAGTTCGGGTGTACCTCAGTTGACCGTCCGATTCACTGTGCCGACAACGGATGTTGTCGACGGCTCTGCCGATGTGCCTGCTGAGTTTCATCTGGAGCAGAATTATCCCAACCCATTTAACCCGGTGACGACCATTGGCTTCGCTCTACCTGAAGCTACCTTTGTCACGTTGACTGTGCACAACGTCCTTGGAGCAGAGGTTGCCACGCTTGTCGCCCGCAACTATCCTGCCGGTGTATTTAGTGCCAGCTGGAATGCAGCACAATTTCCGAGCGGCGCATATTTCTACCGATTGACTGCCGGTGACTACGTTCAAACGAAGATGATGCAGCTCATCAGGTAATCTCGTGGCCGGACGGGGTCACTTTGCATCGCGTTTCTCACCCGCTTCGGCTCTCTTGTAGCTGATCGAAATCCCGGTCGATCGTTCAGTTTCTATGGTGGTTCCAAAGTTCGGGATTGCCTGGATGTAATCGACAAACTCCTGGATGCCTCCTCTGAATCTGCCGCCACGCGGTGACACGTTGTGCGCCGTGAAGCAGCCACCGACGGTCATCTTTGGAGCGAGGTCAATGAAATACTGCTTGTACCATCCCTTGTCCGCGTCACTGAAGACGAAGTCAAACGGTCCCTCCAACTCCTTCACCAGTTCGTGAGCATCGGCCCGGCGGGCGTCGATGTAGGCCGAGACGCCAGCTTCCTCAAAATTTGCCAGCGCCTCGGTGTATCTCTCTTCATCTATCTCGATGGTTAGGAGCTTGCCCTCCGTCTTGCTGAGAGCCCAGGCGATCCAGACGGCGGAATGTCCGGTGGAAGTACCGATCTCTAGCGCACGCGTGTAGCCGTTTTCGACTATGAGATCATAGAGCAGTTCACCATCTCGCGTGGGAATATTCAAGTCCCGCCATTTCCCCTCATGCTTCTTCAGGAACGCCTTGACAGTGCGATCGATAGTCCGTTTCGAGGTATCCTCCTGTGCCGCAAGCATCGCAGGGAGCAGCATGCAAAATGCGAGAGAGAACAACAGGGGGGCTCGTCCGTCTAACAGAAACATAGAATCCTCCTTCATGGCTTTCCAGTTTCAGACCGCTTCGGTGTTCTGGGTCTCTAGTACTCCACTATGGTACAGAAAAAGATCGCGTTTGCAAGCACGTATCGATTCGGGGCCGCAGGGTTGTTGGATGGCGCGGCACATGTGTGACACGGTGCGAGGAGTCGTCTTCCCACATGGGTATGCGCCAGTTTTCGAACGAACCTACCATAATCCTCACAGAAGAAGAGAGCGTTCAACATCTTCACAATGCCGTTCGGCAAAATGAGGATCCCCTCGTTGAGTTTATGGCGATGCGTGATACCAGCAATCTCTTCCGGGTGGACAGAAATATCCGGCCACACGGGATCTCGTATGTGCAGATGGCCCCACGGGCCAGCCTCAACTGACGATCCCAGGGGGGGAACTCTCCCTGCCGCGCTGGCCCTGTCCCAGAGGTCATCAGCTGATGAGAAGTACTCCTCAACGAGAATATTCCCGTGGGGCGGAGAATTTCCTTGTGAATGTTTGAACGGATTGCTATCCTATCCCAGAGGTAGACTGACGTCATTTCCACAACGTGGAGGATCGCCATGAAAAGACTGCTACTTTCTGTGGTTGTCATAGCGTGCGTCGCTTCGATGGTCCAAGCGCAGAGCTGGGATCTGGTCTGGAGATTGTCGCAGCTGCCGTTCCAGCAACCCCAGGCGACTTCAGAGATGGCTATCGTCAAAGCTGGGTTTGACACGGACAATGACGGATGGGGAGAGTTTCTCTGTGCATGGACGGACCGCGACACAAATGCTCTCGTGATGTATGAGGCAACCGCCGACAACACGTACGAGCTCGTCTGGTACTACAAGTACCCGGACGCCTCAACATGGAGCTTTGCTGGGATCGCGGTCGGTGACCTGGACAACAACGGCACCGTGGACATCATCACCTCAATGCCGTATGAGGCAACCACCGAGCCAAAACCGCTCAGAATCTGGGCGTTCGAATGGAGTGGTGTGCAGGGGGAGAACGTCTATGGAAGGGCAGGTACTAGCCCGGGCGAATACATTCCCACCAGCGGGTGGGATTTTGGGGTGCCGGACAACATAGATTACCGTCCCTATAGTCTTACGATCGAGGATATTGACAAGGATGGTGTGAATGAACTCATCGTTGGCGTGCGGGACGGAAGTCGTCTGGGCTCGAGTACCAGAGAGGTAATGGTTGTATCCATCGTGGGAGAGTTTGCGGGGTTCCATTCATGGGTGACGGAGTTCAATTTCGCTGAGATTCTCGGTGGCTCGCTCTATAGCGTGACGACGGGCGATCTGGACAACGACGGAAACCGGGAGATTTATGCACTGATCTGGGATATGCTGACAATGCGCATCTTCGAGTGCACCGGTGACGGACAATACACAGAAGCTTTTTCCGTCGACGAAATGTATGCTGCCCAGGGTATCGACTACGGTGCGGTCGACGGGGTTTGCGTGGCTGACGTTGATGGAAATGGCATGAACGAGCTGTACATTGCAGGTGCGCGTCCGACCACGGTCATAGATTCGCTGAATCAGATCTTCATCGTGACGGGAGTGTCTGATATTGAACAGATGGACTCTACTGATATCAAGGAGCTCTACAAGATCCCGATTACGTACGTCGGTAGACTCAGATCCATGCAGATCGCAGATCCCGATAAAGATGGCAACCCAAACCTCATGATTGCCGGAGAACAGAACGGCCAGATATTCTCCCTGGAATACAAGGGGACCGGGGATCCGGCAGATTCAACGAGCTGGGATCTTCAGGTGATCTTCGACATCTGGACGGAGAGCGGATTTGGTCCAACGGATTCCCCGACCATCGATCCCCGGCTCTTCTACGGGTACCCCGCGAGTGACATGGACAAAGACGGCAAAGACGAATACGTTTTTGTGAACTACAGGTCGAGTTTTGGCGTCTGGCCCGAGGATGCGTACGTATGGGTCATCGAGATCGACGTCGCAACAGACGTCCACGACGTTGCGATGGGAATACCGGGAGAGTTCGAGCTGATGCAGAACTATCCCAATCCCTTCAACCCCTCGACTACGATACCGTACCAGCTCCCGACCAGAAGCCTGGTCCGCCTGGAGGTGTTTGATCTGTTCGGGCAGCAGGTTGCAACGCTTGTGAACGGGGAGAAGGAGGCGGGGTACCATCGAACATCCTGGGTACCCGGCCTGGCAAGCGGTACCTACTTCTATCGCCTCCGCGTTGAGCCACTGGATGGTCGGGGAAGAGCCTTCGAGGATGTGAAGAAAATGGTTCTCGTGAAGTAACCGGGGGAGGCGGCCGTAAGGTGGTAGAGCCCCGTCCGAGGCGGATGGGGCTTTCTGTTTTCATAGTGCTCTCGGATCTCCGTTATGACGACCCGTGAACGAATACACAGAGTGTTCAAAGGTGAGAGGCCTGATCGTCTGCCGAATGTGGAGTTCGGCTACTGGGACGAGACACTCACACTCTGGCACAGGCAAGGGCTCCCGTCTGCCGTTTCGACGAACGCCGAGGCGGAAGAGTACTTGGGTCTGGAAGGGGTGACAGTCTTCGTTGAGCTCCCGGTGAAGAATGGTCTTTTTCCGGAGTTTGAGCCGACGATCCTTCGCGAAGAGGGTGATCGGCAGATCAGAAGGGATGAGGAGGGGAACATCTGCGAAGTGCTTCGCGATCGCTCCTCAATCCCGCGGTATCTGGAGTTTGGCCTCAAGACAAGGGCCGACTGGGAACGGCTGAAGGAGGAGAGGCTCGACCCCGGTGCGGACGGGAGAATCGGTGATCTCGAGTCTACCCTGCACGAATCGCGAGGAAACGGAAGGCCACTCTTCTTCCACGCAGGCTCGCTCTATGGATGGCTTAGGAACTGGATGGGTCTGGAGGGCCTCTCGGTGGCGCTTATGACCGAAAGGGGGTGGGTGGAGGAGATGATGGACCACCTTACCCAACTTACGCTGAGGCTCATTGAGCGCGTCATCCCCGGCCTTCCCGTGGATCTTGCCTGGTGGTGGGAAGATATGTGCTACAATAAGGGGCCCCTGATGTCGCCCAGGATGTTCCGGGAGATGTTGGTCCCTCGGTACAAACAGATCACCGGAGCGCTGCGCAGGCAGGGCATTGAGGTCAATATCCTGGACTGTGATGGCCGCATACATGAGCTCGTGCCAGGTTGGCTTGAGGCGGGGATAAACTGTATGTTTCCGCTCGAGGCGGCTCATACGGATGCCTTCATGCTCCGGGCGGAGTTCGGGGAGCATCTGCTGCTCATGGGGGGAGTCGACAAGCTGGCATTGATTGCGGGTTCGAAAGCGATCGATAGGGAGATCGAGCGCCTGTTGCCGTTGGCTGAGAAGGGACGATACGTACCATGTCTGGACCATCGAGTGCCGGCAGATGTTACATTTGAGAATTACTGTTACTACTTGAAACAAAAGGAGATGCTCCTTCGCATCTGAAGCTCTTTTTCGGTCACACATGACAGAGATCGGTGGCGGGCGCAGAAACAGGGATTGGAGAATCGTCCATATTCTCGCCAGTTGTTTGTTTCGCTGTGCCGGCAACGGGTGATCTGGGCCTCAGTTGAAGGTATCAGCCAAAGTTTCTATATTTAGTGTCGAGACATGGGTCACATGAACATAGGAGGTAGTCCGGTGAGAATCCTTGCTACCGTAATGCTTTTGTTCTTTGCATGCCAGCTGGTGCCTGCGCAGAATACCGACGGGCGGATTACCCTCGGCCTCCGCGGCGGCGCAAACATGTGGTTCAATGACTACAAGGACCGGAAGATCGCCCCAGGCGGTGATATCGTCTTTCGATACGGGATCTCGCCTGTCTTCTCGCTTGGCCTGATCGGTGGGTACGAACAGCTCAAAATCGAACAAAAGGAACCCGATCTGCAGAGGACCGAAGGGTACCTCAAAGTCGACGGCATTCCGGTCTCACTCATAGCCTGGTTCAACCTCTCACCAGGGAGCCGGGTGGCTCCCTTCCTGTACGCGGGTGTTGGGGGGATGATGTACAAGCGCCAGAACGGCTTCGGTATCTATGTACCTGAGAACACGTGGTACAAGACCATGCACATCCCCGTCGGGTTTGCACTTGAGGCGTTCGCCGGCAACAGTGTTTCTATCGTGGTGGATGTCGGTTACCGTTTCATGGATGAGTGGACCGACAACTTGAATATCGAAGGATCGATGCCCGACGGGTATGCTACCGCGAAGGCCGGTCTCCATTTCTACCTGGGTTCAAGTGACTCGGACGACGATGACTACGACGGGCTGACCAACGGTGAGGAGAGGAAACTCGGCACCAACCCGAAGAGCCCCGATACAGATCGGGACGCTCTCCGTGACGGCGAGGAGGTGAAGAAGTACACTACTGATCCCAACAACCCCGACACCGACGGAGACGGGCTCACCGATGGCGAAGAGGTCAGGACGTACAATACGGATCCGAAGGTGGCCGACACCGACGGAGACGGGCTCAACGACGGTGATGAGGTACGGAAGCACGGGAGCAACCCGCTCAAAGAGGATACTGACCTCGATGCGTTGAAGGACGGCGCTGAAGTTGCTATCCACCTGACCAATCCGTCCAATCCGGACACCGATGGCGACAAGCTCAACGATGGTGACGAGGTGAACATTCACAAGACGGATCCCAAGAACCCTGACACGGATGGCGGGACCGCGCGGGACGGCGTGGAGGTTGAGAGAGGAACGAATCCTCTCGACCCGTCGGATGACATCAAAAAACCGGAGCTGACGGCTGAGGTCGGGGCGGCGATCGTCCTTGAAGGTGTGACATTCCGGTCCGGAAGCACCGAGATCTCTCCCGAGTCTGAGGGGATACTGCAGAAGGCGCTGAACACGATGAGGCAGAATCCGGCGATCGTTGTTGAGATTCGGGGTCACTCCGACAACACGGGCAGCAGAGCCACAAACATGCGTCTCTCCCAGCAGCGGGCCGAATCGGTCCGCACTTACCTGGTAAACAGGGGAATCGCACCCGCCCGCGTAACGGCACGCGGCATGGGGCCTGATTACCCAATAGCCCCTAACACCACCAGTGACGGAAGGGCGAAGAACAGAAGGATTGAGTTTTATCGGATCAAGTAAGCGGTCAGTTTCTCTAAGGTAGAGACAATGCCCCTGCGCAATGGCGCGGGGGCATTTTTTTTGACGGACCTTTTTCATATATTTCAAGGCCCTTCTCTCAACAATTCTATTACCTATGCGACTATCAACTGCGTTCATCCCCACTGTCAAGGAAACGCCCTCTGAAGCGACCATCCCGTCACACCAGCTGATGATCCGGGCGGGTCTCATACGGCCCCTCTCGGCAGGAATATACTCGTTCCTGCCCCTCGGCTACAAGGTGATGAAGAGAGTCTCGAAGATCGTATCTGAGGAGATGGACGCCATCGGCGGCCAGGAATTCCACCTCCCGGCCCTCAACCCGCTCGATCTGTGGGAACAGACAGGACGCGTCAAATCCTTTGGAGATAGTCTGTTCCACCTGAAGAACCGGCCCCTCGTACTTGCCCCGACGCACGAAGAGGTCATCTGCTGGATCGCCAAGAATCACATTGCATCGTACAAGGATCTCCCGCAGATCTGGTATCAGATCCAGACGAAGTTCAGAAACGAGCCGCGGCCGCGATCAGGTGTCCTTCGCGGACGGCAGTTCGTGATGAAGGACAGCTATTCGCTTGATAGATCCTGGGAGGGGCTGGACAGAAGCTACGATCTTCATGCGGAAGCCTACAGGCGGATCTTCACCCGGTGCGGGCTGAAGTTTTTTGTCGTGGGGGCGTCAAGCGGTGCGATGGGAGGGAGCGGATCTCAGGAGTTCATGATGGAATCTCCTTCGGGTGAAGATGTCATTGCCGTGTCCGAGGACGGCTCCTACGCTGCCAATCTGGAAGTAGCCACCTCCGTGCTGCCTCCTGCCACGCGGACAGACGGGAGTGAGCCGCTGAAGGAGGTGCATACACCCAATGTGAAGACAATTGACGAGGTGGCAGCTTTCCTGAAGGTCGAACACCAAACGTGTGCGAAATCGGTTGTCTACTGGGCAGGGGAAGAGCCCGTCCTGGTCCTCATGCTGGGGAACGATGAGCTGAACGAGGCAAAACTCTCCTCGGTGCTGGGGGTTGAGGTGCGTCCGATCGAAGCGGAGCGCCTCACTGAACTGACGGGGGCGGATGCGGGCTCGATTGGTCCGGTACAACTCGAAGGGTTCAAGATCATTGCCGACAAGAGGCTGGAAGGGGCCAACGGTCTCGTCAGCGGTGCGAACAAGAATGACTACCACCTGATGAACATCGATCTGCGGCGTGACTGCAAGGTAGAGGGATACTTTGACCTGCGAACAGTAGTAGAGGGGGAAGAGAGTATCGATGGCGGTGGAAAACTCAGGATCATTCGCGGCATCGAGCTGGGCCACATCTTCAAACTGGGAACCAAGTACTCCGATGCGCTGGGAGCATACTTCCTGGACGAAAACGGCAAGGAACAACCTATCATCATGGGGAGCTACGGAATCGGGATGGAGCGCATCGTTGCCTGTCACATCGAACAGAATCATGACAAGGACGGGATCATCTGGGATAAAGCGATCGCGCCGTATCAGGTTCATCTCATTGCGATTTCAGGGAAGAGCCGGGAGGTCGCCGAGCGGGCAGAGGAGATGTATCGGGGTCTGACGGAAGCCGGCCTGGAAGTGCTCTTCGATGATCGAACAGACATCAGCCCGGGGTTCAAATTCAAGGATGCCGACATGCTCGGGATGCCATGGCAGGTGATTGTAAGCGAGAAGAACCTGAAGAAGGGGGAGGTGGAGTTGAAAGAGAGGAAATCCGGCGACCGTACCTACACGCCTATCGGTGAGGCGGTGGAGAAGATGAAGCAACTGCTGGCGTAGCCGATGGAGACCTCGAGATTTTTGGTCAACGGGGAATGGCGCACATCAGCCGTGAAGCGGCCGGTGATCAACCCCTACGAAGGAAGAAGCGTGGGAGAAGTCTACCAGGCATCTCCCGAGGACATTGACGCGGCAGTTTCCGCGGCAGCGAGGAGCTTCAACCGGTCAAGACGGCTCTCATCCCGGGAACGGTCGGAGACTCTCAGAAGAGTTTCCGATGAGGTGGGTCGACGGAAGGAGGAGCTTGCGCGTCTGATAACACTGGAGACGGGTAAGCCCATATCCTTTTCGCGTGTTGAAGTAGACCGCTGCGTCTTGACATTCCGTGTGGCTTCTGAAGAAGCCGGGCGGATCGAGGGGACCGTGCTCCCGCTTGATCTTGCGCCCAACTCCGAGGGGCGCACCGCGCTGGTCCGCCGCTTTCCCCTTGGCCCGATCAGTGCCATCACGCCGTTCAACTTCCCACTCAACCTCGTCGCCCACAAGCTGGGGCCCGCTATTGCATCGGGGAATACCGTGGTACTGAAGCCCTCCTCGAACGGGCCCTTGACCTCGCTCGAGCTGGGGAAGATTGTGGAAGCGGCGGGGCTTCTAAAAGGGGCGTTGAACATTGTACCCTGTCTGGCAGGGGAGGCCAGTCAACTTATTGAAGATGAACGAATTACACTCGTGAGTTTCACAGGAAGTCCAGCTGTCGGCTGGGACCTGAAGGCAAAGGCCGGGAAGAAGAGGGTGCTGCTGGAGCTGGGAGGAAATGCAGGCGTGATCGTTGACGAATCGGCTGATCTGGATCTGGCCATGAAGCGCCTCATTCCCGGGGCGTACGGAAACGCCGGCCAGTCCTGTATTGCCGTTCAACGGATCTTCGTCCACGACCGGCTCTATCAACGGTTTCTGGATCAGTTTGTGGAGATGAGCAGGGCGGTCCCGGTCGGGGATCCGATGGATGACAAGACGGTCGTGGGTCCGATGATTACTGAAGAAGCCGCCAAGAAGGTCGAGTCGTGGATCTCTGAGGCAGTTGCCGCGGGAGCACGCCTCCTCTGTGGCGGCAAGCGAAGGGGGGCGATGCTTGAGCCGACGGTCCTCGTGGAAACGCCGGCGCATCTGAGCGTCTGCGCCCAGGAGGTCTTTGCACCGGTTGTCACGATTCAGCGCTTTGCCGAGTTCACCGATGCGGTCCGGATGGTGAACGAGTCGAGGTTCGGTTTGCAGGCGGGTATCTTCTCGAACAACATGAAGAATGTCTTCTACGCATACGAGGAGTTGGAAGTTGGCGGAGTCATTGTGAACGATTCCTCGGCCTACAGAATGGATCACATGCCCTACGGCGGGGTGAAGGACTCAGGATTCGGTCGGGAGGGACTGCGCTACGCGATTGAAGAGATGACCGAGATGAAACTCCTGGCTCTCAATGTGAGTTGACCGCCATGTGCATCGCGTCAGGAAAGAGCCTGCGAGCGTTTCGTTCACATGAAGAATCAGACCCTGGGTCGCTGTCCACAGTCGCTGATGCAAAAGTTGTTCATAAGTTTCCCTTTCGGTCTCTTGCTTTTCGGACTCCGAGCACGTAGCTTCTTCCTCACGCACGAAACATAGAGATCATGTCACAGTTCGTCCACCTCCACAACCACTCCCACTACAGCCTTCTTGATGGTGCCTGTAGAATCGACGACCTGATCAGTGCTGCACTGGAGAACGGCATGCCTGCCGTTGCCCTGACTGACCACGGTGTTCTCTTCGGGGCCATAGAGTTCTACAAGAAGGCAAGGAAGGCTGGCATTAAGCCTCTCATCGGGATGGAGGCCTATATCGTCACAAAGGGGAGCAGGCGCACGAGGGGTGCGCAGGCTTCGGAGACAGGAGGTCGACGCGCGCCCTACCATCATCTCGTCCTGCTGGCCAAGAACGAGACAGGGTACAGGAACCTCATGAAGCTCTGTTCGATCGGGCACCTTGAAGGGTTCTACTACAAACCGCGCATAGACACCGAGGTGCTCGGCCGTCACCGCGAGGGTCTCGTCGGACTGTCAGCCTGTGCCGGGGGCGTTGTCTCTGCACATCTTGCCTCCGGAAGCGACGCAGAGGCGTTCGAAGCCGCAGGGATCTACAAGGAGATCTTCGGCGAGGACTTCTACATCGAGATCCAGAACCACGGGATCGACCGTGAGGCAATCATTCGGGAGAAGGCACCAGGGCTTGCCAGGAAGATGGGCCTGAAGCTCGTGTGTACGAATGATGTCCATTACCTCAAGCATGAGCATGCGGTTGCCCACAATATTATGCTTCTCATACCGGATGCGAGCAGCACCAACACACCGGACTATACTCAACTTCGTTATCAGACGGATCAGGCGTACTTCAAGTCAACCAAAGAGATGCTTGACCTGTTTAAGGACTTTCCTGAGGCCATTGAATCGACGCTGGAGGTTGCCGAAAAGTGCGATCTGGAACTGGATCTCGGGAAGAACCATATGCCCCGCTTCCCGATTCCTGCAGATGCCGGCGTGGATTCGCTGGAAGGATATCTGGATAAGCTTGCGCGTGAAGGCTTCAGGGAGCGATATCCCGATGCTCCCGGAGATCTCCATGAGCGGCTGGAGCATGAACTGGGTGTTATTAAGGGGATGGGGTACTCGGGGTACTTCTTGATTGTTCAGGATTTCATCCGGGCGGCGCGTGAGCGGGGGGTCTGGGTCGGGCCGGGCCGGGGGAGCGCGGCGGGGAGCATTGTCTCCTACGCGCTCGGGATTACGAATGTCGATCCGATCAAGCACGGCCTGCTGTTCGAACGCTTCTTGAACCCTGATCGGATCAGCATGCCCGATATTGACGTAGATTTCTCAGACGACAAGCGCGAGTTGGTGATCCAGTATGTGCGTGACAAGTACGGGGATGATTCGGTCTCACAGATCATCACCTTTGGTACCCTCTCCTCGCGAGCCGTGCTGAAGGACGTGGGCCGCGTCCTGGGTATTCCGCTCAACACGGTGGAATCGATCACGAAGCAGATTCCCGTGGAACTCGGGAGGGTCCGACCCCTGAAAGATGCTCTCGACACCATCCCGGATCTGAAGTGGGTCAAGGAGAGCCCCGACCCGAAGATGAGGACTCTTGTGGATGCCTCCCTTGTCCTGGAGGGTATGAACCGAAACGCCGGCATGCATGCCGCGGGGGTAGTCATTGCGCCGGGTACCATCAGCGACTACGTCCCCCTCTACAAGACTCCGCAGACTGAGGTCATGACCGGCTACAACATGAAGGACCTCGAGACTGCCGGCTTGCTAAAGATGGACTTCCTGGGACTGCGCACGCTCACCGTCATGGAGGGCGCGGTGCGGATGATCGAGGAGAACAGGGGAATGCGCATCGACGTGGATGCCCTTCCGGAAGACGATGCCGAGACATACGATCTCTTCTCCAGGGGTGATACGGTAGGGGTCTTCCAGTTTGAGAGCTCGGGCATGCAGGACTGGCTGAGGAAGCTGAGGCCGACCTGCCTGAGTGACCTTGTCGCAATGAACGCTCTCTACAGGCCCGGTCCGATGGACATGATCGGTGACTTCATTGCGCGCAAGCATGGGGATCAGGAGATTTCCTATGTCCATCCTGCGCTCGAACCGATCCTCAAGGAGACCTACGGAATCATCGTGTACCAGGAACAGGTCATGAGGATTGCGAGTGAGGTCGCGGGTTTCACGCTGGCCAAGGCGGACCTCATGCGCCGGGCAATGGGGAAGAAGGACAAGGCGCTCATGGCGGAGATGAAGAAGGAGTTCGTGGAAGGGGCCGTGGGGCGCGGGATTGCGCAGAAGACCGCCGTCGAGATCTTCGAACTCATCGAGAAATTCGCCTCATACGGTTTCAATAAATCCCACAGCGTGGCATACAGTGTCATCGCCTACCAGACCGCCTATCTGAAGGCGCACTACCCGGCCGAGTTCATGGCCGCAACGCTCTCGTCAGAGATGGGGAACACGGACAAGGTCGTCAAGTTCATCGACGATTGCAGAAAGATGGAGATCAACGTCCTCCCGCCTGACGTGAACGAGAGCCTGAACGGTTTTCGGGTTGTTCCCGAGGGGATCCGGTTTGGATTGTGTGCGATCAAGAACGTGGGTCAGGGGGCCATCGACAGTGTCATCGCGGCACGGTCCAAGGATGGCAATTTTCCCAATCTCTTCGATTTCTGCGGCAGGGTGGACCTCCGGCTCGTGAACAAGAAATGCCTCGAGAGCCTTGTCCAGGCCGGGGCGTTTGACTCGATGGAGACGAACAGGGCCATGGTGTTCGAGAACATCGAGCGTGCCGTCTCTTTCGGTCAGTCGGCCCAGAACCACACCACGCCCGGTCAGGAATCTCTGTTCGACAGTCTGGGGCCGAAGGCAGCCGCGTCAATTCGGTTCCCGGATCTCCTGGAGGCGCAGCCCTGGACCGAGGCCGACAAACTGGCCCGTGAGAAGAGCGTCCTCGGCTTCTACGTCTCCGGCCACCCGCTTCTGAGATTCAAAGAGGAAGTGAAGGAGTTCGCCAATGTCCAGCTGGGTGATGCGTCTCGCTTCTCGAACGGGGCGACGGCGCGGGCCTGTGGTATCGTCACGGCGGTGCGCCGCAAAATCGACAGGCGGAACAACACCATGGCATTTGTCACCATAGAGGATTTCACCGGCAAGGGGGACTGCATCGTCTTCTCCGATCCCTATGCAAAGTACCAGCATCTCCTGATGCAGGACACGATGGTGATGGTGGTGGGACGGGGCGAGCGCAACGGTGACGCGCTGAGGATTCTCGTGAACGAGGTCATCCCGATGGAGCAGGTTCGTGAGAAATTCACAAAGAGCGTTATTCTCTCGATCAACCTCTCCGACTTCCAGGAGCAGACCGCTGCGAGGCTGCGCGAGCTGATGGAACACCACAAGGGGAACATCCCTTGTTTTCTGAACGTTAAAGACACCGGGTCCTCGCGGGTGTTTCAGACGCCGCGGTATCCGGTTGATCCTTCTGATGATTTCGTTACCGAAGTGACAAAAATGCTCGGTCCGAGGAGCGTCACCTTCTCGAACGGTTTCAAGTCGAAGAACTAATCATACAGGAGCAATCATGAAGCCTATCGAGCTGAATGATACGAATTTCCAGCAGGAGGTTCTTAATTCTGACAC
>Ga0209536_100002740_pt1 | contig 28673 bp, 19 predicted proteins | sample DeeMarSeWOR28_12_FD_187461 | JGI IMG/M metagenome (GOLD analysis project Ga0209536, IMG submission 187461) | Marine sediment microbial communities from White Oak River estuary, North Carolina - WOR-2-8_12 (SPAdes) (version 2) | ecosystem: Environmental > Aquatic > Marine > Intertidal zone >... | reverse complement strand
CGAAATAAATTCACAACCATCTTTTGTAATGTATACTTCCTCTTCCAATGTGGAAACTCCAAATCCATCAACCGGTAACCTGGGTTCTATTGTAAATACCTGACCTTCTTCCAATTCCATAAATGGTGCATTTCCATATCTTTCCCAGGACGGGAACAATCCTGCAACACCATCATGTACTGTTTTACCAACCTGGTGACCTAAACCATGCGGATATTCGGGATAACCATTTTCTGTTATATAATTTCTGGCAATCGCATCCATATCAACTCCTTTAACACCCGGTTTAATTGCATCGGCAACTTTTTGTATAGCATCACGAATAATTTCAAATCCCTTTTGAACTGGTTCCGGTGCTTTATCTTCACCTTCATTTAAGACATACCATGTTCGCTGAAGATCGGAACAATAACCTTTATACATTATTCCAAAATCCATATTTACTAATGCACCCTTTTGAATTACCTTTTCAGTTGGTCCTGAATGAGGACCTTCAGGATTCGGACCGGCAAAAACTGCAGGACAATGGGTCTCCTCCCAGCCAAATTCAAATCCTTTTTCCATTGTAATTTGTTTTACAAACTGAGCCACCTCTATTTCGGTCATTCCGGGTTTAATAAATCCTGTAACCTTGTCAAATATCTTTAGTGTTTCATCAACCGCTTCCTTCATTATTTGAAGTTCGGTTGAAGATTTTCTTCCCCTTAGTGCAGAAATAATTTCTTCGGAAGAAATTAATCTATCTGCCAGACTTGTTCCCTCAAGATGATCCAGGAGAACCTGATACATACCGTAAGTTAAACCATCAGCAAGCACCGCATTCTTAGAGTAATTAATAGCAATTTTTCCAGGATTCTTCTTCGTTAGATATTCCACCAAAGGTTCTCTGATTGATTTTAAATACCCAATAATATTTTTGTACAGCCCTGCCTTTTTAAAGTTCCCTTCTTCCATATCGCCAACTATAGCAGTTGTATCGCCATCTTTATTAATAATAAATGCAGCCTGCCAGGTTGAGTTTGTACCCACAATCATATCCATTACAGGATCGTGATTAATTGAACTTTCCCGCACAAATGTAATCCACATATCAATGTTTTTTTCTTTAAGGATTTCAATTGCCTGGTTTATTTTTTCTTTAAATATTGTGTTATCCATCAGGGTCCTCTTCTAAATAAATTTAATTGTTACTGATAATTTATTAAATAACTGAAGAAGTTACCATTACATTTAATTTGTTCAATAATTTTCGTAATCAATAAACATATATTATTTTGCTTTAATAGAAAATTGCTAATTTTACCAGCGCATTTTAAAATTTATTTTTACAGAGGAACAGATGAACGATTACTTTGAAACATTAATGGCAAATGTGAAAGCCCAAAACCCAAGCGAACCTGAATTTCATCAGGCAGTTGAAGAGGTACTTGGTTCTTTATCCATTGTTCTGGAGCGCCATCCGGAATACCGGTCTATGAAAATTTTGGAAAGGATGGTTGAGCCTGAAAGAGTGATAACTTTCCGGGTACCGTGGATGGATGACCAGGGTGAAATTCATATTAATAGAGGATTTAGGATTGAAATGAACAGTGCTATAGGTCCATATAAGGGCGGTTTAAGGTTTCACCCCTCTGTTACTCTCGGCATATTAAAGTTTTTAGCTTTTGAACAGGTCTTTAAAAATGCACTTACAACTTTACCAATGGGTGGCGGAAAAGGCGGCTCCGATTTTGATCCTAAAGGAAAGAGTGATAACGAGATAATGCGTTTCAGTCAAAGTTTTATGACAGAATTATTCAGACACATAGGACCAAACACAGATGTGCCTGCCGGAGATATTGGTGTTGGTGCAAGAGAAATTGGATTTCTTTACGGACAGTATAAAAGATTAAAAAATGAATCCACAGGAGTGCTTACAGGAAAAGGTATTAATTGGGGCGGCTCACTTATAAGACCGGAAGCTACAGGATTTGGTGTTGTTTACTTTACACAGGAAATGTTAAAAACCCGCGATACTGATTTTGAAGGTAAAACAGTTGCTGTATCCGGATTTGGAAATGTTGCCTGGGGCGCAGTGCAAAAAGTAAATGAACTAGGCGGTACTGTTGTAACTCTTTCCGGTCCTGATGGATTTGTTTATGATCCCGATGGTGTGAAGGATGAAAAAGTAGATTACTTATTAAAGTTACGAGCAAGCAACAAAGATGCTGTTGAGGATTATTCAAAGGAATTTAAAGTTGAATTCTTCCCGGGTAAAAGACCATGGGGTGTAAAAGTTGATGTTGCTCTCCCCTGTGCAACCCAAAATGAAATTTATGAGAACGATGCTAAAGAATTAGTAAAGAATAAATGCTACTGTGTTTGCGAAGGAGCAAACATGCCTACTACCATAGAAGGGTACAAAGTATTTACCGAGGCAGGAATACTATACGCACCGGGCAAAGCTTCTAACGCAGGAGGTGTGGCTACTTCCGGTTTAGAGATGTCGCAAAACAGCATGCGTCTTCCCTGGCCAAGAGAAGAAGTAGATAATCGGCTTCATGAAATTATGATCAGAATACACAATACCTGTTTAACAACTGCAGAGAAGTTTGGTACGCCGGGCAATTATGTGAACGGTGCAAACATTGCCGGGTTCCTTAAAGTTGCAGACGCTATGCTGGACCAGGGATTGGTTTAATAAGAAAGTATAATGAGAAAATCTTCAACATTAGATCAGATAAAACATTTCAGCCTTGAAAATGTTTTTAGTTCGCGTATTAAAAAATTCCAAAAATTAATGCGCTACAAAATACGTGAGATACTTCTTGTATCAAGTATCTACGATAATTATCTGTTTGAAGAAGACGGAAGACTTTACGAGCTGATCCGCGAAGAATATCAAAACCTTAATTTAAGCCAGGCGCCGGAAATTATACACGTAACAACCGGAATGGAAGCACTGGAATTGCTTCGCGAAAAAAATGAATTCGATATGATCATGATAACTCTTCATATTGAAGATATGCATCCTACCGTATTTGCCAGACAGGTAAAAGAAATAGACAATTCACTTCCTATAATGCTTTTAGCTTACGACAACAGGGAACGAAAGGAATTAATGCTTAACTACAACACAGATGTTTTTTCAAGAATATTTATATGGGGGGGGGATTATCATCTTTTAATCGGGATGGTTAAATGTGTTGAAGACAGACTAAATGTAGAAACCGATACTGAAAGTATTGGTGTACAGGTAATTATTTTGGTTGAAGATAATGTGCGGTTTTATTCTTCTTACCTGCCGATTATCTATACTGAAGTATTTAAGCAGGCACAACGCTTAATAAGGGAAGGCGTTAACACAACTCACCGCTACCTGCGGATGCGGGCACGACCAAAAATTTTACTCTGTACAAATTACGAGGAAGCATGGGAGTGTTTTGAAAAATATAAAGAATACGTGCTGGGTATCATTGCAGACAACAATTTCAAAAAAGATGGTCACCGGGACCCGGAAGCAGGACTGAAACTTGCGGCGGCTGTAAAAGCTGAGCTAAAGGACATTCCAATACTTATACAAACGAGCGATCAGACTATTGCAGAAAAAGCAAAAGAAGTCGATGCTTCTTTTCTCTTAAAAAACTCTCCCCGTCTTTTGCACGATTTGAGAAAATTTATGATGGATAACTTTGGCTTTGGAGATTTTATTCTTAAATCACCAGATGGCAAAGAAGTTGCAAGAGCATCGAATTTAAAAGATCTGGCAAAAGAGTTAAAGAACATTTCCGATGAAAGCTTATTATATCATGCTGAGGGTAATCATTTTTCCAAGTGGTTAAAAGCCCGAACTGAATTTTGGCTCGCACATCAGCTGAGGCCAAGAAAGGTGAGTGACTTTGCCTCAACAAAAGAACTTCGCAAAGAACTTATTTCTGCAATTAACAGCTATGTTAGCGATAGATCAAGGGGTGTTATTTCAGATTTTGATAAAGATTCGTTCGATATTTTCAACAGCTTTGCACGAATTGGAGGAGGTTCTCTTGGCGGTAAAGCGCGCGGACTAGGCTTTATTGGTTCTTTGATTGCAAATTATAATATTAATAATTTATTTGAAGGGGTTACAATTTCAGTTCCTTCTGCGGTTGTAATCGGTACAGAGGTTTTTGATAGTTTCATTAGTGAAAATAATCTTGAAATATTTGCACTAAACGCGACAGATGATTTATTAATAACTAAAAGGTTTATCGAAGCACCTTACTTTCCTCAAAGCATAATAGAAAAACTAACCGGGTTTTTAGATATTGTTAAAGTTCCTCTTGCAGTAAGGTCGTCAAGTTTACTTGAAGATTCACAGTTTCAGCCCTTTGCCGGAGTTTATAATACATATATGCTGCCCAATAGCAATGAAGATAAAAAGGTAAGGTTGGATGAACTGATAAAGTCTATCAGGTGTGTTTTTGCTTCCACGTTTCATAAAAAAGCAAAAGACTATATGAAGGCAACTTCATACCGGCTTGAGGAAGAAAAAATGGCTGTGATAGTTCAGAGGCTTGTTGGTAATGAAAGAAGTGGAAAATTTTATCCAAACTTTTCGGGTGTTGCTAAATCATATAATTTTTATCCTGTACCTCCTCAAAAATCTGATGATGGAATTGCTCTTGTGGCTCTTGGTCTTGGTAAAACAGTTGTAGAGGGCGGTAACACGGTTCGCTTTTGTCCTCGTTTCCCAAAACATCTTCTCCAGTTTTTTTCAACAAAAGAAACAATTAAAAACGCACAGCAGGATTTTTACGCTTTAGACCTGTCGGGTAAACCTTTGCATTCCGGTGATGATGTTTCTGATTCGATGGTTAAAAAATATGATCTTGGATCTGCAGAAAAAGACGGAACTTTATTCCAGGTTGGATCAACTTATTCACCTGAAAACGATGCGGTTTATGATGGTATTTCAAGAGAGGGAATGCGGGTGGTTACTTTTGCCCCAATATTAAAACACGAAGTTTTTCCACTGGCAGAAATCCTTAATCTTCTTTTAGAATTGGGAACATGGGGTATGGGCTCCCAAGTTGAAATAGAATTTGCCGTTAACTTAGATGTGCCGAAGGATAATCCCAAAGAATTTGCAATGCTTCAAATGAGACCATTAGTTATAAGCGGGGAGATTGAAGAATTAGCTGTTGATGATTACAAAGAAGAAGAGCTGATATGTCATAGTGATAAAGTGCTGGGTAATGGTGCAACTGAAAATATTTATGATATCGTTTTTGTTGATATAAAAAAATACGATAGAGGAAAAAGCAAAGAGGCGGCGAGGGAAATAAACAAGCTAAACTCAAAATTAGTTGAACAAAAGAATCCATATATATTAATTGGTGTTGGCAGGTGGGGAAGTTTGGATCCGTGGTTGGGAATACCTGTTACGTGGGATCAAATTTCAGGTGCTGCAGCCATTGTTGAATCGGGCTTTGCTGATTTTAATGTAACTCCATCGCAGGGATCTCACTTTTTCCAGAATATTACTTCATTTAAAATTGGTTACTTTACTGTTAACTCATTTATAAAGGTTGGATTTATTGACTGGGACTGGCTGTTAAAGCAAAATCCCGTTGAGGAATTGAAATTCACAAAACATATACACTTCGATAAACCGTTATCAATAAAAATAAACGGACACAAAAATAAAGGGGTAATTACCAAACCAGGTAATTGATATTCTTAGCTCATCAATTACTTGTTATCCGTTGTAATAATTTCTATTACAGGAAATTCACAAAAACAGTTATATCTTCTTTATTATTCAAATATTAGTTTTCACTAACAAATAATTCGTCTGCAAAGCAGATGAAACGAGTCTTGATAAGCCTGCTTTCCGCAGGCTGGTCGTGCGAGTTCCATCTTGCCTTAATTTAAAAATATTAACAGATGAATAAATTATACAACACTAAAAACATTTATGGAGGAAATAAATGTCTGAATACGTAAAAAGCTTAATGGCACAAGTAAAAGCCAAACATCCGGCTCAGCCGGAGTTTCATCAGGCAGTTGAAGAAGTTGCCGATTCACTTAGTCTTGTTTTAGATAAACATCCCGAATACCGAACCTCAAAAATATTAGAAAGAATTATTGAACCGGAAAGAGTTATTATTTTTCGCGTTCCCTGGGTTGATGATCAGGGCGAAGTTAATGTTAATATTGGTTACAGAATTGAAATGAATTCTGCTATCGGACCTTATAAGGGCGGATTAAGATTCCATCCTTCTGTAAACCTTGGTATTCTTAAATTCTTAGCATTCGAACAGGTATTTAAGAACAGCTTAACTACCCTTCCAATGGGCGGCGGAAAAGGCGGCTCCGATTTCGATCCCAAAGGTAAAAGCGATCTTAAAATTATGAGATTCTGCCAGGCATTTATGAGCGAGTTGTTCCGTCATATAGGGCCAAACACAGATGTTCCTGCTGGCGATATTGGCGTTGGGGGAAGAGAGATTGGTTATATGTTCGGGCAGTATAAAAAATTAAAAAATGAATTTGCGGGTGTGCTTACCGGTAAAGGATTGAACTGGGGTGGATCACTCATAAGACCGGAAGCAACCGGTTACGGCGCAGTATATTTTGCAGCCGAAATGCTTGGAACAAGGAATGAAACAATGGAAGGAAAAACATGTCTTGTTTCCGGAAGCGGTAACGTTGCGCAATACACAGCCGAAAAAATACTTGAGCTTGGCGGTCAGGTAGTTACATTTTCTGATTCCAACGGATATATTTATGATGAAGAAGGAATTAATGATGAAAAACTGAAATTTGTTATGGAGCTTAAGAATGTAAGACGCGGAAGAATTAAAGAATATACTGAAAAATATAAAAATGCTGTTTACACTCAGTTAGACATGAACATGGAAAGCAATCCATTATGGAATCACAAAGCTGATTGCGCTTTTCCGAGCGCAACCCAAAATGAAATAAATGCAAAAGATGCCCAGAACCTTGTTAGCAACGGCGTTTATGTAGTAAGTGAAGGTGCAAATATGCCAACGACAATAGATGGTATTAAAATATTCTTAGATAAGAAAATTCTTTATGGCCCGGGCAAAGCAGCTAACGCAGGCGGTGTTGCCGTATCCGGTCTTGAAATGTCTCAAAACAGTATGAGATATTCCTGGTCCAGGGAAGAAGTTGATAACAAGTTACAGGGTATAATGAAGAGCATTCACCAGACTTGTGTTGATACTGCAGACAGGTTTGGAACACCCGGCAACTATGTAAACGGTGCGAACATCGGCGGTTTCCTTAAAGTAGCTGATACAATGATGGATCAGGGTGTTGTATAAAACATATAATTGAATTGAGATGAAGCAATATTCTTAATTCTGTGCTTCAACTTTCAATCAGGCGAAGCAACTTTGTTCTTATCCTGTAAGTTGCTTCGCTTTTTTATATTAATATCATTCTAAATGTTATGCAAATTTAAAAATGCAAAAATTCTATTTATATTTAATATACTATTATTATAAGCATTCTAAATGAAAAAATCACACAACATAAAACTGGATCTAAAAGCAGAGTGGAACATTGAAGGTTCCTGGAACAGGTTTCATGGCTTTCAGGAGTTGATGCGTTATCGCATTCGTGATATACTTTTAGTATCGAGTTTATACGATCTCTACCTGTTTGAAGAGGATGGCAGACTATATGAATTAATCAGAAGTGAATATTTTGATTTAAGTCTTAGCCACTCCCCTGAACTCACTCGTGTATCAAGCGGAAATCAGGCAATAAAAATTGCTAAAGAAGAGAAAAGATTTGACCTGATAATTACAACAATGCACATTGAAGATATGCACGCAATTAACTTTGCCAAGCTGGTTCGTAAAGAGGGTTTGAAAATACCCGTTGTGCTGCTTACACACGATAACCGTGAACTGAAATCGCTTATGCATAATCCCGATAAAAAAGTATTTGATAATATATTTATCTGGACAGGTGACTACCGAATAATATTGGGAATTGTAAAATATCTTGAAGATAAATTAAATGTTGAACACGATAGTAAAGTGATAGGCGTCCAGGTAATCTTATTTATCGAAGATAATGTTCGGTACTACTCTTCATTTCTTCCCATCATTTATACTGAAGTATTAAAGCAATCGCAAAGATTAATAACCGAGGGTGTAAGTCTATCACACAAATTTTTGAGAATGCGTGCAAGACCTAAAATCATATTATGCTCTTCTTACGAAGAAGCATGGAGGTATTATATTAAATATAAAAAACTAGTGCTTGGAGTAATTTCCGACATTGCATTTCCACGCAGAAGCAGGTTAGATAATAAAGCAGGAATTAAATTTGCAACAACGGTTAAGAAAGATTTACCTGATATCCCCATACTTCTTACTTCCGATAATCCTGATAATGAAAAACTGGCGTACGATGTTGAGGCATCTTTTTTACTGAAAAACTCTCCCACTTTATTAAATGATCTGGGAGAATTTCTTAACAGTCATTTTAGTTTTGGAGATTTTGTATTCAAAACTCCCGATGGCAAAGAGGTTGGTTGTGCAACAGATCTGCAAACACTTGAAGAAAGTTTAAAAGTAGTTCCGTTAGATAGCATAAGATTTCATGGCGAGCGAAATCATTTTTCAAACTGGCTTAAAGCACGTACCGAATTCTGGCTGGCACATCAGCTCCGCCCAAGAAAAATTTCCGATTACCCAAACGATGAAGCACTCCGGCAGGATTTAATTGAGTCCTTGCATAATTACAGAACACTAAGGCAAAGAGGTTTGATTGCAGACTTTAAAAAAGAAACATTCGATCCGGAAAGTAGTTTAGCAAGAATTGGCGGAGGATCTCTTGGCGGTAAAGCCAGGGGATTAGGATTTGTAAATACATTAATTACCAATTATAATATTAGAGATCAGTTTGAGAATGTGCAGATTTATATTCCATCTGCTGTTGTATTAGGCACAAATGTTTTTGATGAATTTATGGATATTAACAATTTGAAGGAGTTCGCATTAAATTGCAAGAGCGATGAAGAGATCACCGAGAAATTTTTGCAAGCTTCTAAATTTCCCAAAAAAGCGTTTAACTATCTTAAAGATTTTTTAGAGCTTATCACAACTCCTTTGGCAGTAAGATCATCGAGTTTGCTTGAAGACTCACAGTATCACCCTTTTGCAGGTGTTTATCAAACCTATATGATCCCAAATAATCTTCCCCATCTTTCTGCAAGATTGCATAGTCTGATATCGGCAATTAAAAGAGTGTATGCTTCAACTTATTATCAAAGTGCAAAAAATTATATTCGAGTCACATCCTACAGAAGTGAAGAAGAAAAGATGGCAGTTATTATTCAAAAGATGGTTGGATCAACTCATCAAAACAGATTTTATCCTGATTTTAGCGGCGTGGCAAAATCCTACAACTTTTATCCATCACCCGGACAGGATTCATCTGAAGGAGTTATTTCAGTAGCACTTGGATTGGGTAAAACTGTTGTGGAAGGTGGAAACACGGTTAGATTCAACCCGCAATATCCTGATGATCTTATTCAATTTTATTCAGTTGAAGAGACACTACAAAATTCCCAAAAAAGATTTTACGCATTAAAGCTTGATGAAGAAAGTGATTTTGGAAATGTGCCTCACGATGTTCTTGTGAAACAATTCGATCTTGATTTAGCGGAAAAAGATGGTTCGCTTAACCATGTTGGTTCAACTTACATTGCAGATAATGATGCTATTTATGACGGCCTATCGCGAACGGGACCGCGTGTAGTAACGTTTGGACCAATATTAAAAAACAAGTTGTTCCCCCTTTCCAACATTTTAAATTTATTGCTGGATATCGGTACATGGGGTATGGGAACTCCTATAGAAATAGAATTTGCAGTTAATATGAATTCCGGTTTAAACAAGAAGGGTGAGTTTGAATTATTGCAGATGAGACCTTTAGTAATTAGTTACGAAGAAGAACAATTGACAATAAAAGCTCATTCTGAAGAGGATTTGATTTGCAGCAGTAAGCAGGTTCTTGGCAATGGAATTATAAATGATATAAAGGATATAGTATTTGTTGATTATAATCTATTCGAACGTGCTAAGAGTTATACCGTAGCTGCGGAAGTTTCTGCATTTAACAGCCAGTTAATGAATGATAACAAATCCTATTTATTAATAGGCGTTGGAAGATGGGGTTCCCTGGATCCCTGGCTTGGAATTCCCGTTACCTGGGAACAAATTTCAGGGGCTAAAGCAATAGTAGAAACAAGTTTTAAAGATATGGCTGTTGAACCTTCACAGGGTTCTCATTTCTTTCAGAATATCACTTCATTTATGGTTGGCTATTTTACTATTGATACCATCCATAAAAAAGGATTTATTAATTGGGACTGGCTACTTTCAAAAAAACCGCATGCTGAAAAAGAATTTACAAAGCATCTGAGATTTAAAAAACCTCTGCTTTTAAAAATGAACGGTCATAAAAATAAAGGCATTATTCTAAAACCTGAGGAGTAGAATAACAGCCTCTATATACTTTTAAAATTACTTTATCGTTTAATAACATTTATGGGAGAATAGTTATGGCTAGAATAATTTTAATTGCCCTTGTTTGTGTTTTGGTTGTTGGCGTTTCATTCGCACAAAAAGATCTATCGTATCTTGATAATGAAAAAGGTACATCTATGGAACCAATATTAGCGGCAGCAAAGCCACTGGTTGAAGAAATTGAGGGCGGAGATTATGAAATTGTCAGAATGGAATATGATTTAATTTTTGATAAGAAAAGCACTTACAGGACTTTGTTTGACGGATGGACTTATGGGATAGCTGCATTTGGTGATTACAGAATAGAAGATATTGACGTTTCAGTTTATGTAAAAAGCAGAGGTAATTGGAAATTAGTTGAAGAAGATGCTGAAAATGATGACGTGGCTACTGTTTCAGTTAGGCCGCGATTTAAAGAGGAATATAAAATTGTAATTTCAGTTTATAAATTTAAAAAAGGTTATAAAGTTGGGCATTACGGATTGATGATATTTCATGAATAATATTTTGACTTAATGAATTTTATTACCGGCAATAGGATTAAAGTATTGAAGTTTATAATTTAGGTGATACTGTTAAACAGAAAAACTTTATAAAATAAAGCGAGTCCCATCTGAAAAAAATGAAAAATTATAAGCAGATGAATTGGCCTTTTTTACGAAATGTTGTTACTCTTCTTATTAGTCTTTTTCTTTTTTCTTTCTTTATCTCAATTGGATGGGTTGAGATAATTGATGATGCATATATTTATTTTCGTTATGCGTTTAATCTTGCACACGGTCACGGGTATGTTTACAACCTTGGGCAAAATGTAGAAGCCGTCACAAGTGTAACGTGGACTTTTCTCCTTACAATTACTGCATTCTTCTCAGTTCCGCCTGAAATAAGTTCAAGAACTTTCGGCTTCCTGTGTGGCGTAATAATTATAATACTGCTTTGGAAGGAGTTGCGCGATAAAAATATTTCTCCAATTATTATATTTTTTGTGCTTATACTTTTTGTAACCAACAGGAATTATTATGCATCAATTATGCTGGGGCTGGAGACCGGCTTGTATTCGCTATTGCTGCTGCTCTTTTATCTTTCCGCAAAGCGGAGCGCAAAATCTATAAAACATCAATTTATTTTTAGTGCCATTGGTCTTCTGCTTTTTTTAACAAGACCCGAATCAGCAGTAATATTCTTAATGATATTTCTTGGCTTGATAATTATAAACTTTGATGACAGTGAACCGCCAACTATTGCATTAACTGTTTTAATTGTCGGGGTAATGCTAATAAGCTTCTTGCGATATTCAGTTTTCGGTGTTTATCTCCCAAACAGTGTGTTGTCTAAATCACTCCTGATTGAATCAATAAGTAATTTGAACATTTTACTTCCGCGCATTTTATATGGTTCATATTACATCGCCCTATGGATATTATCATCACTCTTTTTAACCATTCCTGCATTTTTGAACATTCGGGATTTCTTAGCAGAGAAATCATTCAGCATATTTGTTGCAGGCTCAATGATATTAACCGGAATTATTACGGTTTTATTAAATAGCGGAGATTGGATGCCATTCAGCAGACTTCTTACGCCCTATCTTCCAATCATAACTATACTAAGCGCAATTTCAATTGATAGGTTTGTACGTGAGAACAAATGGTTTTCAAAAATAAGAATAAATATAATCGCTACCTCGGTTGCACTATTAATCGGCGCATATTCATTATGGATGTTATTGCCGATAACATATTTCAAGTATGTACCATGGGCTGAGGGAAAGTGTTATGAGGATGCAGGCAGTTTACTAAAGCCTTATTTGAATAAGACAAGCCTAATTGCACCAGAAGCTATTGGTGCGATTGGATTTAAATTAAAAGAAATTACAATACTTGATTTCTTTGGATTAACAGAACCCTATATCGCCCAAAAAGGTACCATTCCACGCGCAGCTTATAGTATGGGAAAACATAATTACGAATACACGATGGCGAGACAGCCTGATTTGTTTTTCTTTCACAGCAATTTAGGAAATCACATACCTTATTTGAATAAGTGGGAATATTTTACAAAGTATACGACATATAACCTAATTAATGAAAACGGTCAGTTAACTATTGGAATAAAAAATTCACTTGATAGTTTACTTGTTCCACCTTTACAAAATGGGTTTGATGTTCAACAAATCGATACGAAGAATATTGCCAGGAACCCCGCTGCAGACTGGCCTTTGGGAGAAAAATGAGAATTAAGGTTAACTGTTAAAGTACAATTCGGTTAATATTATTTTCGATTTTTATTTCATCTCATTCAAATCCCAATTATAGCTAAGATGATCAATTTTCCATTGAGATGTATTTTTCTTAATATCATCAGCAATATCGGTTTCAAGAAATTGTGATACATATAAGAGAATGCTCTGATCATTTTTTCCAAAATCAGAACTATACCAATCAAGAATTTTAGATAAGCTTGCTGTTCGTGTTTTCAAATTAAATTTATTTTTTGTTTCATCATTAAAAAATAATTGTGCCTGTTCGTTAAGTTGCCCGCTAAGTTTAAAACCTTCGTAAGCTTCTTTCCTAAGCGAAGGGCAGCTATATGATGCACAAACCATAGCAAAGTGCACTTTTTCCTCATTAAATTTTTTGCGTGCAATATCGTGTTCTATATTGTTAAGAGATAATCTTTTTCCGTTTATAATTATTTTCTCATCATCCCAAACTGTAGTGCCAAGCACAGACCCAAGATACAGACCGCCCCAATGTAAATCATTAATGCTCTCAACCGGATATTCATCTATTATAAATTTTAATGTAAAGGCGTTGTAAGCATTAATCCAAAATGCAAGTTTGTCATTTTCTGTTATAAGATTATCAGGGTTTGTATTTTCAAGCTGCTTTAAATATTCGTTGAGCCGTTTATCATCTTTTAATTTTTTATAATTTACCAATCCGTTATGAACATAGTCCTTCAATATTTGTGTGAATAATAAATGCTGATCATCTTTATTCTGTGAGAACGTTACTAGTACAAACGAAGCAATTACAAATAAATTAAATCCTATTTTTATCACAATTTGTCCTGAAAGTATTTTTTATAAATATTGTTAGGATCTATGCCAACTAAAAATTGTAAGATATACAAACCATTTATCAGTTGAGTTTTAAGAATTCCTCTTTTTTCAAATCGTCTTGCGGAGGTAATTACAAATGCTGGGAGTTTATAAATTTTTGTTTTTTTTCTTGCTTTCCTGCATAACTCAACATCCTCAAAAATAGTTAAGTCAGGAAATCCATCCAATTCGCCAAAAAAGTCTCTTTGTATAACTATTGCCTGGTCTCCAAATGTTGTAAAAATAGAATCGAATTTTGTGAACAAGGAGTATATATTCATAAAAAAACTTTTCTTATCAAATTTCATTTTGAACGTTGCAATATTAATTTTACGAACCACAAAATATTCATTAATCAAACTAAAAGCATTTGCCGGTAAAAAAGTGTCTGCATGAAGAAAGATCAGCACTTTGCCATTTGCACAACCCGCTCCATTATTAAGTTGAATTCCTTTTCCCTTTTTACTCTTACACAATTTAACATCAAATCTTTCTGCTATATTAAGAGTACTATCTGTACTTCCTCCATCGGCAATGATAATTTCTATATCTTCATCAATATGTATTAAATGCTCTAATACAGTATGAAGATATTTTTCTTCGTTTAATGTTGGTATTATTACGGAATATTTGCTCATAAATAATTTATAACAATGTTGTCCTTTTATCGTGAGTTAAATCACCGATTATTTGTTGTAATAATTTTATTATGCATTAAAGGTTAGAAATAATTGATAAATTTTTTGTATTGTATTGTACAAACATATTATTCTTTACTTTAATAATTTAATTTCTAAAACCAGGAACCTCAGGAGTAAGATATGAATCTAAAAGTTGACGGTCTTGATCATCTTAACATGGAAGTTACCAATCTTAATGAGTCAGTTGAGTTTTATAATCAACTATTTGGATTTACAGTGTTAAAGGATCAGCCCGAAGAAAATTCAAAAATTATCGGTAACGAAAAAGTGAAACTATGCTTGTACGAAATAGAAGATTTTCATGGCTACATAAAAAAAGGATTTCATCATTTTGGATTACATATTGAAAACTTTAGTGAAGTAATGCAAAAATGTACAGAAATGGGAATTGAAATATTTTACGGAGGTCCGCTTAAATGGGAGAAATCAACGTCGATTTATATTAAGGATCCCAGTGGTTACGAAATTGAATTAACTGAAGTATTTGGCGGAGGATTATAAATACTCCTGTCGTTTTGCCTCGTAATAATTAAAACTAACCAGGAACAAAATTGATGGTGTAAAGTTAAACCGGTATCAATTACTAAAACCAGGAGGTAATTATGCCGAACATCAAAAATTATAATGCTGATTTGAGGGGAAAATATAAAAGATATTTTGAGATTAGTCTTATACTTTCTATCTCACTAATTATTGTGGCATTTAAATTAGCACCTGAAGACGGAGTTAATGATGAGGACTTTAATCCACCACAAGAACTTATTACAATTGAAAATATTATAAAAACTGTTCAAAAAATTAAACCCCCTGAATTGCCTTCTCGCCCTAAAATTATTGAAGCACAAACCGATGAAGTTATTGAAGATATGATATTAGATGATATTTCAATCGATCAGAAATCTGATTTAGGCGATCCGCCTTTAATTTTAGATCGACCAAAAATAGTAGAAGACGAACCATTTCTTAATTGGGCGGAAGAAATGCCGAAGCCAATCAGTGGAATACAAGCCATTCAGGAAAAGGTTCATTATACAGAAATTGGAAGAAGAGCAGGAATTAGTGGAACTGTTTATATTGAAGCCATAATCGATGAAGAAGGCAATGTGATTAATGCAATAGTAAAAAAGGGAATCGGCGGTGGATTGGATGAATCAGCATTGAACGCAGTTAATTTAACTAAGTTTTATCCTGGAAAACAGAGAGGCAAAGCTGTTAAAGTTAAAATGATAATACCAATTAAATTTGTTCTGAGATAAAATAAAGTAGAATCGCTCAATCGTATTTATTAAAAGAAAGTTACGGAATAATTCCCAAACTGGTTTTTATATCTTCCGGTATGGCATCTTTGTGAACCATAATTGCAATTGTTTTTAGTTTTACAAATGACTCCGACAAATACCAATAACCATCGTACATATATTTTGTGCCCCAGGAATTTTTAGTATAATAAAATTTTGTTCCATCCTGATTTTCCGCTATCCCGGTTAATTGCATAAGATGATCATCCGTAGTTTGGAAGTTATCAAATGTTTCCTCTCTCATTTCCTGGGTTATTATTTTTTCTTTTTCAGGCAGCAATTTTTCGCTTTCCTTATCTTCATTCTCGTAATCAACTGGAATGACAGCATATCCTTTCTTCCTGTAAAATGTTTTCTCGCTTGTATCACCATCCCAGGCAACAGAGTATCCGTTCTTAATTGCATTATCAATTATACTCATCATATCATCTATCGGCACATTGTAGTATTCGCTGTTAGTCCAATTATCAGGGACTTCCAACACAGTTTTTTCATAAAACGGGTAACGCTTGTAAGATGTTATCTCCACATAATCATCAGGATTTATTCCAAGTTCATCAGCAAAACTTTTAGGGGTATATTCCTTACCATTATATTCAAACGATTCAGGAATCTCACCAAGGTAAATATCCAAAACGGATTCACAAACTTTTTTCCAATTACCTGTTATTTTTCCATTAGTATTAATCACCGCATCCATTGAAGCTTTAAGTACAGCAATCATCTCGGAATGATTATGTTTCTCTTCAGATGATTTTCTGCCGGGATATACTTCTTCCGGGACTGCACCAAATTTTTCCAATGCAATCATAACATCATGCGCCTGCCCGCCGTCTCCAAAGTTTGTTAAACCATGGTAACGAATATACTTTTCTGCTTTAAGCGGGTATAAATTCCTAACGATGTACATTTCTGATAGATCATACTCATCTTTACCCATTCTTAGTAATTCAGTTTCCAAAAATGATTGAGTTGCAAAGCTCCAGCATGTTCCTGTTTTTCCCTGGTTCTTTACCGGTGTGGTATTAACATTGTGTGGAATTGTAAATTGATGAACTTCTTTTTTCTCTACATCATCCTGTGCAAATAAAAAAGAAGATAGCAGAACAACCATCACAAAACAATATAATTTAACAATAAGCGATTTCACTTTTCTCTCCGGAGCATTATAACTTTAGCAATTAGTATTATAAAGATAAGAATGTCATCTAAATTATTTCTCTTCTAAAGCAACAATTTTAATTAAAGCGAATTATATATAAGTGAGATTCAGCTTCTCGCTATTCCCTTCTAAGAGATTTTATCTCCGTAAAATCATTAACCAGATAATCCGGATGATTCTTTTTTAAGCTTTCTTCAGTCCTGTAACCGTAAGTAACGCCGCAACTAATTGCACCGGCATTCTTCCCGCAAAAAATATCCAGTTCGGTGTCGCCCACAATCATTGTATTTTTAGCATCAACTTCTAATTCATTACAAATAAACAGCAAGGGTTCTGCAGATGGTTTGTGGTCAATGCCTTCTCTTCTTCCCATTATAAAATCAAAATATTTGCCCAGGTTAAAATGATCAATTATTTTCTCCGCCTGATCCTGCCCCTTGGTTGTAAGAAGTGAAATCTTTATATCTTCTCCGTTTTTCAGAAATGAGAGAGTATCTTCAACCCCGGGATATACTTTTGATTCATCAATAAAATCGAAGTAAAGTATTTTATAAATAACAATAAATTCTTGAAAGTCGGGCACATCCAAATCAAATTTCTTAAATATATCAACAAAGTGCATTCCTATCATTTCAATAAAATTATCTTCAGCAATCTCACCTTTTATATTTAATTTTTCAAGAGTTTTTAATGTCGCCTTGTAAATTGTTTTATCAGATTTTACTAGTGTCCCGTCAAGATCAAAACAAATATGTTTAATATTCAAATTATGAAAATCCTTTCCTGAAGCATTATGCCTGTTATCAATAAAAATATCGTATTTCTTCCAATTGAAGCATATCAAAAATATTAATACTGTCAATTAAAAAAAATTTTATGAGACTTGATTTTTAATACATAATTAATGCATCTTTAGACTAAAGACTTATATAAATCCAAATTTGTTTATATAATAAAGAGGAGCATCTTATCTTTACCATTGAAGAGTCAATTTTTTGTGCATTCAAAAAGGTTTGTAAATAACCTGATATCAGTAATATTAACAAATTTTAAGTTCTTTAATAATAATTTTTCCCAGATAGTACAATTTTTTTTTGGTATAATATTTTATAAGAAATGCAATTCATAATCAATCAATTACTAACAAAACAAAAGGAGTTAATCAAATGAAAAGATTTCATCTGTTTTTTGCGTTTGTACTCTTATTTTCATTCTTTTCCATGCATTCTCTTGTATTTGCTCAGGAAGAACCGGTAATGTACTTCTGCGAGAGGTATGGCAGAAACGGCGAGGAAGGTGTAAGTGACAGGTTCACAACCGGTTATTTAACAGTAATGGTTAAGTGCGATTATCCTCTTAGACTTGATGATGTTGCAATTCAGTTAGATAAATATAATTTTCGTTCCGGTGAGTTTGAATACTATAAAAAGTTTTATTATACGATAGATCTGGATATGAAATATGTTTACTTCGCAAAAAATGATGAGAGCGATATGAACTTTGAAGATCCCGGATTTTATCGTGTTTTCCTCCTTGATCATCGTGATAAAACAGTTACTAGTGCATTAATCGAAATTATTCCTTAAGCTTTTAATAAATAATTGATATAAAAGAGCGGTATTAATAGCCGCTCTTTTTTTTGAATGTTAAGTTAAAAAAATTATTCCAGTTCATTAAATTTAATTTTAATTTTTCAATCTCTTTGAAATTCCATTTGCTGATTGTTTAATATTCCGTCGGAGGCGGATAAGTATAATCATATGAATAGATTTGATGTAATTATAATAGGAGCCGGACCCATTGGTTTAAGCTGCGGTATTGAAGCAAAAAAAAGGAACAAATCTCACCTGGTAATAGAAAAAGGATGTCTTGTCAATTCCCTTTTTCATTATCCAACCAATATGATATTTTTCTCAACATCGGACAGATTGGAGATTGGGCAAATACCTTTTGTATCGCATGGCGATAAACCTACACGAAGGGAATCATTGGAATATTACAGGCGTACGGCTGAGACCTGGAAACTTAATATAAATACTTACGAACAAGTAACCGGAACAATAAAAAAAGATGAAACATTTATTGTTAGTACGAATAAAGCAGAATACAAAGCAAAAAATATTATTATAGCAACAGGGTTTTACGATGAACCCAATCTGCTAAACATTCCGGGCGAAGATAAACCAAAAGTAAAACATTATTTTGATGAGGCACATCCTTACGCGTACCTAAAACTGATAATTGTTGGTGCAGGTAATTCGGCTGTTGATGTTGCATTGGAAGCTTACAGAAGAGGTTCTGATGTGAAGATGGTAATAAGAGAGGAAAAACTTAAAGAAGGCGTAAAGTATTGGGTTAGACCTGATATTGAAAACAGGATTAATGAAGGAAGCATAAAAGCATATTTTAATTCCCGGTTGACAGAAATTAGAGACGACGAAGTTGATATAATAACACCTGATGGTAAAATAACACTGAAAAACGATTTTGTTTTTGCTATGACAGGTTATCACCCCAACTATAGTTTTCTTAGGAAAATTGGAATTAAAATATCAGAAGATGAAAACTTAATCCCCCTCTATAACGAAGAAACTTATGAAACAAACATACGTGGAATTTATCTTGCAGGTGTGGTTTGCGGAGGAATGGCAACAGGTAAATGGTTCATTGAAAATTCGAGAGATCACGCTGTTAAGATATTCGATCACCTCGAAGCAAACGGAAAATAATGTTCTTAATTCTATTAAAAATTGAATGGGAAATTACTAAAGCTTATTTTAATCAGCATAAATAATTAATAATATAAAATAACAAAATCAAACGAACCATATATGGGAGGAAAATATGTTAGATAAGATAAAAGAATTTTTAGGAGACGAAGCCGATTCGCTCCTTAATTACAAAGCTAAATTTCCTAAAGAGCAATTAAATTTACCCGGTCCGGATTTTATTGATAGAGTACATGGTCAATCCGATAGAAGTGTAAACGTATTAAAAAATCTTAACTGGATACTTCACAGCGGTAGGTTAGCAGGTACTGGCTATGTATCAATACTTCCTGTCGACCAGGGAATCGAACATTCCGGCGGGGCTTCTTTTGCGCCGAACCCGGCATACTTCGATCCTGAAAATATTGTGAAACTGGCAATTGAAGGAGGATGCAATGCTGTCGCTTCAACTCTTGGAGTTCTGGGTATGACAGCAAGAAAATATGCGTATAAAATTCCATACATTTTAAAGCTAAACCATAATGAACTGCTTACGTATCCGAATAAATTCGACCAGATAATGTTTGCCGGAGTTGAACAAGCATTTGATATGGGTGCCGCTGCAGTTGGTGCTACAATTTATTTCGGTTCGGAGGAAAGCTCGCGACAAATAATAGAAGTTAGCGAAGCATTCCAGTATGCACACGAAATGGGAATGGCTACCGTCCTTTGGTGCTACTTAAGAAATCCTGAATTTAAAAAGGATAAAGATTATCACGTATCAGCCGATCTTACCGGGCAGGCTAACCATCTTGGTGTAACAATTGAAGCAGATATAATTAAGCAAAAACTTCCTGAAAACAACGGTGGTTACAATGCGATAAAATTCGGAAAGACAAGCAAAAAAGTTTATACCGATCTTACCACAGATCATCCGATAGATCTTACCCGTTACCAGGTAATTAATAACTATATGGGAAGAGCCGGTTTGATCAACAGCGGTGGTGCTTCCGGTGAAAATGATTTTACCGAAGCGGCTAAAACTGCGATCATTAATAAACGTGCAGGCGGTATGGGATTAATTTCCGGAAGGAAGGCTTTCCAGAGACCGATGGCGGACGGAGTTAAGCTTCTTAATCTTATACAGGATGTTTATCTCTCTAAAGATGTTACTATTGCTTGATTAAGCGGGAGTGAACCATTCATAAATAAAACGCCTCAGTAACGAGGCGTTTTAAATTAATTAGTTTTAACGATCGAGCAGGTAATCTGCAATTTTACCTAAATCCTTCACATCCTTATTGCCGAAGTTAGGCATTATTACCCCGGGATATTGTTCCCTGTATTTTTGAAATCGTTCAGATCCCATAAAAGAATTAGGATTACGGAGATAGGCAATCAATTCCCCTCTGCCGAACTTCTGACTCATGTCTTTAAGCGCAGGTCCCTGATTCGTTCCATTAAGATCGACACCGTGACAGTTTGTACAGCCAAAATTAGCTATTAATTCTTTTGCTGTTAAATCTCCGGTTGAAGTTTGACTGTTAAAATTTTCGGTGGAAATAGGTTTAAAAGTTTCTTCTTCCTTTGTAAGTCTCCCAATGATAAATAATAAAATAAAAAGTGCTAAAAAGGCTGCTACCCAAATCTGAGGTTTTGTCATAATTACATTCTTCCACGGTTAAACAAAAGTAATAATATTTGAAAATATGAGCCGGAAATTTACAAAAAGAGAATCTGATAAGAAACATTTAGGCATAATAATTGTAACATTTCAATATTTTACTCATCCTGATAATAGTAACTAAATTTTACTTCTTAAAATTAGTAAAATCAATTTGACACAAGATAATAGATTTATCCGATCTTTAATTGAGAGTGCAAAACTCGGTAACAATTCCGCAAAAGAACGGTTATTTGAAATGAGCCTCGATAAAATTTATCAGCTATCATTTTTGCTAACATGTGATAAATCATCCGCAGCCTTAATAACCATTCATACTTTTGTCAGTGCCTGGAATTATATAAAATCAATAAATGAAGATATAACCTTTGCTGATTGGATAAAAAAAATTGCGATTTACGTTGCGCTAAATCAATTAAAAAAACAGGATACCTCTGATGAACACAAAGAATTGGACAATTTTGATTTGGTTGAAAAATTCTCATCTTCATCTGTTGCTAAAGAATACCTGAAATTGAGCGATAAAAGCAAATTTATCGTTACTTTAAATTTAATAGAAAATTATTCTGCAGATTCAATAGCAAAACTTTTAAACCTTGAAGTGAATGATATTATTCAGAGGGTTACTGATTTCATTAAAGTTATCTTAGATGGATCTGATGATAAGCCAACCTTTGATACTGTGCTTAAAAAGATAGAAAATTTAGTATGCGAGATTAGACCCGAAACAAATTTGTTAAAATCTGCCCTGGATAAAATCTATGATATGAAAATTGAAGATTGGGAGAAAGAGGAACAAAACAAATTAAATCAAGAAATTCTTAATCAAGAAAAAGAAACGAAAGAAAATAAAGCTACACGTAGGCTTGAAAGAATAAAAATTAAAAAAGAGATACCAAAATTTAAGTTCAAAAAATGGATTCTGCTTTATCCCATTATTATAGCAGTTTTGATTACCATGATCTTATATTTTTATTCCGATACAACTCAATGGAAAATCGTATCCAATTCAGGCACACCGCAGATAAACTATAAAATTATTACCGGGAATACAAAAATTAATATCGGAGATAAAGTACAAACCGATGATATTACCAAAGCAACATTAGAACTGCCTAATGTAGGAAAGATAGTAGTACTTGAAAACACAGCAATAGAAAGACTGAATAAAAGATATTCCGCAAAATTAATAAGTGGTAGAATAATAATAAATACAGATGGTGCTAAAGAATTTTTGAGTATTAATACTTCTCAGGCAACAATTAATGAGTTCAATCTCGGTACAGAATACATTTTAGAATCAGATGGAGATGGTTACTCTCGGATAGAACTAATAGATGGCTGGCTTCAGGTAATTTTTCGTGAATTTGAAATTACATTTCCCCAAGACTACATTTTGAAAATATTTAGAAGTGCAGGGGTAGGTCTTCCATTTCACAAATCTTCAACCTTTGAGTTTATTACCCTCCTGGAAAATTACATGTTCGGCAGAAAGAGCGATGTAACATTAGATATGATAATTGAATCATCTTCAGAAAATGATGGTATAACATTATGGAATCTTTTGCGCATAGTAGAACCAGATCAACGACAACCAGTATATGATAAACTTTTTGAATTATATCCGCACTCAGATGAAATTGAAATAGAGGATATATTAAACCATGATGAAAACACACTGTATGTCTGGCTTGAACAAATCAGGTTGCAGATGTAAAATCTTACAGTGAGGGACTTCTAAAAAACAGCAAATTGATAATCCGGTAATTTCAAAGTAATATGTTTAAATCTTCAGAAATCACATTAAATTAATTTTTTCTTTTAGGTCGATAAATATGTGTGCTCTGCCCGAAAAATACTTCAGCCGCTTCCATTATAGTCTCGGATAAAGTTGGATGCGGATGTATTGTTAATTTTAAATCTGTTAAGTTAGCTGCCATCTCAATTGCCAGCACACCTTCCGCAATAAGCTCACCGGCACCCGGTCCACAGATTCCAACACCAATTATTCTGTCAGTTCCCGGCTCGGAAAGAATTTTTGTTACACCGTCAGCCCTATTCAAAGTAGTTGCTCTTCCGGATGCAGCCCATGGAAATTTGGAAACGTTTACTTTAATATCCTGTTCCTTCGCTTTTAATTCTGTTAATCCAGCCCATGCAATCTCCGGATCTGTAAAGACAACAGCGGGAATTGCTTTTGGTTCAAATGCAACCTTTTCGCCTGAAATTACTTCAACGGCAACTCTGCCTTCGTGCGAAGCTTTATGTGCTAACATAGGCTCACCAACTATATCACCGATAGCAAATATATTTGGATCATCCGTTCTTAACTGCTCATTTACATCTATCCAACCTCTATCGTTAACCATAACCTTTGTATTCTCAAGTCCCAAACCAGAAGTTTCCGGTTTTCTCCCGATAGACATCAAGACATAATCATAAGTCTTCTCATTTATTTTACCCTCGTTATCCTCTATCTTTACCTTTAAACCATCTTTAACTTCTTTCATCTCCACTACTTTTGATTTAAGCATCACTTCTTCAAAACTACTTTTAATTCTCTTTGCAAGATGCGAAACAAGATCTCTGTCAGCACCGGGCAGAAGTCCGTCAAGCATTTCAACAACGGAGACTTTACTGCCGAGAGCATTGTAAACAGAGCCAAGTTCCAGGCCAATATATCCGCCGCCTATCACTAACAGACGTTTAGGAATTGCCGGAAGATCAAGCGCAGTTTTTGAGTTAAGAATTCTTTCACTTTTAATTTCTAAAGAAGGTATTGTTGTAATGCGCGAGCCTGTTGCTATAATTGCTTTATCAAAATTTAGTTCTGTTGATCCGCCGTCTACTTTCTCAATATTAATTGTGGTTGAATTTATAAAACTTGCTTTTCCCTGGATGTAATTAATTTTTCTTTGTTTTGATAACACTCCAAGTCCACCTGTAAGTTTGTTAACTACACCTGTTTTCCATTCCCTTAATTTATCCAGATCAATTTTAGGTTTAGAAAATTCCACACCTAAGCTTTTAGCTTCCTCGGCTTCGTTAATTAATTTTGCAACGTGCAGCAATGCTTTGGATGGAATACATCCTCTAAACAGACAAACACCGCCGGGATTTTTTTCAAGATCAACAAGTGTTACATTAATTCCTAAATCAGCTGCAAGGAAGGCTGCTGCATATCCCCCAGGTCCTCCGCCAATTACTACTAAGTTTGTGCTCAATCCAGTTCTCCTGTATGATTTATATTTTCTATCTTAATCCTACACATTATCTTAATCATAATCATAATCTTACTCTTACTCTTACTCTTACTCTTATCTCCTATAAACCAAAAAAATTAGTAAAATGATTTGAAATTAATAATCTGTAATTATTTCTGTTCACTGCTATACTTTGCTGCTTCTTCATATGATCGATTCGAATTACTTTTAATCAGTCCAATTAACATAGAAACAATTATTCTTAATTTATCTTTTCCTTCGTCCCTTGTTCTTATTTCAAGCAAATTCTTCAGATGTAAAACATCAAGACAACCCGCACATTCTAATGCAGATCCCCTTGCTATATCAAAGTATCTGCATCTGTCTTTTGATGAATATTTTCCATTTCCTTCAGCAATATTAAGCGGAATTGAAGTAGATGCTCTATCTATTTGATCATAAACACTCTACTTCTTCTTATCAGAAAGAATTTTCTTATCAATCCATTCTACAAAATCCAGTGCATTTTGATATACATTCAATTTTTCATGATCGAATAATATTTTATTCACAATTTTACCTTTGCTTATTTGAGTAAGATTATGATTAAGAGCAAGATTATTATTTAACCATCAATTAATAATTTTAACGGATTTTCCAGCGCTTCGACAACCCAGTTTAAAAATCTTACAGCATCAGCGCCATCAATAATTCGATGATCGTAAGACAGCGATAACGGAAGCATCAATCTTGGCTCGAAGACACCGTAACCATTGTAAACCGGTTCATAACTTCCACGCGAAACACCAAGGATTGCAACTTCCGGCGAGTTAACAACGGGGGTAAAAGCTGTTCCGCCAATTCCGCCAAGGTTAGTTATAGTAAAACATCCACCCTGTAATTCTTCAAGAGATATTTTTTTATCTCGCGCTTTTTGTGCAAGCTCTCCCATTTCTGCAGATAGCTGGTTTATATTTTTCTTATCCACATCTTTAACTACCGGAACCATCAAACCGTGCTCTGTATCTACAGCAATACCAATATTAAAATATTTTTTATAGATTATTTCTTTAGTTTCCATATCAATACTGCTGTTAAACTGTGGAAAATTTTTCAGCGCAGCAGAAATTATCTTTAACAATATCGCAGTAACAGTTAGCTTGCTATAACCATCTTTTAAATTTGCATTGTACTCTTTTCTTGCTTTTTCAAGTTGTGTGATATCTGCATTATCAAATTGTGTAACATGCGGTATAACTGCCCAGGCATAACTTAAGTGTTCGGCTGTTACCTTTCTTATCTTTGTCATCTCAACTTTTTCAATCTCACCGTATTTTGTGAAATCGGGTAATGGTTCCTGTGCAATTCCAAAGCCACCGCCTTTTTTTCTTTCCTGGTGAAGTTTTTTGGAATGGGCTTTAACATCGTTCATCGAAATTCTTCCACCCGGACCCGTGCCTTTAACCTCGTTAATATCCACACCAATTTCCCGTGCAATTCTTCTAGCCGAAGGGGCAGCTGGTGCAGAACCTTTCATTACCGGAGGTTGAGTATCATGCTCTGCGAGTTTTGGCTTACTATCTTCTTCTTTAGGTAATTCAGTTTCTTCGTGTTTGTCAGCCTCAACTTCTTTTTGTTTTTCAGCTTCATCTTTTACGACAGGTTTTTCCTCCGGTGCCGGCTTTTCTTTTACTGCTTCTTTCTTCTCACCGGTATCATCTACTTTAACAAGTGTCTTTCCTACTTTTATATTATCGCCCTTCTTAACAAGCACTTCGGTGATAACCCCTTCAACAGTGGAAGGGACTTCGATTGTTGCCTTGTCGGTTTCAATTTCAATTACAGATTGTTCTTTCTCTAAACGATCACCGGCTTTTACCAGCACAGCAATCACATCGGCCGATTCTATATTTTCCCCTAATTCGGGTAGTTTAAATTCTGTTGCCATTATTTTCCTATTAAAATTTCTTTCTAAGCTTATTATGAATAAAGAGGATTAAGTTTATCAGGATTTATCCCCAATTCTTTTTTTGCTTTATCTAAAGTTGTGTTTTTAATTTTCCCTTCTTTAGCCAATTCACCTAATGCTGCAAAAACAATATGTTTTGCATCAACTTCAAAAAAGTCTCTTAATGATTCTCTCGAATCACTTCTACCGAATCCGTCGGTTCCTAAAGTGGCGAGAGGTTTCGGAAGCCACTTTGCAATTGTATCGGGCAGTGCTTTTATATAATCTGAAGCAGCAACAAAAACACCATCGTTGTTTTTAAATAGTGTTTTTACGTAGGCTTCTTTTTGTTTCTTGGTTGGATTAAGCATATTCCATCTTTCAGTATCAAGTGCATCTCTTCTAACTTCTTTATAACTGGTTACACTCCAAACATCAGCAGCAACCCGGTAATCCTGTTCAAGGATTTCCTGTGCTTTAAGCACCTCGTTCATTATTGTTCCGCTACCAAAAAGGTTTGCTTTTAATTTAGCATTCTTTTTTGAGGAAGATTTAAACTTATACATTCCTTTCAGAATACCATCCTTAGCACCTTTAGGCATGTGCGGCATCGGATAGTTTTCATTCATCAGGGTTATATAATAAAATACTTTTTCCTGGTCTTCATACATTCTCTTAATGCCGTCCCTGATAATTACTGCCAGTTCAAATGCGAATGCGGGATCGTATGCGCAAAGATTTGGAACGGGTAAAGCAAGAATATGACTGTTGCCATCCTGATGCTGTAAACCTTCACCGTTAAGTGTTGTTCTGCCGGCAGTTCCGCCAAGCATAAAACCTTTTGCACTCATATCAGCAGCAGCCCAAACAAGGTCGCCAACACGCTGCAATCCAAACATAGAATAATAAATAAAGAAAGGTATCATATTAATTCCATGAGTAAGATAAGCGGTTCCAGCTGCGATAAAGGATGACATAGAACCTGCTTCGGTAATACCTTCTTCAAGTATCTGCCCGTTCTTTGCTTCTTTATAGTAAAGAAGACTGTCAGCATCAACGGGTTCGTATAGCTGCCCGGTGTGAGCATAGATTCCTATTTGCCGGAAAAGTGATTCCATTCCAAATGTTCTTGCTTCATCAGGAACAATAGGAACAATATATTTACCGACCTCTTTATCCTTTAACAACTTTGAAAGAATTCTTACAAAAACCATGGTTGTTGAAACTTCCCTGCCTTCGGTTCCTTCATAAAATTCTTTAAAGATTGATTCCGGTGGTGTTTTAATAGGACGAATATCTGTTTTTCGTGATGGGACAAACCCGCCAAGTGATTTCCTTCTTTCCTTAAGATATATCATCTCCGCATCATTCTCATCAGGTTTGTAGAAAGGCATGTTTGCTATCTGTTCATCCGAAATTGGAATACCAAACCTGCTTCGAAATTCTTTCATCTCGTCTTCATTTAATTTCTTTTGCTGATGAGTTATGTTTTTACCCTCACCGCTTTCGCCCAAACCATAACCTTTAATTGTTTTTGCAAGTATAACCGTCGGTGATCCGGTATGATTAACTGCGGCATTATACGCAGCATAAACTTTTTCCGGATCGTGTCCTCCGCGGCGCATCTTGCTTAATTGCTCATCCGTCAAATTTTCAGCCATTTTAAGAAGATCATCATCAACACCAAAGAAGTGCTCACGAATGTATGCCCCGCCCTCAACAGTGTATTTTTGATACTGTCCATCAACTACTTCGCCCATGCGTTTAACAAGTTTGCCTTCTTTATCCTTAGCAAGCAGAGGATCCCAGCTATCGCCCCAGATAACTTTAATAACATTCCATCCCGCACCTCTAAAAATTGCTTCAAGTTCCTGAATTATCTTTGCATTACCTCTGACAGGTCCGTCCAATCTTTGCAGGTTACAGTTTATAACAAAAATGAGATTATCCAATTTTTCTCTTGATGCCAGTGTAATTGCTCCAAGCGCTTCCGGTTCATCGGTTTCACCATCACCAAGAAAAGCCCAGACTTTTCCGCCCGGTTCTTTTAGTCCCCTGTCTTCCAGGTATTGGTTGAATCTTGCCTGATAAATTGCCATAATTGGTCCGAGTCCCATTGATACAGTTGGAAATTCCCAGAATTCCGGCATTAGCCATGGATGAGGATATGAGGAAAGTCCTTTAGTTGGCTGCAATTCTCTACGGAAATTTTCAAGCTGTTCCTTTGTAATTCTTCCTTCAAGAAAAGCTCTTGCATAAATTCCCGGTGAAGCATGACCTTGAAAATAAATCTGGTCTCCCTCGTAGCCATCCTTTTTACCTCTGAAGAAATGA